>Ga0310696_10005174_pt1 | contig 15783 bp, 8 predicted proteins | sample AusTroGonzalo_MG_4_FD_203885 | JGI IMG/M metagenome (GOLD analysis project Ga0310696, IMG submission 203885) | Bovine rumen microbial communities from tropical cattle in Woodstock, Queensland, Australia - Gonzalo_02 (v2) (version 2) | ecosystem: Host-associated > Mammals > Digestive system >...
ACACGTTATTAAATGCAAAGCGGCCGTTTTCATCCGAGAGGACTCCGTTCACGAAGACCGTATCGAGTTTGCCACCTGTCTTTTGTGTCAGACGATAAAGTTGTATAGTACTCTTTGCCATGGGCGAGTTGTCTTCCTTGTCGATAACACGACCTGACAAACCATCTCTTTGGGCTGCTGCTGTGAGTATGCTCAAAAAGAATGCAATTAGAATGGTTATAGTGCTGCGTTGGTTCATATAACATATTAGACACAATAATTGACAAATGTTTAATCTGTGGGCGCACAATTAACTTTTATTATCATCATAAATAGGTATTTTTTTGAAAAGAATGCAAATTGCAACCCAATTGCAGAAATATTTTGTGTAACTTTGCAGCAGAAAATAGATAAGGTCATGAAACTTTCCAATTTAAAGACCGGTGAGAAGGGCATTATCGTCAAGGTGTTAGGTCACGGCGGCTTCCGGAAGCGCATCATTGAGATGGGCTTCATCAAGGGTAAAGAGGTCGAGGTCTTGCAGAATGCCCCCCTCCAAGATCCCGTCATTTACAAACTGATGGGTTACGAGGTGTCACTCCGCCATCAGGAGGCAGACATGATCGAGGTGGTGATGGAAGATGAAAGATGGAAGACAGAAGATAGTAATCTCTCACCTCTCTCCTCTTACCTCTCACCTCTAAATGCCCATGAAGATGACTACCTCCAACATATCGCCAAACGTGAGCGCCGTACCATCAATGTGGCACTCGTTGGTAATCCCAACTGTGGAAAGACCTCGCTCTTCAATTATGCCAGCGGAGCACATGGCCATGTGGGTAATTATAGCGGCGTCACAGTAGATGCCACTGAGGCTCATACCTCGATGTTCGGCTACGAGTTCAACCTCACCGACCTGCCAGGCACCTACTCGCTCAGTTGCTATTCGCCAGAGGAACTCTACGTACGTGATCATCTTACGGAAAAGATGCCCGACGTGGTGATCAACGTGATTGATGCCTCCAACATTGAGCGCAACCTCTACCTCACTACACAGCTTGTCGACATGAATATCCGCATGGTCTGCGCCTTGAATATGTTCGATGAGTTTGAACGTCGTGGTGACCATCTCGATCTCGACACCCTCAGCCATCTCTTCGGTATGCCGATGATCCCCACATCCTTTAAGAGCGGCGAGGGCGTAAAGGAACTCTTCAGGGCCGTGATCCAGGTATACGAGGGAACCAGTAAGTCTGCCCGTCACCTGCATATCAACTACGGTCATGAGATTGAGGATGGCATTGCCCACATTCAGAAATACCTCAAGGCCGATGAACACATCACCCAGCACTACTCCACCCGATATTTGGCATTGAAACTGTTGGAGCACGATAGTCAGGTGCTCGACTATCTGGGTAAACATATGGCCGGCGAGCAGCGCATGCAAGACTTCCACAACCTGACGCATGCCCGCGACAAAGCCTCTGCCCGTGTAAAGGAAGAAACGGGCAACGACTCTGAGACAGCCATCATGGATGCCAAATACGGTTTTATCAATGGTGCTTTAACGGAGGCTGGCTATAAGACGGGTACAAAAGAAGACACCTATCGCACCACCCATCGCATCGATGGTATTTTGTCGAATAAATACATCGGCTTCCCCATCTTCTTCCTCATCCTCTACGTCATGTTCGAGGTCACCTTCACCCTCGGAGAATACCCGATGGACTGGATTGAGGCTTTCGTGTCTTGGACGGGTGAGCGGCTGACAGCCACGATGCCCGAGGGACCGCTGAAAGCGATGCTTGTCGACGGTGTCATAGGCGGTGTTGGTTCCGTCATTGTCTTCCTACCTCAGATTCTTATTCTCTATTTCTTCATCTCGCTGATGGAGGACTCGGGCTACATGGCACGCGCTGCCTTCATCATGGACAAACTCATGCACAAGATGGGGCTTCACGGCAAATCGTTCATCCCGCTCATTATGGGCTTCGGCTGTAATGTGCCTGCCATCATGGCCACACGCACCATCGAGAGCCGTCGCTCACGCATCATCACAATGATGATCCTGCCGTTCATGAGTTGTTCTGCCCGCTTGCCTATCTACATCATGATTGCAGGCACCTTCTTCTCACTGCAATACCGCTCGTGGGTGCTTCTGTCTCTTTATGCCATCGGTGTGGTTATGGCTGTCATTGTCAGTAAGATTTTCTCATCGTTCATCATCAAGGGTGAGGACACACCTTTCGTGATGGAACTGCCGCCTTACCGCTGGCCCACGCCAAAATCCATCTGGCGCCACACGTGGGAGAAAGGAAAGGAATATCTCAAAAAGATGGGAGGCATCATCCTTGTAGCTTCAATCATCGTCTGGGCACTCGGCTACTTCCCGCATAATGACGCCCTCCCCAAAGAGCAGCAGCAGGAGCAGAGTTATCTCGGTCGTATGGGCAAGGCTGTAGAACCCATCTTCGCCCCACAAGGCTTCAACTGGAAACTTGATGTCAGTCTGATAGCAGGTGTAGGCGCCAAAGAGATTGTGGCTTCATCTATTGGTGTGCTCTACTCCGGTGATGACTCATTTGGTGAAGATGAGACCTTTAGCGACGACAACGAGCGCTACACCCGTCTGCGCCAGCAGATGCTTCACGATGGCATCACACCACTGTCTGCCTACGCGTACCTTATATTCATATTACTCTACTTCCCCTGCATTGCCACCATAGCAGCGATCAAGAACGAGACAAACTCCTGGAACTGGGCCCTCATCGCAGCTGGCTATACCACCGCTGTCGCCTGGCTCGCCTCCGCCCTCGTCTACACAATAGGCTCGCTATTTGTGTAAAACAAAAAGAACAATGAAAAAGATAATAATCAAACAATGATGTCGGATGTCGTCATTGACTACGAGAAAGAGCACTATCCCATAGGCAAACCCACTGTAGCTTTCCGGCAGGGCTGAGCCTACGCTGAAAATCGCCCGCCTGCTCTGTGTCACTTTAGGAATAACGCCAGCCGCTATACGGGGATATTAAGTTGCAAATCACTTTCGGGAGAGATTAGCTAAATTTAACAAAAACTCTTAACCTGGGTAAAGACTTTCACCCTCGGCACTCACTTTTAGGGTTGTGTCGAGGGCTTTTTCGCGTAGCTTGTTGTAACTTCGCGATCGATATGATTATTGAATTAGCAAAGCGGCAGAGCCGAGCGTTTGGCACTGTGTGCTTATTATCTTAAGAAATCGTTCATTGCATGTAAATATGTTGCAATGAACGATTTTTGTTAGTGTTTGAAACAATATTTATTGTATGTCTCAGGTTTTTGCCGTACTTTTGCAGCAGAAAGTTTAAAACAACAAATGAATAACAGAATGAAAAAAGTAATGACAACTATCGTGGCTGCGGTGCTGATGGCAATATCAGCACAAGCTCAGGTGCAGCCGAAGGTGCTCGGTGAAAACCATGCGATGGTACGAGTGGAGCAAGGTCAGAAATACCTGCTTCTACCCGTGCAGGAGAAAGAAGAGAACGCGCATATAGCCGTGCTCGACGGAAGAAATGAAATGGTGAAGCGGCTGAACGTAAGATTGGCTGTGGATAAAGTTGATTATTATGTGCCGCTGGAATTGAAAAGCTATAAGCTACTCGACATCACCTTCCAGGGTGACCGTCGTACAACAGGAGCTGTGAAGGATTTTGCTTGTTGGAAGGAGTTGAAATACAGCGATACATTCGACACGACCAACCGCGAAAAGTTCCGTCCTGCCTATCATCATACACCTTTATTTGGTTGGATGAATGATCCTAATGGAATGTTCTACAAGGATGGTGTGTGGCACCTTTATTATCAGTATAACCCTTATGGTTCCCAGTGGGAAAATATGACATGGGGACACTCCACATCGCGCGATCTCATCCATTGGGAAACACAGCCATTAGCAATTGAATCCGACTGGTTAGGTTCGATTTTTTCTGGTTCGTGTGTAACAAACGGCAACGAAGTAGTCGCTTTCTATACCTCGGCAGGGCAGCATCAAGTGCAGTCGATGGCGGTGTCGAAGGACGGTGGACTCACGTTTGAAAAGTTCAGTGGCAATCCCGTGCTGACAAGTGACGTGCCAGACTTCCGCGACCCCAAAGCTTTCTGGAATGAGGAAGCCAAAGTATGGAATCTGATCTTGGCTGCCGGCCAAGAGATGCGTATCTACTCTTCTACCGACTTGAAAGCGTGGAAGTATGAGTCCTCATTTGGTAAGGAATATGGTAACCATGGAGGCGTTTGGGAATGTCCAGACCTATTTAAGATTGATAAGAAGTGGGTATTATTATGCAACATTAACCCTGGCGGCCCATTTGGCGGAAGTGCTACACAGTATTTTATAGGCGACTTCGACGGCAGGAAATTCACCTGCGAGTCGATGCCGAAAGTTACAAAGTGGCTAGATTATGGCAAGGATCACTATGCGACGGTGTCGTTCTATAATGCTCCGGAGAATCGTCGTGTGGTACTGGCATGGATGTCGAATTGGCAGTATGCCAACCAAGTACCCACCAAGCAGTTCCGTAGTGCCAACTCGATAGCTCGTGACCTTGGAATCTTCAATTACGGCGAAGAGACTTATGTGAGCGTGGTTCCCTCTAAAGAGATGCTGGCTGTACGTGGCCAGAAAATGAAGAAGCCGACAGAGGCATGCGAGATAGTGGTAGACGTAAAAGGCTCCGCAGAAATTACCTTATCGAACACCAAAGGAGAGCAGGTCGTCATGAACTATGATGCCCAGAAGCAAACCTTCTCCATGGATCGTACAACGAGCGGCGATGTAAGTTTCAGCGAGGCATTCCCCTGCGAGACCACAGCCCCCACTTACGGTAATATCCGCCAGTTGCGCATCTATATTGACCGCTGTAGCATAGAGGCTTTTGACAGCGACGGTAAGGTGGCAATGACCAATCTTGTGTTCCCTTCTGAGCCTTATAATAATATAAAGGTAAAGGGTGGCAAAGCAACCATCTACGAAATCAACAAATAAAAATATCATCATGAGTAAAGTAAACAAACTCGCCCTCATCCCTGTGATGCTCTGCTTCTTCTGCATGGGCTTCGTGGATCTCGTGGGTATCGCTTCCAACTACGTGAAAGAAGACTTGGCGCTGAATGATTCTACAGCCAACATCTTCCCCTCACTCGTGTTCTTCTGGTTCCTGATTTTTAGTGTGCCAACGGGAATGCTGATGAACAAGATCGGTCGTAAGAACACTGTGCTGCTCTCTCTCGGTGTGACGGTATTGTCACTGCTGATACCCCTCTTTGGCAATAATTTCGCCATCATGCTGATTTCGTTCTCCCTACTTGGTATCGGCAATGCCCTGATGCAGACATCGCTGAACCCGTTGGTATCAACGGTGATGGGTGGCGGTAATCTGGCTTCTACGCTGACCTTCGGACAGTTTATCAAGGCCATTGCGTCGTTCCTGGCACCATATCTGGCCATGTGGGGTGCAACGCAGGTTATTCCTTCATTCGGCTACGACTGGCGCATCCTGTTCGGCATCTACTTTGTAGTAGGTATCCTGGCCACGGCACTCTTAGGCGTAACACCTATCGATGAGCCTAAAATCGAGGGTAAGGCATCGACATTTGCAGAGTGTTTCAAGTTGTTGGGAACCCCCATCGTCCTACTGTCGTTCTTTGGTATCATGTGCCATGTGGGTATCGATGTAGGTACCAACACCACAGCTCCGAAGATTCTGATGGAGCGTTTGGGTATGACTTTGAATGATGCTGCTTTTGCCACGAGCCTTTACTTTATCTTCCGTACTATCGGCTGTCTGACGGGTTCGTTCTTCCTCCGCGTGCTGCCCACACGCACCTTCTTCATCATCAGCGTTGTCATGATGGCACTTTCAATGTGTGGACTTTTCATTGGAACAGAGAAATGGATGCTCTATACGGCTATTGCATTGGTTGGCTATGGCAACTCAAATATTTTCTCTATTTGCTTTGCACAAGCACTTACCTCAATGCCCGAGAAGCAGAACGAGGTCAGCGGCCTGATGATCATGGGACTATTCGGCGGAACGGTATTCCCCTTATTAATGGGCTTTGCCAGCGATGCAATCGGACAGGCTGGTGCTGTGCTGATTATGGCCCTCGGTGTTATTTACTTATTCACTTATATCAAACAACTTAAAACCGTAAAAGCATGAAACGTTATATTATTGGCCTCGGAGAGGCATTATGGGATGTACTTCCCGAAGGTAAGAAACTTGGTGGCGCACCTGCCAACTTCGCTTATCACGCAGGACAATTTGGTCTCGAAACCATTGCCATCAGTGCACTAGGTGAGGATGCTCTTGCTGAAGAAACCATTGAGGCTTTGAAAGAGCACGGCCTGAACTACCTGATGCCTCGTGTTCCTTATCCCACAGGCACCGTACAGGTGACATTGGCCGAAGGAGGAATCCCAACGTATGAGATCAAGGAAGGTGTGGCCTGGGATAACATCCCCTATACCGATGAAATGGCAGAGATTGCTAAGAATGCTCGTGCTGTCTGCTTTGGTTCCTTGGCTCAGCGTAATAAAGTATCGCGTGAAAATATCCGCAAGTTCTTGGCCGACACCCCTGCCGATTGTCTGAAGATCTGTGACATCAACCTGCGCCAGCAGTTCTATTCAAAAGAGATTCTTGAAGACTCCTTCCGTCTTTGCAACATCCTGAAGATCAACGACGAGGAACTAGTGGTTGTCAACCGCATGTTCGGATACGATGGTTTAGATATGCGCCAGACCTGTGAAAAGATGGTACAGGACTACAAGTTAAAGATGCTTGTACTAACCTGCGGTACCAATGGTTCGTATGTCTTTACCGATGATGGCCTGACCTCATTCCAGGATACGCCTAAGGTTGAGGTCGCTGATACAGTCGGTGCAGGCGACTCATTCACAGGTTCCTTCTGTGCTTGCATTCTCAATGGTAAACCCGTACAGGAGGCTCATAAGACCGCTGTCCAGGTGAGTGCTTTCGTCTGTACACAGAATGGTGCCATGCCCGTTATACTAGACAAGCTAAAAACTGTATAATCCCTGCTAAGAGGTTCAGTTTTGCGCTGAACCTCTTTTTTATCCGTTGTTACATTTTTCGAGAAAAGTTTGGCCGTCTCCCAAAAAATCCTTATCTTTGCCATGTTAATTACTAGTAACAACATTAAGCCAATGCGTAAGACCATACTTTACCTGATCGCCCTGATGGCAGTCTTCGTTTCTTGCTCAAAGAGTGAGAAGACTTACAGAATTGCAGTTTCGCAATGCTCTGAAGACATCTGGCGTGACAAATTGAATAATGAGTTGAAGATTGGAACATACTTCCACGACGGTATAGAATTGCGCTTCGCCTCAGCCGATGATAGCGACGAGAAGCAGATTGAGCAGATCCATCAGTTTGTCAATGACGGCATTGACCTGCTGATTGTCGCTCCGAATCAGGTGGCAACAGTCTCTCCCGCTATTGATGAGGTATTTGACAAGGGAATCCCGGTCATAGTATTTGACCGAAAAACCAACTCGGAGAAGTTTACGGCCTATATTGGAGCCGACAACTATGAGATGGGACGACTCATGGGTGAGTATATCGCCACAAGACTCAAGGGCAAGGGTCGAGTATTAGAAATCATGGGCTTAAAAGGTTCTTCGCCAGCCATTGATCGGCATAACGGTTTTGAGAGCGCACTGAAAGCCTATCCGGACATCACGCTTGTTGCCTCACTACAGGGTGATTGGACAGAGGAAAGTGCAATCAAAGCCATCAAGGACTATCAAGGAGATCTCTCAAATATAGACTTTGTTTTCGGCCAAAATGACCGTATGGCCGTAGGCGCTTCGAAAGCCCTTTTTTCTGATAACACTAAATACTGTGGTATCGACGGCCTGCCAGGCGTAGGCAATGGTATAGTCTGCGTGCGCGATTCCCTGCTTGAGGCATCATACATCTATCCGACTCACGGCGATGAAGTGTTGCAATTGGCCATGAACATCCTCGAAGGTAAACCTTATCAGAAGGACAATCCGCTTATGGCCGCTCTTGTAACAAAAGACAATGCCAATGTCCTGCTGATGCAAAACGAGGAAATGATACGTCAGGGAAACAATCTCGACCAACTGCATCAGCGCTCAGATGCCTATCTGCAACAACTTGGCAATCAGCGTATCGTGTTGATATTGGCAGCAGCCTTCATACTTCTTTTGCTGATTTTGATTGTTTTCATTTATCGCTATCACTTGCAGAAAGCCCGCATCCAAGAAGAACGCACCAAGATGGAACGCGAACAACTCGACTTCTATACCCAGGTAAGCCACGAACTACGTACCCCGCTGACGCTGATTGAAGGACCATTGGCACAATTAGCTGAGACAAAGGATTTGCAGAAAGCCAGTGCTGAAGCCTCAGGACTCTTTGCCATTATCCAACGCAATACTCATCAGTTGACACAGTTGATCAATAAGATGTTGAACGTACAGGTCACAGGCAGTGTTGAGTTCAAGACAGATAATGTAGAATATACTACAACACCTCAGGAAAGTGTGCCTGTTGAAGACGATGCCAGCATCGAGACAGCAACTGTACTGATTGTCGATGACAATGTCGATATCCGTGCTTATCTGCGAACTATCCTGCAAGACAAATACCAAGTCAACGAAGCTGCAGATGGTCAACAGGGTCTTGCCATAGCCAACGAGATTGTGCCCGACCTTATTGTTTCTGACGTGATGATGCCCGTAATGAACGGCCTGGAATTCTGCCAGCGTGTCAAAAGTGGAACAGCGACGTCTCATATTCCTGTCATCCTTCTTACCGCACGAGCTTTAAGTCAACACCAGATAGAGGGCTATGAGAGTGGTGCCGATGCCTATATCACCAAGCCCTTTTCTGCCGACCTCCTCCTGGCTCGTATCAGCAATCTTCTGAAAAGCCGCCTCGTCCTTAAAAATCTGTTTAGTACAGGAACTAACATTGACAACGAGGAAACAAACGAGGCACCTCAAATCGTATTAAAGGAAGATGCCTTCCTTGTGAAGTTTCGTGACTTTATTGAACAGAATCTGTCCGATAGTGACCTCAGTGTCGAAACCGTTGGTGCCGAACTGGGCCTCTCCCGCGTGCAATTATATAGAAAGGTGAAAGCACTCACAGGACAGTCGCCCGTAGAGCTGCTTCGTACTGCTCGCCTCCAAAAAGGCCGGGAACTGCTCCAAACTACTGACAAGAACGTTTCAGAGGTTGCCTACGAAGTCGGCTTTACTGCTCCTTCTTACTTCACCAAGTGCTTCAAAGACGAGTTCGGCATCAGTCCTTCTGATCTTTAATATAGCAAGAATCGTTCATTTCATCGCAAAAATGTTACATTGAAACAAATTTGGGGTGCAATGAACGATATTTTATATATTACAGCCACATTAGTTTGTACTTTTGCAGCAGTTAATTTAAGTACAAACCCAAAAAGTAACAAACAATGAAAGAAATGAAAAGACTGCTACTGAGCCTGACGCTCGCTCTTGTGAGTACGATAATGTACGCGCAAGCTGAGATTAGTGGTACTGTCGTCGACGCTACTGGCGAGACGGTCATTGGTGCCACGATTATGGAGAAAGGTACGTCGAATGGTACAATTACCGATTTCGATGGAAACTTTAAACTAAAGGTAGAGGCAGGAAAGATCCTGGTCATCTCCTACATCGGTTTCCTGACACAAGAGGTGCCTGCACAAGATGGCATGCAAGTGACGCTTAAGGACGATGCTCTGATGGTTGAGGAAGTGGTGGTAACAGGTTATACCACCCAGCGCAAATCAGACCTGACCGGTGCCGTGTCAGTCGTATCACCCTCTGATCTGGCCAAGCAGAACGAGAACAACCCCATCAAGGCCATGCAGGGTCGTGTGCCAGGCATGAACATTTCGGCCGATGGTTCTCCTTCCGGTAATGCAACAGTACGCATTCGTGGTGTCGGAACCCTGAACAATAATGATCCTCTCTATATTATTGACGGTGTTCCCACCAAGGCTGGTATGCATGAACTGAATGGTAACGATATCGAGAGCATCCAGGTGTTGAAGGATGCCGCATCAGCAAGTATCTATGGTAGCCGTGCTGCTAACGGTGTAATCATTATCACTACCAAGCGAGGCAAGGAAGGCAAGGTTAGAATCGACTTCGATGCCAGCATAGCCGTTCAGACCTACGCTCACAAGATGGAGGTGCTGAATGCCAAGGAGTTCGGACAGGTGATGTGGCAAGGCTATGTCAACGATGGTCTCGATCCTAATTCCAATGGTCTGGGATACAAGTACGACTGGACCTATAACGCGCAGGGACAGCCCGTATTGAACAGTCTCTCAATGAGCAAGTATCTTGATGCAGCAGGCACAACTCCCGCTGCTGATACTGATTGGTTCGACAAGACCACCCGCAATGGGTTGATCCAGCAGTACAATGTATCGCTGAGCAACGGTTCTGAGCGTGGTTCATCGTTCTTCTCTTTGGGATACTACAAGAATAAAGGTATCATCGAGAGCAGTGACTTCGAGCGTTACTCTGCCCGTATGAATTCTGAATACAAACTCTTAAAAATCAATGATAAGAATATCGTAACTGTAGGTGAACACTTCACACTGAACCGCACCAGTGAGGTACAGGCTCCTGGCGGATTCCTGCAAAATGTGCTTCAGTTCAACCCCTCTCTGCCTGTCTATACAACAGATGGTGAATATGCAGGTCCTGTAGGCGGTTATCCTGACCGCGAGAACCCTGTTGCCCGCCTGGATCGTAACAGCGACAATCGCTATACCTACTGGCGTACTTTTGGCGATGTCTTCCTGAACATCAATCCTTTTAAGGACTTCAACATCAAGACCACCTTCGGTATTGACTACGCTCAGAAAGAGCAGCGCATCTTTACCTATCCTGTAACCGAGGGTACGGTAGCCAACAGCACGAATGCTGTAGAGGCCAAGCAGGAGCACTGGACGAAATGGATGTGGAACGCCATTGCCACTTATGCCTTCGAGAAGGGTAGTCATCGTGCCGATGCAATGGCCGGTATCGAGCTGAACCGTGAGGATGACAAATGGTTTAGCGGTAAAGGATACGATTTTGCCGTACTGAATCCCGACTATATGTGGCCCAATGCTGCCGTAGGCGAGGCTGAGGCATACGGCTCTGGCGAAGGCTATACACTGGTATCTTATTTCGGTAAGTTGAATTACAACTTCGCTGACCGTTATCTGTTGAGTCTGACCATGCGTTATGATGGCAGTAGCCGTTTTGGTAAGAACAACCGCTATGGTATCTTCCCGTCTGTCAGTGCCGGTTGGAGAATCAATGAGGAGAAATTCCTGAAGGATGTCTCTTGGCTAGATAATCTGAAGCTGCGTGCCTCTTGGGGACAGACCGGTAATCAGGAAATCTCGAACATCGCCCGCTATACATTGTATGAGAGCAACTATGGTGAGGCCAACTTCGGTGGTCAGAGCTATGGTACCAGCTACGACATCGCGGGAACTAACGGCGGTCAGACGCTGCCCAGCGGTTTCAAGCGTAACCAGCTTGGTAACGATGACCTGAAGTGGGAAACCACCACACAGACCAATATCGGTTTGGATTTCGGTATGTTCCGCAACGCTCTTTACGGTTCGTTGGAGTGGTACTTTAAGAAGACCAAGGACATCCTGGTCTACATGCCCGGTATCGGTGTGATGGGTGAAGGTTCAAGCCAGTGGATCAACGCTGGTGAGGTAGAGAACAAGGGTATTGAGTTCAATGTCGGCTATCGTGGGAATATCGGCGATTTCCAGTACGACTTGTCTGGTAACTTCGGAACTTATCGTAATAAGGTGACTAAACTTCCTGAGACCATTGCCGCCAACGGAACATTCGGCGGAAACGGTGTGGAGAGCGTCGTAGGCCACCCCATGTATTCCCAGGTTGGCTACGTTTACGACGGAATTTTCAAGAGTCAGGAGGAGATTGATAACCACGCTACCCAGAATGGAGCTGGTGTTGGTCGTATCCGCTGGAAGGATCTGAACAATGACGGTGTCATCAATGAGGCCGACCAGCAGTGGATCTATGATCCCACGCCCGACTTTACCTGGGGTCTAAACATTTACCTGCAGTATAAGAACTTTGACTTCACAATGTTCTGGCAGGGTGTGCAGGGTGTCGATGTGATCAGCGATCTGAAGAAGGAAACTGATCTCTGGAGTGGTCTTAATATCTCTAACCTCAATAAAGGTAAGCGCCTGCTTGATGCATGGAGCCCAACGAACAATAGTTCAAATATTCCTGCCATCAGTACGATGGATAATAATAATGAGAAGCGTGTTAGCACTTACTTCGTAGAGAATGGCTCGTTTGCCAAGCTGCGTACGATCCAGTTCGGCTATAATTTCCCGAAGAACATTTGCGAGAAACTCTATGCAGAGAGACTCCGCATGTACCTCTCAGCCCAGAACTTGCTCACGATTAGTAGTAAGAACTTCACGGGTGTGGATCCAGAGAATGCTAACTATGGCTATCCCATTCCTCTGAACATCACTTTCGGACTTAATGTGAGTTTCTAAGTAAGATCAATAGGTAAAATAGTAAAAAAGTAAACGTTATGAAAACTAAGATATTCAATATTATCTGTGCAGGTCTGATTGTCTGTGGTTTCACTGCTTGCGATAGTTTCCTCGATGAGCATATACCACAGGGTACCCTGAGCGATGAGCAGGTAAAAGATCCTGAGAATGCAGAGGCTATGGTAGTATCAGCCTACGCCATCTTTACAACAGCAGAAGACATTAACTCTTCTTTCTCTATGTGGAACTTCGATGTACGCAGCGACGATGCCTATAAGGGCGGTAGCGGTACCAGCGATGGTGACGTATTCCATCAGTTAGAGGTGCAGCAGGGTGTGCTGACAACCAACTGGAACATCAACGATATGTGGGTACGTCTCTATAACAGTCTCTCACGTGTGAACAGTGCCATTGCGCTCCTTAATGAGACAAGCGACAATTACGCTATGAAGCAGCAGCGACTGGCTGAGATGAAGTTCCTGCGTGCTTATGGACACTTCCTGCTGAAGCGACTGTATAAGAACATCCCGTTCGTGGTGAACGAGAACCTGACTTACGACGAGTATAACGAGCTCTCGAATACCACTTACACTAACGATGAAGGTTGGCAGTTGATTATCGACGACCTGATGGAGGCCTACAACACGCTGCCTCAGACACAGGAAGACAAGGGTCGTCCTACAAAGGCCTCGGCAGCCGCTTTCTTGGCAAAGGTTTATCTCTACAAGGCATATCGTCAGGACGAAGCAAACAGCAATCAGGTAACGTCCATCAATCAGGCTGACTTGGAGAAGGTGATTGAGTTTACCAACCCTACACTATATGGCAATTACGGTTTGGAAGACGATATCCACAATAATTTCCGTCCTGAGGATCAGTATGAAAATGGTAAGGAAAGCCTCTGGGCCATTCAGTACTCTCGCAATGATGGTAGCACCTATGGCAACCTGAACTGGAGCTACGGACTGATTCCGCCTAACATTCCTGGTGCGACGGATGGTGGTTGCGATTTCTACAAGCCCTCACAGAATTTGGTCAATGCCTATCGTACTGGTGCCGATGGTCTGCCTTTGCTCGACTCATTCAACGAGAAGGATTATGACAAGGCAAGTGACAATGCCGATCCCCGTCTGTTCCTGACAGTTGGTATTCCAGGACTTCCCTATATGTTCAACAAGAATTATATGATGGAAGAAACCAGCATCTGGAGCCGTTCTAATGGTCTCTATGGCTACAATGTTTCTCTGAAGCAGAACGTTGACCCCGCCCTCATCGACAACTACCTGATTAAGGGCAGCTACTGGGCAAGTTCAATGAATCGCATTGTTTTCCGCTATGCTGACGTCATTTTGGAGCGTGCTGAAGCATACGCCCAGTTAGGACAGACTGATCAGGCTATCGCTCTCGTCAATCAGATTCGCAGCCGTGCAGCCTCCAGCACTCAGATGATTGGTAACTATCAGAATACATACGGTGTAAAGATGTACATCACCAACTATAAGGGTAGCTACTCAAAAGACGAGGCCATCAAGATTGTGAAGATGGAGCGTCGTCTGGAACTCGGCATGGAGTGTGAGCGTTTCTTCGACCTTGTTCGCTGGGGCGATGCTGCTACAGTGATCAATAAATATTACGCAGAAGAGATCGACAATTGCGGAATCTATCGCGATGCACACTTCACAGCCAATAAGGATGAGTATCTGCCGATTCCATTCAGTCAGATATCGGCCTCCAATGGTCACTATATTCAAAATATTGGTAATTGGTAAACAAGATAAAACAATGAACGTTATGAAAACAAAGATATATAATATAATCACTGCAATCTGCTTAATCTGCGGTTTTGCAGCTTGCTCCGACGATAATGTCAGCGATCTGCAACTGAGTGGTGACTGCATGGTAGAGTCAATCATACTCGACAATTACGAAGGTACTATCGACCTAGCTTCCCGTAGCATCGTGGTTCGTCTGCCTGAAGTTTATGGAACATCTGCTATGCAGGTGACTGCACTGAATATCTCTAAAGGTGCTGCCTGCAACATCAAACAAGGTGAAACCCTGAATATGGATGCTGCCAAGGTGTTGCACGTAACAAATGGTGATGTTTTCCTGAATTGGACACTTAGCGTACTCCACGACGAGGCTCGTATCACACAGTTCGTTATCAACGACATCTATCAGGGAACCATTGATCAAGAGGCTAAGACCATTACAGTTTATGTGCCAGGTACTGTGGATATCACCAACTTGGTTCCTACTATTACCTATAGTGCTAATGCAACGGTAACGCCTGGTACTGGTGTGGCTCAGGACTTCTCACAGCCTGTAACCTACAAGGTGACCAACAACTCTGCCGAGAGTACATATACCGTTACTGTGATTGCCATCAGTGCACCATCAGCCCTCTTTATCGGCGAGGCTTCTGTGATGAATGATCTCGATCCTGAAGCTAAGACTGCTTGCCAGTGGATGTTAGGCAATATCCCCAACTCGCTCTATGCTTCGTTTGCCGACCTGCGTGCTGGAACACTCGACCTCTCTAAGTGTAAGGTTATCTGGTGGCATTACCACGTAGATGGTGGCGTTGACGGACACGATGTCTTCATGGCCAAGGCTCCTTACGCACTGGATACTAAGAACGAGTTGCGCTCATTCTATGAGAATGGTGGTTCGCTGTTCCTCACCCGCTATGCAACCAATCTGCCGTCGTTCATCGGTGTGACTGGTGACGATGAGTGGACGACGCCAAACAACTGCTGGGGACAGAATGAGGATGCTGCCGAGCTCTGTGGCGGTCCGTGGAGCTTCCGTATCTTCGATGGACAGAATGATCATCCACTGTGGCAGAATCTAATTGCAGGCGATAATGCCAACGAGGTTTACTGTACAGATGCAGGTTATCACATCACAAATTCTACAGCCCAGTACCATATTGGTACAGACTGGGGAGGTTACGACAACCATGCTGCATGGGAGACCCGTACAGGCGCTAAGATACTCGGTGTAGGCGGTGACGGTGCTGTTGTAGCCTGGGAGTATCCCGCTAACAATGGCAAGGGTGGCATCATCTGCATCGGTTCTGGTTGCTATGACTGGTATTCTTACACCTATGAAGGTGGTTACACTGAAAAGTTCCACAAGAACATCGAGATTATGACTCAAAACGCATTCAATCATTTAATGAAGTAA
>Ga0310696_10005175_pt1 | contig 15783 bp, 13 predicted proteins | sample AusTroGonzalo_MG_4_FD_203885 | JGI IMG/M metagenome (GOLD analysis project Ga0310696, IMG submission 203885) | Bovine rumen microbial communities from tropical cattle in Woodstock, Queensland, Australia - Gonzalo_02 (v2) (version 2) | ecosystem: Host-associated > Mammals > Digestive system >...
TGGTTGACCGCCGCGCCGTAGAGCGCACTCCCGACCGTCGCTCCGTCTACTTCCAGCCACGCGTTGCCCGCCGTCATGCCTTCGGCGGCATAGACCGCGCTGCCGTAGGTCGTGTTGGCGGTCCAGCGCGCCTCGCGGTCGCTGCCGTTCAAGGTGCTGCCGCTCGTCGCCAAAGCCGCCGCGGTGTCCACCGCCGTGATGACGTGCGCGGCGTCGGTGACGTTGAGATAAGTCTTGCTGCTCGTGCGGACGTCAGACCACAGGAGGTTCTTGAACGGATCGATGACCTTCGTCAAGCCGCCGGTCGCGAGAGCGTAGGAGTTTCCGCCGAGCACGAAGGTGAAATTCAAGTCGTTGTTGGACTCCGACGCGCTCACGATACGGTAGGAGTTGCCCGCCGCCGCGTTCTCGTCAGCGATCACGATCTTGGCGGCGTTGGAGACGCCGTAGAGGTTCTTGTTGAGATAGAAGCTCGTCAGCCCCGCCGCGCCGTTGAGGTCCAGCGTCAGCGTGCCGGTGATCTTGCCGAGCGCGGCGATGTATTCGCCGACCAGATAGCCGCCCGCCGACACGGTGATGTTGTTGTAGACCGTGCCCGTCTGCCGGTTGGCCAGCGACACCTTGCCGCCGCTGCCGATCACGATATCCGAATAGGATATGACATTGTAGTTGTTGACGTACATCGAACCGCCGCCGTAGAACTTCGCGCCGTTGATGGTGCCTCCGGAGGTTCGCAGATAGGCGTTGGAAGTGATCTCGGCGTTGTTGAGCACTCCGCCGTGGGAAAGATACAATGTCGCGCCGTTCGTGGCCTTGAGGTCGTTCACTACGCCGCCCGAGACGCATAGATAAGTCGCACCGCTGATCGTCATTCCGTTCACCGTGCCGCCGTCCCAGATGATCGCCGAATTGCCGGAGCCGACGAAGAGATCGTTCATCGTATCCGCCCTTTCGATGAGACCGACCGTTTCGCCGCCGTAGTAGACCGCCTTGTCGCGGTCGAGCTGGGTGACGGCAGCGCCCTCACTCTGGGTGACGGTGCCGCTCCACGCGGTCGGCAGCCACGCGAGCGAAGCGCTTCCCGCCGCCTGGACGTCCAGCGTGCCGCCCTTGTTGACGAGGACGTTTTCCGCCGTGCCGCTGCTGACGACGACTTTGCCGCCCGAGCCGATGAAAGCGTCCGTAAGTCTGGTGCTTACCCCCGACAAGTTGAGAAAAGTCTCGTAGCCGTTGCGCATGCCGGAAACCACCGCGCCGTTGACTACTGCCGAGGCCCGCAGCAGCGTCCTGCCGCCGTCGAAGACCGAAAGGTTGTTCGCGGTACCGCGGGCAAACTGCAGGTAGGCGAGATCCCTGACCGTGACGTTGTTCAGATCGACGCTGCCGTTCGCCCCCGCCGACACCAGACAGACAAGGTAATTCGACTGCGTCAAGTCGGTGGCGAAGGTGACGTTGTTGACCGTGACCTTCTGGTAGAGGTTGACGAACATCCGGTCGGTCGTCGTCGAGCCGCCCGTGACCGTGCCGCCCGTCCAGGTGGCGGATTCGATCCAGATGTAGTTGCTGGTCTTGCCGTTCCGGACGTTCATATCGTAGATATCGGCGTTCTTGGCCGAAACGACGGCGACGCCCGCGCCGCTGGACATCGGGGTGATCGTCGCTCCGGAGATGATCGCGCGGCTTGCGACGGTGCCGTTCACATAAAATTTGCCGCCCTCGGCGACGGTGAGGTCGTTGATCTGGAGCCCCGCGCCGTCGGCGGACAACGTGCCGCCGGAAAGTACGGTCGCGCCGCTCACCGCGCCGGCGTTGACGGTCAGTTTGCCGCCGGAGCCGATGACTGCATCGGTCATGCGGTTGTCGGAACTGTACATGCCGACCGACGCCATGACGCCGTTGCGCGCGCCGGAGATGGTGACTCCGGAAACGATGGCGTTTCTCCGCTGGTGCATGAAGCCGCCGTCGAGGATGCTGAGGTTGTTCGCCACGCCGGCCGCGTACTCGAGATAGGCGAAGTTTTTGACCGTGACGTCGTTGAGGTAGATGCTGCCGTTCGCGCCCGCCGAGACGAGGCAGATGCCGGTCGCGGATTCGGTCGCTTCGGTGGTGAAGGTCACGTTGTTCGCCGTGACGTAATAGTTGAGGTCGACGTAGAGCCGGTCGGTCGAGTTCGAGCCGCCCGTGACCGTGCCGTTCGTCCAGGTGGCGCGCTTGACCGTCATCGAGTTGGCGGTCGTCCCGTTATTGACGTTCATGTCGTAGACCGTCGCCCGGTCGATGAGAGCGCCGGAGACGTTGCCGCCGGTCGGGGTGATGTTCGCGCCGGAGATGAGCGCGCCGCTGGCGGTGCCGCCCTCGACGCTGAATTTGCCGCCCTCTTCGACCGTGAAGTCCTTCACGGCCGCGGTGTCGCCGGTCATGGCGAAGACGCCGCCGTCGAGGACCTTCACCGTATCGGCGCTGCCGCCGTCGAGGATGACCATCGAGGCTCCGGCGGAGACGTTCGCGCCGCTCGCGTAAGCTCCGGCGCTGACGCCCATCGAACCGCCGTGGATCTCCGCGCCGAAGGCGCTGCCGCCCTCCTTGACTTCGAGGAAGCCGCCCGCGTACACTTCGGTGTCGCTGGCGGTCTTGTAAACGTTCGCCCGGCCGCCTTCGGAAACGACGGTGTCGTAGCTCGTGCCGCGGATCTGCAAGGTCGCCTTGCCCTCGGCAACGCCCGCACCGCCAACGGTGATCTCGCGCCCGACGGTGTCGGCTTCGGTCATGCCGATGTTGCCGCTTTCGAGGATGGTCGTATGGCTGACCAGCGAATCGCCGTAGGTGTAGATACGGGTGCCGCTCGTGAGGCTCGCGTTCAGGACCGTGATGCCGTCGCCGACGCAGAAGCGGTAGGGATCGGTGCTGCTCACGCCCGTGAGCACGCCGCCCGCCGCCGTGCCGTGGACGACGTTGCCGTTCCAGTAAAGCGTATCCGCCGCGATCTCGGTGGCGTTCCCCTTAAGCTGAAGCCCGCTGCCCGTGGCGGTTTCCAGATTGACCGTCGCGCCCGCCTCGGTCTTGAGGTTTTCGGCGACCGCGCCGAAGGTGCCGTTGACGACTGCGCCGTTCTTGACGGTGCCGCCGGCGAGCGTACCGCCCGCCAGGATGGTTACGACGTCGCCGCTCTCCGCGACGATGCCGGTACTGGTAACTCCGCTGGAAATGATGATCTCAGCCATATCAAAACCCTTTCCTCGAAAAGTGTTGTTTTCTTTCGTTCCCCTGTCTTCCCGGGCGGGGCGGAATCCCGCCGAAGGCGTTGCCGCACAATGCGCCCGGTCATGTTCTGTATATATTATACCGAACAATTTCAAAAATGGCAACAGCCGAAAATGGCATTTTTTTGTTATTAATGACACATTTTCAAGGATGGTTTTCCCAAAGTCGGCAACTCGGCAAAAAAGTGAAATTTTTCGACAAGAATTTCAACTTTTCGATGTTTTTCGATTTGAAACCGCGCCGCCGGGGGTTATCTTAACTGACGGTACGGAAATACGCAACCGCAACTCCGGTAAGGATGAAAATGGGCAACGTCTGGTATCAGCAGCCGCGGATACTCTTCTTCCGCGTCCGGGATTTCGAAAACACCTGGACCGAACATCCGCACTCCGCCATCCTCAACGAACTGCTTTATGTACTGGAGGGGAAATTCACGCTGGAGCACTCCAGCGGCGCGCGCATCCCGGCGGTCGCCGGCGACTTTCTGCTGGTGCGGTCGGGAGAGATCCACCGCGACGTCTTCGACAAGGTACGCGGTCTGCGGATATTGATCGTCCAGTTCCAGTGGGACGGCGCCGAAGAGTTCTTCAAACTGGTCGACAACCGCACGCTCCGCAATCTGGACTTCGCCACCCGTGCGGAGCTCACCCGCCGCATCAACTTCATGTACGACAAGTGGGACTCGGGCGAATTCGACCTCTTCAGCATGAACGTCCAGCTGCACGGTCTGCTGACGCTCTTCTACCTCGCCGCGGAGCGTTCCGGCCTGCGGTCGCCGGAAATGCCCGAACTGAAGCTCGCCCGCCCGGATATGATGCGGCAGGTCAAATTCTACCTGACGCAGAATTACGCCACCCAGGTCACGCTGGAACAGCTGGCGGCGCGCTTCGAGATCAGCCCGGCGAACCTCTCGCGGCTCTTCCGACACGAGTTCGGCGTGGGATTCAGCCGCTACCTCACGACCGTGCGGCTCGAGTCGGCGGTGGCGCTGTTGAACAGCACCAGTCTGCCGATCTCAGAGGTGGCGCTGCGGTGCGGTTTCAGCACGAGCGGCTACTTCATAAGGATCTTCCGCAAACACTTCGGCGTCACCCCCAAGGACTACCGCCGCCGCGAACGCCGTGCAGAAGAACTGCCCGTGATGACCGACGTCGGGTATATGCAGATTTGATTTTTCCGCCGCGATAGGCTATGTTAATTTTTACAGCAAACCGGATGATCCGGAATCGAACCACAACCAAAGGAGTTTTTTATGTTCAGGAAGTCCTTCCTCGCCGCCGCCGTGCTTTTCGCTTTCGCCGCCGCGTCCTTCGCCGCGGACATCGTGACGCTGGACCTCAACTATTGGTGCCGCGGCAACCTCAAGCGGCTGAACCAGCTGCCCGACGGCATCACGATGACCGCCAGAAAGAATTACAGCCAGAAGAAGTTCGCCCACATCTGCCTCTACACCGTCAAGATCGATCTGGACAAGGTGCAGGACCTCGAACTCGAACTCGAAGTCGTCGACACCGGCGACAAGGAGAGCGCCAAGCTCAATCCCTCCCTCTCCCCCTCGAAGGGCAAGGTCTTCGAATGCGTGGAATTCGAAACCGGCGACGAACCCTGCTCCAAGGTGCCGTGCAAGATCAAGAAATGGACGGGGATGCAGTCCATCATAGTGACGAAGGGCGAAAAGATCACCGTCAAGGCCAAGTTCAAGAAGGTCGCCGCCGCGAAGTGATGAAACGCCGCGCACGACGGACGGCGCAGACTCTTCACCGGGGATGACCGCCGCCGCGCCGACACTTCGAAAACATGTCTCACGCGCACTTGGCCCCGCCGAGTCCGAAAGGAACTCTGCGGGGCTTTCTTCTGCCTGCGCAGTGACGAAACGCCTCTCTTTTCGGGACAAAAAAACGGCGTCCGCGAAGGACGCCGTACGTATTTGCCGATGTTCAGGCGATCACTTGGTGCGGCGGATGCCCAGCGCGTCGGTGATCTCGATATACTTTTCGCGGTTCTCGCGAAGCAGATAGCTCAACAGCTTCTTGCGCAGCGAAACCATCGCCAAAAGACCGCGGCGGGTGCTGTTGTCCTTGAAGTTGACCTTGAGGTGCTCGGTCAGCTCGTTGATGCGCGCACTCAGCAGCGCGATCTGAACTTCCGGCGAACCGGTATCGCCCTCTTTGCGACCGAATTTCGCGATGATCTCCGCTCTCTTTGCCTTGTCCATTTCCCGATCTCCTGTATTTGATGATAAACCGACTTGGCCAGCACGGTCACCGGACCATAGTGGACCGCACCAATCCAAGCGCATGTCTTTTAATATATCACGCGCCGGAACCTTTTGCAACTTGCCGGCTACGGAATTTCCAGAAAATCCGGACATTCCGTGAGGGTGCGGCAACCGCCGGATTCCACAACGACCATATCCTCCAGCCGGATCCCGCCCCATTCCGGGTAATAAAGCCCCGGTTCCACGGTGATGATCTCGCCCCCGGAAAGCGGGGTACGGTTGCGGAGGCTCAACCGCGGTGCTTCGTGGATCTCCAACCCCACGCCGTGGCCGAGGCCGTGGAAGAAACCGAAATCGCCGCAGTCGTTGCGGCCGGTGAGGAAACCGTGTTTTTCCAGCACTCCTGCCGCCGCACGGTGGATATCTTCGGGGATCGCCCCCGGACGGATCAGCGTTTTGGCGAATTCGCGCGCCTCGAACACGGCGTCATAGGCTTTCCCGACCACCGCCGGAGCCTTGCCCTTGAGCATCGTCCGGGTGAGATCGCCCCAATATCCGCTCGTCGTGGAGCGCGGGAAAACATCCATCACGATCGGGGTGTTCGCGTACAATATCCCCTCCCCCGCGTCGTGCGGGCAGGCGCCCCGAACGCCTCCGGCGCAGATGGTCCCGGTGGGGAGCGTGCCGTGCCGCAGCAGTTCGGTGTCGATCTCGGCGCGCAGCCTTTCGCTCGTCAGCGGCCCGCCGTCGTAAATCAGCGCGCCGTCGGAAGCGACCGAAGCGGAGCCCAGCACGGCGGCGGCGCGGCTCACGCCCGCCTCGGCGGCGCGCAGAGACTTCACGACCGAAGCGACCTCGTCCGCCGTCTTGAACTCCCGCTCCGGGAAAAATCCCCTGCCCCCGACCGTCTGGAGGAGCAAACCGGCATCGCGCAGTTCATCGGCCAGTCGAAGCGGGAAATCCGCCGGCACCAGAAAACCCGCCACATGCAGGATTTCGGCCAATTTGACGATATTTTCGACTCCGCCGGAACCGCCCAGTTCGCTTTCGCGCATCAGTTGCACGCCCGGCTTCGCCTGCTTCCTCGCGCGGTCGAATTCCAACGGCGACAGGACGGCCGCCGACATTTCATCGTTGGCGCCCCAGAAAAACGCGTCCGGAGTAGACAACCCGGTAGCGTAACGCATGTCGGCGGAGCCTTCTCCCGAACCGAAGATCAATTTACCGATTTTTTTCATGCTGCCCCCGCGCCGCGATTTGCTTTTGCCCGCTTTTCGCGGCATATTAATCCGCGGCTTGACCTATATAATGTAATGCCTGGCGACGAAAGTTGCCACTGTCCAAACAGGTGATTGACGATGGATATTTGGTTTTATGCGCTGCTGATCATCGGTTCCTACCTGATCGGAGCCGTCCCGTTCGGTTTTCTGATCGGCAAACTTCACGGCGTCGACATCCGCAAAGTCGGATCGTGCAACATCGGCGCCACCAACGTTACCCGCACGGTGGGCAAGATACCCGGCAAGATCTGCTTCGTCCTCGATCTGCTCAAGGGGGCGCTCCCGGTGCTGGCGGCGCAGCTGTTCCGCCCCGACGAACCGTGGCTGGCGCTGGTCTGCGGCGCCGCGGCGGTGATCGGCCACATCTTCCCCGTCTACCTGAAATTTCGCGGCGGCAAGGGAGTTTCCACCGCCGCCGGAGTCGCGCTGGCGCTGGCGCCGCTGCCGCTCCTCTGCGCCGCCGCGGTCTGGGTGGCAAGCTTCTTCATCTGGCGCTACGTGTCGCTGGCAAGCATCCTCGCCGCGCTGACGCTGCCGCTTTTCGCAGGGCTTTTCATCTTCCTCGGCAAGGGAACGAAGACCGCGTGCAGTTGGCTGACGCTGGGCTTTCTCGCCGCCGCCGCCGTCATCACGGTGCTTCGGCACACGGGGAACATCAAACGCCTGCTCAACGGAACGGAAAATCGCTTCGGCAAACCCGAGGCGCCGACGCCTCCCGCAGAGGAAAATAAATTCAAGCCAGCAGACGCTTCACGAACGCGGGAAGAGTGAACGCCGCCGCGTGCACTTCGCCCGTGTAGTAGCGCAAAACCTTCGCCAGCTCGTCCGATACCGGACGGTCGGGAGTCGTCACGTCGCGACCGTCCGAGGCGACACACGCCCCGATCATCCCGGTCGGATAGGTCGGCACCGCAAACCCGGCATACGCGGCGTATCTGAAATTCCGCTTCGCCGCCACGTTCAGATGACGCACCACTTCGGGCAGCAGAAACGGCGACTCGGACTGGGAGGCGATCACCCCGCCGGGGCGAAGCGCCGCCTTGAGATTCGCATAGAACTCCGCGCCGAAAAGCGGCTCTCCCGGGCCGCCCGGATCGGTGGAATCGACGATGACGAGGTCGTACTCCCCCCTGTGCTCCCGGATGAATTCGCTGCCGTCGGCGACGAAAACCGTCACCCGCGAGTCGTCGAAGCCGCAGGCCGTCTGCGGCAGAAACTCCTTCGCCGCCGCGATGACTTCATCGTCGATCTCGCAGATGTCGATCTTTTCCAATTCCGGATGGCGGCCGAGTTCGCGCAGCACCCCGCCGTCGCCGCCGCCGATCACCAGCGCGCGGCGCGGCACCCCGACGTGAGCGTAGAACGGCAGATTGGCGAGCATTTCATGGTAGACGAATTCGTCGCTGTCGGTGAGCTGGATGATCCCGTCGAGGAGCAGCAGCCGCCCGAGCTTCACGGTCTCGAAGACTTCGATCTTCTGGAACCTGCTCTGCCGCGAGCAGAGGCAATCCTTGACCTCGATGGTCTGGCCGTAGCCGTTCGCGGCCTCGGTTATCCAACGGGTGGCCATCACTTGACCTCCGAGGGGACTTCGCCGACTTTGACGGCGTTGAAGAACGCGTTGAAGCGGGCGTTTCCCCGGGTGTTGACGGTGGTCCCGAAGTGCCCGGTCGCCGGATTGGTGGAGATGCTCTTCTTCGTCCCGGCCGGAATGGCGTTGTAGAGCGCGTAAACGCTCGACGGATGGCAGGTCTCGTCGGAAAACCCGGTGCAGACGTAGGTCTCGCACCTGATCATCGGCGCGAAGTGGACGCAGTCATAGTAATTAAGCGCCTTCAGCGCCGCCGGAGTCTTGGCGACCGCCTGCCGCGGGATGGAGCCGCGCCGGCCGACCGCCGCGCCGTTGAATTCGCAGAAGCACGGCACATTGATGACCGCCAGCGTCACATCCTTGTCCAACGCCGCCGCGACGGTCGACTGCGCGCCGCCCAGACTGCCGCCGATGGAGATCAGGTCCCGGCCGTTCCACTCCGGACGGCTCTTGAGAAATTTCAGCTCGCACAGCACGCGGGTGTAGACTTCGCCCATCACCCAGTTTTCGCGGTCCTCGACGTTCACGATGCCGCCCTTGACGCGCGGCTTGAGGATGCCGTCGTAGTATTTGGCGTTGCGGCCGACCGGCAGTCCGTGCCACGTCGCCGAGAACGCGACCGCGCCGCGCTTGGCGTGCCGGAGCGCGCTCCAGCGGCTGGCGTCGGTATTCGTCCAGCTCAAATAGGAGAGACAGGCGGGGAGCGACTTGGGCTTCGCACCGGCGGGATACGCCAGATAACCGGTGGCGGCGATGCCGCGCGGACCGCTCAACTCGACCGCGAAAAGCCTTATCCCCTTTTCGCCGGATCTGATCTCGGTGATCCGCGGCGCAAGATCGCATGCCGCGACCTCCGCCTTGCGTTTTTCCCAAAATTCCGCGAAATCGGCGGGCGGTTCTACGGTATAGCGGATCTTGTCGGCGTCGAACATGGCGCCGATCTCGGTCACGCGCGCGATCAGCTTATGCTTGTCCACGCCTTTGCCGCGGCGCGGCTTGCCCTTTTCGTCCAGCACCTGAAAACCGAAATACACCCACCCCGGCTTGTCGGATTTGTAGGAAAACTTCTTCGGCTTGCCGTCGGCGACGAATGTCTGCCGCTTCACGTTCTTGTTCTCCCAGCGCATGAGGAAGAACACCTTTTCGCCGACGAGCGGCTCGCCGTCCTTGAACAGCTGCACCGTACAGGTAGCGGTCTCGCCGCTTTTGTAGAAGCCGTCGGGCTTGTCCAGTGAGATCTTGGCGGAGTACGCGCCGCTTGCGGCAAGCGCGAACAACGCGGAAAACAACAACGCGAAGCGCTTGAACATTTTAACCTCCACTATCGCAATCATCCGTCAACGTTTTTTCGGCAGGTCGCTGATCTCCGTGGACCGGAAGATCTCGCCGACACGCGAATCGCCGCTGACGTTTCTGGTGGTGTTGAAGTGACCGGTCCGCGGATTGGTCGTGATGGTCTTTTTCGTCGTTTCCGGGATCGCGTTGTAGAACGCGTAAACGTTCGACGGATAGCACGACTCGTCGGTGAAGCCCGTGCAGACGTGGACCTCGCACTTGATCCGCTTGGCGAAATTCACCGCATCGTAGTAGAATCCCGCGTCGAGAAGTTCCGGATGCTCCTTGAGCTTTTGGACGCCGACTCTCCGGTAGGTGCCGTAGGGAACGCGCCCCGCTTCGTGCGCGTTGCATTCGCACGAACTCGGCACGCTCACCACCGCCATGGTCGCCGCCGGTTCGATCGCCGCCGCGAACGCCGACTGGATGCCGCCCAGACTGCCGCCGTAGACGACGAAAGTCTTGCCGTTCCATTCCGGACGCGACTTGAGGAATCTCAATTCGCTCAACACCCGGAAGAACATGTCGCTGTAAACCCATTTTTCCCGGTCGCCCAGACCGGACAGACCGCCCTTGAAATACGGACGGAGCACTTCCGGATAGTAATTGACCGGCTTGCCGACCGGGAAACCGTGCCACGTCGCGGCGAAGGCGAGCGCGCCCTGCTTGGCCTTGCTCACGGCACTGTGCCGGTTGACGTCGCCGTAGGTCAGGCTCTGGAAGAAGATGAAAGCGGGCAGAGTGCCCGGCTTGGCGCCCTCCGGATACGCGAGATACCCCGTCGCCGTCACTCCGCGCGGGCACGGGATCGTCACGGCGAAGAGCTTGACACCCTTGACGGAGGTCTTCAGTTCCTTGAGCGTCGGCGCCTCCGTGACCGCTTCGACCTCGGCCTTGCGCTTAGCCCAGAATTCGTCGAAGTCCGCGGGTTCGCGCACCGGCGAAACGATCTTGTCCGGCGAGAACATCGCGCCGATCTCGACGACGATCGTCGGCTTGCGGCCGCGCAGCGCCTTGAATGACGAAGCGCTGGCGCGCAGCGGCTTGCCGTCTTCGCCCAGGATTTCGATGCCGAAGTACACCCATCCCGGCCTCACGGCGCGATAAGTGAACTCGACCGGCTCTCCGGTGGTGGTGAACTCGGTGTACTGTTTTTTCCAGCCTTCCCATTTCCGAACCAGACGCGCCTTGGCGCCCTTGAGCGGAACACCGTCCTTGAAAAGCTGCACCGTGCACACCGCCGTCTCGCCGACGCGGTAGATGCCGTCCTCTTTGTCCAGCTCGATCTTCGCCTCATACTTGCCGAACGCCGTCGCCGCCAGCACCGCACCCATGATCATCCCCAGTGTTTTTTTCATAACCGAATCTGTCCCCTTAAAAAATATGCGGCGACGCGGGCAAAGACGCCCCCGCCGCCGCTTTCTAAAATCAGTTCTTGTCGTCGTAGCGGGTGATAACGACCGAATTGAGCAGCTTCTTGATGCGCGGATTGGCGGTCGAGTTGATCTGCCCGTAATGACCGACCGCGGGGTTGAAGAACATCTGGCTCTTCGCCTTGGTCTCTTCCGGCAGCGCGTTGAACACCGAGAAGACGTTCGACGGCGGGCAAAGCTCGTCGGTGCCGCCGGTGCTGATGAAGACCGGACACTTGATCATCGGCGCGAAGTTCACGCAGTCGTAATAGCTCTGCGCCTTGAGCGCCGCGGGCGACTTGGCGCCGGAATACCGCGGAATGGAGCCGTTGCGCCCGGACGCCGCGCCGTCGAATTCGCAGAAGCACGGGTTCATGATCACCGCCAGCGTGACGTCCTTGTCGAGCGCCGCCGCGGCGGTCGACTGCGCGCCGCCCAGACTGCCGCCGATGGAGATCAGGTTCTTGCCGTCCCACTCGGGCAGCGTTTTCACATAATCCAGAGCGCGCATGACGCGGTAGTACATGAAGCCGAAGCACCAGGTGTCGCGGTCCCCGATGCCGACCATGCCGCCGTTGATCTTGATGGTGGTTTTGTAGTTGTACCATTTTTTGCCCATGTCGACGGGGCGGCCGTGCCAGGTGGTGGTGAAGCCGATGGCTCCGGCCAGAGCGTGCTTGATCGCCGAATTGCGGTTGGCGTCGCTGGCGCTCCAGCTCGACCAGTCGACGTAAGCGGGACAGCTCTTCGGCTTGGCGCCGGAGGGGATCGCCAGATAACCGGTCACGGGATACTCGCCCACGGTCGGAATGGTGACCTTGTAAAGTTTGATCTTGTCGTTGCGGTATTTCATCGGCTCCAGCTTCGCTTCGATCGGGACCTCGTTGAGCTTGGCGCGGCGTGCCGCCCAGAACTCCTCGAAATCGGCGGGACGCTTGGCGCCGGCGACGACCTCGTTCGGATTGATGATCGCACCGATCTCAAGGACGATCGACTTCTTCTGCGGGTAACGGAAAACGTCCTTGCCGGTCAGCACCTTGCCCTCGTCGTTCAACACCTCGACGCCGAAGTACACCCACCCGGGCTTGTTTGCCTCGTAAGTGAAGGGCACCATGCCGCCGGTAGTCGTGAAATCCTTGGTCTCGACGACTTTGCCCTCGAATTTCACGGTCACACGCGCCTTGGTGCCGCTGAGCGCTTTGTCGTCCTTGGCCAGCTTGACTCTGCAGGTGATGGTGTCGCCGACTTTATAGATGCCGTTGCGCCGATCCAGCCGGATCGCTCCGCCGTACTTTCCGAACACCGACAGCGTCAGCAGCAGCGCCCCCATGCAGCAAAACCACTTTCTCATCTCTACCTCCCAAAGGTTTGGTTATGGTTTAAGGTCACTCGAATTTCGGCGGCTCGCACTCGACGTCGCAGCCGTTCCAGCAGTAGGTGCACATCTTTTCCCTGGGCAGACCGATCGCCTTGATGAGCTCTTCCAGCTTCTGATACTTGAGGGTGGTCAGCCGCAGATTCTTGCGGATCTCGTCGACCATGGCGTTGTATTTGTCGGAGCCGTACTCCAGATAGGGCTTTATCATCTCCTCGGTGGGATCGTCGACGCCTTCGAGCTTGGCGATGGCGCGGCGCGCCGCCAGATCGAGTTCGCTGCGGGAACGCGAGAAGTTCAGGAACCTGCACCCGTAGAGCAGCGGAGGACACGCCGACCGCATATGCACCTCCTTGGCTCCGCGATCATAGAGCTGACGCACCGTATCCTTGAGCTGGGTGCCGCGCACGATCGAATCGTCGCAGAAAAGCAGGCGCTTCCCTTCGATCTCGGACTGCACCGGGATCAGTTTCATCCGCGCCACCAGATCGCGCATCCGCTGGTCCTGCGGCATGAAACTCCGCGGCCACGTCGGAGTGTACTTGACGAAGGCCCGCCGGTACGGGCGGTGCATGCAGTTGGAGTAACCGACCGCATGCGCGATCCCGGAGTCGGGGATCCCGCACACCGAGTCGATCTTGTCTTTCATGTCCGCATCCTGCTCGGCGAGGCTGGCGCCGTTGCGGTAGCGGGCGCTTTCGGTATTGACGCCCTCGTAACAGCTCGACGGATACCCGTAGTACACCCAGAAGAAACTGCAGATCTTCATCGTCGAACCGGGCGCGCGCAGCGACTTGACGCCGGCGGCGGTGATCTCCGCGATCTCGCCCGGCCCCATTTCGCGCAGAAGCGTGTAGTCGAGGTTCGGGAACGCGGTGCTTTCCATGGCGACCGAGGTGGCGCCGTTCTTGCGGCCGAGGATGATGGGCGTGCGCCCGTAACGGTCGCGCGCGGCGTAGATCTTGCCCTGCGACAGTATCAGAAGCGAACACGAGCCGTCGATGACTCGCTGGGCGTATTCGATGCCGGAAGCGAGGTCGTTCTTGCGGCAGATCAGCGAGGCGACGATCTCGGTCTGATTGTAGCCGCCGTCGCCGGATTCGGAAAAGTGACTGTGCCCGCACTCGAACTCGCGGGCGACGATCTCGCCGAGATTGTTGATCTTGCCCACCGTGACGATGGCGAAAATGCCGAGGCCGCCGGATATCACGAGCGGCTGATCCTCGCCGTCGCTGATGACGCCGATCGCCGCCTTGCCGCGGAACTTGGTGATGTCGTCATCGAACTTGGAACGGAATTGGGCGTTGGTGATGTCGTGGATGCGGCGGCTGATCCGTCCGTCCTCGCCGAATACCGCCAACCCGCCGCGCCGGGTGCCCAGATGGGAGTGATAGTCAGTTCCGTAGAATACATCGCACACGCAGTCGCGATCCGCCACAACGCCAAAAAATCCGCCCATGCTCTCTCGCCCTTCCCGCAGACTTGTCTAAAGTAATAATATTAATGTATCTTGACAAGCCGTTTTTTTCAATACGAAAGCAAAAAAAAGCGTTTTTCGGCGAAAACGCGCTTGAAAAAGCTCCGCGGCGGTGGTATTTTATACGACAATTTTATTGGATCGTGTGATTCGGCCGTATCGCAAATTCCACCGCTCGCGGTCGATGTCATGAGGTCCGCAAGATATTCAAGCTTAGTTTGACCAGCGCCGCCGGTTCGCCATGTGCGAACGGGTAAGGGGGCGTAATGCTCGGCTTGGATTTTTGATGTTTTTGAGCCGTTTCGAACAACCAAAAAAACTTTGGAGAAGCAGGTAAATTATGAAAGTCAGAGCTTCGGTGAAGCGCAGATGCGAATTCTGCCAGGTCATCAAACGCAACGGAACGATCCGCATCATCTGTTCCCGGGATCCGCGCCACAAGCAGCGCCAGGGGTGAGCACAGCAAAATTTAACTTCAATAACATATTGACTCAAAAGGACTAGTTGAAGATGCCGAGAATCATTGGTGTTGACATCCCCGGTAACAAGCGCATCGAATACGCGCTGCGTTACATCTACGGGATCGGACCGGCCAAAGCGCTGGAGATCATCGAAAAAACCGGGATCGACCGCGACCTCAAGGCGGCCGACCTCAGCCAGGATCAGATCTCCAAGATCACCAAAATTTTGCAGAACGACATGGTCGTCGAGGGCGATCTGCGGCGCAGCGTCGCCGCCGACATCCGCCGCCTGCAGCAGATCAACAGCTATCGCGGGATCCGTCACCGCCGCGGTCTGCCGGTTCGCGGCCAGCGCACCAAGACCAACGCCCGCACCCGCAAGGGCAAGAAGATCACGATCGGCGCCATCCGCGACAAAACCCAGCGTCGTCTGGCCGCCAAGGCTTGATGCCGCAGCGTGAAGCCCGTGTAAATCTGTCGAAAAACAAAGCAAGTTGAAAGTATTACGATCATGGCTGATGAAGAAGTGAAAAATCTCGAAGCTGCGCCGGAAGAGCAGGCCGAAACCGCCGCCCCGAAACAGCGTACCAAGAGCGGCCGCCACATTCCCAGCGGCATCGCGTACGTGCTGGCTACCTTCAACAACACCAAAGTCACCTTTACCGATCTCCACGGCAACGTGATCTGCTGGTCCACCGGCGGAAAGAACGGTTTCAAGGGTTCCCGCAAGAGCACCGCTTATGCGGCGCAGGTCATCGCCGGCGACGCCGCCAAGAAGGCGCAGCTCCTCGGCATGAAAGAAGTCGAAGTGCGGATCAAGGGACCGGGCGCCGGTCGCGAATCCGCGGTGCGCGGCATCGCCGCCACCGGCATGGAAGTCACGGTGATCAAGGACATCACCCCCGTGCCGCACAACGGTTGCCGTCCTCCGAAGCGCCGCCGCGTCTGACGACGGCGGGCTGAGCTCCGGTCCGCAACAGGGGACGCGGCCGGAAGCGTCTTGAACGTATGGCAAAAATGCCCCTCAAGGGCACAGCAATTTTTGGAGGAATATAGTTATGAATTCTGCAATCGGATTCCCGATGCCCAAGTCGATTGTCGTAGACGAGGCCACCATGACCGATACCTATGCGCGTTTCATCGCGCAGCCGTTCCAGAGCGGCTTCGGTCATACGCTGGGCAATTCGTTGCGCCGGGTGCTGTTGTCGTCGCTCAACGGGGCGGCGATCTCCTCGGTCCGCATCGACGGCGCCAAGCACGAGTTCGACTCCCTGGACAATGTGGTCGAAGACGTGGCGGAAATCGTGCTGAACTTGAAGAAAGTCCGGCTGAACCTCTACTCCGACGAGCCCAAGAAACTCGAGATCCGCAAG
>Ga0310696_10005177_pt1 | contig 15780 bp, 13 predicted proteins | sample AusTroGonzalo_MG_4_FD_203885 | JGI IMG/M metagenome (GOLD analysis project Ga0310696, IMG submission 203885) | Bovine rumen microbial communities from tropical cattle in Woodstock, Queensland, Australia - Gonzalo_02 (v2) (version 2) | ecosystem: Host-associated > Mammals > Digestive system >...
GATCCAGATATAAGCAAGCATACATCAGCGCAGTCGCCCCGTTTGAGGCAATATCATTAACATTTACCTTCCGGTCATTTAGCAACTTATAAACTTCCTCTGCATCATGATTAAGAACGGCATTTATTAACGGAGGGAAATTTTGTTCTTGTTGCAAGAATTCCTGCTTAGCGAGAATAGCGCTATTCATCTCCGATATGGCCTGTTGCGAGCACAAGGCATAACCCACCCCGAGCACGGTGGATATACAAATAAAAGTAAATATCAATTTTTTTAGTGTGTTCATATATAATCTCCTAATTGTATGATTCTAAAACGATTCTACTTATATTATAATAAAAAAACTATAAAAAACAAGACCAAATAACTATTCGCTATTCTCATTTTACAACTTTTATTTTTTATTATTTTTGTCGGATAGTTTGGTGTGTATTACTTGTCCGACAGATTTACTCATCTGCTCGGTTAAATATTGGTCTTGATTTTGGCGGTAATTGGTATTATTTACCCTACTTTTTAAGATGGCTTGTCCTAATTTTTTAGACGTATCGTGTTGCGAAAAAGAAGTCGGGTCTACCAAGGTGCCGGACTGCTCGGCGGACTGGCCGTTTTGTTGTTGTTGGTAAATATTTGCGAAGTAAACCATGGAGTCTTGTTGGTTTTCTTCTTGGTCTTGCGCGTAGGAAGACGCGGTTTCATTTTCGTTTTGGGTATTCTCACTTAATTTTTTCATATCTTCCTTAAGATAAGGAATATAGGGGGTAATGGCATCAAAAGATTGTGCCATAGAACGGATTTCTTCGGTGCTATTTATTACATTTTCCGAAGAATCGGCAAATAGTGCGTCAAAATCTTCGGTTTCTTCTGGGGTTGAATTTTCTTTTCCTTTAGACGAATTTGTTTGTTCTTGCATAAAATTACTAAACAATTCGGCTTCTTTGTGCAGGGGGTCCCCTTTAAGTTGTGCATTGGCATAGGACAAGGCCTGTACCAAATCTTTTGAAGAGGGTCTGTTTTCGGCGGCTATCCAAACACATTCTTCTTGGTCGCATTGGGATGCTCTGTATAACCATTTATAAGTTTCCAGTGTTTTTTTATAAGGGCTTTGATTGGTGTTTTGATTGTCGCTGTTTTCCGGAGAATTTTCGGTTTCTTCCCCTTCTTCTTGTTCGTTGTTATCCTTTCCTGCTGTCGGATTTAAGCGTTCCAATTCTTCCACAATTTGGGCATAAGTTTCCGGTTGGGTAGTCCCCAAAACGACCATAACGGGTATGTTTTTATTAAGTTCGGCTTGTTGTTCGGGGGTTAAATCGCGGATATTTACATGGATATCACTTAACGCTTGTTCCAAATCAAAATTTTCTTGCGGGGTTTCCATAGCGGGGATTTCAATATCGGCAGGATTTTGCGCTTGCCCATTTTGAACTTCATTTCCCCCTGATTCTTCCGCTAATCCGGCACAAGCGTTACCGCGCGCAATGGAGTTAACTTGTCCGCATTTATTAAAGATAACACTTGCCAGTTCATCAACATCTGCGTAATCTTCCGGTTGGACGGGGGTCGGGTGCGGATTTTCGGGATCTACTATGGAACGGCGGAATAACTCGTTAAGATGGCGAAGGTTCCGGTCATGTTCTTTTCTCATAAATTCTTCACGGGCTAAGCGTTCGGCTTCCGTTTGCGGGTTGGGGTATCTGGCGTCGGCGCGCATACGGGCGATATCTTGTAAAATTTTAGCCGTATCCGTATTAGAATAGGAATTTCCGTAGGAAGCATTACGCGCCGCATTAACGCCCAGTGCGCCGGCAGTAGCGCCTACCCCGCCTAAAGAATAACCGACAGGGAAACTTCTTGCGGATTTTTTAGCGGACGCAAGCATTTTATCTTTAACATAGGCGGAATTTCTTACGCCGTTTTTGACGGGGGTATCTTCCGGTACGTCGGCTAAAAATAACGGGTTATGCGTCATCGTTTGGGCGGTAGGGTTTGCGCCGTCACTTGCCACGCCATTGCCCACACTCTGATATAAAGCGAAATCATAATTTTTAGGGGTATAGAAAGAACTCCCGCTTGCGTTGTGACTATCATCACTTGTCGGTCGTTGGGCGGCTAACGACTCGGGGCCTTTGGCACTGAGTTTTTTGGCTCCGCGCGCAATTTCTTTGGCTTTCGCGTCCCGTTTACGGGCGGCGGCCGCATTTTTATCACTGCGGTCCGATTTAGAAGCCAGTAAATCTTTCGCGCGCTGGAAAAAGGATGTCAGCGGGTTACTGCTGTAAACTTGGGGTTGTGCGGTGTGCAGTTGTTCGTCTTTTTGTTCGTTGGTGCGTTCGGTGATCACAAAAGGCAATAACAAAAATATACACACTGCAAAAAGGGCAATCATTACACCGGTTTTAATCGTTTTTTTCATATCGTTTCGTCAGGCCTTTGGGTATAAAATGGGGTAACAGGCCTCTCCTATAATATTATTTTGTCAAATACAGACATAAAAAACAAGGGTCTTTTGGTCCCTAAAATCTAGGTCCTAAAAAAACCGCCCGAAGGCGGTTTTTAGGAAAACAGACGTATTAGTATTTGGCGAGTACGGCGTCTTTCTCCGCGGTAGAATAGACATTGTAGTCTATATCTTGGAAAATAGAGTCGCGTTGTTCCAAATCGTAAACGTATTTCTCGTCAATGCGGTTGCCTTGGATTTGCTCGTAGAGTTCGTTAAACCGCTTGACGTGGTCCTTGGTGCGTTTGGTGGAATATTCCTTGGCGGTTCCGGTGGTCATTAAAAATGCCCAGTCGGACGATTGCATCAGCACCAGTTCACGTGCGAGTTGGTTGAGTGCGCGCTTGAGCAGCCCGTTTGCGTGGGGGAATTTGTTGGTCAGTTCCACCATGCGTTCGGCAGATTTAATCAAATGGCGGTAGATCCAATCGTTGCCGCTGTTGAGCCATACGTCGTGATATCCCTTATCGCCCCACGAAGACATAGAGGGTTGCACCATTTGGTTTTCGGGGTACATCTCTAAATATTCCATAGGCGTAATAAGTTTGATATCTTTTTGGTCGTGGTAGATTTTTTTGAATAAATATTCCAAAAATTCTATCCCTTCATACCACCAGTGTCCGTAAAGTTCCGCGTCGTACATGGAAACAACCAGCGGTTTGCGGTCCACAAGCGTGCTCAAATATTCAATCTGTTTTTGGCGGTTGAACATAAAGTTGCCGGCGTGCGTGGCGGCTACTTCGCGCGCATCCCGGGGGTTGTAGGGTTGTTTTTGGTCCAAGGCTACTTTGCCCGTAATTTTGTGGTATTTCATCCCGATATTGCGGCGGATGCCGTCGGAGTGCAAATAGGGTTTAATGTAATCGTAGGGCAAATCGTAGCCCAAATCGCGGTAAAATTCGCGGTAGCGCGGATCGCCCGGATAGCCCGATTCGGCACTCCATACCTGTTGGGCCGATTCCATATCGCGCGCAAAAGCGGCAACGCCTGTTTGCGGGCAATACACCGGCGCGTAAATGCCGTATTTCGGGCGCGGGGTGCCGTGTAATACGCCGTGCGATTCGGTAAAGAAGAAACGGATACCCTGCTCGCGCAAGAATTTATCATCACCCGGATTATAGGCGCACTCGGCCAGCCAAATCCCGCGCGGACTGCGCCCAAAACGCAAGCGGTAGTCGTTGACGGCGGTTTTGATTTGTGCGTGTACGCTTTCTTTGTGCACCATTAAGGGCAAATAGCCGTGCGTGGCGCAGCAGGTGATAATTTCCAATTTCCCCATATCTTGGAATTTTTTGAAACCCGTGAGTACGTGCCCGTGATAGCGGTTTTCAAATAAATCTTGGTAGCGGCGGAATTTATCATAGTACATCTTGGCGACGTCATAAAATTCGGTGTTTTTGGTGCGCTCAATTTCCTTGCCGGAAAGTTCCACCCGTTGGTTTAAGTAATGGCGGAAGCGTTCAATTAAGAGCGGATCTTCCATCATATTGCACAAAGGGGGCGTGAGCGACATGGTCAGGCGGAAATCGGTCCCTTCGGCGGTTAAATTTTCAAACACGTTGAGTAGCGGAATATACGTTTCCACCATCGCCTCATAAAACCAATCTTCTTCCAAAAAGTCGGGGTATTCGGGGTGTTTAATAAAGGGCAAATGTGCGTGGAGCACAAGGGCTAGATAACCTTTTTCTTGTCCCATAATTATTTTCCTTGCTCGCGCAGAGCCTTGATGGTAATATGACGCGTTTTATCGCCTTTGGCGTTGCGCGCGTGAATCGGCATATCAATTACGTCGCCGGCGGACAGATGTTGGCGGAAAGAGAATTTGCCGTCTTTGAGTTGAACTTCTTTGCCGTTAATGGTTACAATGGCATTTTTGGAAGCCGAGCCGTAGATGATGATTTCGGCATCCGCCTGCAGCCAAATGTCTTCGTCCTGCTCGTTCTTGGCGGTGTGCAACGCAAACGAGGACCACGAAGAATTTACCGACGACGACGGAAGATAAGAATTGGGAAGTTCGGTTAATTTCCAGCGTTGGTCCACCACTTGCATACGTTCGCTGGCACCGAGCCCGATATAATCGGCTCCCGCGAGTTTTAAGAGTTTTTGGAAGTCCGCTTCCACAATCATCCATTTATCGTCAATAATATCGGACACTTTACCGGGGGGCAAAGCAATCATATTACTGCGGGTAACTAAAATAAAAAGTCCGTTTTCGGTTAAATAGCCGATATCGGCAATATAGGCGTGCCCCGCTTCGGGCGCGTTAATGTACCAACTGCGCGCTTCAAAAATGACCGGCATATCATAGTGTTTAAGCGCGTTACTGCCGTTGAACGCTTCCACACCGGTTACGTCGTGCAAGCGGATAATGGTGCGCGCTTCGGCCAGCGTATCCGAGCCGTATTGGTTGCGTACGTAATTGATGGTTTCGGGGGTAATTTCCCAAAATAAAAACATCCAAGACGGGTCCTTGGGGAGTAAATAACTCTCCGTTTTGCCGTATCCGGACGGAATATCTGCTTCGGCGTGTAAATCTTTAACGCCGTTTCTCACCAGTGCGGTGGAAGATAAGTGTTGTGTCATATAAGTCCTCACCCTAATTTTTATTCATTCGTTTATATTTACCCTTATATTTTAGCATTTTTTGAGCCAAAATATAAGCGCAAATGTGCGGTTAAAACGGGTTAGTTTTTGACTTGCTTTTGGATAAGCCACAAACTGATGAAAATGAAAAAGAGCCCGATAAGTTCGCGCATAAGCGGGGTGCGTGCGCGGAAAATAATATCGGTAAGCATAGCGATAACAGGGGTAAAATAGGTTAAGGACGCCATACGCGTGGCTCCCCAGCGTTTGAGCAGTGCAAGCATTAAAAGAAACGCCACCGCCGAAGAAAACACACCGGCTATCAAAATAGAAAGTACTAACTTGGTATCAAATACCTGCAAATGCGGGGTCGGTTCAACCGATAGCGCAATAATACCCAGTACCGCGGCCGAAAAAAGATATTGGTGCAACGTATTGGCCTGCCACGAAACGGCGGTAGAATCCACCATAATTTTTTTAGTGATGACGTTGCCCACCCCGTAGGATAGTGCCATAATAAGCAAGGCCGCGTACCCCAAGAGCGATAACGTAGTAACGGAGAGCGACCCAATATCCCTGCTGACAAGCAGCCCCAGTAGCCCTATTGTTACGCCCAAGGCGCGCCGCCACGTAAAGCGGTCTTGCCCTTTGAGCAGTACGGCCCCCGCCAAAAAAGACCATATCGGCACCGAGCCGTTGACGATACCGCCGATTGTCGGGTCGGTATATTGCAGCCCCCATGAGCGGGCAGTAAACGGAAGTAAAATCAGCAAAAAACCGATTACCCAAGGGCGCCACAATTCTTTAAGCGGGCAGGATAGTTTGGCGTGTTGCAGGGTAAATAAAATGATAAAAAACAACAGGCCCGTAAGTACAATAAGGAAAGTTCCCCAATAAGGGGGGAGCACCGCTACGATATTTTTGGAAGCCAAAAAAGGAACGCCCCAACACAATATCAAACAAAAGGCAAACAGGTAATTTATCATTACGTTTATTATAGCAATTTGATATTTTACGCGCATAAGGGATAAATCGTATAATATAGAAAGTATGCGTAAAATTTTTTTAATTGTTAAACTTATAGTATTGGTTTTTTTAGTCGTATTGGCAGTGCGCCTTACAAGTATGCGCCCGTCTAAAACGCACCCGCAAAAAGCGCAAATTGTGGTTTCGGGCTATGTTCCTTATACGCTGGTAAAGCAATTATCTGGCGGCACGCTCCCCGTTACCATGCTGATGCCGCCCAATGCCGAGCCGCACTCGTTTGAGCCGTCGCCGGGGGTGCTGGTGGGGTTGCAACAGGCCGCGGGGTTTGTTTATATTTCAGACGAGTTAGAGCCGTGGGCGAAAGATTTACGCGGGGCCCTTAAAAAGGGTACGCCGGTGGTGGTGCTTTCAAATGCGGTGCCCGCCACGCAAGAGATGCACCCGTGGATGAATTTGGATAACGCGCCCGCTATGGCGCGCGCGGTGGCGGAACTGCTTGCGCAACTTTCCCCCGAAAATCAGGACTTATACGCGCGCAATCTGCAAGATTTCAATGCGCAAATTGCCGCGTTAAAAACTAATTTTGAAATGCTTGAAAATTGCCCGAATAAAGAAGTCGTGCATATCGGGCACTTGGCTTTTACCGCGCTGACGGAGCCTTACGGCTTGCATTTAACTGCGCTGTCGGGCACGTCGCACGAAGGGGAGCACTCCGCACGCAAACTCGCGGAACTGACCAAACAAATCAAGCAAAGCGGCGTAAAAACGATTTTTACCGAAGAAACGCTTTCGGGCCGTTTGGCGCAAGCGGTCGCACAGGAAACGGGCGCGCAGATTTTACCGCTCTACACCATTGAGCACGTTTCAAAAGACGATTTTACCAACAACGTTACATACGCCCAACTGATGCAACGCAATTTGGATAATCTCAAAAGGGGGCTCGCATGTCCGTAGTGCTTAGCGCGCGCGATATTTGTTTCGGTTATACCCGTACGCCCGTGTTGGAACATATTTCTTTTGACGTGGCGGCGGGCGATTATGTGGGCATTATCGGGCCCAACGGCGGCGGAAAAACAACGCTGTTAAAAGTGCTTTTGGGGTTGGAAAAAGGACGCGGGGAAATTGCGTGGTTCGGGCAATCTTTAAGTACTTTTAACGCGTGGCAAAAGGTGGGGTATTTGGCGCAAAAGAGCCCCGTTTCGCAAAGCCGGTTTCCCATTTCCGCCGAAGAAGTCGTGCTGATGGGTTTACCCGTGCGCAAGGGGTGCGGTGTAGCGGTGGGGGAACTCAAAGAAGTTTACGAGGCTATGCAAAAAACGCGCACGCGGCAGTACGCGGGGAAAATTTTTCACGATTTATCTATCGGGCAGCAACAGCGCGTACTCTTGGCGCGCGCGTTAGTGAGCCGCCCCGAAATTTTAATTTTAGACGAGCCGTCCACCGCGCTTGACGCGCAATCGCGCGAGATGTTTTTTGATTTACTCGGCGAACTTAACTCCCGCTATAAAACCACTATTTTACTTATCACGCACGATACGGGCGAAGTGGGCAAATACATTTCCAAATTTATGTATATTGATAAAAATTTGGTGTTTTTCGGCACCAAACAGGAGTTTTGCCACTCCCAATCGGTTGCCGAAAAATTAGGCCCGTTTGCCCAACATACCATTGACCATTTGCACAACCATCACGGGCATTGTCCGCTGGGGGAAAACTGCAAGGAGTGCGCCCATGATTGAATTTTTAAGTTACGGGTTTGTGCAACGCGGTTTAATCGCGGGCAGTTTGGTGGCGGCCGCGTGTGCGCTCTTGGGCGTATTTTTGGTACTCAAGCGCCTTTCGCTAATCGGCGACGGCATGAGCCACGTGTGTTTGACGGGCGTGGCGGTGGCCCTGCTGACAAGCACAAGCCCCGTTTATATGTCTATTCCGGTAGTGATGCTTTCTTCGTGGGGCATTATGAAACTGATTCAAAAAATCCGCATCTACGGCGACGCGGCTATCGGCATTGTCAGCGCGGCGGGGATTTCGGTGGGGTTACTTTTAACTTCGCTTGCCGGCGGGTTTAATACGGATTTGCTCGGTTATCTGTTCGGCAGTATTTTGTCGGTTTCGGCGGACGAAACAATTTTGTGCGCGGTACTATTAGCCGTTGTGCTTGCCTTGCTTTTATGTTTCTACCGCTATTTAATTTCCGCCTGTTTTGACGAGCCGTTTTCCAAAACGCGTGGCATTTCGGTAGAGGCAGTCAATACAATTTTGGTGCTGGTTACGTCGGTGGCGGTGGTGCTTGCGTTTAAGGTGGTGGGTATTTTCTTAATTTCCGCTCTGATTATTATTCCGCCCGTGGCGGCACTACTTTTATCGCGCACGTTTAAGCAAGTGCTGTGGTTGTCGGTTTTGTTCGGTGTGATGAGCGTGTGGGGGGGTATTTATATTTCGTTTGTGTGGGATATCCCGTCGGGCGCTTCCATTATTTTAATGAATTTGGCTATACTCGCGCTGTCGTATGCGGTGGGTAAAGGCAGAGGCATAAATGCTTAAAAAAGACCGCGTACTTGCGCTCGTGGGCGAACTGCAACAACTATACCCCGAGCATATTATCCCTTTGCACCATAAAAGCGCGTGGCAACTCTTATGTGCGGTGATTTTATCGGCGCAGTGCACCGACGCGCGCGTCAACCAAATTACGCCCGCGCTGTTTAAGAAATATCCTACCCCGCAAAAACTCGCACAGGCCGATATTAAAGACGTGGAAAAAATTATCCACTCCGCCGGTTTTTACCACAGCAAGGCGGTTAGTTTAGTTGAAAGTTCCAAGCGCATTTGCGACGTGTTCGGCGGCGAAGTGCCGCAAAATATGAAGGATTTGCTTTCCCTGCGCGGGGTGGCACGCAAGACGGCTAACGTGATGCTCGGCGACTATTTCAAAAAACCCGAAGGCATTGTGGTGGATACGCACGTGAAGCGTTTATCGTTTCGCTTGGGGCTTACGAAAAACACCGACCCCGTCAAAATTGAGCAAGATTTAACGCAAATTATTCCCTACGAGTTTTGGGGGTGGATAGCGATTGCGCTTATTCTGCACGGGCGCAGTATCTGCCCCGCGCGCAAACCCCAGTGCGACGCGTGCACCCTTAAAACATATTGCCCGCAGAACGGCGTAAAATAAACTTAAAGCCTATAACATTGAAATCTTCCGCGCCCAGGACAAAGGTATGAGGCCGATTTGGACAACGATTGGCATATTTTTGCGCCGGCACTTGAGTTACTCTCTGGGAAACATTCCATCACATCATCTAGTAAATTGTAGCGGATATAGAAATGGTGGTCTCCGTTGCGGTCTATTTCCGCATATACGTGTTTGTAGTTTTTGGCTTCCTGCAAGTGAAAGGTCCAGTAATTTTTTTTCTCATCATATCCTGTCGGATGGGGGACGCTTACGTCTAAATCATCTATATTGGTGGTGTAGGTATTGTGCGTTGCGAAATAAACTTGTTCGGCTTCTCCAAATGCTTTAACCACGGGGATAATTTGTGCGGCGCGGCCTTTCCATACGGCTTTTTGATATTGCGGCATGGCTACGGACGTTAAAATACCGATAATCAACACGACTACTAACACTTCAATCAGGGTAAACCCGCTTTTATTTCGTTGCCTTTTCATAGTTGCTCCTTGTTTTGGAAAGGCAAACGAAACGGCTGTTCCCGTTGAGCCTCAGAAATAACCCAAACGACAACAGCCGTAGTTTACCGCTTAAGGCGGTAAACATTCGGCACAACACAAGCGGGTAATTAGTCCGCTTATGTTGTGCCTAAAACGGCTGTTTTTGGTTTTCTGAGTGCCGTGGGAAACCACAGCTCGCTGCGTTTGCGCAGCCCCAAAAACAGATCAAATTAAGTTTGTTGCGCGTTGTGCGCGCAAGATCTTCTCCTTATAAAAAAGATGCACCTATATTATAACAAAAAAGGGCGAAACATTTTGTTTCGCCCTTTGCTAATGCGTTAAATCTACTGGCCCAAAACGGCGGTTAACACGACAAAGTAAGCAATCATCAGCACCACGCCTAAGCCAAAAGCGTATTTTGCCCATTCTTTGCTTTTAATGCCCAGTTTAGACGCGCAGATAATATTGGGAATATTGCCCGGAATAAGCATACCGCCCGAAATCACCAAACTCATCAATAAAAACGTAAGCGTGCGGTCATCAATGGCGGGGGTTACTTCAATGGCGGCAAGCGTTGCATTGTCCAGCACCGCCGAGAGCGAGTTTATCCAATAGAGCCACCCCGCATTTAAGTGGGTAATAGTTTTCATCGCCAGCGGTTTTAAGCCGTCGCCCAAAAACGTAAGCGCCATGACAAATAAATACACTTTCCCCGCGCGGATGAAAATACTTTTAACGGTATGTTCGCTTTCCGTCTTAGCGGCTTTTGCACCGGGGGCGCGCAAAATGGTGTTTTCGCGCAAGGAACTCGCCATACCGGCCATAAATAAAATGCCCGCGAGCACATACCACCCCAAGTGGTCAATGAGAAAGAAAAACCCCGCGTAATGCGGCGGCCCTTGCAATTTAGACACCACCACCGTCGCGAGCGGCTCGCCGATAGAAGTAAGCACCGCACCCATGCCGATAGCATAGCACGAAAACGTAACCAGTTTAATGCGCCCTTTGCGCTCTAATGGCAGCATAACGGTCACTTCGGCTAAAATCAGCGCGGCGATAATCGCGGTAATCATACTTGACGTAATCCCCAGTATAACCACGATAAAAAACAACGTCCAGCGCAAGCCGAGCACTTTAATGGTTTTTTCGGTTAAGTGTTGCAAATGCGTATGAAATTGGCGGAACAACAACCCCGCAATTAAAACGGCAAGGGTAATTTTAATAGGGTCTTTCAAAGCGGTAAGCACTAAATGCCCGCTCCACACCTGCGAAACGGAAACGGCAAATAGACCGCACGCAAATAAAAACGCTTCCAAATTTTCTTCTACTTTATGTACGCTCAACGGCAAAATAAGCACCACAACAATCAAAAGCGAGAGCAGTGTGGTTTGCAGCACAGATAAATCCATAAAAAGCCCCTTTTTAACGATAATACTACCCTTAAATTATATCAATTTATGCGCGCGTGCGTAAACGCGCGCGGCCCTATTTTTACGGCTAAAAAGGGTTAGATGAGCGGTAAATGAAATACTTTAATCGGGTAAAAAAGAGAATTTATTTTTCCTTTCGTTTTAACGGCTTTTCCGGCGCTTTTCTTGCGGGTTTAGGTTCGTTTTGATTTTTCGGAGTGGGCGTTTTGGGCAACGGACAATTATATTTCGTTTGTTTTTTCCCCAAATTATTCCCGAGGAAGAAAGTTACAATACTTATAACCGCCGCTATCGTACTTAAATTGGTACGATTTTTTGCGATTAAATCATACCAAACATGACAAATGTGCAAAGGGCCTTTTTGGTTGCATTTTTCTGTATTATCTCTAAATTCCCGTTCTTCTTCGGTTAATATATCAATATTATGTTTGGTGTATTGTAAGGTTTCGTTGGCGAAAGTTTCAAAATCTTGTATTTCTTGCTTAAACAAAGATGTTTCGGTTTTGAAATCCGTTAGGGAGTTTGTAGTCGTTAGTTGAATATTCTGTTGAAAAGCGTCAAGGTTGTTTTTGAAGTCTGAAATTTGATGTTGGAAATTAGTGTAGGAAGAATCAATAGTCTCTTTTACCTGTTCCAATTTCCCGCTGTGCGCTTGCAGTGTATTCCAATAAGTCGTTTGTTTGCCCGTTATTTCCGCAAGACTTTTGTTTAGCGTATCAAGATTATTTTTTTGTTCGCTTATATTTTTTTGTAAGGGGGTCAACGCTTTATTAAATTGTGTTTCAATATCCTGTAATTGTTGCTTATTTTGGTTTTTTATTTCTTTAATAAAATGCTCTTTTATGGCCTGAATATTTTGATTGATGGATCGGATATCCTGTTGAAGTTTTTGTATCTCATATTCCTGTTGGACGGTGGTAACATGCGCACTCAAGTCCGTATTATCCGCAGGAGTATCTTTAACAACTTCCGGTTGAGGCGGAGTTTGGGGTTCATCCTTTGGAGCGGTGGTAACATACGCACTCAAGTCCGTATTATCCGCAGGAGTATCTTTAACAATTTCCGGTTGAGGCGGAGTTTGGGGTTCATCCTTTGGAGCGGGGGTTTGCGTTTCAACGATTTGCGTATCGTCGGGCGCCGGTGTTAAAACGGAAGGGGTGAGGCCCGTTTGGGAATCTTCTTGCTTTGGGGATGTTTCTATCGGGGTAACCGGCGTTTTAACAGGTGTATTGTCCGCGTTTCGTGTAACGGGGGCCCGCGAAGAATCCCGTTTAACAGGCTCCTTGCATTTTTTGAGATAAGGAAATATATCGCAAGAATTTAACGTCCAACCGTAAGATATCCCGCTTGTGCACAATACAATAAGCAGTGACGTTAATTTTTTAATCATAAAGTGCTCTGCTGTAATTACTCTAAATAATGGTCGGTTTTATTTTGCCCGAGCCCGAGCAGCCGTTTGAAATTCGCTCCAAGTGCCATTGAAAAGTTGGCCGCGTTGGCACCAAAGGATAATATATTGTCCAAATCCGTCGGAAATTCTACCGGCAGCAGTTCATACATAAACACCAAAAACGGCACAATGACCCACCCGATACCGATTTTTTTAGCGCGGTATAATAAAAGTGCCATGCTTAAAAATACCGCCGCACCCATACACGTTACCGCGGAGAAAAAACTCCCGTTGAGCGCGAGCGCCCAAGGGGTAAACAAGGTGGCCGAAATGAGCCCCGCGGGGATAGGCAGTAAGCAATCAAGCAGGGTCAGTTGTTTGACGTTTTCGCTTAAATAAATAATTCCCGCCGCACATAAAATAAAGAGTACCACCCCGCCGAACAGACCTGTTACAAAGCCGAATTTTACCCATAGCGCAATCGCCCCCGTAACCGATAGCATCACGCCGATACTGCCAAACACGACGTAGCGCAAACACCCTACCGCCGTTTTCGGGGTTTCGGGCGGCATTTCGGTGTGCGCGGCAGATTTCTCAAAAATTTCCGCTTCAACAACTTGCTCAAAATTTTGTTTTTCCTGATATTCGTTTTTGATCGTGCGCATAATACTTATACTAGCAAAAAATTATACCCAAGGCATAGGGCCTTATGCTTTTACTATCCGTTAATATTTGCTAAAATATAGGGGAAATGTCCCGTTCGTCTAGCGGCCTAGGACGCCGCCCTCTCAAGGCGGAGATCACGAGTTCGAATCTCGTACGGGACGTTTTTTGATATCATTGATCCCTTCCAGTATTAACCGGAAGGGATTTTTCATTATAATATCAAGCTTTTCCCCATCCCAAACGCAGTTCGCACAAATACAATTCAAAAGTGCGTTCTTTTGAGCAGCATGCGAACTCACGAATAACTTATCCACCTTAGCAGCCAGCTTGAGCAGACGTTCTACTGTCCAATTGGTTTGCTTCGTGTCTGATTGTAAGGTTACCAGTTGTCCGTTAAGATCAAGCTCCTCTTGTTTAATCATAGCTAGTTCCGCACTGACATATTCGCTAGTTAAATCCCCATCTGCTTCACGAGCTATAAGCACGGAACGTTTCTTATTGAGTTTACCAAGCTGACGTTGCAGGTTCTGCCGGGTAGCTTCTAAAGCAGCTTGTTCTTCTGCTGATGCTCCATTTAACTGCCTAAGGACTTCATCCAACAGTTTAGGTTCTACAGCTAGTTTCTTGAGGGTTCCTAACATTTGCGTTTCTAACGTCTTTTGGTTGACTTGATCAGCTCTACAACCGCGTTGGTTGGCCTTACCACTGCAACGCATGTAATGATAGGTGTGAAGTTCTTCCGTATGTTTCATCTTTCTTGTTTTAGAGTATCCGGACAAAATAGCACCACACTTTTTGCACCGTACTATGCCCCGAAATACTAGCGGTTTAGCAGAATATTCAAAATGTCCTTTATTTAGCCGTTGACGCACCCGTTCGCATTGTTTGAACAGTCCTTGTGTAATAAGAGGCGGGTAAGAATGTGGGAACAACTGCCCGCATATACGCATCTGTCCATAATAAAACGGATTAGCAAGTATTCGCCCGACACTGCCTGTTGCGTAAGATGTACCATAGCAACTAATCACACCAGCGTTTTGGAAGTCTACTGCTGCAGCATGCATTGAATAGTTTCCGCTAGCATATTGTACAAACAATTTCTTAACAAGAGGAGCTGCCTTTGGATCTACAATAATGGTCTTTTTACCGTTGATTTTAACGTTTTTATATCCAATCGGAGCTTTGAACGGATACTCTCGATCTTTAACCTTCTGCGAAAACCCGCGCAATACGTTCTCACGCAGCTGATCCACATACGACTTAGCACCCATTACCCCAAAATCGTACATCATACGTTCTGAACTACTAGAGTTCTGATTAATAATCATGTTATTAGCAACAAAGTGTAATTCAAACCTACCAGCAAACAGTAACGCTCTATAATCTATACTCTCCTTATAATCACGTTGGAAACGGTCTAATGTATCCGCTACAATAGCTAACGTATGCGGGCTTTGAACGACATAATCCATCATATCGTGAAACTGACTGCGTTCTCCTCGGGTTGATGATTCTACAAAAGAGAACACTTTTTCCACCTCCATTTGTTTGCGTTTACAGTACTCTCTAGCACTGGCTTCTTGTGCTTCGAGGGATTTTCCCTCGCTCTGTTCGGCAGATGATACCCTAGCCAGAATAATGGCATGAGTAGGAGGTTTATAGGTCGGATTTAAGATCCGGTTTAATAATGGACTTGGCATTTGACCTTCTCCTATTTGTAGAATTTGTTTTGATTTAACTTTGATTTTAGACATAATTCGTCTCCTTTTATTGTACTTTGTTATTATTTATTAGTCAATAATGATCTTTGCAGAACATTTATTTTGGTTTCTATAATATTATTTAAGACAACGGTTCAGGTACGCAGCTAAAGCAGTACGGCTGATCCGTAGGTATTTGCCAATCTTATACGCAGGGAGTAGCTTCCGGTGTATTTCTTGGTGTATCACTTTGGTGCTGACATTAAGCTGCTGAGCAATGTCTTTCACAGTTAGAAACGATTCGTACCGCTTAAACCATACAGCAGAAACACGCTGTTTAAGGTGTGCCCACTTAGCAGGTGTTAAGCAGACGAACCGACTTAATGCATGGTCAATGAAACGCCATACGTCCATCCGCCAGTTTATCCGGGAAACGGCTCCGGTGTTACGCTTTAGGAAGTCCGGCGGATTACTAAAGCCTAAGCGTTTCAAACCGCGTACGGCTTCATAATGACCAGCACTGCGTACCAAGTAATTAGTGCCCAGCTTAGCCAGTAATGCCTGCGGTTTTAGCTGTTTCTTATACCCGTTGGCTATCCTCCACAACTCAAACGCCGGATCAAACGCATCAATAGGTGCTTTACGTGCCTGATCACTGATTTTATGCCAGTAATCAAGCAAAATATTACGTGAAATATTCGTTCTAAATACATCTCGAAAGGTAGCCTGCCGGATCATACGGTCATACGGATAAAGCAATTTCTGCCATGATTTGCGACGATGGAAACGTAGTTCTATACGCAATATATTGAGCTGATCTTGTAAAATAGTGGTTTTTAGGTGCTTTGGCAATTGACAGTG
>Ga0310696_10005178_pt1 | contig 15776 bp, 14 predicted proteins | sample AusTroGonzalo_MG_4_FD_203885 | JGI IMG/M metagenome (GOLD analysis project Ga0310696, IMG submission 203885) | Bovine rumen microbial communities from tropical cattle in Woodstock, Queensland, Australia - Gonzalo_02 (v2) (version 2) | ecosystem: Host-associated > Mammals > Digestive system >...
GATCGGCTTCCTTGGCGGCTGCCTGGGGTTCAGGCTGGGCTGCCGGGGCGGGCGCTTCAGCCGGCTTGACAGCGGCCTTGGCCTTCTTGGGTTTCGCCGGGGCGGCAGGCTGGGCGGGAGCCGTTTCCTTCGGGCTTTCCTTGGGTTTATCAGCGGCAGGCACGGCAGGGGCTTCCGCCGCCTTCTTGGGCGGACGGCCGCGGCGGGCCTTGGGCTTGTCGGTTTCGGGGGCGGACTTGATGGATTCCGCACGGGCTTCTGCATCCAGGATCTGGTATGCGAGGTTTTCGTTGTCTAGTTTTTTGGTGCCTTTGACGTTCAGTCCGTCGGCAATGGTCTCGAGCTGCTCTCTGTTCATCTTGTTCAGCTCGAACAGGGTGTGTATCATACGGAAAAATTAGCTTCCGGCGATTGCCGGAAAAGTTTGACATACAAAGATAGTCAAAAAAATCAATTATCCCAATAGCTGTCGCTCTTCTTGTAGCGCAGCAGGTCGGCCAGGGCGGAGGCGTTGGCGGCGATACGGAAGCTGTAGGACTTCCACTGTCCCGTGGGGATCCAGGACACGGCGATGTTGAAGCAGTGCAGGTCATAGCTGGCACTCACACTGGTCGTGGAGAGCTTCCCCGCCACGAAGTCATAGCCGGTCGTGATATTGATGGACATCTTGGGCGTAAGCTTGATGTTGCCGGAGGCGTTCAGGGTGGCCGTGATCCGGTTGGCGTGGGTCAGCTTGGCGAGTTCGCGGTCGTACGCGTAGGTGCGCATGAGGCTGAAACTCGCGCTCAGGTTGACCGACCAGGGGGCGTCGGGATTGGTGTAGTACAGCCATCCGTCCGGAATGTATTCTCCGGTGACGGGATGGTAGTAGATGCGCTGGTAGTAGGTGCTGGAATTGGTGCTTCCGCGGCCGTCCTTGCCCGTGCCGTCGTATCCGTTCAGTTTGCCTTTGCCCGTAAGGGAATAGGAGGCAGAAATGTTGAAGTTGGTCAGGCGGGCGAGCCCCTGTCCCTGGGTGATGGCGAAGCGGTTGTAGCGGGTGCCCATATCACTGATGGCATAGGGGTCGAATCCCGCGCTGGCGCTGATGCTGATCTTGTTGAAGAGCTGGGTGGACATGCTCATCGAGATGACGCTCATCCGCAGCGAGTCGGCCAGGAAATTGTAGCTGGTGTTGATGGACAGCTGGTCGATCAGCTTGACCTTCTTGGTGCCGGTGCCTGTGGTGTCCGCGAAGTCCCGCACCTTGGCTTCCAGGTTGTTGCCGATCGACAGGGACACGGTCCCGGACTGGCCGCGGCCGGGCGCCGAGTAGATCTGGCCGGAGTAGATGTTGTACTGGTAGGTTTTCTCCTGGCCGGAAGCGTCAGTATACACGAGGTCCCGGTAGCCGTTGGCGTAGGTACCTTTCTCCGGACTCCAGGAGAAGCTCATCGACGGGGAAATCACATGCCGGATCGCCTGGATGCGGTGGTGTTTTCCGAAGTTGAAGGTACCGTAGATGCGCGTGCTCAACGACGCGCCCATGGAGTAGTTCTGGGTGATGCCGAGGGTGTTGAACTGGCTGCTCGGCAAGGCCTCCACCTTGTCGGTCTCGGGGTTGTAGGCATATTCCGTCTTTCGGAAGAACCAGTTCTGGGAATAGGAGACCGACGGGGCGAAGCTGATGTATTTCAGGATCTGGAAGTTCGGCAGGCCGATGTTGAAGTTGTGGGCCATACCGTTCTGGAACTTGTCCAGGAAACTCCGGTTCAGGGCGAATTCCGACGCCTTGAAGCTGATCTTGTTCTGGAGCGTGGTGTTGTAGCCGATGGAGATCTTCTCGTAGAAACGCTCCTTACCCACGCGGTTTTTCCGTTTGAACGGGTAGATCGTACTCATCGTGAAGGTCACGTTCGGGAGCGTGAAGGTGTAGGAGGAGTCGCGGGAATTCTGGCTGTGCAGGGCGTTGATGCTGAGGTTGAAGCGGCCGTTCCAGTTGCGGGACCAGGAGATGGAGGACGACGCCTGGTTCTGCAGGGCTTCGGTGACCGAATGGGAGTTGTAGCGGTTGTTGGACGGGCTCTGGAAGTTGACGGATGCGCTGAAGGTCGTTCCGGGATGCGCCTTGGAGTCCTGCGTATGGTTCCAGCGGACGCCGAAGTTGCGCGTCTGGTAGAACTCGGGCGTGCCCTTCTCGCCGGTCTGGTCGTTGGAGAAATTGATCGACAGGCCGCCGTTGAATTTGTAGTTGACCTTGTAACGGGAGTTGACGTCGAAGCCCCAGGACCCCAGGGTATAATAGGAACCCGTGACGGACAGGTCGAAATGCTCGCCGAAGACGAAATACATGCCCAGGTCGCGCATGTAGAAGCCGCGGGCTTCCTCCTCGCCGAAGGTCGGCATCAACAGGCCGGTCGCACGTTGGGGGCGCTTGGGGATGAAACCGAAAGGAATGCCGATGAAGGGGATATGCACATCCTCGATGACGAGGTGGGCGGGACCGAACACGGTGGTGTTGGTCTCCCGGATCACCTTGCCGACGCTCATTTCCACATAATAGTGCGGGTGGTCGGCGTCGCAGACGGTATACTGGCCGTGCGACAGGTTGATGGAATGGTCCTCCATCATCTTGATGTCGCGGCCGTGCAGGATGCCCTCGTCGTCGTTGGTGATCATGTTCTTGATGCGCGCCTTGTGGCTGTTGAAGTTGTAGCGCACCTCTTCCATATTATAGGTCTGCGAACCCTGCTTCATCACGGGACGGCCCTTCCATTCTCCGGTGAGCGTGTCCAGCACGCCGCAGGCGAACACCACGCCGGTGTTCATGTCGTACTCCATGTAATTGGCCGTCAGCTCCATATCCTGGTATTTGACGGAGGTCTCGCCATAGTAGTAGATCCTGCGCCGGCCATTGGAGAAATCGCTGATCATCGAATCGGCGGCATTGGAGAAGGCGGGGCGCTCGAGGGAGCTCTTGCCCAGCAGCGAAACGGAGTCCTCCCGGTGCAACGAATCCAGCACCCGCAACGAATCCCGGCGCGCCAGTTCTGCGGAGTCGGGCGGGACAATCTTCTTCTCCACCCGCGTGCCGTAGACCTGTCCGGTGCGGTTGCGGCGAAGCTGGGCTCCGGCTTCCGGCGCGGCGAACAGCGTCAGCAGCAAGATGGTCCAGCAACAAAATATTTTTATTATCTTTGCAATAACCTACAAAATTACGACTTTTTTTGAAACGAACAATCTGCTTCATCCTGGCCACACTGCTCTGCGTGGCACTTTCTGCCGGAGACAAACTGCGGCTCTCCACGGTCGTCATCGACCCGGGGCACGGCGGGAAGGACTCCGGCGCGGTCAGCCAGGACAAGAAATCCTATGAAAAGACCTTCGTCCTGGACATTTCCAAGCGTCTGGCCGACAAGATTCGTGCCGCGTATCCGGACGTGAAGGTCGTTCTCACCCGTACGGACGACCGATATGTGACCCTGGACGGGCGGGCCGACCTGGCCAACATGGAAGAGGCCAACCTGTTCATCTCCGTACATATCAACGCCAACGCCAAAACATCTCCCAACGGCTACTCCGTCCACGTCCTCGGCCAGTCGAGCAACAAGAACCGCGACCTTTACGCCGGCAATATGGAAATCGTGCGGCGGGAGAACTCCGTCATCATGCTCGAAGACGACTACACGGCCACGTACGGCGATTTCGACCCCAACGATCCCGAGTCCTACATCTTCATGAACCTGATGCAGAATGCTAACCTCGAGCAGAGTGTGCGTTTCGCACAGGCCGTGGAAAAGCACCTCCAGGGGGGACCGATCAAGACCAGCCGCGGCATTTCGCAGGATCCTTTCCTCGTGCTGTGGCGCACGGCGATGCCCGCCGTCCTGCTGGAGCTCGGCTTCATCTCCAACGCCAATGACCTCACCGTGCTGAAAAGTGCGGACCAGCGGGACAAGATCGCAGACTGCGTCTTCGAGGCGTTCCGGGAATACAAGGCCGTCTACGACGGTTCCGTGGATGCTCCCGCCCCGGAAGGGGACCGGCCTTCCGCCTCCTCGACGACGACGCCTGCACAGACCACGCCGGCCGGATCGGCCCAGGGGAAGGATGTCTATGCCGTCCAGATCTTCGCAGTCAAGAAGAAGATGGATCCGAAGGCCCGCGAGTTCATGGGCTACACCCCGCGTATCATCCAGAGCGGAACCCTTTATAAATATTATATCGGCGTCAGCGAAACGGCCGCCGGAGCGCGCAAGCATTTACCCGCCATCCGTAAAAAATACCCCGACGCTTTTTTGGTCAAAATCTCCGGCGAACAGGTCAGCCGCATCGATTGACGAAAAGGTCAAAATGGGATTTTCAAGGCGTTGAACCGATTCAGTAAAGGAAAAACGCTTATTTACTAATTTAGATATTTTCTAAATACGTAATTGCCGTTTATTTCGATACTTATTATTTTTATCTCCGCTATAAACTATTGAAAACCTGCATATTAGAAAACAGATTCGCTGCACCTCATTTATCTTTTATTTAAGCGAAAAATAAATAATATGCAATAGCAAAAAAAAGATTTTTTCACTTTTTTTTCCTCCATTTTTGCACTGCGTTTCAGCCACAAAAATGGAATCCAACGAGAGACACATTCAGATTTGGGATGAGTGCTTGCACATCATCGAACAGATCGTCGAGCCGCAGCAGTTCAAGGTGTGGTTCCGGCCGATCCGTGCCGTCTCGCTCGTGGATTCCAAGCTGACCGTCGAGGTGCCGTCGCTGTTCTTCCAGGAGTACGTCGAATCTGCGTTCCTGGACGTGTTGCGGATGACGCTCCGGCGCGTGATCGGGGAGGACGCCCAGCTGGGCTACAAGGTCCGGCCGGTCCAGGGCCAGCCCGCCATCAAGCTCCCCGGACAGCGCGTGGCGACGCCGGTCAATCCGGAAGTGACCGTGAACACGCACCCTACGGCCAACCCCAGCCCGTTCATTTATCCCGGTCTCCAGAAGATCCAGATCGACCCGCGGCTCAATCCGGCCTACTGTTTCGCCAACCTGGTCGAGGGCGCCTGCAACAAGATGGGTGTCACCGCCGGCGAGAACATCGCCAATGCACCGGGGAAGACGGTCTTCAATCCGCTCTTCATCTTCGGCGGCCCGGGTCTGGGCAAGACGCACCTCGCGCAGGCCATCGGGATCGCCATCAAGGAGAAATTCCCCGAGCAGGTGGTCCTCTACGTGACGGGCAACGAGTTTAAGACAACCTACATGCACGCCGTGTCCGTGATGAACAAACTGACGGATTTCATGGCCTTCTATATGAAGTTGGACGTGTTGATCGTGGATGACATCCAGGGCCTGATGGGCCCCGGTTGCCAGAACGCCTTCTTCAACATCTTCAACTACCTTCACCAGAGCGGCAAGCAGTTGATTTTCACCTCGGACCGGGCTCCCGTGGACCTGCAGAATTTCGAGGAGCGGCTGCTGTCCCGCTTCAAGTGGGGGCTTTCCGTCCAGTTGTCCCAGCCGGACTACAAGACGCGCCGGGAGATGCTGCAGTCACGTGCCGAGCGCGAAGGTGTCGAGATTCCGGACGAGGTGATGGATTTCCTCGCCACCCGCGTGAAGACCAATTTCCGCGAGCTGGAGGGCGCCCTGATCTCCCTGATTGCACACGCGTCGGTGGAGCGCGGCAAGCCGATGCTCGAACTGGCCGCTTCGATCACCGAGAACCTGGTCGGCGAAGAGAAGAACGATCTCAACATCGACAAGGTCCAGAAGACAGTCTGCGAGTATTTCAACATCAGCCGCGACGACATGCTGTCGAAGTCGCGCAAGCGCCAGATCGTCCAGGCCCGCCAGATCGCAATGTTCCTCAGCCGCAACCTCATCTCCAACTGCTCGCTCGCTACGATCGGGCAGGAGATCGGCGGTAAGGACCACGCCACGGTCCTGCACGCCTGCACCACGGTTTCGGACCTGATGTCCACGGACAAGGTGTTCCGGAAGTATGTCACCGACATCGAGTCGATGCTGGTGAGCTCGATGCAATAATCACCGTCAACCCCAACGATATGTTCCAGATCGCCCCTTCCGTCCTTGCGGCGGATTTCCTTCATCTAGAGAAAGACATCCAGTTGATCAACCGCTGCGGCGACGTGATCCACCTGGACGTGATGGACGGCTCCCTGGTGCCGAACATCTCATTCGGTTTCTCCGTCATCGACCAGGTCGCCAAGATTGCGACCGTCCCGATGGACGCCCACCTGATGGTCGTGCACCCGGAACGCTGGTTTAAGAAACTGGCCTCGGACGGCGTCCAGATGTGCTCGTTCCATTATGAGGCGACGGTTCGCAGCACCGCCCGCTGCATCCGGGAGCTGCACGAGCTGGGGATGAAGGCCGGCGTGGCCATCAATCCCGACGTCCCCGTGTCCAAACTGTTCCCGTATATCGGCCAGGCCGACTACTTCCTCGTAATGTCCGTTTTCGCGGGATTCGGCGGGCAGAAATTCATCTACGAGTCCATCGACCGGGTGGCGGCGCTGAAAGCGGAAATCGACCGGCAGGGCGCGCAGGCCATCATCGAAATTGACGGCGGTATCGGCCTGTCCAATGTCCGGGCGGTCGAGGAGGCAGGGGTGAACCTTGCGGTGGTGGGAACGTCGGTCTTTGGCGCAGAAGACCCGGCAGCCGCTATCTCAGCTCTTCGTGGAGCTTGAACATATATTTCCCAAATTCTTCTTGCAGAGATTTCCTGCCGTCGGGTGAGGCCAGCGCGTCGAACCGGCGGCAGATTTCTTGCTGCAGGCGGGGGAGTTCCTTCTCCGGCCGGTAACGCCGACCGGTCAGTTCGTACAGCGAGACGGGGTTGGGCAGTTCGGGCGGCCAGCCGGTCTCGTTGAGATTGAGTCCGATCCCGACGATGCTCCGCCGGACAGAGCCTGCTTCCACGACGTTCTCGATGAGGATGCCGCAGATCTTCCGCTCGCCGACCCAGATGTCGTTGTGCCACTTGATGCGGGCCTCGACGCCATGACCGAACAGATAATCGCGAATCCCGAGGGTGGTCACCTGGGTAATCAGCAGCGCGTCCGAAGCGGCCAGTGCGAAGGCGCCCTCGAAGCGGTAGAGGATGCTGAAAGTGAGGTTCTCGCCCGGGGTGCTGTACCAGGTGTGGGTACCTTGCCCGCGACCTGCCGTCTGCTCTCGGGCGGCGACAATTGACAAATTGTCAAACCCGGAAATCCGCCTCCTGAGCTCGCTGTTCGTCGAATCGACCGTTTCCAGCCACAATATCTGATCACCCGCTTCGTGTGGTTCCATTTTTGTTTGTATATTTGTAAAAGCAAAAATACAGAAGATGCCTCAAAAACCCAACAATAATAACTCCGGAAAGCCCAAAGTCATCCGGATCAACCTCTCCTGGCTCTATATCCTCCTGCTGATCGGCGTCGGCTACATGCTCTTCGCCCAGAGCGGTCCCGCTCCGCAGAAGGTTGAATGGCAGCAGGTCAAGCAGATGATGCTGGACGGCGACATCAAGGAGATTCATTTCGTGCGCAACGACTTCAAAGGCGACATCACCGTCCGCCCGGACCGGCTGGGCAAGTATGCCAACCTCTTCGCGAACGGCAAGGTGCCTTCCCGCTCGCCGCATTTCTTCTTCCTGACTTCCACCAAGTTCGACCCCGAGAAAGAGTTTGAGGAGGTCAACGCCCAGCTCCCCGCGGAAGAGCAGGTGAAGGTGGTGATGGAGAACGATGCGAAGATCTGGGCCAACGTGCTGGAATGGGTGGTTCCGCTGGTGCTGCTCTTCGTGCTCTGGGGCTGGATGTTCCGGGGTATGGGCCAGCGCATGGGCGGGGGTAACGGCGGTCCCGGCGGCGGGATGAATCCCTTCAACGTGGGCAAGGCCACCGGCAAGCTTGCCGACAAGGACAAGGTCAACGTGACCTTCAAGGACGTTGCGGGCCTGTACGGCGCCAAGGAGGAGGTGATGGAGATCGTCGACTTCCTCAAGAACCCCAAGAAATACACCGCCCTCGGCGGCAAGATCCCCAAGGGCGCGCTGCTGGTGGGCCCTCCGGGTACCGGAAAGACTTTGCTGGCCAAGGCCGTGGCGGGAGAGGCGGACGTCCCGTTCTTCAGCATCAGCGGCTCCGATTTCGTGGAGATGTTCGTGGGCGTGGGTGCCAGCCGCGTGCGCGACCTCTTCGCCCAGGCCAAGGAGAAAGCCCCCTGCATCGTCTTCATCGACGAAATCGACGCCGTGGGCCGCGCCCGTGGCAAGAATGTTGGCTTCTCGTCCAACGATGAGCGGGAGAACACGCTGAACCAGCTTCTCACCGAGATGGATGGCTTCGGCAGCAACAGCGGCGTCATCGTGCTGGCTGCCACCAACCGCGCCGACATCCTCGACAAGGCGCTGATGCGTGCCGGCCGCTTCGACCGTCAGATCCAGGTCACGCTGCCGGACCTGAACGAGCGCAAGGACATCTTCCAGGTGCACCTCAAGCCCCTCAAGCTGGCGCCGGATTTCAACCTCGACCTGATCGCGAAGAATACGCCGGGCTTCTCCGGCGCCGACATCGCCAATGTCTGCAACGAGGCCGCCCTGACGGCCGCCCGCCGCGGCAAGTCCGACATCAACAACCAGGACTTCTCGGATGCGGTGGACCGCGTGGTCGGTGGCATCGAGCGCAAGAAGACCATCATGTCCCCGGAGGAGAAGCGCCTGACGGCCTTCCACGAGGCAGGCCACGCCGTCGCGGGCTGGCTGCTGCCGGGCTGCGATCCCGTGCTGAAAGTGTCCATCATCCCGCGCGGACAGGCCCTGGGCATCACCTGGATGCTGCCGGACGAGAAAGTCACCCGTTCCAAGTCGGAGATCATGGACGATATGTGCAGCCTGGTCGCCGGACGCGTGGCGGAAGAGATTGTCAACAACGGCGTCCCTTGCACCGGTGCGTTGAGCGACTTCGAGCGGATGACCAAGATGGCCTACGCCATGGTCACCTATTTCGGCATGAGCGAGAAGGTCGGCAACATCTCCTTCTACGACGCCCAGGGCGGCTATGAGTTCACCAAACCTTATAGCGAGAAGACGGCCGAGCTGATCGACTCCGAGGTCAAGGCCCTGGTTGACGAGGTGACTGCGAAGACGCGCAAGATCCTGACGGACAACTGGGCCGGACTGACGCAGCTGGCCGAGCAGCTGATCGACAAGGAAGTCATCATGGCCGACGATATCGAGAAAATCTTCGGCCCCAAGGCCGGTATGCACGGAGAAGAACGGCTCCGCAAGAAAGAAGCAAACGATAATGAATAATTTCTGGACCCGCACCCTGACCGGGATTGCCTTTGTGGCGGTGATGGTATTTGGCCTGATCTGGGACCGTACGCTCTTCGGAGCCCTGTTTGTCATCATTCTCTGGATAGCGCTGCAGGAGTTTTACCGCATGGGACTCGGGACGCGTTTCCCTTTCCAGCAGAAGCTGGGACTCGTGGCGGGTGCGGCCGCCTTTCTGCTGGTCGCCGGCCACTTCTTCTATGGCTGGGACCTGCGCTGGCTGGTGCTCGTGCTGCTGCCCCTGCTGCTGATTCCGTTCACAGTGCCGTTCCTGCCATCGCGGGCGGGATTCAGTGACCTGGGGATCATCTACGCGGGCCTGCTTTATATCGCCCTGCCGATCAGCCTTTCCCCGATGCTGGTGATGGACGGCGAGGTCTTCGACGGCTGGCTGCTGCTGTCGTTCTTCATCCTGATCTGGGCGTCCGACATCGGCGCCTATTGCATCGGCACGCTGTTCGGGCAGCGTCCCAACGCCCGTAAACTCGCCCCGGAGATCTCTCCCAAGAAGTCCTGGTGGGGCGTCTGGGGCGGACTGGGCCTCTGCATCCTGGCGGCCGTGGGCCTGCATTTCCTGACCTGGCTGCCCTATGGCCTGGGACACTGCATCGTCCTCGGCTTCATCATCAGCGTCGGCGGCCTGTGCGGCGATCTCTTCGAGTCGATGTGGAAGCGCCATTTCGGCGTGAAAGACTCCGGCAAATGCATTCCCGGCCACGGCGGGATGCTGGACCGCTTCGACAGCAGCCTGGTGGCCATCCCGCTGGCGGCGATCTATCTGGTATTGATTGAGCTCGTATGAAGATAGACAAGAACTCCCGAGGCACCCTGGCGCTGGTCTATGCGATCTGTGCGGTCTTGGTTTTCGTCCTGCTGCAATTCGTCCGGACGCCCTGGCTGGCCTGGCCGCTGGTGGCCGTCCTCGTGTGGTTCTGCGTCTGGCAGACAGCCTTTTTTCGCGTGCCTGAGCGCGAGCGTGGCGGCACCGCCCGCAGCATCACTTCCGTCGCCGACGGGAAGGTGGTGATCCTGGAAAAGGTCTATGAAGCCGAGTATCTCCGGGCGGAGTGCTATCAGCTCTCGGTCTATATGAATTTCTTCGACGTCCACGCCAATTTCTGGCCGGCCGACGGGGAAGTCGAGTATTATCATTACTATCCCGGCAAGCACTTCCTGGCCTTCGCGCCCAAGGCCTCGGAACTCAACGAACATAGCTGTGTGGGGCTCCGCATGCCGGATGGCCCACAGATTCTATTCAAGCAGCTCGCAGGGGTGTTTGCGCGCCGCATCGTGTGCTATGCCAGGAAGGGTCTCCCGGTGAATCAGGGTGAGCAATGCGGCATCATCAAGTTCGGCTCGCGCATCGACATTTTCCTGCCGCTGCAAGCCGATATCAAGGTGAAAGTAGGGGATTACGTCCGCGCCTGCGAAACGGTTTTGGCCGAACTCTAGCCGTCATTCGCCGACTTGATCGGCGAATCTCATAGTATTATTGCCAACTCAGCCTCGAGCTGCTTTGCGTCGCGGAAGACGATGCCGCGGATGCCGAGGCCCTCGCCGCCCGTAGCGTTGGCCGGGTTGTCATCCACGAAGAGGCATTCCTCGCCCTTGAGGCCGTAACGGTCCAGCAGGATGCGGTAGAGCGCGGGATCCGGTTTCGCGATGCGCTCCTCGCCGGAGACTACGTAACCGTCCAGCAAGCTGAACACGGGGTAGCGGTCCCGCACCAGCGGGAAAGTCTCGCGCGACCAGTTCGTGAGCCCGTAGAGGCCGAATCCGCGCGCCTTGAGTTCGGAGAGGAGGGGGTACATCCCGGGGATCTCGCCGCCCATCATTTCGATCCAGCGGCCGTAGTACATCCGGATCTCCTTTTCCCACTCGGGATAGAGGGCGATGCGCTCACGCGTGATTTCTGCAGTCGGGCGACCGGCATCGGCCTGGGTATTCCAGCTGTAAGGGCAAACTTCGGTCAGGAACCATTCCGCCTTGGCGGCGTCTCCGAAGTAGGGGATATACAAACGGTGCGGATCCCAGTCGACCAGGACCGCACCGAAGTCAAAGATAATGTTGCGTATCACTCGATGGATTTGCGGGTTGTGATCAGGATGACGCCGTTGGCACCCCGGGAGCCATACAAGGCTGTCGAGGAAGCGTCCTTGAGGACGTCGACACGCTCCACTTCGTTCGGGCTGATGTCGCTGATGTCATCCATCTCGATGCCGTCCACCAGGATCAGCGGTTCGTTACTGCCCAGGATGGAGCGATCGCCACGGATACGGATGCTGGTCCCGTCGACAATCAGTCCGGCCACCCGGCCTTCCAGATAGTCGTAAATATTGGTGTAGCCGCTGCCGCGCTCGACCTTCACGGTGCTCGTAGCGCTGTTGGAATCCCTGCGACGGATACGCTGGTAGCCCAGGTTCACGTCGTCATCGTCGGACTCATATTTCGTATTGAGCATGGACGGGCCGCAGGAGCATGCCAGCGTAGCCAGCAGGAGGAGGGGATAGATCTTTTTCATTTGCATCGGACTTGGTCAAACAAAAATACACATTAATTCGCAGAATGCAAATTCCGCTCCTTTTTACCGGGCCAGTGTTGAAAGTCCGGGAAAAATGTATATATTTGCAATCCCAATGGTGCTATGGCCGAGCGGTTAGGCACAGGTCTGCAAAACCTGGTACAGCGGTTCGATTCCGCTTGGCACCTCCAAAAATGCCTCTACAAATAGTTGTAGGGGCATTTGCTTTCCAAAATTACATAAAATAGCCTGAAGGCACATTCTCGGGCGATATATTGGTATTTACTTGCCTCTGTTCTTCAAATCCTCCGCCACCCAGAGCACCCATTCATCAACATTGTCGGTCAGTTCGGTCGGATAAGGGATATCCAAGCGCACATCCGGGGCGATGCCCGTCTTGTCGATGCCGTGATCCGGCAGGCGGTGGGAGACGGTCACTGGAATCAAGATATAGTGCTGACTGAACGGAAGTTCGACCTCCGTGCAATTGGAGATGTCCAGGAGGCCATAAGTGTTGTCCTGCCCATAGACGGTGGTCCGTTTACTTGAGGCCCGGATCTCCAGAACCATTGCTTCCCCTGAACTGGCGACGTGATTGTCGATGATGAGGGCCGCCGCCACAGGATATGTCGAGATTGATGAGTACGCTATCTCACGCTGATCGATGAAAGGCCACATAACTCGTTCTTTGGATTTGTCCTTGAAAAGGGACAGGCGAAGCCACCATACCCAGGACATCTTGCCTATCCGACGGAGATTATTCTTGGTATAGAAGAAATCCAATCCGTCAAGCGTCGCCGGTGTATCGTACAGCAATTCCAAGTAGGGCAAATAATGGTAGTCCGCTCCACCGCCGTTTCCCCGGATATCAAGGATCAGGAACTTGCACCCCGAAGCTTTATAATCTTTCACGGATTGCTTGATCCATTTGTCATCTGGATCACCGAAGCACGAGGGAAAACGAATCAGGTAAGTGTCGTCATCGACCTTGCAGGAAACCGCTTGCGGATCATACGGAAAAACGGCGGAATAGTCGGTCGACATTTTCCATAGATGGTTATGCGCGTCCCAGCAGGTCCGCAGATGCCTTTGCCGGAACCAGGCGAGATAATGACCGACCCCATCGAAATCGGAATACACCCCCGCATCGACACTGTCCCTGACGGCCGCTTTCATCCGGTCATATTCCGCCAACTCCTTCTCCGTCAACAACGGGAAACCGGCATAATTGTATTCGACCTCTGCCATCGTGAAGTCCAGATCGTCTTTGAAGGATTCGGGAGCTGAATTTGACGCACAAGACGCAACAAAGAACAGACAGGGTAAGAGCAATGCAACAGGGAGTTTCATATTTATTACCTTTCGATTTCTCGAACGCAATTTACGCATTTTCCCCGACATCTCCATAAGAAAGCCCCTCCGGACACCATCCGAAGGGGCTAACCCACTCAGGTCTCACTCAGAGACGACTACTCGCTCAGCACCACGCTGGCCATCTTCTTACCAGGTACACGCCCGCTGTGTCCTCCTGGATACGAAAACCGGATACCGGAGTCAGTTTCTCGCGGTATCCGGCATCATCGTTTTGTAGTCGGATTATTTCTTTACATAGGCTGTGGCCCTGCCGCTTCCTGTCTTCTCGATGTAACCGTCAGAAAGCAGACTGGCCAAGGTGCGCTCGATGGTAGTCAGGCTGATATCGGGACAGGCCTGGGCGATTTCCTTCTTGGTGATCTTTCCAGGTGTGCGCTCGATGATGGCCTTGATGCGCTCCGGTTTGGAAACTTTGCGATAACGAAGGTGCTCTACACGGTCTTCGAATTCGTTGTATGCCTTGACAAGCACGCCCAGCATATATTTGAGGAAAGGAAGATAGTCGTTTCCGTCCTCGTGCCAGTTCTGGGAGCTGGCCTGTAAGGCCTCGTAATAGGAATCCTTGCTCTTCTCGATGAGCATCTCAATACTGATGTACTTGCCTACGATGAATCCGGCGCGGTACAGCAGCAGGAGCGTCAGGAGTCGGCTCATACGGCCGTTTCCGTCGTTGAAGGGGTGGATGCACAGGAAGTCCTGGATGAACACCGGAATCAGGAGGAGCGGATCGTATGTACCGGCTTCGATGGCCTCGTTATACTTGGTGCAGAGGTTCAGCATAGCGTCGGCCGTCTGGAAAGCCGGAACCGGACAGAAGCGGACGGTCTCTGTTCCGTCGGCGTGCTTTTCCGCGATGATGTTGTCTGAGTTCTTGTAGGTGCCGCCCACAGCGCTGCTGCTGAAGGAATAGAGGTCCCGGTGCAGCTGGAGAATGTTGTTGGGGCGGGGGGCTATGTACTCGTAGGACTCGTAGATGGTAGCCAGCACGTCGCGGTAGCCTGAAATCTCTTCCTCATTGCGGTTGCGGGGCTTGACCTTATCCTGAACGATCGCTTTCAGACGTTCGTCCGTGGTATAGATACCCTCAATACGGTTGGAAGCGTCGGTACTTTGAATCTTTGCCACTTCAAGCAAGGCGGTGAGGACGTCGGGCTCAGCATCGATGAAGAGTTCCTGGCGCCCCCGGCACTCGTGAAGGCGAGTCAAGAGGGCAACAATCTCCGGAGTGAGGAGATCTTTAGGGCGATTTATAAAATCAAATTCGTGCATAGCGCGTTCGGTTTACAGGGCAAATATAGTGTTTTTCTGCCTCAAAAACGAATTATCTGCATCAAAATTCAAGAAATGATGCAGAAAACTACCATAATGAGGCAGATTACTTGAAGTAGTCGTATTTGTCGGTGAGTTTCTCGACGACCTTGAGATTCTCGGCCTTGATGTACTTCTTCAGCATGGCAGGGGAGGTGTGGCCGGTGACCTTCATGATGTCGTAAAGATCCACACCGGCCAGGTACATCAGCGCGGCGCCTCCGAAAATGCCTCTACACATAGTTGTAGGGGCAATTGCTTTTCAAATTGGGGCTATATTGGGGCTTTCTATTATTGCATTCTTCGGGGTATCAGCGTAGGGTAGGCTTCAACGGCATCACGGAAGGTGAGGCCGGCGTTTTCCCGTAGCCAGCTCTGGAATTCAACCTTAAAACGGAATCCCTTGCCCAGGTACAGCTCAAAGAAAGCCCGCAGGTCCTGAGAGCAAACGATATTGGGTTCTATCACCTCATCCAAGGAGACAGGCACCTGACGGTTGAACGCACTTCTTTTTGCCTTTGACTTGCCTGACATCAGTTCCGGCAGCGTTGCCCGAATGATATCCTCCAAGTAGTCCCTGTCGTCCACATTTGAGATATAAAAGTGGTCCCGGGCGCTGGGATAAGGCGGTCTGGGCACTACTTCGTCCAGAACAGCCTCTCCACCATCAGTCATCTTGATATAGAGATTATTATCACAGATGAGTCCGAACAGGATGCCATCGCAGTAAATGCAATAGTCTCCCATCATCTTCTTCACGGCAATCTCTCCCGCACCGGAGCACTGGTCCACAATGAATTGAACAAAATCTGGATTACTAGCCATAAGGCAAAGGTAACAAAAAAGGGAAATTATCCGTTAATCCTGACGTCAAACGTATTGCGCAACATGCCACGAAACAGAGGTCCGCCACGCTGTCCAGCAGGGCGCCGGTCTTGCTTTCGGCATGCAGTCTCCGCGCCAGGTAGCCATCAACCATATCACTGACGCCACGCCCTTATTTAACGCCTTTCCGTACTAATTCAAAATGGAAGGGTTGATCGAAATGACGGCGCGAATAGTAGGTGACGGAGGGATGCGTAAGGTCCATGATCATGGTCCAACATGTGCCGGAATGGGAGACAGATTGGATGGCATCTTGCAAGCTGGACTCTTCCATGGTTCCGCCAGCCCGGTCATATCGGTCGCAGAGCTGCTCATAACGGCAGTCACCCTCGTAAAGGCCGACATCCCTTTTTGCATCGCACA
>Ga0310696_10005179_pt1 | contig 15775 bp, 10 predicted proteins | sample AusTroGonzalo_MG_4_FD_203885 | JGI IMG/M metagenome (GOLD analysis project Ga0310696, IMG submission 203885) | Bovine rumen microbial communities from tropical cattle in Woodstock, Queensland, Australia - Gonzalo_02 (v2) (version 2) | ecosystem: Host-associated > Mammals > Digestive system >...
ACAATCAAGGCCGCATAGTTGTCCGACAGCCCCAGCACGCTCTTGCAGATCACGAAGGTCGGCACCAGGCCGCCGCCGAAGATCATCGTGAAGAAGCTCAGAAAGTTGAAAAATCCGCGGTAGCTGTAATCCTTCCGATACAGCGGATAGGCATAGAGGACGGTCATCGCCACCGCCAGCGCGGTTCCCACAATCGTGATCAGGAAGGAGTTGAAATAGCTCCGCCACAGCTGATCACCGAGCTTAAAGGTATAGTCGTACGCCTGGGTCGACCACTCCAGGGGGGTGAAGGAGTAACCGATCTGCCGGATGGAATCCTCCGAGGAGAAGGAGATCACAATAACAAAGATAAAGGGAACGATACAAAGCAGCGCAAACAGGCCGAGCATGACATGGAAGCCCGCCTGAGCGCCGGGGCCGAAGCGGTTCAGCGTCCCGGAACGCTTTTTCCTCTCTTTCGCAATCGCTGTCATCTCAGCATCTCCTCCGAAGGTCAGAATAATGAACTGTCCGGATCGATCTTTCTCACAATGGCGTTCGTTCCCACGATACAGATCAGCCCGACCGCGCTCTGCAGGAAGCCCGCCGCGGAACTCATCCCCAGGTTATGGGTATTGGCATAGGCCCGGTACACAAACGTGTCGACCACCTGGGTCACGGGGTAGAGCGAGCCGGAATTCTGCGGCACGTTATAGAACAACCCGAAATCCGCGTTGAAAATCTTGCCGACGTTCATAATCAGCAGAATGACTATCATCGTGCGGATATTGGGCAGGGTTACATACCGGACCTGCTGCCATTTGGTGGCGCCGTCGATCGCCGCGGCCTCGTACTGGGTGGTGTCGATGCCGGTAATCGCCGCCAGATACAGCACCGTGGAATACCCGACGTTCTTCCACAGGTTGCACAGCGTCAGGATCAGCGGCCACCAGGTGGTATCGTGATAGAAGTTGGTCGCCGTTCCTCCCCCGGCCTTCTGGATCGCGTTGATCATCCCGCTTGTCGGATCGAGGAAGGCCAGGACGAAATAGCTCGCCACGACCCAGCTCAGGAAGTAAGGAAAGAACATCATCGTCTGATACGTTTTCGCGAGGAAGCGGGTGCTCAGCTCGCTCATCATGACCGCGAAAGCCACGGAGATGACCAGCCCCAGGACGATCCAGAGAAGGTTGTACCCCAGGGTGTTCCGGATCATGACCGCCGTATCCGGGCCCTTCAGGAACTCGAAATTCTTCAGGCCGACCCACTCGGATCTGAGGATATTGTTCCAGAAGGTGTTGGGCTTGAAGGCCCGGTAGTTCTTGAAGGCGATCGTGATTCCCAGCATCGGCAGGTAGCGGAGGAGCAGCAGCCAGATCGCCCCCGGCAGCAGCATCGTCGTCAGCCAGAAATTCTTTTTCCTTTTTGCGGAAACAATCCCGCCCTGTCCGCCTCTGCTCATGCTTCTCCTCCCCTCTCTCGATTCATGTCGCATCTGGTGTCTTGATGATAACAAAAGGACATTTCCCGTGTCATTATCCCGAATTGCGATTTCTTGACTTTGATTGTGCATCGGTTTTTCGGCAGTCCTTCCCTGATCACAACAGGAGTCAAAAAAACACAACCCCATCCCTTCCCTCTGCTCATTTCTTTCTGATACAATAAAACCGCAAACCTGCCGCAAAGGAGCGTAACCTCATATGCAATACGGTTATTTTGACGACGCCGCCCGGGAATATGTCATCGATCATGTGAATGTTCCCGTCTCCCTGACCAATTATCTCGGGACCCAGCGGATGGGAGCCGTCATCTCCCATAACGCCGGCGGATACTGCTGGCTGGACAGCCCGCAGCATCACCGTATCACCCGTTTCCGGCCCAACGGCGTACCGATGGACTGGCCCGGCCACTATGTCTACCTGCGGGACGACGAAGACGGCCGATACTGGTCCCTCAGCTGGCAGCCCGTCGGTCTTCCCCCGGAGCAGGCGCGGTATGAGGCGCGCCACGGCCTGAGCTATTCCGTTTTCAGCTGCGAATACGCCGGAACCGTCGCGTCGGAAACCCTCTTTATTCCGAGGGAATCCGGAGCGGACGACCCGGTGGAGATCTTCGACGTCCGGGTCCGGAACACGTCGGACCGGGAGCGCCGCCTAAGCGTCTACGGCTATGTGGAGTTTTCCTTCCATGAAATCGATATGGATAACCAGAACTTCCAGATGAGTCTCTACGCCGCCGGCTCCCATTACCGCGGCGGCGTCTGCCTGAACGAACTGCATTACGAACCCGGCGCCTTCCAGTTTTTCGCCGGCAACTTTGACCCCGACGGGCACGACGGGGTCCGGGACGGCTTCATCGGCCCCTACCGGACCGAGCGGAACCCCCTGGCCGTCGAACAGGGCACGCTCTCCGGCAGCACGGAACTCGGCGGCAACGTCTGCGGCGCCCTGCAGAAGAAGCTGGTCCTGCAGCCCGGAGAAGAAAAGCGCATCCTCTTCTATCTGGGCACCGGCCGGGAGGACGCGGCGGACCGCGCCCGCCGGCGGTATGACGAAGCCGGCACGGACCGCGCCTTCGCTGCCCTGCGGGAATTCTGGGAAGAAAAGCTCTCCGCCCTGCAGGTCCATACGCCCCACGAGAATATGAACCGCTCCCTCAACATCTGGAACTTTTACCAGAGCGAGATCAACGTCCTGTTTTCCCGGTTCTCTTCCTTTATTGAAGTCGGCGGACGTACGGGTCTCGGTTACCGGGATACGGCGCAGGACGCCATGTGCATCCCCCACGGGGAACCGGACGGCTGCCTGATGCGCGTCCGCCAGCTCCTTCACGGGCTGATGCGGGAAGGCTACGGCCTTCATCTCTTCGATCCCGCTGTCCTCGAAGCGCGGGACTGCGCCGTCAAGACCCCCACCGTCATCCCGGAGGCGGACAGGAAGTCCATGCTCCACGGGATCACGGACGCCTGCGCGGACGACGCCCTCTGGCTGATTCCCGCCATTGCGGAGAACGTCCGCGAATCCGGCGATCTCTCCTTCTTTGATGAAGTGATCTCCTACGCGGACGAAGGGGAAGGCACCGTCTGGGAACATATGAAGGCCATCCTGGATTTCTCTTACCGCCAGGTCGGCGTTCACGGCGTGACCAAAGGCCTTCGGGCGGACTGGAACGACTGCCTGAATCTCGGCGGCGGGGAAAGCGCCATGGTCGCCTTCCTGCTGGTCTGGGCTTCCAACCATTTCATCGACGCCGCCGGGGCCCTGGGCCGCAGCGAAGACGCGGCGCACTACACGAAGCTTCGGAATGAAATGATCGAAATCTGCCGGCGGACGCTCTGGGACGGGGAATGGTTCCTCCGCGGCTTCACCGCCGCCGGGGATCCGATCGGCAGCAGCGCGGCGGAGGAGGGCAAGGTGCATCTGGAAAGCAACACCTGGGCCGTCATTTCCGGCGCGGCTACCGAAGCGCAGGCCCGCGCCTGCATGGACAGCGTGGATTCCTGGCTCTACACGCGCTGGGGCCTGATGCTGAACGCGCCTTCTTTCCGGACCATCGACGACAGCATCGGCTTTGTCACCCGGGTCTATCCCGGCGTCAAGGAAAACGGCGCCATCTTCAGCCATCCGAACCCCTGGGCCTGGGTGGCGGAATGCATGATCGGACGGGGCGGCCGCGCCATGAAGTTCTATGACGCCCTCCTCCCGGAAAATCAGAACGACCAAATGGAGATCCGCCAGGCGGAACCCTACAGCTACTGCCAGTTTATCATGGGCCGGGACCATACGGCCTTCGGGCGGGCGCGTCATCCCTTTATGACCGGTTCCTCCGGGTGGAGCTACTATGCCGCGACCCGTTACATGCTCGGTATCCGGCCCGGCTTTGACGCGCTGACCGTGGATCCCTGCATCCCGGCGGAGTGGGACGGATTCACCGCCGTCCGCAAATGGCGCGGGGCCGTCTACCGGATCACCGTTGCCAATCCGGGCCACGTGGAAAAAGGCGTTCTTTCCATCGAGGCCGACGGTCAGCCCGTCAGCCGGATTCCCGTCTTCTCTTCCGGAACGCATGAAATCAAAATTACGATGGGGGTGTCCAAATGATCAGATTCGGTACAGGCGGCTGGCGTGCCGTCATCGGGGAAGGCTTTACCCGGGATAACATCGAACGCGTCGCGGCTGCCCTGGCCCGCCGCATGGTCCGCGAAAACTGCGCGAGCGAGGGGATCTGCGTCGGCTACGACCGCCGCTTCCTGAGCCGGGAAGCCTGCATCTGGTTTTCGCAGGTCATGGCCGGGGAAGGCGTCAAGGTCTGGTTTGTAAACCTGAACTGTCCGACGCCGCAGATCATGTTTACCGTCAAACGGATGAACCTCCCCTACGGCGCCATGATCACCGCCAGCCACAACCCCGCCATCTGGAACGGCATCAAACTATTCACCGCCGGCGGCAGGGACGCCACGGAAGACTACACCCTTCCCCTCCAGGAGGAGGCCAACGCCCTCGATCCGGAAGGGATTCAAAGGATTGACTTTGAAAAGGCGCTTGCAGGTGGTACAATAGAGTATACCGATCCGAGAGACGCTTATCTGGATTCGATCCTTTCCCAGATCCGTACCGACGAAATCCGGAAACGGCATCCCCGGGTGGTTCTGGATCCCATGTTCGGCGTCAGCCTCACCGGCCTGCAGACCATCCTGTATACCTGCCGCTGTGACGTGGACGTGATCAACGACCGGCACGACGCCTTCTTCGGCAGGCACCTGCCCGCCCCGACGCCCGCCACCCTCGTGGATCTGCAGCAGGCCGTCCTCGAGCATCACGCGGACGTGGGGATCGCCACCGACGGCGACGCAGACCGTCTCGGCATCGTGGACGAGCAGGGCCGCTACGTTTCGGCCAACGAGGTCCTCGTCCTGCTGTATTACTATCTGCTCGCCTTCCGCGGCTGGAAAGGCGCCGCCGTCCGGAATATCGCCACCACGCATCTGCTGGACCGGGTGGCGGAAGCCTACGGGCAGCAATGCATTGAGGTTCCCGTCGGCTTCAAGCATATCTCCGCCGGCATGGAATCCAGCGGCGCCGTCATCGGCGGGGAATCCTCCGGCGGTCTCACCGTCCGCGGGCATATCAACGGCAAGGACGGGCTCTACGCGGCCTCCCTCCTGCTCGAGATGCTCTGCGTTACCGGCAAGCCCATGAGCGAACTGATCCGCGAGGTCTACGAGCGCTTCGGCGAAGCGCATATGGCGGAGTTCGACTGGGCCCTGACGCCGGAAAGCCGCGAGCGCATCGGGCAGCAGATCATGCTCCGCCACGAGCTGCCCGAGCTGCCCCTGCCCGTGGAAAAGGTCAGCTTCCTTGACGGCTGCAAGCTCTACCTCCGGGGCGGCTGGCTGATCATCCGCTTCTCCGGCACGGAGCCCCGCGTACGAATCTTCGCCGAAGCCGAAACTGCCGCTCAAGCCGAAGAGCTCGTCCGCATCGCCGCCGAACACACCGGTTTACCGTTTCCCCCCGAGAGGATGTAAGGGACATGATTATGCACACACGCAGGCCCTCCCCAAACAGGACCCGGCAATGCCGCGTCCTGTTCAGCCTGCGTTTCCAGGTCGTTACCCTCCTGGTTCTGTGCTATCTGATCCCAACGGTCGTGCTGGGCCTTTTTGCCCAGCACGTTTTGCTTGACAGCCTTCAGAAGAACGTGGAAACCGCCCTCGTCAGCAACGCGCGCTACGCCTGGGACACAACCGTGCAGAACCTGAACTGGATCGTCGCCCTGGGGCAGGAAGCCGTCTATGACGAGGAACTGGCAAACGCCTGGGGGCAGTGGCGCTCCTCCGCCATCAGCAACGCCGAATACCTGCGCCTCTCCCGCAATTACCTGGAGCGGCAGTTCGGCAGGGACCCGATTTTCACCTTTGCCGCCTTCATTCCCGCGGAAAGCAACGGCCTGATGATCAGCAATCCCTCCGGCCAGAGCGCCGCCGCCGTTTTCCTCCGGGGAAACGGGGATCTCGTTACCCGGGCCGCCGAATCCCTTGATACCCGTTCCCTTTTCACCGGCAGCGGGGAACAGATGTGCTTCATCCGGAACGTCCTGAACCTGCGCATGGAAAACACCGGCACCCTGGTCTTCGGGCTGAACCGCAACGAGGTTCTTGAGCCGCTGATCTCCCTGCAATCCGGCTGGAAAGCCGGCATGCGTCTGCTCATCGGCGATTACGGGGACCGGGAAACCGACTGGGCCGGGCTCCCTCCCGGTTTCACAGACCTCCCGAAGGAAAACCTCCTCCGCTATGTCCAGTCCGAAACCGGGGACGATTACAGCCTGCATCTTCTCCTGACGCTGAACCGCACAGAGCAGTATCACGAACTGTACACCTTCCGGAATCTCACGCTTCTGCTGTACCTGCTCCTGATCCCGATCCTCCTGCTGATTGTCCTCTTCGTGCGCCGGCGGATCACCCGGCCGATCGGCCTTCTGGCGGACGCGTCCCGCCGCATTGAGGCCGGGGAGCTCGGCGTCACCGTGCCCATGCGCGGCGGCGACGAACTGGGGGATCTGGGGGTCGCCTTCTCCGGCATGTCGGTCCGCCTGAAGGAGCTGATCGACAAAACCTACCGGGAAGAAATCGAACTGAAAAACGCCCAGATCCAGGCGCTTCAGAGCCGGATCAATCCGCATTTCCTGAACAACGCCCTGGAGACCATTAACTGGGAGGCCCGGATGGAGGGCAGCGAAACCATCGAAAACATGGTCTCCGCCCTCTCCGTCCTGCTCAACGCGACGCTGGGCCGGAAAAACCGCCGCCTCGTTCCCCTGCGCGAAGAACTGGAGGTAGCGGAAGGCTACATTTATTTTATCCAGCAGCGCTTCGGCGACTCGCTGACCGTCGTCCGGGATATCGATCCCGATGCGGAGGCCTGCATCGTTCCCCTGCTGACCGTCCAGCCGGTGCTGGAAAACGCCGTGGAGCACGGGATCGCCCCGGCGGGCGAAGGCACGATCCGGATCACGGTCCGGCGCTGCCCGGCTCCCGCCGCGGAAAACTCGCCCGAAATTCCGCGCCCGCCTGCCGCGAACGGTTCCCCCAATGATTATCTGAAACTGGAGATTGCCAACACAGGCCAGTGTCTCCGCCCCGAGGACCGGATCCGGATCGACACCGCCCTTTCCGAAGGCGCCGCGGAAGGCAATCACCTGGGTCTCGCCAATATCGCCAGCCGCCTCCGCCTCCTTTACGGCCGCCGTGCCGTTCTGACCGTTTCCGGCGGGCCGGAGGAGGAAACCGTCGTTGAAATATGCATTCCCCAGGACATGGAGGGATTGGACAACAGCACTTTATCCAGGGAGGATTCAGGTCAATGATTCGAAAACGGTTCGTCGCCCTGCTGATCATGATCCTGCTCTGCGCTTCTGCCGGCGCGGAGGAGATCACCCTTCATACCATCAGCAGCTTCGCCGGCAGCAGCGATTCCGGCGAAGCCTACGTCTCCATCCTGCGGGATTTTGAAACCGCTACCGGCTATACGGTGATCGATGAATCCTCTTCCAGCAACGAAGCCTGGAAGGCCGGCGTTCTCAAGCGTTTTGCAGCCGGGGATGAGCCGGACGTCCTGTTCTTCTTCGCCGCCGGGGCGGACAGCAAGCTTCTCCTGAACCGCCTCGTCCCCCTGGCGGAAATCAACGCCGCCTATCCGGACCTGGCCTTCCCGCAAGAGGATGTCCTGAAGGAAGCCGACGGACTTGTTTATGCCGTCCCTCTCCGCTCTTTCTGGGAAGGCCTGTTCGTCAACACCGACCTTTTTGACCGCTTCGGGCTCGACCTTCCGACGGACTGGGACAAGCTTGTCCGCGCGATCGAGGTTTTCCGCGCCAACGGAATCGTGCCGATTTCCGTCTCCCTCTCGGATATTCCGCATTACCTGGCAGAGTTTGCCATGCTCGCCTGTGTCCCGCCCGAAGAGCTGGCCTTCCGGCCGAAATCCGTTGAGGAGGTTCCCGCCTCCTGGTACGCGGCCATGCGGCTCATCCGGGAACTGTACGCGCTGGGCGCTTTCCCGGACGACGCCGGGTTTACCGAGGAAAGCGTCACCACCGGCCTGTTCCTGGACGGCAAAGCGGCCATGCAGTTTGACGGCAGCTGGCAGGTGTCTTCCTTTTCCGAAACCCGGATGGACAATGTGGCCGTCCTCCCGATGCCCCTGCGCGGCGGCGGACAGGCCGCCTGCTACCCCGGCGGCGTCTCCATGGGTTTTTTCCTCACCCGCAAGGCCTGGAACAGCCCGCGCCGCGACGCCGCGGTCTCCCTCCTCGCCTCGCTTACCTCAAAGGAAAGTCTGGATAAACTGGATCAGCAGCATATGACCGGCAACCTCCGCGCCTCCTGGGAACGGATGGTGGAGGGGCGCCGCATGAGCCGGCCCCTGCAGGACGCCATGAATCAGCAGGCCCGGGAAACCTGGCTCCTGGAATGTGTGCCCGCCGTCGCCGAGGGCGCCATGACGGCCGAGGAATGCTGGCAGAAAGTCATGGAACTGAATCCGTTCGGAGAGTGATTTTATGTATCGTGTTGTTCTTGTCGACGATGAAGCCCTGATCCTCCGGGGTCTTTCCACGGTCATCCCGTGGGCGGAGATGGGCTGTGAAGTCGTGGGGACGGCCACCAACGGCCGCTCCGGCCTGGAGCTGATCCGGAAGGTAAAACCGGATATCCTCTTTACCGATATCCGTATGCCCAACATGGACGGCCTGACCATGCTCGCCGCCCTCGGCAGCGAGTTCCCCCGGATGCAGACCGCCGTGCTTACGGCGTACCGGGATTTTGATTACGCACGCCAGGCGATCACGCTCGGCGTCTGCCGCTACCTGCTCAAGCCCAGCGATCTCAACGAGCTGAAGGAAACCCTCCGCGTCATGGTCGGCAGGCTGGACCTGCTTCCGCCGGAGGAGGAAGATCAGCCGGAGGATCCTTCGGAAGCCGGCAATTTCATCGTCAACGCCGCCCTGAACTACATGCGGGAAAACTGCATGCAGCAGCATCTCTCTCTCGGCGACGTCGCCGACCACGTCTATGTCAGCCAGTGGCATCTCTCCAAGCTTCTGAACCGGGAAACGGGCAAAGGTTTCTTTGATCTCCTGGGCAGCATGCGCATCGAAAAGGCGAAAGCTCTCCTCCGGACGCCCGGCAGGAATATCCAGGATATCGCCGAGCAGACCGGCTACACCGACGTGGCGCACTTCTCCCGCACCTTCAAAAAGCTTACCGGCCAGACTCCCGGTGAATACCGCAAAGGCCATTCGTAATCCCGTTTTTCATTCATGCGCGGTTCTGTCAGGATTCCCGCGCATTTTTTGCCGGAATCCCCGGATATTTCTGTCAGGGATTCCCGAATATTTTGCTTGACAAGCAGTAAAAAGAGAGTATAATCCATCTTGAAGGTCAAAGTTAGTCAAAGTCTTGACCTTCAGGGAGGAATTTGTTATGGATATGAATCAATTCACGCAGAAGACAGTCAGCGCACTGCAACGCGCACAATCTCTTGCCATTGAATATCAGCATATGCAGGTTGAACAGGAGCATCTGCTCCTCGCCCTCACCGAGGACGAAAACGAGCTGATCCCGCAGCTCCTGACGAGATGCGGCCTTTCCGTCCCGGCCTTCGTCGCGGGCGTAAAGGAAAACCTGGCCCGGACGCCCCGGGTCTCCGGCTCGGGCCGGGAGCCCGGCAAGGTCTATATCGCCGGCGACGTCGAGCAGGCCCTCGTGGAAGCGGAAAAGATCGCCAAACGGATGAAGGACGAGTACCTTTCCGTGGAGCATGTCTGGATGGGGATCACCGCGAAGGCTTCCGCCAGCGTAAAGCGCCTGCTGAAGTCCCAGGGCTACAGCGAAGACGCCTTCCTGAAGGCGCTGAGCGAAGTCCGCGGCGCTGCCCGCGTGACCTCCGACAGCCCGGAGGAGACGTACGACGCGCTGAAGAAATACGGTTCAGACCTGGTGGACCTGGCCCGAAAGCAGAAGCTGGACCCGGTTATCGGCCGTGACAGCGAGATCCGGAACGTGATCCGCATCCTTTCCCGGAAAACCAAGAACAATCCCGTGCTGATCGGCGAGCCCGGCGTCGGCAAAACCGCCATCGCCGAAGGCCTTGCCCAGCGGATCGTCCGCGGGGACGTGCCCGACAGCCTGAAAGACAAAACCATCTTCTCCCTCGATATGGGCAGCCTCATCGCCGGCGCCAAATTCCGGGGCGAGTTTGAAGAGCGGCTCAAGGCCGTGCTGGCGGAAATCAAGAAGAGCGACGGAAAGATTATCCTCTTTATCGACGAGCTCCATACGATCGTCGGCGCCGGCAAGGCGGACGGCGCCATGGATGCCGGTAACCTGCTCAAACCCATGCTGGCCCGGGGTGAACTGCACTGCATCGGCGCGACCACCCTGAACGAATACCGCCAGTATATCGAGAAAGATGCCGCCCTTGAGCGCCGGTTCCAGCCGGTGATGGTCTCCGAGCCCACCGTCGAGGATACCATCGCGATCCTCCGCGGCCTGAAGGAGCGTTACGAGGTTTTCCACGGCGTGAAGATCCAGGACAATGCCCTGATCGCCGCCGCCACCCTTTCCAACCGGTATATTACCGACCGTTTTCTCCCCGACAAGGCCATTGACCTGGTGGACGAAGCCTGCGCCATGATCCGTACCGAGATTGATTCCCTGCCTTCCGAGCTGGACGATATCAGCCGGCACATCATGCAGCTGGAGATCGAGGAAGCCGCCCTGAAGAAGGATGAGGATGCCCTTTCGAAGGCCCATCTGGAGGACGTGCAGAAAGAGCTGGCCGATCAGCGGGATCAGTTCAACGCCATGAAAGCCCGCTGGGAAGCGGAAAAAGAAGCCATCGGCAAGGTCAGCAGCCTCCGGGAGGAAATCGAGCGCGTGAACGCCGAGATCGAGCAGGCGGAACGCGTCTACGACCTGAACCGCGCCGCGGAGCTGAAGTACGGCGAACTGCCGAAGCTGAAGCAGGAACTGGAGAAGGAAGAAGCCATCGCCGAAGAGAGCAAGGGAGAGAACAGCCTCCTGCGGGACAAAGTCACCGAGGAGGAAATCGCCCGGATCGTCGGCCGGTGGACCGGGATCCCCGTGGCCAAACTCATGGAAGGCGAGCGGGAAAAACTGCTTCACCTGGAAGAGGTCCTGCACGAGCGGGTCATCGGCCAGGACGAGGCTGTAAAGAAGGTTTCCGAAGCCATCCTGCGCTCCCGTGCCGGCATTCAGGATCCGAACCGGCCCCTCGGTTCCTTCCTCTTCCTGGGCCCGACCGGCGTCGGCAAGACCGAACTGGCCAAAGCCCTCGCCCAGGCGCTCTTTGACGACGAGAAAAACATGGTCCGGATCGATATGTCCGAATACATGGAGAAATTCAGCGTCTCCCGGCTCATCGGGGCGCCTCCCGGATACGTCGGCTATGACGAAGGCGGCCAGCTGACCGAAGCCGTCCGCCGGCATCCGTACTGTGTGGTCCTGTTCGATGAAGTGGAAAAGGCTCACCCGGACGTCTTCAACGTCCTGCTGCAGGTGCTGGACGACGGCCGGATCACCGACAGCCAGGGCCGTACCGTGGATTTCAAGAACACCATCCTGATCATGACCAGCAACCTGGGCAGCGAGTTCATCCTCGACGGAATCGCCGACGGTGAGATCTCGGCCGAAGCCCGCGCGCAGGTCGACCGGATGCTCCGGACGCACTTCAGGCCCGAGTTCCTGAACCGGATTGACGAGATCGTATACTACAAACCCCTGACCCGGGACGAAATCGGCTCCATCGTCCGCCTGATGATCTCCGGCCTGAACAGGCGCCTGGAGGACAAGCAGCTGAAGGTCACCCTGACCGACGCCGCCCTGAACGCCGTCATCGACCGGGGCTTCGATCCCGTCTTCGGCGCCCGTCCGCTGAAGCGGTACCTGCAGAGCCATGTGGAAACCCTCATCGCCCGCAGGGTCATCGCCGCCGACGTGGCGCCCGGTACCGAGCTGGTCGTGGATCTGGATCAAGCCGGCGAGATCGTTATCCGGTAATTATCATTCCAAAAACGGGAAGAGCTTTTGCGGCTCTTCCCGTTTTGTATTCCTGCTTTCCTCAGGCAATCCCGGTCAGCGATCCCGGTTCCCGATCAGATCGCTCAGTTTCTTTTCGAAGAAGAAATCATGAACCAGCTTGTCAAACTCGGTCCAGAGGGGCAGGGTCTGACAGGCGCCTTTGCGCGGGCAGTCGTTGACTTCCTCCGCCAGACAGGCGACGGGCGAAAGCGTTCCCTCCATCAGTTCCAGGATCTCTCCCACGGAGTATTCTTCCGGCTTCCGGTTCAGCCTGTAGCCGCCGCCTTTGCCGCTGGCCCCGGTCAGCAGTCCTCCCGCTACCATATCCTTTACGATGATCTCCAGGTATTTCTTGGAGATCTCCTGCCTCGCGGCAATTTCCTTCAGAGGAATATACTTCCCCTGATCGTGCTCGGCCAGATCGATCATCACACGGATCGCGTAGCGCCCTTTGGTGGAAATCATGCAAACTCCTCCCGTCCCTGCGTAAACCCGCTCTGTTTCAGTCTCCCGTCATCTTTCTTTGGGCCTTCTGATCCGATTCCGTCCGGGAACAATGGCATGCTGATGGCAGACCAGCATACACAGATGACAGCCTACGCACTTCCTTCCGTTCAGCCTGGGATGACGTGTATCGTCCAGGGTGATCGCCTGATGCCCGCCGTCCGCGCAGGAGATCTCACAGCGGCCGCAGCCGATGCAGCGTTCCCTGATAAATTGCGGAAAAACCACCGTATCCCGTTCCAGAATGTCCGTGGTCTCGCTCAGGGCATCCAGGCCCAGGCCGATCAGTTCCTTCACACTTCCGAAGCCCTTTTCCGCCAGATACAGGTTCAGGCCGGACTTCAGGTCGTCGATGATCCGGTATCCGTACTGCATGACCGCCGTGGTAATCTGGAGGGTGGACGCGCCCATCAGGAGAAACTCCACTGCGTCCTGCCAGCTTTCGATCCCGCCCATGCCGCTCAGATGCATGCCTTTCAGGTTCGGATTCTTCCCCATCTCGGCGATAAACCGCAGCGCAATGGGTTTCACCGCGTTTCCGCTGTACCCGCCCACGGCGCTCTGCCCGCGGACAGAGGGAGAGGAAACATATGTATGCAGATTGACCCCGACGATCGATTTGATCGTATTGATAGCGGCGATCCCGTCCGCGCCGCCGCGCCTGGCCGCCTCCGCCGCCTCGCTCATGGTCGCCACATTGGGCGTCAGTTTGGCAAGCACGGGAATATGGCAGGCCTGTTTCGCTGCACGGGTGAACTGCTCCACCAGTTCCGGCACCTGGCCGATATCGCTTCCCAGGCCGCCCTCCGCCATATTCGGGCAGGAAAAATTCAGTTCCACCGCGTCCGCGCCGTTCTCCTCGCACAGACTCGCCAGTTCTCCCCACTCCTCCTCGTTCTGGCCCATGATGGAAGCCAGGATGAATTTCGTGGGATAGTTTTCCTGCAGCCGGCGGAAAATCTCCATGTTTTCCTTCACGCTGTGGTCGGAAAGCTGTTCAATATTTTTGAAACCCATAATGCCGCTGTTGCTGCCGATCACCGCGGAAAAGCGGGGAGAAGCCTCATGGATATCCAGCGTACAGATCGTCTTGAAGCACGCGCCTCCCCAGCCCGCCTCGAAAGCCCGGGCGCACATATCGTAGGTGCTGGCGACCACGGAGGAAGACAGCAGGAAGGGATTCTCTATCGGAACCCCGCACAGATCGCACTTCAGCCGGTCCTCGTTCTCCGGCAGCGGCGTTTCGCTTTCCGGCAGCACCAGATAATACAGGTGGTTCACCAGTTCCCGGATCGGTACCTGCCCGGCACGGACGCAGGCCCTCTCACAGGGGGCGGAACAGCGCAGGCAGGGATTTTTTTCCGGCAGGCTCCGGGCGGCCGTCTGCTCATTCCGGAACCAAACGCTTCGGAGCAGCTCCGCGGGTTTCAGCTTTTCACAGGCCGCGTCGCAGGGCGGTTGTTTGCACAGCACACACCGGATCATATCCTGGCGTACGATAATCGGATCATTCTGGATCATACTGTTGTCCTCCTTATGATGATAATCAATATACTGACAACTTATTCCACAAAAGCCATACAGTCCGCGTCCTTCGCTCCGCCGCCCATCATGATCCGGACTTTTTTCCTGCCCTGTTCCCGGCAGAGCAGCGCCGAGGAAGGGCCGCCGTCCAGGTTGTACACCCATTCCGCCTCCGGGAAGTTGTCCCGGAAAAATTCCTGCGCCCGCCGAAGGCTGATGCCGCCTTTCATATCTTCCCGGGCATTGAAGAGCAGATAATTGTGTTTATCCAGCCGGGCTACGCACGTCCTGGCCGCCCGCCGATCCGCGAACACCCACTCTTCCGGCAGCAGGTCCTCGTTGTTCCGGAGCATCGGACAGGTGGTGTAGAAGGACCAGGTCTGGGTCGGATTCATCCGGAGAACGTCCCCGTTGTCCTCCCCGGTCAGCATCTGAAGGCCATCGCCGTTCAGGATCAGGCCGTAATACAGAACGCCTTCCAGGTTGCGGAAAACCTCGCCGTCCGTCACGGTCAGGGAGCCCAGGGGCGTATAGTAATAATCCCTGCTCTCGCCCGGATAGTTGTCCGGGATTTCCGGAAACTGCGGGCTGACGTATCCGCTGCCGTTCACCAGCAGGGCCGCTTCCGGCAGCATGGTCGCCATGGTTTTGGGAAACTCCAGGCTTTTTTTCCACTTCCCCGTCACCTTCCGGATCTGTCTCGCCGGTTCCTTCATCCAGATCCGGGTCAGATAGCACTTTTCCCCGTTGATCAGGAAGGTTTCAATGGTGTATTTCAGGGTGTGCGTGTCATAGGCGACCACTATGGTGCCGATGCATTCCCGGTCCGCTTTCTCCACAAAATAGACCGGTTCTTCCTCTCCGAAGGCCGCCGCGGGAAGCAGCAGGCAGATCAGCAGGCAAAGCAGCAGCCGGGCGATCAGTCTTTTCACGGTGTCCCTTCTTCCCCTTCCGCGAAGCGTTCCGCCAGCCGGACCGCCGCCATGGCGTCCCGTCCGTATCCGTCCGCGCTGATCTCCCGGGCATAGTCCTCCGTCAATACAGCCCCGCCGACCATGACCTTGCACCAGGGCGCCTTTTCATGGATCAGTTTCACGGTTTCCGCCATCGCGGGCACCGTGGTGGTCATCAGGGCGCTGAGCCCGCAGACCGGTGCGTGCAGCCGTTCCACCGCCGCCAGCACCGTTTCCGGAGGAACGTCCTTGCCCAGATCGGTCACTTCAAAGCCGTAGTTTTCCAGCAGCAGTTTTACGATGTTCTTGCCGATATCGTGGACGTCGCCTTTGACCGTGGCCACCACCACCCGGCACCGGTTCTTCCGGGACTTTGTTTCGGCGCTCCGGGCTTTTACTTCCCGGAAAGCGCTTTCCGCCGCCTCGGCGCTCATCATCAGCTGCGGCAGGTAGATCCGCTTTTCCTCAAAGCCTTTGCCCACCTCGTCAAGGGCGGGGATGATCTCCTGCCGGATCAGGTCCAGCCCGTCCCGGCCGCTTGCAAGCGTTTCCTTCGCCAGCCGCCCGGCTTCCCCGCACAGGCCTTTGACCACAGCCCGGCGCAGGCCCTGCGGCGTTCCCTCCGCGCCGGCCGCCTTTTCCGTGCCGCCGGCGGGCGAAGCCGTCACGGGCGTCCGGGCCGGCAGGGTGTCCGCAAAGCGGATGTAGTCTC
>Ga0310696_10005180_pt1 | contig 15775 bp, 15 predicted proteins | sample AusTroGonzalo_MG_4_FD_203885 | JGI IMG/M metagenome (GOLD analysis project Ga0310696, IMG submission 203885) | Bovine rumen microbial communities from tropical cattle in Woodstock, Queensland, Australia - Gonzalo_02 (v2) (version 2) | ecosystem: Host-associated > Mammals > Digestive system >...
GATACTCGTTCTGATCAATGCTCCAATCAAGCATTGCAAGATACTCTTCGCAGTTTGTGGGTGCCAAATAAACCAAGTTGGGAATATTGGACATCAGTGCCACATCAAAAAAACCTAGATGAGAATCATTATTCACCCCCCAAACTGAACCATTTCTGACCAAAAGGGTTGCCGCATTCATATTCATGCACATATCCTGTGAAACTTGGTCAAAAGCACGTTGGTAGAAAGTCGAAAGCGTTGCGACAATAGGTTTCCCTCCATTTCTTGCAATGCCTGCGGCCATTGCAATGGCATGCTGTTCCGCTATACCTACATCAATAAACTGCTTACCAAGCTTTCCTCTAACTTCTGCATTAAAACCACAAGTCAAAGGCATTGCAGGTGTAATTACACAAATAGTCGGATCTTTAGCCATCTTTTTTAATAAAAAATCACGCACTGTAGCGCCATAATTCTCTCCTAACCCAGGGCCCGTTGCCTGTCCTGTTGTTATGTCATATGGACCATGTTTATGCCACCCCTCCTTATTCTCTTCTGCAAATTTATAACCATATCCTTTCCTTGTATGAACATGTACAACTACTGGATGGTTAGCATCCTTGACTCTGGAAAAAGTATCAAGTAGCGGGGCTATTTCATTTCCCTCGTCAACATATAGATATTCGAATCCAAGAGCCTTGAAATAATTATCTTCAGCCTTTCCTTTTGTTTCTCTCAATTTGGCCAAGTGAATATTAGAGGCACCATGTGATTCAGCAATTGTCTGATCATTATCATTTACTATAACTATAAAGTTGGTTCCTATTTCACCAACCACATTCAAGCCCTCAAAAGCCATTCCACCTGTCAAAGAGCCATCTCCGATAAAAGCTATGATATTACCTTTTTCTCCTTTTAAATCCCTGGCTCTTGCCATACCACAGGCTAGGCTGATGGATGATGACGTATGTCCTAAAACAAAAAAATCATGTTTGCTTTCCTTAGGATTGGTGTGACAGGTTTCCCCACCCCAAGTAGGATTATCATTCAAGAATGGTGCTTTTCGTCCTGTGAGTATTTTATGTGTATAGCACTGATAAGATGTATCAAAGACGATCTTGTCTATAGGTGAGTTGAAAACATAGTGTAAAGCAATTGTTACTTCCACCACACCCAGGTTTGAAGCTACATGACCACCACAGAGACTCGTCTTATGGATTATACCTTGCCTTATTTCTTCGGCAAGCGTTTCCAGTTCCTTCACTGACAATTGCTTCAAATCTTTTGGACTCTCAATAGTATCTACTAACATATTGGTATCTGTTTTAATTGTCTATAATCTCTTGCTATAAACTATTCAAATAATTATATCTTAATTTTTCTAATTCAGGAATCATGTCTTGTGGTGCATGACCACGAGGTAAAGACGGAGCTAAGGAGATATTCTCATCAATTAGCATATTAACAAGACATGGTGCTGGATAGCACACTGGCTTTTGATTCATTTTTGTATCTATTTCATAATACACAATGCCATAAGCAGCAGTTATCATACTCAAATCTGGGATTTGATATCCAGATTCGTTGGTTGAATGTATAAGACGACCTTTGTAAGCACTCTGTTCCTTGTCCCTAATCATTCCAGAAATCCTATTATTCATTATAACAATGGTAACAGGAAGATTATGTTGTGATATGTATTGCAATTCTTGAAGGTTCATTTGAAATCCTTGGTCACCTATAAAACATATCACTGGTCTATTTGTAGCATAATAGGCACCTATTGCCTTCACCATAGCACTGCCTAACGTGGCAAAAGACTTGGAATAAAGAATATTGCCTCCTCTTTTTGAATGAGCACAAGCACGAGACACCCAAAACTCATGATTACCTACATCGCTAACAATTGAAGCGTCTTGCGGTGTACGTTCAAGTATCGAATCTATAGTCTGTACAACTTCATTCACATCCTCATCCCAAAGATCTTTCTTGATAGTATCGCAAACAGAAAGCCAATCCTCATGATTACCATAATTCATTTCTGCCTCAGCCATTTCTTGCAATACTATAGTCAAGTTTTCATGAAAAGAAATAGCTTGTGGTATATCTTTACTTAGCTCACCTTCATCAATATCGAAGCGGATAATTCTGGCCTGATAAGGTATATTATGATAGCTTTCGGAGTTTAAGGGAAAGTTTAGCCTATTGCCTAAAGATATAATCAAATCCGTTTTAGACAGAATGAAATTGGCATAACGCACTCCTAAACCGCCAATATATCCGTAATAGTATGGAGAATCTGCAATAACATTTGAGGCATACCGGCTAGATATCACTGGTATTTTGCATTTCTCGACAAACTTTTGCAAAAAAAAACTAGTCTTGGTCTGATTGACTCCATCACCTATTAATATTACTGGGCGTTTAGCTTTTCTTATTGACTCTGAAACAACATCTAAGGATGAAATATCTATCTTTTCTTCCTGAGGAAAGGTATACGAAATCTGTTTGGTAGAAACTTCTGCCTTCCAGACAGAAGAAGCCACGTCTACAAAGACAGGACCTTTTCTCCCCTCTGTGGCAAGATAACATGCTTCTTCTATAATCTCTGCAAATTCATTGGGAGAATCAACACGTTTGGAAAATTTGGTAACATCTTTTACCATTGCACACGTGTCTATCTCCTGATTATTGGTTAAACGAATCTTTGGACTTAGCGTTTTTCCAACGTGAGATGTAATGAACAAAACAGGTACAGAATCACAATATGCATCAGCAATAGGTGTAACCAGATTGGTAAAGCCAGGGCCTCTCGTTGCATAGGCCACACCTAACTTACCAGAGGCTTGTGCATATCCCACAGCTGCAAAGCCAGCAGCCTGTTCATGGTAACTCAAATGAGGTGTTATAGCACCACTATCATTGAGTGCATATATCATTTCAAGAATGACACCGCCGGGTATTCCGAAAGCATCAGTCGCCTCATACCGTTTTAGCACCTCTACTAAATACTGTGCCCCTGTCATTCCTTTACTTTATTATTGAATTTCGGCGACCAATTTATCTGCAAGATCTTTGTCAAAACGAATACCTGTTTCATCAGCTTTCATTTTTTCAAAAATCTTAGCCATCCGCTCTATGCTTACATTCTTATCCAAGAAATAGTTAACATAAGCATGATTTCTACCATTCGTCGCAGCAAGGAAATAAGGATAGGAATAACCCCAGATTTCTGATTTCCTTATTTTATCCTTTATAGGATTAACATACCGACTGGCGGCCTTACAAACAGGATCAAGATTAAACGAATAGCCTTTACCATTCAAGTAGTTCATAAACAATTCCAAATTCAAGTTACCAGCACCTCGTCCAATGCCAAGGACAGAAGCGTCAAGAATCAAATCATGGTCATATTCTTGTTCACAGAATGTCACCGCATTTGTGAATGCCTGTTGCAAGTTGTTGTGTGCGTGGAAACCGAAACGAATATCCGCTGCAAGGTTCTTGTCATATATTTCTGAGTAACGAAGAAGCTTCTCTCTATCAAAGGTTCCAAACGAATCCACGACATATACGGCATAAGGATGAACATCATTGAACATCTTGACAATGTCGCCAATTTCCGATAAGCTGTACTGCTCGGTACGCGCCAACTGAACGCCTACTTGATAGCCTTTATTGACAAGTTTGCGACAATACTCAACACCCTCTTCAAGATTACGTTTCCAGAAGATAACCCGAATCATTTCTACGGTGTCATCGGATCTTTCGGGAAAGTTATCCACAGAATAACCCTCAGCGTATGTCATAGCTGAGAGTTTTGCATTTCTATCTAAATTGCAAAAGACTTTCATCAGTTCTTGCATTGAACTGAAACGTACAATACCGTCTTGGTCTTTATGAGGACCTATAAATCCGACTTCAACAAATTCCACCCCTGATTTTGAAACAAGTTCTGTTATTGCACGGGATTCATCAAATCCAAAAGCCCATTCGTTAACATAACCCCCATCTCGTAGTGTACAATCTAAAATCTTTATTGAATCCATAGGTTGCTTTTATTTTGAATCAGAGATAAAATGTTTAATCTCTTTTATGCAAAGTGAATAAACGTCTGTGTTCTTATACCGCTTATACCAGTCTGCTACCAGATCAATAGTCTGTAACGCATCAAGTCTTGGTTTCCAGCCCAAACGGGTCTTGGCCTTAGTGATGTCAAGCATCAAAAGATTGGCCTCATGCAAAGCATTAGGGTCTGATACATCTTTCAATTCTCCCTTCCCAAAACTCTCAATCAACTTGGTTGCCACATCCCACACCGTGGAGACTGAATCTGCCTCCGGGCCAAAGTTCCAGCCTTCGCAGTACTCCGTGGGATGCTCCCACATCTTTTGTGCAAGCAACAGATAGCCACTCAAGGGTTCCAGTACATGCTCCCAGGGACGCACGGCCTTCGGCGAGCGAATGTCTATGGGTTTACCTGCTTCCAGAGCACGGATGCAGTCGGGGATGATGCGGTCTTTCGACCAGTCACCTCCGCCGATAACGTTGCCAGCGCGCACACTTGCTAGGCTCACATGATGTTTCTTTCCATAATCCTCCGGATTGAAGAAACTGCGGCGCCAGCTTTGGATGGCGACCTCACAGGCTCCTTTGCTAGAGGAATACGGGTCGTAACCGCCAAACGGGTCATCCTCCTTATATCCACACATTTGTTCCTTGTTGTCGTAGCACTTGTCAGTGGTTATCATCACTCCTACCTTGACACTCTCCGTGGCTCGGATGGCCTCCATGACGTTAATGGTACCCATCACGTTGGTCTGATATGTCTCAACTGGAATCTCATAACTAAGGCGAACAAGAGGTTGGGCGGCGAGATGGAAGACTAGCTCCGGTTGGAACTCGGAAAAGATTTCCTTCATCTTTTCCCCATCGCGGATGTCAGCTCGGATGTCGGCCCTAATCTTCTTGCCAATAGCAGAGAGAACGAAGTTGTCCTTTTCGCTATATGGTTCAAGACCTATGCCAACAACCTCGGCACCCAATTCATGCAGCCAGATACTCAGCCAAGAGCCTTTGAAGCCAGTATGGCCGGTAACAAGGACGCGCTTGCCTTGATAAAAGTTATTGAAGATATCAATCATTTCTCAAATTGAAAGTTGAGAATTGAAAGTTACTTTTTCAACTCCACAAAGTCCTTAATCGTCTTGACCATATAGGCAAGCTTTTCCTGGGTCATGCCTGGATAGACGCCCAGCCAGAAGCTGTTCTTCATGATGCCTGTGGTTACGGGCAGGTTTCCGATGGTACGATAGTCCACGCCAGCTTCGTAGCCCTCGAAGGCGGGATGCATCAGCAGGTTACCGGCAAACAGATTGCGGGTTTGTACCTGATGTTCCTCCAAATAGCCAGTCAGTTCATTACGGGTGTACCCGGCATCGTCTTTCACGGTGATGAAGAAGCCGAACCAACTGGGACGGCTGTTCTTTTGGGCTTCGGGCAACAGCAATCCGGGAGTTCCTTCCAAGCCACGATGCAGGAACTCAAAGTTCTCACGACGACGGCTCACGATAAGATCCAACTTCTCCAATTGTGCACAACCTATGGCAGCCTGCATGTCAGTAGCTTTCAGGTTGTAACCCAAATGACTATATACATATTTATGGTCATAGCCCTGCGGCAGCTTGCCAAACTGCCCAGTGAAACGACAGCCACAAGTATTGTCCACACCGCCTACACACCAGCAGTCACGCCCCCAGTCGCGGAAGCTCTTCACATACTTGTCCAGTTCGCGATTGTTGGTATATACGGCACCGCCCTCACCCATCGTCATGTGGTGAGGAGGGTAGAAAGAAGAGGTACCGATGTCCCCAATGGTGCCAGTTTTCTTCCACTCACCGTCGATGAAGTATTCTGAACCCAGGGCATCGCAGTTATCTTCCACCAGCCAGAGATGATGTTTCTTACAAAAATCCACCACCGCTTGCAGGTTGAAGGGATTGCCCAGCGAGTGAGCCACCATGACCGCTTTGGTCTTGGGACTGAGTGCGGGCTCCAGTTGCGTCACATCGATATTGCCGTCTGCAATGCTCATATCCACAAATACCGGCACGGCATGGTACTGCACGATGCATGCCACCGTAGTGGGGAAGCCAGCAGCCACAGTGATGACTTCGTCCCCACGCTTGATGGCACGGCCGCCCAGTTCTTGAGCGGTCAGTGCACTAAAGGCAAGCAGGTTAGCACTGGAACCACTATTACACAACGAACAATACTTCACACCCAGCCACTTGGCAAATCGCGTCTCAAACTTGTGCGCCCATGGACCAGCCGTCAACCAGAAGTCCAAAGACGAATCCACCAAGTTCACCAGTTCGGCATCGTCGAAATAACGGCCGCCATAATTCACCTTGGTCTTGCCAGGGATGAACTCCTTGGCTTGACCATGCACTTCCATATAATACTCACGCGTAAGATCGAAAATCTGAGCCTTTATTTCTTCTTTTCTTGACATATGATTTTTTATTTATTTTCTTTTTGGAACAATTCTTTCCCATTTCTTCCAAGGTGCTTTCCCCTCTTGCAGAAGACGCTCTAACATATTCTTCTCTCGGATGTTATCCATGCACTGCCAAAATCCTTCATGGATATATGACATCAGTTCACCTTTAGCTGCCAGAGTTTCCAATGGTTTTCGTTCAAAGATGCAATCATCCCCATCAATCAAATCAAAAACTTCAGGTTCAAGGACCATATAGCCGGCATTGATGGGTGAGCCGTCCATTTGGTTCTTCTCACGGAATGACTTCACGGCTCCACCGACAATATCCAGTACACCTTTTTCCTGAACCATTTTTACTGCAGTCAATGTTGCAAGTTTACCATGACTCTTGTGGAACTTCAATAGTTTATTGATATCCACATCACATACGCCATCACCGTATGTCATGAAAAATGCCTCATTCCCTACATACTCCTGCACACGTTTGATGCGGCCACCCGTCATAGTGTTGTAACCAGTGTCAACTACTGTCACCTTCCATGGTTCAAAATTACTGTGATGAACTGTCATTTCGTTCTTCCCTTTACGGAAATCAAATGATATGTCACTATTGTGTAGGAAGTAGTTAGCAAACCACTCCTTTATGTATTCCTGCTTATATCCAGCACAAATGATAAATTCGTTATGGCCATAATAAGAATATTCTTTCATGATATGCCACAAAATAGGCATACCACCAATTTCTATCATGGGTTTAGGTTTAAAAACAGATTCCTCGCTAATTCGGGATCCGAAGCCACCGGCTAAGAGAACTACTTTCATATGTAAATATATTGAACTTTCGGAAGTAGTTAAGAAGTTAAGAATTCAAGGAGCTTAGCCGAATGCAGGGAAGTAAAATCAGGTAAAAAAAGTACAGGCTTAACTCCATTCCAAAGGACGAGCGAAGAGATAACTCCTAAACTCCTAAAACATTGAGAACTCCCGAAAATTTAAGAGATTTGCTTAAAACTAATTATCTGCTTTTTAGATATAATACTTCCTTTTTATCATATAGCCATTATTATTTGCACAACTTGATTCATTTTACTTAGATTTAACAATATGAATTATTCGCTCCATATCATCATCGGTAAGGCCATGGTGCATAGGTAAACAAATCACCTCGTTAGCAATCTTTGTAGCCACTGGCAAGTTTGAAGGGGCTGAGCTAGGCAGGGTGCGATAGGTGCTGAAGGTGCTAATGAGGGGGTAGAAATAGCGACGACCAAGGACATTAAGTTCTTTCATCTTAGTATAGAGTTCATCGCGGGTCATACCGTATTCGGCAGCGTTGATGAAGATGGGGAAGTAGCTGTAATTATGACGGACACCAGGCATATCATCAAAGAAACGAATGCCGGGGACGTCTCTCAAGGCTTCACGATACTTCTGCGCTACCTTCTGGCGGGCTGCAATGGCTTGGTCAACCTGCTTTAGGTTTAGCAATCCGTATGCTGCACGTACCTCATCCACCTTGCTATTAATGCCTGGAGCGACAACTTCGGTTTCTCCTGCAAAGCCAAAGTTCTTCAGATAGTCAATCCTCTGTTTCGTCTTTTCATCATGCATGATGAGAGCACCACCTTCAAGGGTGTTATAGACCTTGGTAGCGTGGAAACTCAGGGTACTCATATCACCAGCGTTCAACACGCTTTCGCCATCAACCTCTACACCGAAGGCATGAGCAGCATCATAAATGACCTTTAAGCCATACTTATCTGCAATCTCCTGAATTTGCTTCATCTTCACAGGCTTTCCATAGCAATGTACTGGCATAATGGCTGTGGTCTTTGGAGTAATAGCTGCCTCAATCTTATCTGGATCAATGCCACAGGTTTCTTCCTCTATATCCACAAACACAGGACGGCATCCGTTCCACCAGATGCTATGGGTGGTGGCGACGAAGCTATAGGGAGTGGTGATGACTTCGCCTGTGATGCGCAGGGCCTGCAGGGCTGTCAGCAGGGGCAGGGTGCCATTGGTGAAGAGGCTGATATAGGGAACCTTCAGGTACTGGCACAGTTCCTTCTCCAACTGCTTATGGAACTGTCCCATATTGGTAACCCACTTGCTGGCCCATATTTCCTTCAAGAGTTCATGGAACTCGTCAAGGTTAGGTAAAAGTGGGGATGTGACTGTGATGGTATCGTTGTTCATAAGTTGAAGGGTTCAAGGGTTCAAGGGTTCAAGAAGTTTAAGGGTTCAAGGGGGCACTAATATTCACTTCATAACTTTCTATGAACTTTAAGGCACTCATTATCCGAGGGGAATGGAAAGTCTCATTTCCTTTTTCTCGCTTTGATTAGTCTGTCTATTTCATCAATAACATAACTCGTCCCCTGAGTGTGGAGAAAGATATCACTAAGAGCCTTTATTGTTCCAATAGTAGATTGATGAATTTCGTAAGTAGGAGCCTCATTTGCTCCTTTGTCATCCCGGCCTCGCATCCCCGCGCTTCCAACACACGGAGGTAGGAGAGGATGGAAGTGGTGGGGGAGCCGGATTAGACGTGTTGAATGGTGTGCTTGCCCAGATGGTAACGACAGGCGAGCTGGGCGTCTGTCAGGCTACTCTGCCTTGCCAAGGACTTGATCTCAGCACCGAGCCAACGTAAGGCGGCATCGGTTTGAAAGGAAAGAAATGGTTGTTGGTGCATGATACGCTGATAAAATGTGTTTCGGTAGTGCCGGATGCGGCACTGGGTAGTTATCTATTGTGAACTTCTGTAAACATCCAGAGCCTGGCCTTGACGGTTTCCGTTTCTTTTCATATCTTTGGGCCCACGAAGTTCGTATTATCATGAAAACAATACGCAATAATAAGCAACAATTTATTCCAATAAAATCAAATAATTATGACTCTTTTTGACAGTTGCTCATCGAAGCAAGGCCACGAGGTGACGTGGCAAGAAATGTATGAACTGATTCGCGGCGAAGCACTGCGGACAAAAACGGAGGCGCTGAGGCAGATGCTGGTGGGGTACGAGGACCTCTCCGAAGAAGAACAGCGGCGGCGCGACAAGGAGGTGAAACGTATCAAGTCGACATGGTTCCCGGCATTGCTGCCTGCCGTGCACTGCAAGGGAGGCCTACGACGCCTGACGGAAGTGGTGGACTATACGGGATTTTGTCATGTGGACTTTGACCACCTCACGACGGAACAGGTCGGGGAGGTGAAAAAGAAGCTACGAGAGGTGCCGGAGGTGCTGCTGATGCACACGAGTATGCGAGGACACGGGTTGCACGTGTATTTCCGATTGGAACCTGCGCCGAAGCCGGACGGCGGACGGACGTATCAGGATACCTACACCCAGGGATTCCGTCAGGGGAATGCGTATTTTGCGAAGTTGGCGGGCGTGCCGTATGACACAGCCTTGGAGTCGCCCGTACATCTGTCCTGTCCTTGCTATGATCCGGAAGTGTTCTTCAACCCGGATGCCGTACCCTTCAAAATTGACCCAAAACGCACGCTCGCCAAAAATGGCGAGGAGGGAGAGGAAAGAAAAGGGCAGAAGAGAAAAGGCCGACATCGTCGTAGAGGGGGAGGTGATGAGGTTACGAAGGTGGAACGGATTGTGGAGTTCCTACAGGGAAAGGCGTTGCGCTATGATGTTCTGAGCCGGAAAGTTCAAGCTTTCCTAGAAGGAAGAATGGAAAATGGACAATGGACAATGGAAAATGAGGAAGGGGGAATGGGAACAGGAATTTGGTCGGAGCTGACGGAGCGGGGGATGAATGATCTGTTTATCGAATGCAGCAAGACGTTAGGAGTGAATCTGAACTACCAGGACTTCAAGCATGTGTTGAACTCTGGCATCGTGCCGGAGGTAAACCCGCTCAGGGAGTATATCCTTGGACTGCCGGAATGGGACGGGGTCGATTATATCGGGGAGGTGGCAGGGATGGTGAGGACGGAGAATGGGAAATGGACAATGGAGAATGAGGGGCCTTCTGTGCTGTGGCAACGGTGTTTCAAGAAGTGGTTCGTGGCGATGGTGGCTTCGTGGATGCGGGATGATGTGGTGAATCATCAGGTGCTGGTGCTCATCGGCGAACAGGGTATCTTCAAGACTACGTGGCTCGATGCACTGATGCCGCCAGAACTGGTTGCCTACCGTTGTCGCCAGAGTGGGGCGCGGGCGTTGGACAAAGACGAGCAACTGCGGGCCACGGAGTTCGGACTTATTAACATGGACGAGATTGACCGTATGTCGGAACAGGAGCTGAACGCCCTGAAATCGCTCATCACGGCATCGGACATCACCGTGAGGGCGGCTTACGCCCAGAACAAGGAACGACGCCTGCGCGTGGCCTCGTATGTGGCTTCGGGCAACAAGGAACGTTTTCTCACCGATACGACGGGCAACCGCCGTTGGTTGCCGTTTCGGGTCTCCTCTATCGAGTCACCCTTCGACCATCCCCTACCCTATGCCGGGATGTATGCCCAGGCGTGGGCGTTGGTGCGACAGGGCTTCAACTACTGGTTTTCTCTTGCAGACATCCGCGCTATTGCCGACCATGTGGAGGAGTTCACCACCGAGAGCAACGAGCAACAGCTTCTGCCCGTCTACTTCTCGCCGTGTAAGCCGGGAACCAAGGATGCGGTGCTCTTAACAGTGGCAGAAATCAGTGCGAAACTCACCCTCTATGGCAACATCCGAAAACCGTTGGATGTTCGGCAACTGGGAGCGTTGCTCAAGAAGATGGGGTATATCTCCAAACGAATCGCTTCCACGGGGAAAAGAGGGTATATCCTTTTGGAAAACAGCGCAGAAGCCATCAATGCACAAAGACGGCTCATGGCCTTGAGTCCAGCCGATATGCCGATACAGCCGATACCTTTTTAAACTTTTTATTTTATTATCACATTTTAGGGTATATATACCCCTTGTTTTTGCAAAAAAATATATTTTTGAAAACCTATCGGCTCTATCGGCATATCGGCTGGATCGGTTCAAGGGGTTCAAGGGGTTTTAGGGGGGGCAAGGGGTTCAAGGGGTTCAAGTGGTTCAAGGGGTTCAACCACGGATTACACGGATTAAACGGATCTCTCAGCAAACAGTCTCGTAAATCTATGACATATAGAATAAAATTGGAGATTAGACGCTGGAAAGAATCTGTTGAATCTGAGAAATCTGTGGTGTATTGTGTAGAGTATTGTGTGGTGTATTGTGTAGAGTAGTTTCATGGCTCTCCGAGATAGTCGTAGATGGTGCGGACTTGAAGGGAGGTGAGGAGCTTCTGGTTCTTGCGGTAGCCCGTGCGGACGAGGGCTTCGGAGAGGGAGGGGTTGCGACGAATCCAGTCCATCAGACGATTCACGGCACCTTGGACGGTCAGGTGGGGAGCGTAGGCCTGTGCCAGCTCAGACTTGCTCATCGGGCATACCCGACATGCGCGAGTTTCTTCTTGTTTCATTGTCTTTGCAGTAAACTTTAAACTTTAAACTATTTACTTTGCAAAGATACTCATTATTATTGAATTACACAATTATTTTCGGAATTATATCACATCAAATCACATGGTGAACAGCACTTTATCTTTACACGAAATTAGTATATCTTACACGAACACGGATTAAGGGGTTCAAACGGTTCAAAGAGTTCAACCACAGATTGCACAGATTTAACAGATTCTTTTCGTATGACGCACATAATTTTGTCTGATATTTCTCAGATTGCCTGCGAAAGGCTGCGCTACTTTCGAATGACGCTGACTGGACTTTCGGCACCTGTGCAACGTGCCGCTGAGAATCCGTGAAATATAGAATAGAAATTAAATTCCACTTAGTAATCCGCGTAATCCGTGTAATCTGTGGTATAGAAACAACTGCCGAAAGTTAAGTTTTTATGATAAATTCGTGAACCAATTCATGGTCATTTGTGTGAAAAACTATCCCATGGAAAAATAGAGAATAATATGGATGCGGTCGAGAACGGGGAGATGGCTATATCTCAGGATGGGCGATGTCGTACCTTTGTACTGCATTCGAGAAAGGAACCTAATCTTAGAGCGCTAAGAACCAAATCTTATCCCGGGAAGGTTTAAATCTTATCCGCCGAAGATTACGAGGACATACATAAAGTAAGTCCCTACAATCCACCAATTTTCAACTTTTAACTTTTAACTTTTAACTTCCATGATTCCCTATTCCATTGTCATGCGCGGTAATCCGCTCCACGATGACGACCCCAAGAAGGCATACGCCACTGCACAGGTCGTAGAGGTCGTTGACCTCACTAAGTTCGCAGAACACATCAGCAGCCACGGCTCCAAGTACGGAGAGGAGGACATCACAGCCGTCGCCATCCTCATCACCAATTGTCTCGTTGAACTGCTGCTCGACGGTAAGAAGGTCAAGCTCGGCAAGCTCGGAGACTTCAGTCTTTCGCTCAACAGCATCGGTGCAGCCTCTGCCAAGGACTTCACCGCCGACAACATCCGCTCCGTAAACCTGATCTTCGATCCTGGATCGGTCTTCGACAACCTCATCAAGAAAGCGAAGTTCCAACCCGTCGCCACCCGTAAGGCCCAGGCCGCAGCCCTTGCTGCCCAGAAGGAAGGTCTCACCACTGCCGACTGGACGCAGCAGCCAGACGGAACCACAGAACCCTAAGTCCTAATCCAGGAACTTAACTCGGACGGCGGTCTGCACTTATCCGAACAAGGGATTACGAATTTATCGCCCATTTAAGTCTTATTTCTGTCCGATTTAAGTTCCCCTCCCCAATTTTCAACTTTCAACTTTTAACTTTCAACTTCCCATGACCTCTTCTTCCAAACAAACCCTCCGCCGCGTCGGCGACATCATCATCACCATCCTCACCGCCCTGCTCACGGCCTTGACCACCCAGAGCTGTATCGGATAGCATCGTGCAACCTCAACTTTCAACTTCCCATGCGTACCATCACCTTGATTGTGCTCCATTGCAGTGGCACGCGCAGCTCTCAGCGCTACACCTTCCAGCAATGCAAGGCCGATCACCTCCATCGAGGTTGGAAGGACATCGGCTACCACTATTATATCACCCGCGACGGGCAGATTCATGAGGGACGTCCCCTCTGGCAAGTCGGCGCCCATTGCAAAGGCCACAACCAGCATTCCATCGGCGTCTGCTACGAGGGTGGTCTCGATGCCTTCGGCACTCCCTGTGATACCCGTACCGACGCCCAACGTTCATCCCTGCGTGCCCTGCTCACCCGTCTTCACGGTCAGTTCCCCTCGGCCATCATCCTCGGCCATCGCGATCTCTCGCCCGACCAGAACGGTGACGGACATGTAAGTCCTGACGAATGGCTCAAGCAATGTCCCTGTTTCGATGTCCTCTGGGACTACGAGGACCTGGAACCCGAAGGGCTTTTAGACCCTTGCCGTGACGACTGCAAACCCTGAAGCCACTTCATCTTTCTGGAGGATGTGTCATGACTGGCACATCCTCTTTTATGCTTATCCACGTACCACCATTTTAGTCTCACACAAATAAATTATCTTACATGAACACGGATTAAGGGGTTCAAGGGGGGCAAGCAGTTCAAAGGGTTCAAGAGGGGCAAGCAGTTCAAAGGGTTCAAGAGGTTCAAGCGGTTCAAGGGGTTCGACCACGGATTACACGGATTAAACGGATCTCTCAGCAAACAGCCTCATAAATTTGTGAGTCAAATTGGCAATTTGTGTGATTAAATGGTTTAGACCCACAAAATTACTCATGCATATTTTGCGAATGACAGGCATCCATTATTTTGATGGTATCGCCATCTATCCTATATGCATAATACCATTTATCGGTATTAGCCATGTGGTAGCCTTTCCATTGAGAGAGGACTGGTTGTCGCCTTACTAGTGTTTTTTCAATCTGATACATAGAGTTAACTGCATCGTCGATGTTTTGATGCATCAACTCTTCAGAGTAGGTATGCCTATACTTTAGTGCTACATTCTGATAGAAAGAATAAATCTTTCTGTAACATCTGGGGCTAACTTTATAGCGATACTCAGTCATGGCATTGTATACACCTCTCTTACCATTTGATGCAGATTCTCGCGCATCGTCTCCAAGTCCATCATCTCTGCGTCTTCAGCACGCATCTCTTGGAGGCGGAATTCTACTAAATTCTGCACCCAAAGGCGAATAGCTGCTGAAGAATTCAGTTCCGGACGTATTTCTCGAAGAGCAGTCTCATCAACGTTTATACTTACCATGCACATAATCGTATACCTTTAATTCATTTTTCTGCCACAAAAGTATGTTTTTTCTATGGAATCGCCAAGAAAATGGATAGTCTTTTTATTCTCACACAAATTATCAAGAATTATGCCACAAATGAGCCAAGAATTAGCTCCATGGATTCCCGCAAACAAAATTTATGATAAATTTGTGAATCAATTTGTGGCAATTTGTGTGATTCCAGATGCTAATATTATATGTACACATTTCTGTGATAATAACATTCAGCCCTTATTCAGTTTAGCGGGTAAGATTCTGTCTACAATGACGAAAGAATCTTCAATATGATAGACATAAATCCATCTGCGATTATGCGAAAGCATCCTTCTCGCCTTTGGATGAATTTGTCGCAGAGTCCACGAAGTGGATAATCCATTACAATCGGCATAGACTGACAACATCTTAATCTCTGCACGCATATTATTGGCATAACGAATAGCTCCCTCCTCTGATAACATCTGATCTAGGAACAAACGCAAATCAGCCATGTCCTTATGTGCTTTTAGACTAATTCTCACTTCATATTGTTGCATAGTCACTACGCACCAAAGATATCAACTCATCGAAGAAATCGTCAACCGAAACAGTATTCGCCAACAAACGTTCACGAACAGAATTCGCAGTATGGGCTAAATAAGAAGATCCCCTATACGTAGCCATAGGTTCCGAGACCATGGAAGAGTCTGTTTGTATATTATGATAGGTCTTGCTCATATTAATCTAATTTTCTGCCGCAAAAGTATGTTTTTTCAATGGAACCGCCAAGGAAATGGATGAAAAATGCTTAACGTGACTCAATAATGTCTGCTATGACTGAATCATCACGGTGATTATTCCTGAAAGCAAGGATGAACACAGTATTATCATCATGACAATAGATAATCGAGTTCTTTTTCATGTGAAGGATTCTCACCTTTTTACCTTCATAAAACAGATCTTTATATCTATGTCCTACATCAGGAAATGTTTGTAGTAAATGAACTCGTGACACTACATCTGCATACAACTTCTCACCACTACGCTCT
>Ga0310696_10005181_pt1 | contig 15769 bp, 18 predicted proteins | sample AusTroGonzalo_MG_4_FD_203885 | JGI IMG/M metagenome (GOLD analysis project Ga0310696, IMG submission 203885) | Bovine rumen microbial communities from tropical cattle in Woodstock, Queensland, Australia - Gonzalo_02 (v2) (version 2) | ecosystem: Host-associated > Mammals > Digestive system >...
GCCTTGACCAGGTATTGCCAAGGCCAAAGGCGATGCGCGGGTGCAGCAGGCTAAAGAGAACCTGGAAGAATCGGCCATGGAATATGGCCCTCATGAACTTGTAGCCATACATTCCGCGTCCCAGGCCGTCGCCGTGCGACAAGACAAAACGCTTACCATCAATCTCTGTAACAAGCCAACGGTCGCGAACGACCTTCATCCCCAAACTCTCGAAATAATGATAAACCCAGATATCATGGTTGCCGGGGAAGAAGTAAACATCGACCCCCGACTCTATAAGATCTGTAATGGCCGCAAAGACCTTAATATAGCCCTTGGGCACAACGTGCTTGTACTCGTACCAAAAGTCCCAAATGTCCCCCAAAAGATACAGGGCCTTGGTGCGGGCGGCAGGAATGGACCGTAAAAAGTCCACAAAACGGGCCTCGCGCGCAGCAGGATCCGCAACATTCAGCCCAAGGTGAACGTCGGATGCAAAAAACGTGAGGTCGCGCTCTGCCATAAAACTAAGTCAGTACAAGGATTAGAACTGCCACTGCAAGGCAGTAGATTGAGAACCAGCCCAGACGGGCCTTACGCACAAGGGCAACCATGGCCTTGCATGCAAACAGACCTGCCAGGAAGGCGAAGATAAAGCCCAGCACAAGGCACAGGGGGCCGACTCCGCCGCCGAATGAAGCCTTGCCGGTAGCAACTTTCAGAAGGTCAAGGCACTGCTCCCCTACTATCGGAATAAGAACCATAAGGAAGGAGAACTGGGCCATTACGTCACGGCGTACGCCGGAAATAAGACCTGTTGCGATGGTGGTTCCGCTGCGGGAGACGCCGGGAGCAACAGCCACCGCCTGTCCGATGCCCACAAGCAGGGCCTGCCACCAGGTGATGCCGTTACGCGCACGCTCGCTCGCACGGGCCTTTATTACTTTAAAGGCAACGTCGCTGAACCAAAGGAGCACGGCGGTAAAAATAAGGCCGTAAGCAACATTGGTAAGATTCTCTCCAAACAAAGCCTCAACTTTATCCTTGAAGACAAAACCCACTATAGCCACCGGAATCATAGAAACCAGCAGCTTTACAAGGTAGTCCGTTTCTTCGTTATACTTGAACTTCAGAAGGCCCAGCAGAAGTTTGCGGATGGCTGCCCAGAACACAATCAAAGTACTTAGCACCGTTGCAAAATGTACGGTAACCGTAAAGTCCAGGAAGCCCTCTGCGTCTGCTCCTACAATCTCTTTGAAGATCATAAGATGGCCGCTGCTGCTGACGGGCAGGAACTCTGTCAGACCCTGCACCAGGCCCAAAATTATTGACTGCCACCACTCCATGCTACTTCTCCTTCTTCTTGAATGAACCCATAATTGCAATGATTTCTATGGCGATTCCGCAAAGGATGACCAGCGGAGCGGCCACCAGACGGCGGAAGTCAAACATGTCCTCGTTAAAAACGGCAGGATCTGAGCTGCCGCCACCGGCCATGAGGAAGTAACCGGCAATCATTACAAGCAGCCCCACAACCAGAAGTTTGAGGCCCTTGGGGGTTATAGCGAATTTATTATCCATATTCTAATAGTAAAGTTCAGATTTGTCCAGCGACACAAGCTTGCCAACCAGGAAATAGGTACTTGCCACGCAAATCACAAGACCGGCCGCAATGACTATGCCAATCACAACCAGCAGCATGCCGGGAGTAAAGAGTTCGAACAGCTGCGGAAGCTCGTTTTTGAGCAGGAACAGCAGGCCCACAAGCATCAGGATCGCAATTAGCGAGGCGAACAGACCAAGGAAGGCGGACTTGATCAGGAACGGCTTGCGGATGAAGCCCTTTGTCGCACCCACCAGCTTCATGGTATGGACGGTAAAGCGCTTGTCGTACACATTCAGGCGGATGGTATTGCCAATCAGCACCGACGACACGAACAGCAGCAGTATGATCGCTATCAGCAGCACTGCCGATATGCGGCCAAGATTGGTGTTCAACGCATCGATGAGCGATTTTTGATAAACAACCTCTTCTACCAGCGGCGATGCTTCTATCGCCCCCGTCACTACGGACAGGCTGTCATTGGAAACATATTCCGGTTTAAGGGTAATGTCCAGGGATATCGGCACCGGCGAGGTTTCAAAAACAGAAAGGAAATCCTCTCCCAACATGGCCTTCATCTCCCGCTCTCCCCTTTCTTTTGAAATGAATTCCGACGTTGCCGTAAACTGCATCCCATCTACTTTAGGCTGATATTCAAGTGCCTGCTGCTCAGTCACTTCTGTCTTAAACATGACGGACAGTTTCATATTCTTCTTGAAGTAGTCCGACACATTTTTAGAGTTAATCAAAAGCAGGGCGGCCACGCCTACCAACAGCAGCACAAGGCTGATGCTGACAAGCGAAGAAAGGTATGCGCTGGCAAGGCGGCGCCTCATTATTTTGTTCTCTTTACGGGCCATCTCGTACCAATTATCGTCCAAAGGTAGCAAATTTTCAAAAATAATCCGTATCTTTGCTCTGATAAATTAATTACTATGGCTGATTCTGCAAAAAAAGTCCTTTTCGTGAACTCAGAGATCTTCCCCTATCTGCCTGAGTCCCGGATGGCGTTGATTGGACGGTACCTGCCACAAGGCGTTCAGGAACGGAAAAAAGAGATCCGCTCCTTCATGCCAAGGTGGGGCTGCATCAACGAGCGCAAAAACCAGCTCCATGAGGTCATCCGCCTGTCCGGAATGAACATCATCGTAGGTGATGTAGACCGCCCTATCGTCATTAAGGTGGCAAGCATTTCGGCTGCACGCATGCAGGTTTATTTCATAGACAACGAAGATTTCTTCAAACGCAAACAGCTCTCATACGACGAGTCCGGAACTTTTTTCGATGACAACGCAGAAAGGGCTATATTCTTTGCCAGAAGCGTACTTGAAACCGTCAAGAAGCTTCGCTGGGCACCTGACATCATTCATTGCCACGGGTGGATATCCCACCTGCTTCCCGCATACCTTAAAAAGGCTTATGTGGACGACCCCATTTTCTCTGGCAGCAAGATAGTGCTTTCTTTGTACGACGAGATTTCAGAAGACAGCTTCCCCGCCAACTTTGCAAAAGAGGCGGAGTTCGGGAACCTCACAGAAAAGGATCTCCCTCTTCTTAAAACCTCCAATGGCATAGAACTTGCGAAAACAGCCGTTCAGTATGCAGACGGAGTTATCCTTGGGTCGGGTTCCATCGCCCCGGAAATTCTGGATTACTGCAAAGAAAAGGGCCTTCCTATGCTTGACTTTGACGCGTCCAAGCTTGAGAGCGGGGCTTATGTTGATGATTATAACAGTTTCTACGACCAATTGTAAGATGAAGCTTAAACTACTTGGCAGCTTTGCAGCAGCGATTGTTCTTGCTGCCTCTTGTATAAATGTAGATGAGAGACTGGCAGAGGATTTCATTCCGGACAACCAGAACTACTCATTCCATACAGCCGTTATAGATATTGACGACATGAGCATGGAGATGGCGGACAGCCTCTCCGGCTACAGCCTGTACAGAATTGCCTTCGGCGCTATCCGCGACGACGATGTCTTTGGGCTCACCCGCCGCACTACGGCCTTCTATCTTGTTCCGGCAATGGACACACTGGACTTCGGAAAAGCCGGCACCCAGACATTCAAATACATGCATCTGGCCGCCCCTTATGACACCGTATCATGCCAGAACCCTGATCAGGCAAACATCCTTCAGAATGTAAATGTTTACGCCCTGACAGAGGTCATGGACCTTACCAAGGGTGCCCCGGACCTGATTTACGACAAGACAAAACGCATAACCAAGGGTATTCCTGTCTTCAACGGCAGCGACTCCTTGTCCTTCGACTTCAACGAGGAATATGCAAAACAGTACATGTCCATTTCCCGTGAAGAGTTGGACGACCTTGACACATATCTGAAGCGCCTTCCCGGTATCGTGATTTCTACCGACGATCCTATTGGCGTAGGCGGCCGTATCAATATGTTCAAGCTGCCGCTTGACTATTCTTCCGGCACCATCAACGGTGCTTATGCAAGCCTTAATTTCTCTGCAGAGTATGACGGAGAAGTAAAGGATACAAGCTTTGTCTTCTATCTTGGCCCCGTAGAAAAGTACGACCTGTCAAGCGCAACCGCAACCAATATTTCTACCTACCCTCAGCTGGCATACAACCTGGCAGACCATTCCACCAAAGAGATGGCCGGTCCGGTTACTGATTTCGCTTACTTTGAGGGCGGCCGTGGCTTGAAACCCGTTGTAAAGGCTCAGTCCATTAAGGACAAGCTGACAGCAGAGATCGTCAAGAACGGCGGAAATATCGCCACTACGGTTATCAGCCAGGCATATCTGGACCTGCCGTTCGAATTCCCGGATGATTATAAAGAGATGCGTTACTTCCCTACCACGCTTAGCCCTACCACCAGGATTGTAGGAGATAATGGCACACAGACCTTCGTAGGAATTACGGATAACAGCATTTCAACAGAAGATCCCGGAACCATCAACCGTTCCCTTCTTAAATATTCTCCTTCTATCACCTATCATCTTCAGCAGATGCTTCGTCTTAAGGACGAATCAAAGATAGAGAACTACGATATCTGGTTCCTGGCAATGGCAGATGAAGAAATAACCAGCGCCACTACCACTTCAAGCGAGCTGTCAGATTACTATCGGCAGCTGGCATACCAGAGCTACTACAGCTCTATGTACGGCAGCGGTTATGGTAGCAGCTATGGCTACAACAGCTATTACAGCAACTATTACAATTACATGATGATGGCCTCTATGATGAACAGTTCCAATACTACCACAGAGACCCAGAGCGTTATGGATGCTGTTCGCTACTATCAGGGCAGGATTAACGGTCCGGCCGCAGAGCGCAAGCCTAAGCTTCATGTAATCTACGCCATCCCTGTAGAAGACTAACGCAAAACAAGCAACAACAATAAAGGCGGCCTTGAAAGGTCGCCTTCATTATTTATAGCTAATTGAAATCTTATTATTTCTCAGCTACTTTTGCCTCTACATAGTTGATGGCATCTGCAACAGTGCTGATACCGGAAGCGTCCTCATCGGGGATCTTGATATCAAACACGCGCTCGAACTCCATAAGAAGCTCTACAGTGTCAAGAGAATCTGCACCAAGATCATTGGTGAAGTTTGCGCTTTCGGTAACCTCTGACTCCTCAACACCGAGTTTGTCAACGATGATGGCTTTTACCTGTTTTACAACATCTTCCTTTGCCATAATAAAAATAAGTTTAGTTTATGTTAATAATACACATTTTCAAATCCATACGGAATATTATTCCGGATTATCGCTGCAAAGTAAATAAAAAAATCCGAGAAAAAAAAATTTCCTCGGATTTTAAATGTTTTAGAACGACCAGCCAAGGCCAATATACGGATAAAAAGCACTCTTATCAACATAATGGTTTCCGCTACCGAAGGATGGCGAAAGTCCAACGCGGAACATGAATCCATTTGGCTTCTGATAACGCCAACCAAGGTTTACATAGAAATAATACCCATACCAGGAAAAGCCAGGGAGATGGTATCTTCCGTTCATCATACCAAGACCGACCTCAAAATGGCTATTGTTTTCTCCTGTCAGATAGTTTATTTCCGCCGGGAACAAGAGGTTATTCCATTCCGATCCCGCCTCAATTGCCGTGTCGAAACCCTTGGAATAAGCCACCGCTACAGATAAACCGAAACCGGTATTGCCGCTGAATCTCTGATCATATTTAAGACCGATACCCGAAGAGGCGCCACAAAGCTCAACGCTGACAGTTTTTGTGGTCTGCGCAAAAGAGGATGCGACAGAAAACACCGTAACAACAATAAAAGTAATAAATAGCTTTTTCATTATTTAAAAACCAAAAATTCGCGCTATTTTTTCTCAAAAATCATGCCTTTTGTTACGCCGTGATCATAACATGCTGCGGCAGCCTCTCCCGCAAAGATTTCGGTCTTTGTCCTATTCTTAAATGTTTTCTTTAATGTATTCCATATATCAGATAGGTCGGGCACAACGTATGGTGATACTTCACTAGTTGATACACTCCAGGATTTATGAAACAGTTTTACCAGTTTATCCTTATTGTTCTGGAATTTTCCTCCAGCCGTAATAATAGTGAATACTCCCTTTTCGGTAAAAATATGATAGCACCTTGTTCCTGTTAAATTTCCCCCGCCAGCTCTTTGAGATATATATGAACTAAGTTGATTTGGAAACAAGTTTACTAATGACTTTAATTGTTGCGTTGATAGGTTTAAATCTGAAATATATGCTGTTTTCCCTCTTTCTTTAATAATTGGCACAACTTGATTAACGTCTTTTGCAATTATCTTTGGTTGTATCATTTTGTTTTTCAATGGAGACGGTATTGATCCAAAGTATGGCGTTTTAAGAATAATATTTTTCCAACCAATAAAGAGTTCTTCGGCCTTAGTCTTCATCCACCATGACTTTCGTTTACACTGGTACTGAGCCGAGATTCCCGATTCTGAATAAACAACATAATTATAACTATACAGGCCTGCATGTAAACGACTATTATTATCAAGATATGCATTATGTCGTTTATTACTACCAAAGAAGCTTTGGAATAGTTTTCCTAATAATGTTTTAGCATTTATAGAATACTTTTTGGCGTCTCCCCAATTATAATTTACAATATTACAACTGTTGCTGACATCATATCCAAAAGAAGATGATTGAGAAGATTCCGGATCAATTGGTATATACGATAAATTATTAAACGTATTGTACCTATATATTCCTGGGAGCAATTCTTCACCAACTACTGCCGCCTCAGATTCAGCATAATCCTCACTTTCTGGTTCTCCGCTTTCCTCTTCCTCTAAATCTGTTTCTTCATATCCGGCATCCAACCCCAGTTCGTCTTCTTGGTCTTCTTCGGGATTGGGCAACGATTCAAGATATTCGTACTGAGATTCAAACGTTTCCAGTAACGATTCATGAAAATAGTATGTTCCCTTGGGAGATATTTTATATATCGTATCTGCTACTTGTATCTCCCCTCTTCTATTTAATAACCCAGCAAAAGCCAGGTTTGGAACTAGGGTATCATAACCAGCGATTTCATACACGGAAGCCTCTTCCAATTCTTCCAAGCTAAGATTATCTTCTATCATAGCTTCTATTGCTTCACGACAATCAACTTGTAAAATTGGATCATCTTCTATTTCTTCTGGATTAAACGGATCCAGAAGTCCTCCTCCTTCTGTTGATTTGGTTTTTATTTCACCTGCTCCTTGATTGATTAGTTCCATTAAAGCAACTCTTGAGCCAATCTTCATTATACATTGAGGATTGGGGAAATTAATCTCCTCTGTTGTTATATCCGATTTTGATGTGCACGCTAAAGCTAAAGCGGGTACAATAATAAAAATTAACCTTCTTTTCATTATTTTATTGATTAAATAGTTATTTCCGCTTCATAGATTTCCCCGTTTTCAAGAGAAATTGTTACTATCCAGTTGCCTTCTAGCAAAGGGAAACAAGAAGTTACGCCCGGAGTATTATAATAAGAATAAGAAAGGACCTCTCCCGTTGATATGTTTTGCAACTCAACCATTATTTGTCCACAAAATGACGAACCAACAATTATTGATTCCATCTCCACCTCAATAAAGACCTCAATAGATTCTTCTTCTCCTCTTGGTCGTTCCGGGGTCTCATTTTCTTCCTTGTTCTGAACAATTACCGGATTCTTATTATCAAGTGCCGGTTTTGCAGTCATGGCCAATTGCGCCATCACTAAAGCAATAAATAATACTGTGATTTTTTTCATGTTTTTTTGTTGCAAAGTTACCAGAGGGACCATTGACAACAAAAAAACAGGTGTTACAAATAACGCCGTAACACCCTGATAATCAACACGGTTTATTTTTCTTTTGTTACATTAGCTCTTAGCACGTGTGTTTTCAAGTGATTTCGCTAAAACCCTGAATCTTTCATCCTTATGGGAGCCGAAATATTGCTTATACCTAGTCTTTCGGGTCCTAATTGCCGCGTCGGACAGTTTTGTCAGGAAACTTATACTGGTAGATGTAAAACCGGCCAATAAAAGAGTCAATACTTTTATGTCCATCTCGTCCATGTGATGTCCGTCCTTTAACAAAGAATCCTTCTTAAGTTGAGATATCAAACCTCCAGTATTGGAGTCTATGTTATTCTCTATACATGATAAAAACTGAGTGTCGGCCCGAAGCGTCCTAAGTTGCTCTCTGAACTTTTTTATAATATCTTCTTTTGAATTAAATTCACCCTTTTGTGCCTGTTTCCTAACTGACTCGTCATCCCAAGAAAAATAATAGCTGGATATTGTTCTAATTGTATCTATTTTATCTTTTACAAAAGTATCCATTACCTGTCTGGAGGATTTTTCATCCTTCTTAAATAACTCTATTTCTTTGGAAAGAATCTCTATATTTTGCATTTCTTTTCTAATCCTATTGTTTCGCCTTCTAATAATACATGTCAAAAGAACGATTACAATAAAAAGTGATATTATAACATTTGTATATAGTAATGCTTGTTTATGCTTTTGCTCCGATTCCTTTATGTAATTTGAGCGGTATATTTGCTCTAATTCATGAGAAAGCGAGTTCTCTAAAAAGCGAATTATTGCTTTATCTCTAATCTCAATTGTATTATTTATCGCCTCTATCGCCGCCAAATAGTTTTTTCTCATATAATTAACAGAAGCAACACTTCTATAGTGTACGGCGGTATCTGTATTTGTTTTTAAAAGACCATAACTTAATCGTAAGTATTCATCGGCAAGACTATCTTCTCCTTTAAACTGAGCAACTATTGCAAGATTCTCATAATCATTACGTCTTAGTTTTGACGCATCGGTTGACAGCATAATATTAAGATATTCCCCTGCCGTTTCATAATCCGGATCAAGTAATTCCATAGCAGCGTTACATTTCTCTCTGCACGCATAAAAATATAACGCATTATCTTTATTTCGCGACAAAATAAAATTAAGCACAGAGTCCGCCTTTTGCCTATTTCGCATATCAATATAGGCCTTTGATAAATCTAGCCTTGAATAATCCGCATACAGCGGTTTGTTGGCTTTCTCAAAACAATCGACAGCTTTCTCCGAATACTTTACCGCCTTAATTGCGTCGTGGCATTTTGAATAAACTGACGATAAGTGCTGATTAGACAAGCCCCAGTAATGATAATCGCCTTCCTGCTCAGCAAGGGCTCCGGCTTCTTCTAAAGCAAAAATAGCATCTGCGTAATTATGAGCATTTTCATAGACAACTCCTAAATAGTAAGCCGCTTGTAAACGCCTAGATTTCTCTCCATGTCGCTGATAATACTGATATGAAAACAATATCAGGGAATCATCGGCTATATCTACATAATTTTTGTCCAGAGCCTTGGTCTTAAGCAAAGCAAAGCGGGCATAACCTGCATCTGTAGAGAAATCGGATTTGTTGATTTTGCATAGTTCAATGAGCGCACTATCCGGATACGCCGCCATGACAGATTCTGCAGAATCCAAAATCTGTTTAATTTTTGTTCCTTCACAGGCAATGGCCAGTAACGGAAGTAATAGTGTTAAAAGTGGTTTAAAATTCATGGTTATCGTTTGATGACGCAAAGATAACCATTACTGTTCTTAAAAAGAAAAGAATTATGCTCGAGTCTTTTTCTTTTTTCTATTTCTATTCCGAAATAGCTTCGAGGTTGTTTTGACCTGTTTACGCCGGAATATATCCATTTTAATAATGGATACTCTTCTCACAATTATTCAAAAAACTTGATTGATTTGTCGTATTCTATATCAGCTTCGGAAGTAATAAACTGGAACGATGAAACTATTCCATTCTTAACATATAGTACTATAAACTGATACTCCTCACTAAATATGTCGTATTCCTGTTCATCCCCCTGATCAGATTGTGCAATTTTTAAAGCATTTCCTTGTTTACCTCGTCCGTATCTTGTATTAACAAAATCGATCTTTTCCAAGTCTGATAGTTTTGTCCCAACTTTGATTCCTCCGGGAACGATATTGGATAATACACAAAAATTGGCCGACTCTGTTGAAAAGTATCGAAGTCCTTTATCATATGGATTAATTACAATAACACATCCTGATGGGCCATACCCGCACATTGTCTCCGTTCCGAGCATCGGGTACTCATCTATTCCAGTCTCTCCCCAAGTTTCTTCAGGACAATTCACTAGTGCAGATATGGCAGCCTCTCCAACTCTATTAAACCGACTGATATCTATCTGTGCTATTGCTGTATTAGCGAAAACTATAATGCTTATAATAAGTAGTAAAGTCCTTTTCATGATTAACAATAATTATTCTGCAGAATTTAACAGCACTGACCATGAGGTGCGGGGGCTTGGCTAAGCTTGAGCCAGATGCGAAGGCCGTTGATAGAGTTAACCAGGTAGAAGCAGTACTTGACGAACATAACGATGGTGTAGTCGCCCTGCGGCTCGGTAACCATAATTATGCCCCACAGGCCGATGTTGGACACGTTGACGACATTCCAGAGCACCCATTGCTCCATATAAGCCAGGGACATCAGTATCTGACCGACGATATTGAAGGTAAGAACGGCTGCATCAAAGAATACCTTAGCCTTATTAACCTCCATCCCCGGAGCGATGGTAGCAGCCTGTATCTTGAGCAGGATAACGTAAGCGACTGCAAGTACGGCCAGCGAGCCTGCGGCGATATAGCCTCGCTGCTTCCATGTAAGCCTGCGCGCCTGAACCTCTTTCTTGGCGCCCTTGGCACCCCTTCTTCTCCACTGCCAGATACCCACGAACTGCATCGGCAGCAGGTAGAAAACATGCAGGCCAAAGTCGCCCCAGGCACCGTTATCCGCCGTAACGACAGAGCAGGCGGCAACGTCCAGAATTCCAAACAGGAAGGTCCAAATATAGCCGTTGGCAGACAGGATTGCCGACGTAAAGCCCATCAGCGTACCGAAGGACGCAATGAGCAAAAGCGGCAGCTTGGCATCTTCGCGGCCTGCTTTTATAATGGTAATGCAGACGATAACGGCTATCATAAGAACCATCAGCGTGGTTCCAAAAATCTTATTGAATTTCTTTTCGTTCATAATTGTAAGGATTCTAGTATACGTTTAGCAAGCGGGGCATTGCCAAGGAAAGATGCCAAATCTTCCTGAGATGTTGCAGCAATTCTGGCAACTGAGCCATAATGCATGAGCAGACGCTGTTCAAGACGCTCCCCTACGCCCTTTATCGAACGCAGGGCGGAATCTATCTGTGCCTTGCTGCGCAGGTTGCGATGGAATGTAATACCAAAGCGGTGAGCTTCATCGCGAATCTGCTGCAGCACCTTTAGCGCAAGCGAATCCCTGTCAATGAACAGCGGATAAGGGTCCCCTACCCTTATAACCTCTTCCAGACGCTTTGCAAGACCTATTACGGTAAGCTTGTCAGTAAGGCCAAGTTCCTGCAGGGCCTGGTACGCAAAGTCCAGCTGGCCTTTACCGCCGTCTATTACCACAAGCTGCGGCAAGTCTTCCGGGGCCTCTTCCAGCATCCTTGCATAGCGGCGGTTTACCACTTCCTTCATGGAAGCATAGTCGTTTGCGCCAATTACTGTCTTTATCTTAAAACGTCTGTAATCTTTTTTACTGGGCACACCGTCACGGAACACCACGCACGAAGCCACGGGATTCGTGCCCTGGATATTGGAATTGTCGAAGCACTCCATGTGCTGCGGCAGAACCTTCATTCCAAGCGCCTTCCTTAGGTCTTCCATTATTTTGGTGCGATACTCCCCGGGGTCTGCCTTCTCTTTCTGCCTAAGGTGGTTGGCACGGTATTCCCGGGCATTGCGGGCACTCAGCTCCAACAGCGCCAGTTTGTCCCCTTTTGCGGGGATTCTAAACTCTGTGCCGTCCATCTCTACATCCGGCATGAAAGGTACGATAACCTCTTTTGCCAAGGTGCCGAACTTGCTTTGGACCTCCGCAATAAACTCGCTCAGGATGGCCTCCTTCTCTTCCTCTATATTCATCTTGAAGCCCAGGTTGATGGACTGCACAATGGCGCCGCCGCGAACGCGGAGGAAGTTGCCGTAGGCATCGCCGGCATCGGTAAGCAAAGAAAAGACATCGGCATCGGTGCCGGAAGCCGATGAAACCACGGATTTGGCGTAATGCCCTTCAAGCCGTTCCATCTTTTCCTTGTAAACCGCCGCCTGCTCGAAATCCAGGCGCTCTGCGGCCTCTCCCATAAGGGTGCGGTAGTGTTTTATCAGATCACGTGCTCCGCCCTTCAGGAGGCTGCTAATTTCATCAATCCAGCCATTATATTCCTGCAGGGATACCCCGCCGATGCAGCAACCTTTACAGCGGCCGATATGGAATTCAAGGCAGGGACGGAATTTTTTACGCAGAATAGCTTCGCCTGTAATCTTAAGGCGGCAGGAACGCAGCGGATAAAGCTCGCTAAAGAGCTCCAGAAGGGCTCTGGCGTGCATTACGCTGCTGTATGGCCCAAAGTACCGGCTGCCGTCCTTCTTAAGCGTACGGGTCAGGAAAACGCGCGGATACTCTTCTGCCGTTACGCATATCCAGGGATAGGTCTTTGAATCCTTCAGCAGGATATTGTATTTTGGCTTGTACTGCTTGATAAGGTTATTCTCCAGCAGCAGGGCGTCCGCCTCTGAATCTACCACCGAATACTGAGCATCGGCTATCTTGGACACCAGTATCCTGGTCTTGGTGTTAAGGCGCTCTGCGGGCACAAAATACTGCGCGACGCGCTTGTGAAGATCCTTAGCCTTACCCACATATAATATTTTCCCCTCGGAGTCATAGTATCTATAAACTCCGGGGGAATGTGGAAATGTTGCTATTTTCTCTCTTATTTCCACTCTTTATCCAGCGCGGAAATACTCTTTCAGAACCTCGCGTAACTTCTTCAAGGACAAGTCTCTGTGAAGGATGGTACCATCCGGGCCAAAAAGAATCAGCGTAGGAACGTGAGGGATACAATACAATTCAGCAATATCTACGTCTGACTGATATATCATATTCCATTTAAGTTTTTTACTCTCTACCGCCTTTGCGGCTTCTGATATCCTGTCCCAAATGGGAATACCCAGGACACCAAAGTTCTTGTCCTTATACTGTTTGTATAGTTTATCGATGTTCTCCAGAGTCTCTAAGCACGGCTCGTACCATGATGACCAGAAAACAACCAGTACATAATTCCCCTTTCCAATATAGTCAGAGAATTTAGAAAATACCTTGCCGTCCCTGTCCATTGCGGTGAAATCAGTGAACATACGACCTTCCGCCGTCCTGCGCCTGTTTTCAATGTCTCCCCTCATCTTAAGAACGGACGGGCTTGACTGAAGCTCAATGGACAGGGAGTCGATCTTAGCCTCAATTTCTTCGTCGGAAATATAACGGCTTATAGTGCTCAATGCCTGCAGGCTAAGGTCATTATCCCAGTTTTTGGACATAGTCTCGTTGCAAAGGGAACGGATGTCTTCCTCTATCTTGACATATTTTGTGACAAAATCTGCGGAAACAACCTCTTTGGCATTGATCATCTGCATATACTGGGACATAAATTCAGCCCTCTCTTTCAGAAGCTTGTCCGACGCCTTCAGGAACTCTACAGCTCTGATATTGATTTCCGACTCGCCCGGATTCAATACAGGCTGCGAGCCGGAAAAATCAATAGTCAGATCTTTCCCGTCAGGAATAACGTAAACGTCTTCTACAAATGCAGAATTGATAAGGGAATATGGAATCTTGGCTACGAAGACACCGTTTTCTACGGGTACACGTTCTGTTTGACCAAGGTTGGGAATAAAAATACTTACACTGTCCGGTGCTGGCTTATCCCCAAAATCTCCCGTAACGACCGAAGATCTAGGGCCGCAGGAAGCCGTCAGAGCGGCAATTACCGCAAGGACAAAGAGATATGTACTTTTCATGGCAAAAGGCCGGCACAGCGTTTTATTGCTGTACCGGCCGTAAATATAGTGAATATTTCTTTAATATTCAAAGATTATTCACCTCTGGCTTCGCTATTTCTGCGAGGACGGCGTGCACCGCCGCGTCCGCCACGCTCGTTGCCACCACGGCCGGGACGACCCTGACCCTGTGCCTGAGCTGCATTGGCTGCTACGCCGGCGTTAGGAGAAAGATCCTTCTTTCCGTAAACCTCGCCGTTGCAGATCCATACCTTGACGCCAAGAACGCCAACCTTGGTATGAGCCTCTGCAAGTGCATAGTCGATATCGGCGCGGAAAGTGTGAAGAGGAGTACGACCCTCTTTGAACATTTCGCTGCGAGCCATTTCAGCACCACCAACGCGGCCGCTGATCTGGATCTTGATACCCTCTGCACCAACGCGGATTGCAGATGCGATTGCCATCTTGATGGCCCTTCTGTAAGATACACGGCCCTCGATCTGACGAGCGATGGAGTCAGCAACGATGCGAGCGTCAACCTCAGGGCGACGAACCTCGTAGATGTTGATCTGAACTTCCTTACCGGTTACCTTCTTGAGCTCTTCCTTAAGCTTGTCAACCTCTGCGCCACCCTTACCGATGATAACACCGGGCCTTGCTGCCTGGATGGTGACGGTGATGAGCTTAAGAGTCCTTTCAATGACAATCTTAGAGAGACTTGCCTTTGCAAGACGGCTCTCAAGATATTTGCGGATCTTGTAGTCTTCTGCTATTTTCTCCGCATAGTTACCACCACACCAGTTAGAGTCCCAACCACGGGTGATACCGATTCTGTTGCTGATAGGATTTGTTTTCTGTCCCATATTTATGCCTCCACTGTTGCGGTTTTCTTAACATCAAGAACGATGGTAACGTGATTGCTGCGCTTGCGGATACGTCCGGCACGGCCCTGAGGGCAGGGGCGGATTCTCTTAAGGGTGCGGCCTTCACCGACCATGATGGTCTTTACATATACATTACCATTATCGAGTTCCTTGGACTGCTCAGGGTTCTTAGCCTCCCAGTTAGCGATTGCGCTGCGGAGAAGCTTCTCAAGAGGGATTGAAGGTGCCTTCTTGGAGAACTTGAGAAGATCAAGTGCACGGTTGACTTCCACGCCTCTTACTGTGTCTGCTACCAGACGCATTTTACGGGGAGAGGTAGGGACGTCATTGAGTTTTGCTATAGCTGTCTGCCTCTTAGCCTCTTTCAGCTTTTCGGCCATTATTCTTTTACGAGCTCCCATAATTTCAAATCATTAAAATTTTACTTCTTATTGTTGCCCGAATGGCCTCTGAAATTTCTGGTAGGTGCAAACTCGCCAAGCTTGTGACCAACCATGTTCTCTGTAACATAAACCGGAATGAACTTATTTCCGTTATGAACAGCGATGGTGTGGCCGACGAAGTCAGGAGAGATCATACTTGCGCGTGACCAAGTCTTGACAACTTCTTTCTTCTTGCTACCATCATTCATAGCAAGAACTCTCTTTTCCAGGGCTTCCTGGATATACGGACCTTTTCTTAATGAACGACTCATAATTCCTAAAGTTTAATTCCGATTATTTCTTTCTTCTTTCAATGATGAACTTGTTTGAAGTAGCCTTAGGATTACGTGTCTTGTATCCCTTTGCAGGCAGACCCTTGCGTGAACGAGGGTGACCACCGGAGGCGCGGCCTTCACCACCACCCATAGGGTGATCATGAGGGTTCATAACAACACCTCTGTTGTGGGGACGACG
>Ga0310696_10005182_pt1 | contig 15766 bp, 8 predicted proteins | sample AusTroGonzalo_MG_4_FD_203885 | JGI IMG/M metagenome (GOLD analysis project Ga0310696, IMG submission 203885) | Bovine rumen microbial communities from tropical cattle in Woodstock, Queensland, Australia - Gonzalo_02 (v2) (version 2) | ecosystem: Host-associated > Mammals > Digestive system >...
CAAACCTACAAGTTTACGCATAGGTGATTTAATTAGTTTGGTTAATAGAAATAAATTAGGTTTTTTACTGGTTAGGTTCTATTCGCGTCCTAATATTCCACAAAATTAGATTTGGGCACTGCGTTTTTACTCGCAATTTGCGCAAAAATTTTTATAATTTGCGCACGGTCAGCTTCAGGAGCTGGACACCGTGAGGGGCCACCTGAACGCTCCAGTTGGCTTTATCTTCTACTGTCTCCAGATCCTTCTGACGCCATAAATCGCGCACGGTTACGGAGTTAAAGAAGCCAAATGTACGGGGTTTGAATCCCATCTCCAGGGGCTGTTCGGTAGGATTAAACAGGCCAACTGCCAGGGAGCCGTCTTCCAGGGGTTTCATGTAGATGATTCCATCGCCGGAACTGTACACCCGAGATGCGTGGAAACCCAGCGGATCCTGGTTCACGTCCAGAACCTCAACGTTGGAGAGCAGGCCCAGGGTGAAGTCGTCCAGGGAGGACATGTCGCAGCCGATGAGCAGCGGACTGGCCAGCAGGGCCCACAGGGAAATGTGGGTGTACTGCTCGTCGGGCGTCAGGCGCGTGGTTTTCACCTTGGGGCCCCAGCCCACCTTGCCCACCACCAGCATGTCGGCGTCGGGCCAGTGGCCGGGACCGCAGTAGGGAGCCCAGGCATCCTGCTGATTAAAGCCGATGCCGCTCATGCTCTCCCAGGTATCCCGGATGTCGCCGGTGGTGCGCCAGGCCTGGGCCGTTCTGTACCAGAAGGGAGCCAGCACCAGGGGTGCGTGGTTGGAAAGGCTCAGGACAATGTCGCGGCCGCAGGCGCGGAGGGCATCGGCCATCTCGCTGGTGTGTGCCTCGTCGTTGGGCTGCCAGTCGTATTTCAGGTAGTCCACTCCCCAATCGGCCCACTGCTTGACGTCGGCCTCCACGAAGGAGTACGGGGCAAAGTGCCAGTAATCTTTGCGGTCGGCCTTGCTGCGGTCCAGCTTGTACACGCTGTCGACGAGGCCCTGCTCCACAAAGTCGTAGGTACCGTCGGCGTGGTCTGCGCTGGAGCCGATGTGGCCGGCGTATGTAGTGACCCAGGGACCGGAATAGATGCCGAACTTAAGGCCCAGCGCGTGAATCTCGCGGGCCAGGCCGGCCATGTCGGGGAACTTGCTGTTGGGCTGGATGCCGTTGTACTTGCCGCCGCGCAGGCCCTGCCAGCCGTCGTCAATGTTGATATAGGTCCAGCCGCAGTCGGCCAGGCCGCTCTCTACCATGGCGCGGGCCGATGCCAGCACCTGCTCCTGCGTCACGGAGTTGCCCCAGACGTTCCAGGAGTTCCAGCCCAGCGGGGGCGTAAGGCAGATTTCCTCGCCGATGACAATCCGGAGCGGGCGCTCGGCGGTGCCCAGGGCGTTGGTCGCCTTCATCGTCACATAATAGGTGCCGGCCTTTTTCACCTGACCGGTGATGATCCCCGTTTCGGGGTCCAGCTTAAGGCCTTTCGGAAGACCCTCGGCCGCAAAGGTCATGGGACGTTCTCCCGTAGCGGCAATGCGGTACAGGAAAGGGGAACCGGGACGGGCACCGAACACTTTGGCGCTGTTCACGCGGGGAGTCTTGGGGGCCGGAGGCGTAAGGACAGGTTGCGCCTGCACGGCCAAGGACATCAGCAGCGCAGCAAGGAGAAATAGTTTTTTCATGGGGAAAAGTTTAAGGGTTAGATTAATAAATTAAAGTCGACACAATGGGATAATGGTCGGAAATAAACGGTTTTCCGGCGTAGGGCTTGTCCAGGACCGCAAACTCGGCGGCCTTTTCGAAGCCCACGAAATAAATGTAGTCGATGGTCTTGGTAGCAGGAGCCTTGAAGCCGTTGCAGGACGGGGCGTCCGTGGTCTTTTCGGCCACCTTACGGGCGCTGAGCATCAGGCGGTCTACATCTACCAGGCAGGAATCGCCGGGCTCTACGTTAAAGTCTCCGGTGAGCACCAGCGGGATGTCGGGGTTCAGGCCGCGGGTCTTCTCCACCACCATGGCCAGGCCGTTGCGACGGGCGTTGGCGCCCTTGTGGTCCAGGTGCGTGTTCACGAAGTAGAACTGGCGGCCGTTGCGCAGGTCCTTCATCAGGGCCCAGGTGGCGGTACGGGGGTACTTGGCGTCCCAGCCCACGGAGGGCACGTCGGGCGTCTCGCTCAGCCACCACGTGCCACCGTCCACCATTTCCAGGGTGTGCCGGTTGTAGAAGATGCTGGCGTGCTCGCCTTCGTCGTCACCCTTGTCACGGCCCACGCCGAAGGGGATGTAGTCCGGGCACTCCCCTGCAATATAGGCCAGCTGGTCGGGCTGGGCTTCCTGCACGCCGAAGATGTCGGGCTTCTGTTCCTCCAGCATGGCCTTGGAGGCCTCCTTGCGGTTTTCCCAGGAGTTCTCGCCGTCGTCCTTGACGGAAGTGCGCACGTTGAAGGAAATCACCTTAAGGCTATCCTTGGGAGCACAGGACAGCGCCAGGATGGCGAGGGTTGCTATTAACAGCTTTTTCATGATAATCTACTGAATGATTTGGCACTGGGCCTGGATGGCCTTGCCGATGGGGGCCAGGCCGGGATAAGGTTTCAGGTCTTCTTCCACAGCCTGCACGTCCATCGCCTGCAGGAATTCCACCAGGCGGGAAGGATCGCTTTCGATGAGGCTGGGGCACTGGGCCAGCTTGAGGAAAGGACGGGACAGCAGCTTGTACTTGTCCACGTTCTCGTTGTAGGCATCCTTGAAGGCGGGGGTGATGTTCATCATACGGTGCATGATTCCCTTCTTGCCGCGCAGGATGGCGGGATCGCTGCCGTCGAAGCTGCAACGAATCACGGCTTCCTGGGAGGCGGGCATCTCGGGCAGGTCAATCACCACGGACAGGTCCTTGCCGCAGTAATTCCACTTGACCGGCTTGCCGTTCATGGTAACCGAGGTGGGCACGAACACGCCCTCCAGGATTACCTGCACGCGACGCGTGGAAGGCATTCCCCTGTAACCGCCTTCGCGGGCAGCAATCACCACCTCACAGGCTTCGCGGGAAGATTCCTTGGTTACCAGCGTGGTGGCAAAGTGGTTGGCATAGTCCTGAGAGTATCCGTCGTCTTCGTAGAGGCGGCAGCTGCTCTTTCCATCTCCAGGAGCCACGAAGTACCGCTGCACATTGCTCTTTTCCTGCAGCGAGGTAATGTTCTCATCGGCCATGGGGATGATGGCGCCGGCCTTCACGAACCAGGGATTCTCGTCCAGGGTGTAGGACAGCGTGCAAGTCTGGCCTCCCTTGTACAGGGCACCGGTAGCCACATCGTACCAGTCGTTGCCTTCCGGCAGCCAGACGGTGCGGGAAGCCAGGCCGGTGACGGGATCGGCGGGTTCACCAATCACGGTGGCCAGGATATCGTCTCCGAACATGAACTGTTCCTTCATGGTGTAGGACTCCTCGTTCTCGGGGTAGTCATAATACATGGGACGGGTCATGCAGATGCCGGTGTCATAGGCCTGACGGGCGGCGGTGTAGATATAAGGAGACAGGCTATAGCGCAGACGGACGGCCTCCCGCATGGGTTTGGCATATTCCGGCGCATAGGTCCAGATCCGGCGCTCGATGTCGGCGCTCTTGGTGCAGTGGGTCTTGAAAATGGGGGTGAACACACCGTACTGCAGCCAGCGGGTGAAGATCTCCGGTTTATAGGGATCTCCCTGTACCTGGTGACCGCCGATATCGTGTCCCCAGTAACCGTAGCCCACGTTGGAAGAAGTGGCGGTGAAATAGGGCAGGAAGGTAAGGACCTCCCAGGTATCGTAGCAGTCTCCCGAGAAACCAATCTGGTAACGGTGGCTGCCCAGACCGCCCCAACGGTGATAGATCATGGGACGCGGGGCCTCGTGGGAACCGAAGCCGCGGTTGCGGCGCACCTTGTCGTTGAAGAAGGTATAATTGAGCCAGAAGGTGTTGCTCAGGCCCTTGGTGTATTCGCTAAGCTTCCACTGCTGCCAGTCCAGCCACCAGAAGTCTACTCCCTGGCGCTCCAGCGGGTGGATGACGCTGTTGAAGTAGGCATCGGTCCAAGCCTGCTGGTCAATGCGGAAGGGAACGGGGCAAAGTTCGCCCTCCTTGGCGGTGCGGTCCTGACGGGTGGAAGGATTGCTCCTGAGGTAAATCAGGGAATCTCCTTCGTGATACTTGTAACCCTTGGGGCCGTCGTAGTTGTCTGTACGGGAAAGGTAGTCCTTGACAAATCCCTGATAGCAGTCCTCGTAAGGCTGAATGCCGGAAGCAGGATGCAGGTTCAGGGAAGTCTTGAGACTGAGCGCGTGCAGTTGGGCCAGGGTCTTCTCCGGGTGGGGGAAGAGCTGCTTCTGCCAGGTGTACCCCGTCCAGCCGATGCGCTGGCCGAATTCGTCCTGGGGAGCGTTTTTGCGCTGCAGGGTCCAGGTGTCGTGCCAGTCCATATCGATGACCATCACGTCCATGGGGATGCCGTGCGAACGGATTTCCTTGGCCAGGTCTACGAATTCGAAATCGCTGTACTGCCAGTAGCGGCTCCACCAGTAACCGAAGACATACTTGGGAGGAAGCGGGATGCGGCCGGCAATGCGGGTAAAGTCCTTCAGGGCAGCCTTGTAGTCGTGGCCGTAGGCAAACAGGTACAGGTCCTGCCGGTCCCCATCGGGACGCTCGGCCACCCATTCTCCCCAATCGGAATTGTCCTTGACCAGGATGTGGCGGGCGCTTTCGTCCACCACGGCCCAGCCGTCGCGGGAAAGGACACCCTGCTCGTACTCGTCTCCCTTGTAGTTGATCTGGGAGAAGCCCTTGCAGCCGTCCAGGGTACGGTAAGTACCCATGAGGTTGCCGCTGTCGTCCATCCCGGGCGTCCATTTTACCTGACGTACCCCTTTCTTGGCGTGGGGATCGGCCATGGTGAAGGTGACGCTCAGATTTTTCTCGGAGAAGCGTCCGGGACCCTTGTACTGCAGCGTGAGGTCCTTAGTGGTGATGACTACCCCGTTCTTGGTTTTCTTTACCCGGAAGGAAGGGACTTCCAGCTTACGGTTCACCACGGCCAGGGTAGCCCGGTCTTCAAATTGAGCGTCGCCGGCCCATTCCATACGGATGAGCCGGGACGTCAATACGGTAAAGCGGGCATTCCCGCTTGTAACGACAGCCTCGGGGGCTGCCTGAGGGTCATCCTGCGCGTTTGCAAAGACCGGAATGAGCGCGAGCAGGATGACCGGCAGTAATTTGAATCTCATTACTTATATTCAAACTGGAACAGGACAGGATAGTGGTCCGAAATATAGGCAACACCGTAATTCTTCGTGTTAACCCAGTATTTTATGGGCTTTACGGTCTTACCGCCATAATAGATGTGGTCAATAATCTTGGGATTTTTCCCCCATCCGTTGAAAGTATTGGTGTACTTGTCGGAACCAGCAGCCTCTAAGCGGGCGTAGTGCATATTATCGTTTAGAGGCGCAAGCGCAGCCTTATCGGAGGTAGTATTCAGGTCTCCCACATGAAGGATCACATTGTTGGCTTCCTTGAGATTGGTTTCCTTGCAGAGGACTTTCATCTGGGAGACCATCAACTCGGCCGATTTCTGGCGGGCATCGTCGCTCACGTGATCATAGTGCGTGGGGAAGAACCACACAATGGCATTGTTGTTCTTTTTGTCCTTGAGCTCGGCATACACCGTGACACGGCGGCAGGCCGAATGCCATTCGCCATAGTCGCTATCGCCGTTCTTAATCGGAAGTTCCCTTGTCTTGGGGTCCAGCCAAAAGAAGTCCTTGAGGACCAGTTCGAAACGGTCCTTGCGATACATCACCGCCACGCCTTCGCCGCCGGCCGTCCCCACGGATGCACCGGTGCTGCTGTCACGCGAAACGTCGTAGTAGCCGTATTCGGAAGCAAAGGTGGAAGGGAACCACTGGGCCTGCTGCTTACGCACTTCCTGCAAGCCAATGAGGTCAGGCTTTTCTTCGTCGATGAACTTCTTCACCGCATCCTGACGGGCACTCCATGGAAGGTCATCGGATGTATTGTAATAACGGATATTGAAGGAGCATACCGTCATGGTCACGCCATCCCCGCTGGGTCCCGGTTCCGGAGTAGGATCTACAGGATCCGTTTTGGGCGGAGTGATGGGATTTACAACGTCCTTCGGCCCGCAGGCCAGAAGCGCTGCGGGCAGAAGGGCGAGAAGAAATAATCTTTTAAGCTTCATGATTTATTCTGCTTTACAAGATTTACGAGGGTTGCCACCCAGCTGAGACCAACCTGCACCAGGACCGGTAGCCGAACCCTTCACTGAGAAGAGAGTGGCCGCACCATCCTTCATGCCGGTGCAGTAGATGGTGCCGTCGGGGCTGATGGTAGGAGAAGAGCACAGGGAAGTTCCCAGCACAATTTCGGAGGCCTTGGTTCCGTCGGGTTTCACCTTCACCAACTTACCGGTGGTCTGGACATCGCTGACCACTTCGGATTCGTTGAAGTAGATATAACCCTGATTATCCACGGCCGGGCTGCCCCAGACAGAGTAGTTGTCGTTGCTAACCGGGACGGTCCATTTCACAGAACCATCGGCAGTATTGAGGGCGGTGAGGGCCTTGCGGGTAGTCACATAGACCGTACTACCGTCTTCACCCAGTACCGTACCAAAGCTGTAGTAGCGGTTCACAGAGCCGGCATCTCCAGAAAGAGTTACTTTCCATTTAGGCGTGATGCCCTCGGTTTTGCTGTACGTGGAAAGGTCATAGCAATAGACTACAGCGGGCGTAGAACTGCTAACGTCAGAAGCAGATTTCCCGTAGAGAACATAAGCACAGTTGTTGGCATCGATGGCCATATAGGTGGTGAAACCGCAGTCCGGATTTCCGGAACCAGGATAGCCCAGCATGAACTTGTCGCGGCCGTTATCGGTGCCGTAATGCTTCCACTCACCATTATCCTTCCACAGCAGACGGGTACCGTAGGTATCGTCAGTATGTACAAGGATGGTTTCTTCCTTTGTAACAGCAAATCCACCCCAGGAGCCGCGTTTGACTTTGACACCCTGCGCAATCTTACCCGTACTCTTATTGAGGATTACACCGTTATCGACAATGGAAACGCCTTCCCAGATGGCCGGGAAATCAGTCTTGGACGGGTTGGACTTCGTTGCAATGAAAAGTTCATTCTGCAGGATAACGGGAACAACATTTACAAAGCGAGCATTACCATAGGCGAAATACCACTTCATGGTACCGTCAGGGTTAATGGCGTAGACACCAGATTCGTTCGTTTTCTTGGTATTGCCGTTGTCCTCATTGTAAGCGACAGCCAAATAGATAGTACCATCGGCATCTACGGACGGCAGACAGGAGCTACCATTATTCTTGCCATCTTTAGTATGCTGGTTGGCAGGAAGATGGTCCTCGAACTTATTGGCGTCATAGCTCCACTTCTGGTTACCCTCGGTGTCGAAGGCTACCAGGTGTAAGCCGCTGGAGAAAGCGTAAACCCGGCTACCGTCGGCATTGGTGGCAGGAGAGGTGAACTTGACATACGCATTGTCATAGTTATCATAGGCCTTGGCCCAAGCCAGTTCCAGGGAGTTCGGGCTCTTGGCCACGTGGATGGTCTTCTTGACCATACCCTTGCCGCGCTGGTTGTCGGTGACGGTGAGGGTAACCTCGATGTCGCCGAACTCAGGGAAGGAGTAAGTCGGATTCTGCTCGGTAACGGTGTTGGCACCGAACTTCCATTCCCAGGCCACGATGGTACCGTCGGCATCGGTGGACTTGTCGGTGAACTGGACAGGGTCGCCGGCCACGATGCCCTCGGCAGGGGTCCATTCAAAGTCGGCCACAGGACGGATGTTGGTATCCTGGACGGTGACCGTTTTCACGCAGGTCTCGGAGACGTTGCTGTTGGTAACGACGGTGAGCTTGATTTCCTTCTCACCGGGAGAGTCGAAGGAGATAGGGGTTTCCAGCTGTTTGCCCCACTTGTACTCGCCACCCCATTCCCACTTGCAGGCCACGATGATGTCGTTGGTTGCCGTGGAAACGTTGGTAAGGACGATATCCTCATAGAGTTCGTACACCTGCTTGTCGGTGGTGAAATCGGCGGTAACCGACACCTTAGGCTTGTTGCAGGCGAGCACACCGAACAGGCTCAGTGCGACGAGGATGATATTGATTGTCTTTTTCATATCCTTTCATTCATTAATTCCAACCGGGATTCTGAACCAGATTGGTGTTCTTCTGGATCACATTCTCGGGCACCGGATAAAGATACATGTTGTCGTTCCACTTGCGCGGAAGTTCATAGCCCAGGAGGTAGCCGTGATTGGGATCGTCGGCAATCTGATTGGCCTTCTGGTTGTCGTTCAGGATCATGGCGATGGACTTGTACTGACCGCTCTTCTGGTACTCGGCGTCTGCAGTCACATAGACATCGGCCGTGCCGTCTCCGTTAAGGTCGATGGGCGCATCCAGTTTGGGAATGTACACACCGTCCCAGGGGGCGTTCTGCCAGTTGGAACCGCAGGCCCAGCGCTTGAGGTCGTTCAGGCGGAAGCCTTCGAGGATAAGTTCGATGGCGCGCTCACGACGGACCTCGAGGATCACGGCGCTGGTCACGTTGGGATAGAACGTCTGCTGCAGGTAGGTGTCTACCGTGGTGGGCAGGTTGTCCAGGTCTCCTCCGGTGATACCGGCACGGCGGCGCAGGGCACCGATGGTCTTGGACCAGTCTTCGTCGGTGATGGTTCCCAGCTCGGCCTTGGCCTCGGCGTAGTTCAGCAGGACCTCGGCGAAACGGAGCAGCGGCACGTCGTTGTCGTTGGAACGGGCGTTGTCGTAACCGGAGTCATCCATTACGTACTTGGTGTACTGGTAGCCGGTGAGCGAAAGGCTCATATCGGGGGCAGTCTTCACATAGGCACCGGTGTTGTTCTTGCGGGAATAATCGGCGCCGCGGATGGTCTGGCACAGACGGGGATCACGTCCGGTGGTTTCCTCGACGAAGGTCTTGTAGGCACCGGCCGCATTCTTTTCGCTGTAGATGCTGCCATCGGCGTTCAGGTACGTCTTGGCAAAGGCACGGGTCATAGACAGGTGCGGACCATAGGAAGTGGAGTTGTACCACCAGTTGGCCTCACCGAGGCGGGAGAGATCCTTGCTCTGCTGGTACGCCAGCATCACTTCGTCGGTTTGCGGGTTGTCGCTGATGAAGAGGTCACGGTAGGCACCGCGTCCGCCTTCTTCGTAGGCCTTGCTGCCGGTGTGCAGCTTGTAGGGACCGTCGAAAATCACCTCACTGGCAGCATCGGCAGCAGCCTTCAGGAGTTCATCGGCGGGGATGGTGCAACCCGACAGGTACTGTTTGCCATAGGTGCTGTTGGCATGATACTTACGGAAGGTTCCTTCAAACAGGCAGATACGGCTCTTGAGAGCCAGGGCCGTCCAACGGTCCACGGTATTGGCATACGTGGCATTTCCGGTAGCGGTAATGTGCTCTGCGGCGAAATCGAGGTCGTCCATGATGTTCCGGATAATGACATCGCGGTTGTCCTGGGTCTTGTACAGTTCGTCGTCGGTAGGATCCAGGGGCTTGTCAATCCAGGGCACGTTACCGTAGGTGACCAGTTTGTCGTAGTAGAGATAAGCGCGGAACAGACGGGCGATACCGGTGTAGTTGTCCCTCACTTCCTGGGGGACACCGGGGTCTACGTTGTACTTGATGAAGTAGTTCACGTTACGGATGCTGCCCCAGCCCCAGGAAGTGGAAGTACTGGTGGTGTATGCACCCTGCTCGTAGGTACCGATACTCATCTTGGCAGAATGATCCTGCGTAGTATTGATCTTGTGCGCGTTGGAGTAATCGGGAAGGTAGGTATAAAAGCCGTTGGTATAGCTCCTGAGGCCGGATTCGTCACCAAATACAATGGCACGGCCGGCTTCGGCCTGCGGATTCTCGGTAAGATCGCAGGAAACGGCCATAAGGCCCAGAACAACGGCAGAAGAAAGAATATATAAAATGTGTTTCATGGTTGTTCCTCCTTATTATTTCTCAATCTTGCCAAAGGTAAGCTTCACGCCCAGGCTGATGCTCTTCATGGTGGGGAAGTTATAACCGTCACCGGTGGTGGAGAGGGTACTGTCAGTACCGTAGATATTGGCCGTTACGTCAATGTCGCGGGTGTGCTTGTATACAGGCGACCAGGTCCAGAGGTTTTCACCGGAGATATAGAAGGAGACCTTCTGGAAACCAGCCTTGCGGGTGAGTTTCTCGGGAAGGGTGTAGCCAATCTGGAGGCTCTTGAGACGGATGTAGGAGGCATCCTGCAGGTAGCGGGTATTGGCGTTCACACGACCCTTGTAGAAAGGAGCGAAGTAACCGGTGTAGCGCGGCAGATAGGCATTGGGATTTTCCTCGGTCCAGTAGTTGTTCAGGTGCCAGGTAGGCATCTGGTTGTAAGGACGGTTGTACATACCCCAGAAGGTGGAAGACTCGTTGTCGGGATACCAGTCCTGCTTGCCCACGCCCTGGAAGAAGGCATTGGCGAAGATGCCGTTCCACTCGAGGTCGAAGCCGAAGGAGTAGATGTAACGGGGTTCGCTGTTACCGATGATCTTGCGGTCACCGGAATCGTCGGCCGTATTCTTGCCACGGTCGATGTAGCCGTTACCGTTCAGGTCTTCGAAACGCATGTCGCCAGGATAGACGGCATAGGAATCGGTCTGCTGCATGCGGCCATTGTAATGAGCCTGTCCGGCTGCGGCAGCCATAGCTTCGTCGGCGTCAATCTCGGCCTGGGTCTGATAAAGACCGTTACAGACATAACCCCAGATTTCGCCCAGCACCATGCCTTCGTAGTAGCTGGTGTTGTAAGCGTTGTCACCCAGGGACTTGAGGGCGTTGTTGTACTTGTCGATCTTGGACACGTAGTCGGCCAAAGTGGCGTGGATACCATACTTGAACGGCTTTCCGGCCAGGGAGAAGGTATCGTCCCAACCCAGGGCGATTTCGAAACCGCGGGTGGTCATCTCGGCGAAGTTACCCTTAGGAGAAGAGGCACCAAAGACATCCGGGAGGGTGGGTCCTACGGTGTACATGTTCAGGGTCTTACGGGAATAGATGTCACCGGTGAAGGTGAGACGTCCGGACAGGAAGCTCATGTCCAGACCGCCGTCCAGAGTCTGGGCGGTTTCCCAGGTAAGGGACTCAGGGATAGGGGCAGGTGCAGAGGTGTAGCTCACCTTCTGGCCGTTGAGGATGATGGTGTTGTCGAAATCGAACGTCTCATCATAGGCATATACGCCAACGTTACTGTTACCCAGGGAACCGAAGGATCCGCGGATCTTGATGTTGGAGATGATGCTCTGGTCTACGTTGAACCAGGGTTCCTGGCTCAGGCGCCAACCGGCCGAAATGGACGGGAAGAAAGCCCAGCGCTGACGGGCGGGGAACTTGGAGGAACCGTCGTAACGGCCGTTCACCTCTACGAGGTAACGCTCGTCGTAGTTGTAGTTGAGGCGGAAGAAGGCACCGGCGGTGCGCCACTTGGAGTAGTCACCGGAAATGTCCTTGTTTTCTACGCCCAGGGCGAGCATGATGTTGTTCACGTTGGGGGCCAGGAGGCCGTCGTTGTAGGCATAAACCTCCTTGTAGGTCTGCTGCTCGTAGTTGAAACCGGCCAGGGCCTTGAAGTTGTGCTTGCCCCAGGTGTCTTCGAACTCGGCGTACTCGTTGGTGGAGAGATAGTCGTAGGAACGGAGGGTTTCGCTGATGTAATCGGCCAGACCCTTAATCTCGGCCAGGGACTCGATCTTACCCTCGTAGTAGGAGAACTGGGAAGGCAGACGGTGCACGTGGGTGTCGTAGGAACGGGCACGATAGGTGAAATCGGCATTCAGGCGCAGGCGGTTGTCAAAGAACGTAGCCTTGGCACCGATGGTGTTCTGGGCCTGACGGTTGTAATATGTACGGTTGCTGCCGCCGTAGAGCATGTCACCCACCGAATACACGGCGCTGTAGGTGAGGGTGCCATCGGGGTTGAAAATAGGAGAGCAGGGGTGGCCTTCATCGGCGATGTTACGCCAGATGTTACCGCCGCCCTCACTCTGGGTCTCGGGCATCACGTACTTGCTGTAGGCGATATCCGTGTTGGAGGTAATCTTGAGCCAGGGGGTAACCTGGTAGCCCACCTTTACACGGCCGTTGTACATCTTGTAGGAGTCCGGGTTCACCGTGGTGTCGAACAGACCGTTGTTGTCGTACAGACGGGCCGACACATAGTAGTCGAACCGTTCGTCGGCACCGCTCACGGAGAGGTTGTGGGTCTGGGTGAACGTGAAGTCCTTATACAGGACATCGTAATAGTCCGTTCCCTTGTGGTAGTACAGCCAGCGGCCCTTGGTGCCGATGGAACCGTCCGAGACCAGGGTCTCGTAGTTGCCAGTTTCGGCTCTCTGGCGGTATTCCTCCAGCCAGGCCGTGGAGAACTGCATGGTCTTGTTGATGGCGGTGGGGTTGCTGCCCTTGTAGTTGTACCAGGAATCGTAGAAGTGCTTGGCCCAGGTGTAACCGTCGGAGACTACGCTGGGAATGGAAGTAGGAGTCTCGAAGGAGAGGTTGGTCTGGTAAGTGACCGTAGCCGTGCCTTTCTTGGCGCTCTTGGTGGTGATGAGGACCACACCGTAAGGAGCGCGGGAACCGTAGATAGCCGAAGAAGCGGCGTCCTTGAGGACGGATACGCTCTCGATATCGTTCGGGTTAAGCAGGCTGGCGTTGCCTTCCACACCATCGATGAGCACCAGAGCGTTACCACCCTGGCCGATGGAGGTCTTACCGCGGATGTTGAACGAAGGAGAGGAGTTGGGACGTCCGTCGGTGAACTTGAGGTTCAGGTTGGCCACGCGGCCCTGGAGCATCTGCGCCAGGTTGGCGTTGGGACGGCCGTCGAAAGTATCGGCACCCACTTGGTCGACCGCACCGGTCAGGTTGGCCTTCTTCTGGGTACCGTAACCTACTACAACGGTTTCTTCCAGCAATTCGGAATCCGTTGCGAGCGTGACGTCAATCCGGGCGCGACCGCGAACCGGTACGGAGACCGTTTCGTAGCCAATGCTTTGGAAAGACAGAGTTGCATCGGAAGCAACGCTGATGGTGTAGGTACCGTTGATGTCGGTAGCCGAACCCGTCGTTGTCCCCTTCACCATGACGCCGGCGCCGATGACGGGCATACCCTGCTCATCCGTCACCTTACCGGTAACGGTGATCTTCTTCGCGTTTTGGGCGAACACAGGAACTGCAATCATCAGGAAGACCAGCATCAAGAAATTGAATTTGGCTTTCATAGAGGTTAACAGATTGGTTAGTAATTTATTTTAGTAAGTTAAGGTTAACTATGTGGGCGCTTTTAAAAAAGCAATCAAAACTAGTAAAAAATCGATATTTTTCACTCTCAATTCGCGCACTAATCTCCGCATCCCGCGCAAATTGATACATACAAAGTTATTAATTAGTAGACGCTTATCATACGCCTCTGAAGTCAAAAGGAGAGTTTTAAACAGGGTTTATAAGCCATATTATATTCATATACAGCACTTTACGTGTTTTAGCAAGAATGCTAAAAAGGAGATAATTTTGAACGTTCTATTTGCGATTCCGTTGAAAAAATGTAGCTTTGTCATCAAATAATAACCTGATGCTGCTCCCTGTTTTTCTCCTGCTATTCACGGTGGTCGGCCGTCCGGCCTACGACCCTCCCATCCAGGAATCTCTTCGCGAGATAGACCGCTGCCTGCTGATGCAGGAAGAGATTACAATGTACAAAGAGGCCCGGATAGACTCTCTCCAGGCCCTTGGAGTTGCCGCGAAGACGCTCCAGGACCAATATGAAGTCTATGACAAGCTGTTCGAGGAATATCTGAAATGGGATTCCGATTCGGCCTTCTACTACGGAAACCGGAAGAAAGCCCTCGCAGAAGAAGCAGCCAATCCGGTGCTTTTGAACGATGCGGCCATCGATCTGGCCAAACGGCATCTCATTTCCGGGATGTACCACGATGCCCTGGATGCCCTGGGGAATATCGACTACGACGCCGCTGCGCTCTCGGGGCAGTTATCCCAGGCCTATTACGTCCACTACAATATTTACCGCAGCCTGGTCCATTCCACCCGGGACGACGTCCTGCAGCAGAAATACAAGGCCCTGGAAGACCAATATCTGAAAGCCTGCCTGGCAACGCTTACGCCCCAGATGTGGGAGTATCACAATGTGTACTCCTATCTCCTTGTAGACAACCGGCAGTATCAGGAAGCCCGGGATATGCTGCTTAACCGGCTGGATGACGGGAATCTGAGCCTGGAGGACCTGTCTAACCTGAACTTCAGCCTGGGCCGGATTTACGATGAATGGGGGCAGGAGGACCAAGCCCTGTACTACTATGCCCAAAGCGCGATAAACGACCTTATCCAGCCCGTCCGGCAAGGGCTTTCGCTGATGAGGGTTGCCCAGTACTGCTTTGAAAAGGGAGATGTCCAGCGGGCATACAACTATATCATACGCAGCCATAGCGACGCCCTGAAGTGCGACGCCGTCATCCGCCTGCATCAGATGGCCGGTCTCATCCCCGCCATCGTCCAGACGCACGAGAATCAGGAACGTCTCCGGCGCATCCAGCTGAATTTACTGGTAGGAACCCTGTCACTGCTGCTTGGGCTGCTGTTCTTTGCCCGTCTAAGGCTAAGAAGGAGCAACCGGCGCCTGAAAACGGCCAACCAGCTCAAAGACGCCTATCTGGGAGAATTCCTGTCCATGTTTGCCGAGCAAATGAATTCACTGGAAAGATACCGCGTAAACCTGCGCGTGGCAGCCAGAAGAAACGATTTCAACGTCCTTTTGGACGAGATTCGCTCCGACACCTTTGTAGAGTCCGAATGGAACCTCCTGATGGAGAAATTCGACAAGACCTTCCTGGGCCTCTATCCGCACTTCGTAGAGCAGCTGAACGAACTCCTGCTGCCCGACAAACAGATTGGCCTGGACCTTCCCGCGGGCGTCCTGAACAACCAGCTGCGCTGCTACGCCCTCATCCGCCTGGGCATCACCAAGTCTGGCCGCATCGCCAAATTCCTGCGCCTGTCCTCGTCCACGGTGTACAACTTCCGCAACGCACTTCGCGCATCGGCCCGGGGATCCCGCTCCGACATAGAGCAGCAACTGGCCACCCTGGGAGAATAAAAAAATGCCCCTGGCCTTTGGCCAGGGGCATTTTTTACGGGTGTAAGATTCCTTACTCTGCGGCGGGAGCTTCGGCCTCTGCTGAAGGAGCCTCGGCGGCGGGAGCTTCCTCTACGGGAGCCTCGGCCTTCTTGGCGCGGCTGCGGCGGGTGGTCTTCTTGGCTTCCTTCTTGCCGGCGGCAAGGGCGGCCTCGTTGAAGTCTACCAGCTCTACGAGCACCATTTCGGCGGCGTCACCGCTGCGGAAACCGGTGTGCAGGATACGGACGTATCCGCCGGGACGGTCGGCCACTTTGGGAGCGACGGTGCGGAAGAGTTCTGCCGTAGCCTCTTTGTCCTTCAGGTAGCTGAAGACAACGCGGCGGGAGTGGGTAGTATCCTCTTTGGACTTGGTGATGAGGGGCTCTACGTAAGGCTTCAGGGCCTTGGCTTTGGCCTCGGTGGTGGTGATCCTCTTCTTCAGGATGAGGGAGGATGCCATGTTGGCCAGCATAGCCTTGCGGTGAC
>Ga0310696_10005183_pt1 | contig 15765 bp, 5 predicted proteins | sample AusTroGonzalo_MG_4_FD_203885 | JGI IMG/M metagenome (GOLD analysis project Ga0310696, IMG submission 203885) | Bovine rumen microbial communities from tropical cattle in Woodstock, Queensland, Australia - Gonzalo_02 (v2) (version 2) | ecosystem: Host-associated > Mammals > Digestive system >...
TGTACGATGTACCATTGATGTACGAAGGTACCAATGTACGATTGCCGCACTCGAAGCGGAGCTCGCCTACTCTATCCGACTGGATGGTGAGGAAGTAGTACGCCTCGCCATCAACAATGATCGGCTCGGCTACGGCGGCAAGCTCGCCAGCCACATAGACGCGGATGGATTGATCCGCCATGCTTGGCGGATACATATCCAGACGGGCAATCATGGTCATGTTGGTAGCCGCAGCAGGGTTGCGGAACAAACCGGCTGCGCCTGTTGATGACTGCGTGTTGATGACTGCGTGTTGATGACTGCGTGTTGATGACTGCGTGTTGGAGCGGTTGTAGAAGCGGATCTTGGCTGAGCCCGGAGCCATACGGCGGAACAGGTAGCCCTCACCCGGACGCATAGCTTTCAGGTCGCCTTCCCACTTCTTATCCTCCGAGAAGTATGCAAAGTGGTCGTGGCTCTTGAGCATATCGCCCGGGGTTGCCTTGTCGTAATAATCCGTCAACGCTTCCGTCACCGTTGTCACTTGCATGAGCAGGCAGGGCATCGGACTCCATTGGCCGTCACCGCGAACGGATACGATCATCGAGTCGGCAGGCAGGTTATTGCCGCTGATATGCATCGTGTTGCCGTTGCGGCTATATATCATGTACGTGTAGATATACCGCAGGTAATCAAAGTCACCGGTGAACTGCTCGAGCGCATCGGAATAGCTGACGAACTGCCGCGTAGCGGGGTTCTTGATCAGGTCACCCTCCGACCACGACTCGTTGGCGGTCATGATCCGGTCGATCTTCGCATCAGCGGGACGCAGGTCGAGGTTGAACGATGTCCAGTTCCAACCCGGATTGAGGTTGACTGTCTGGCGCTCGTTGCCGTTGGTGGTCATGATGACAGGATTGCCGTCACCGCAGCCGTATACAAAACCATGGGCGAAGAGCACCTCACGATCAGTGCCCAGGTCGTAGACCTTGCCCGTGGATGCCTGCCACAGCTGGAAGCGGATAGGCTTGCGGTTCATATTGTCGTCGCCATACACGGTGAGGAAGACCTTCGACTTGTTGGTGACATTATCAAAGTCCACATTCGTCATGCCTACACACTCGCTGTTGTACAGGGCAATAACCTTGTCGTTGGGGTCAGAATCGAAGGCATCGCCGATCTTCACCTGTCCGCAGAGCGACATGTTATACGGATAATTGGTCGTCTGGGGTTCATCGTACGGGCATTGCGTCACGACCTCCACCTCAATGAGCAGCGGCTCTGACAATCCCTGATCATCGGTCAGATATACTACATGATTGTGGATGCCGGGCTTGAGTACCTGCGTCAGGCTGAAGGTAACCGTCTTATGCTCCTCGGCTTCGAGTGTACCCTGTGCGGGCGATACGGATAGCCATCTGGGCAGGTGGTCGATGGTATATTGCCGCGTCATGCCGGTTTGGTTAGCTATGGTCATCGGTATGCGAATCACGGATGATTGCTCGCTATCGATCTGCATGCGCAAGGAACGCTTTTCCCAGACGATACTGTTCAGGTCGGCATACACGGTCCACATCACAGGCGAAGGCAGTCGGTTGCCGTTCAGATCTTCCACGTCACGCACGGTGAGGTACATCGTACGCTTGTTGATCTCGCGCGGTTGCGACTTGATGTTGATCAGCAGGTCGGACTCCTGATAGCTCCAGTTGAACGGCAGACGGGTCAACAATCCACGGTCACGCACAGGAGCGTAGTTGCTCTTGTCGGCTTGCGCTGACAGGTCATCGAGCAGCAGCGGCTGAATCTTGTTGACCACATTGCCGTTGGCATCGCGGAACACGCGGCGATTATCGGCATTGAACACCTGTTCCATCACATTGCCGGCATTACGCTTGACGTACGAGAAGGTGAGCAGGTTGATCAGTCCCATCTCCTCTCCGTTGGGCGTTTGCTTGCCGAACTCGGCTATAAGCTCGGCAGGCAGTGCCTGCTCGAAGAGGCAGATGTCGTCGATGTTACCTTTCAGTCCGTCAGCCAGCCATACTGCTGTACCGCTGAGCGCACCGATACCTATGGTCGGGAATATCAGCAGCAGGCGGTTGTCGATATACAGCGAACCGGCGTTGTATGTCTTGCTCACTACGAGTACGCAGTGGTGCCAGTTGCCATCGGTGAGGTTGGCAGCAGCGAACTCATCGACATCACCTGCCGCGAAGCGGATACTACCGTTCTGCATCGCGATCTGCATGGTCACGGAGTCACTGACCGCCGTACCGAACAGCGAGATGGTATCCGAATCGGCGTTCGTGCTGCGGAACCAGCACATCAGGGTGTAATCCTCCGCTTCGGTACGCGCGAACAAGGTAGGCTGCAGGCGCACCTTGCTGCCGTTGGTAGCCAAGGATATACCCTGCGGGTTCGTCCACGACAATCCTTCGCAGCTGAGCGTGGCCCCGGATGCCTGGTCACTGAGTTCGCTGCCCTTGCCCTCATCCATCGGATAGTAAGCCATCAGACCGTGCTCATAGCCGGTGAGGCGGCGCAGATGGGTGTTGGCAATCTCGGCAGTCGAAAGCGCTTTGGTCCATACGCGCAGCTCCATTATATTGCCGTGGTAGGGATTCTCGCCCTTCACGCCGCAACCTACACGCATCGGCGCAGCATCGTTCTGCAAAGTCCACCCGGTGCTCGCGTTGTCGGTTATATCCAGCGTGCCGGCATAGAAACGTACATCGCCGTTATCGAAGTCATAGACCATGATCACCCGCGTAAAGTCGTTGGCAGGCAACTCGCCCATCGGTTTGGACAGATGATCTATATGCATGCCGTCGGACTCGGTAGCGAGCTTGAGCCTGTTGTCGTCAGTGAGGCAGAGCGCAAACGAATAGGCCTCGTTGCCGTGGGCAAACAGGGTCATCTCCCTTCCGCTCTCGGCAGGACGGATCAGCATATCGATCGTCAGATTGGTCATAACCAGTTCGCGCGAAGCCTGACTTAGGGCGTAGTGCCCGGCCTTGCCGTCAAAGTAGAGCGAGGTGGTCTGCGTTATACCCGTGCTGTTGGTTACGCCCAGGATCTGGAAGTTATTGTCCTCGTCGAGCCAGTTACCCGCGATCGGTTCGCTGAAGCGCAGCTTGATATCATCCTTCAGGGTCAGTATGCCATCGGCAGGCAGTGCCTTGCCGAACAAGACAGGCGGACGCGTATCCTTGATACCGCTGACCACAGGCGAAGCCTTGCTCACAAAGCCCGACCCGTGGCGGCAGTAGCTGACGGCACGCAGGTCGTAATTGAGTTCCTTGGGATCACGCTCACCGTAGAAGCGGAAGGGCTCGATCCGTCCGTTCTCGATCATCGCCTTGTTGCCCGTAGCCAGATTGTACAGGCTGTCGTCGGCATAGAACGAGCATTGGTTAACCCATGAATCATCGTTCTCGGTGGAGAGCTTGTACTGGAACTCGATGTGGTCGAAGTTCCGGTGATGGATGTTAAATCCGTCGATGGTAACAGGTAGGTAGTACCCTACCGAGTCATGTGCCGAGAGGGTATTCATCACCCACTTGTCGCGCGGGAAGGCGAGGTTGACGGGCGAGGACTCCGGTATGAAATGTACTGAGAGCTTGGTGGTGACGCTGATAGCCTGGCAGGTGGTGGAAGCAAATCGGAGCGTTATATCTTCGTAGTCATCGACTATGCCTCGCCTTACTTGCAGGGTCTTGATGATAGGATCACCGGGCTCGCAATAGAACGTGAGCGTGGATGCCGAGGTCAACGGCTCACCGTCGATGAGGATGATCGCACCGTTCGGGTTGGTCTGCGCATCAACGGATAGCGAGAGGTACTGCCCTCGTGCGGGACGACCGTCGGTGTTCAGATTATCGTTCATCAGCGTGAGCCGGAACACGGCATCCTGGTCGGCAGGCACATTGCTGATGGTGTACTGATCGAGCGTGATCTTCGGGTTCTCGATGGGCAGCGTAGCATTGCCGAGCACGAACTGACCCGGGTAGTACCAGCTCGTACGGGCTTCACCCTCGTACGGACAGTGGCTCGATCCACCCTCCTGGAAGAAGACGAAACTGCCGTATCGCTGCTTCTGCGCCGGGCTGGTAACGACGTTGGTGAGTTTATCCATCTGTTTCTTGAACAAGCTATCCTCCTTGGAGCGATAGACGCTGACGGTGGTGTAGGCGTAGCTGTCGGGATTGATGGTGAAGCCTATCTTGCGCGAACCGCTCTCGTTCTGGATAGGTATCGAGCCGTCGATGTTGACGTCAAATACCCACTTCCATTCGGTCTTCCATTGCGTACCGGCAGCTTTGCCGTCAACACCCAGATTGTTGGGGTTGTTGGCATTTTCGGCTGCGTCTTCATTTCTCTTGTTTATCAAATCTTGCAAGGTCTTATAGTATTCATTGATCGGCTGGTCTTTACCGTTTACCTGTATGGTGCTCGGATTATTGGCGAGCGCATTGCCGTCGTTACTGAAAAATTTGAATACATTCATCATATCCTCCCCGAAGGACAAGTTACCTGCTTGCGAGAACTCACCGCTGAAGCTCTCGCTATAGTCGCGGCTTGCACCTCCGCTTACGGAATAGGTGGCGACCTTATTGCCGGATTGAATCGCTTCAATCTTCTCCTTCTCGTTGCCGATCAGGATCGTTGTCCACTTGGTGAGTATGGCATTGAGGGCGCTGATCCTGTCGGGTTCGTTGAAGTCAGCCACCGTCTGCGGCTTGATAAACTTGTACGTGCCCGGCAGTCCGTACCGGTCGCTATTATCTGCCTGATTCCAGTACACGGCTTTCTGTTGGGCATTGGCTATGCTCTGTGCCGTAGCCTGGTCCGGTGCATCGATGAGCAGTGCGTTACGCTCACGGATGAGCTTCGGGATCAAGGTGTTGACTATATGGTTCTGCGTATATGCGAACTGCGCACCCATCTTACCGCCTACTACGGTCTCTTTGGCGATCACAAAGTGATAGGTCTTGCCGTCAGCGCCTACCGCCGAGGCTATCTCCTGAATATATCCTGCAAGGATGGCCGGTTGGCGGAGCACGAACGTGCTGTCGTCGATCACGCGCACGGCGCGTACCGTACCGAAGAGCACCTCGTTCTCATGACCGACGAACACGTCGCCCATAGCGCCTACAAACGAAGGAGACGAGCTGGTGGAAATCTTCTCCGTAGTGGTATAGGTGCAAGTGTTGGTGCGGCTGTACTTGCCGGTGGTTACGATTGGCAGGTTGAACTTGTAGGCTTTGCCTACCGAGGTGATCACACCGGAATACGAGGTACCTGCAGCAATCACACCTACCGACTGGTCGAAGGCCGTACCGATGGTGGCTTCGCCATTGAGGCCGAACTTGAGTGTCAGGTTGAAGTTGGCGGTGGACTTATAGCTTGCGCCCTTCTCCAGGTAGCAGCTACTGCCGCTGCCCGGCGGGTCACGCAGTATATCCAGCATTTGTACATCCGTCCCCATGGAACGTATATCGCCATTCTCCACCACATTGCCCGTTATAAATCCGCGTATAGCGCAGTAGTTGATCGTACTGCCTTCGCGCTCAACCTTCAGATCAAGCGCACGCAGCGCACTCTCGCCCCCGGTCAGCAGATTGAGGTCATCTACCTCCATGCTGATCATTGCTTCGCCTTTCTCATCGAGCGGATAGACAGCTATAGCCAGGCTGCCGCCCGCCTTGAAGCCGTTATACACCTTCAGCTCGCCTCCACCGAGGCGTACTCGGTTGCGGGCGTTGAGCTTGTCGTTGTTGTAGTAGTAATCCTCATACACGCCTACGCGATACTGATAGGTGCGATCCTTCTGGAAGACCGGATGGCCGAACAGGTAGTTGACCGCACCGGTCGAATCCTTGCTATACAGGGGAATCGTACGGCTCTGGTCGACGATACTGGATACACCCAGTTTCTCCTCGCCCAACCCGTCTTGTATCATGCCGTACATGATCTGCTGCACGCCTATCTGTATAGGGTTGCGGTAGATGCGGTCGTAGCGGGCGTTGAACGTAGCGTGGCGATCGAGCGAATCGGAGTGGAAGACTTGTAGAGGCGCACCGGTGAGATCGAAGGTCGGAGCACCCGCCTGAACGTCCAACAGCGTGGCATAACCCGTAGCCGTAGCTTGAACCACCTTGTACTTGACAGGGAACAAGTCCACGGCATACTCGCCCGTACGTACATCCGGGCGGATAATGATGCGCTTCTGCTCATACACAATCTGCGTACTGTCCACTGCAAAATGCAAGGTATCCTGCGTCAGGTCGTCGGGGTTATGAACGATATGCGCCGTGTTGTCGCCCTCGAGCATGAGCACGAGTTGCAGGTTATCGCCGAGGTTGTTGGTACCGAATCCCAATGCCGGCGGCAGCTGCTGCTGATCCGTACCACCGGCTACGCGTCCCACAAGGCGCACCTTCGTCCGGTCGTAGAAACGTACGCCATCCAGCGCTTTCACGAGCGAAAACGTTGTATCCGTACCGGTTACGAACAGCCAACCGTCGTTCAGGAAGCGGTGTCCGGCCTTGGCGGCTTGCAGGCGGCAAGGCATAGACTTGGGCAGCGTGAGCTCGAAGTTGCCGTCGATGCCGCTGGTATAGATGTTGTTGCCTCGGCGGATCGTATCGCCGTTGAGGATGAAGCATACACCGCTCACGGGTATCGTACTCATGTCGTACAGCACGCGACCGGTGAGGCGTACGCAGCTCGTATTCACGAACTCTATGCCCTGCTGCACGCAGCCGTCGGCTGCCAGGCTGACGGTGGCTACGCCCGACGAGGTGTTGTTGTAGCTGAACGTGCCATACTGCGAGGTAGGCATCACGGTGTAGTTCGTGCCGCTGCCGTAGGAGAGGCTGTCGAACAGGAACGCACCGTCGGCACCGGTGACGAGCGTCTTGAGTGTCTGACCGTCAGCGCTCAGGCTGACCGTCACGCCCGACATTCCGCTGTTGTCGGTCTGGTGAACGTAGCCGCTTATCTCACCGTAAGGCGTACGCCAACCTTCGGCTGTAGCCGAGTGGTCGGTGTGTACGCTCTTGCAATCGTAGTGCGTGACTACGGTATATTCGTAGTGTTGTCCGGGCACGGCGGAGGTGTCGAAGTAGCTGTTGTCCAAGCCGCGGTAGATCGTGTCCGGCGAATTGGTGCTGCCTACCGGCAGGCGCATCAGTATATACTGATCCACCGCCGCCGAGGTAGGTATCCATTGCAGCAGTACGCCGCTCTTCCTGTCGCGTGCGGCATCGCCCTTGCTCGCGGTGAACGAGAGGATGTTGGCCGCCTCGTTGAAGTACAGCGACGGACCATTGATCGTAACCGGTTGCATCGATACGGGGTTCTGGAAGCGGATAGATGAGGCACTCGGGTCAATACGCACCTGATAGCTGTAGTTGGTGCAAGCCATATTGGCCACATCGGTGATATGTGCCGACCATGAGCCGTCGTCGTTGCGGCGTATACTGTCCTGCGGAACGACGAACTCCATCGTGGTGCCTGTTTCCTGCAGGGTGCGCATCAGGATCAGCTGTGCGCCTCTGTCCCACATACAGCGGCCGTAGGCAGCGGTGGGATTGAGCGTACGGAGCAGGCTGTCGTGCATCTGACGGAGCACGGTATCCTTCACTTGTTCCCAACGGGCACGGGCAACATCGAGCGAATACGAATCTGCCTCACCGCTGGGATAACGTATCACATTTGCCCAATAAGACCACTGACCGTTGTATCGGGTTTGCTCGCGCATCTGAATATCGAGCTTCATGCCATCCAACTGGCTGTCCTGCTCCTGATCCAAAGTGAACGAAGCAAGCACAAAGTTACGCTCATAGCCGTTGAAGGTAGCGGTATTGTTGGTTATCTCTACCAGGATATCGTACGTACACGGACCGGGCACGGGGAAGGTGAATATGTTTTCGTTGCGACGTAACTCTTTCTCGAACCCCGTTTCCATGGAGCGGAACACCACTCTTTCGGTAGCATAATACACCCGCGGGTCGAGGTCAACGATGAGTCGGATTGAATCACGTGTACTTCGGCACTGGGTGAAGTAAGGTACGAGTTCGCAGTCCTGCAGCGTCACCGTACCCTGATCCATGATCAGCGCATTGTCGATCTTGACATCGAAGTGCACAAGGTGGTTGGTATCAAACTCCGGATCCTTGGTGTAGTCCGCCTGCGTAGCAGCCAAGGGGGCAAGGAAGTTGTGGCGGTGCAAGGTGGTAGCCTGAGCGAACGGGTGATCCCACTCCCAGGCACCGGTCGAAGCACGGCGCACACGGTAATAGACCGGTGCAGCAGGCAATATCTGCGACTTGGCTCTCAGCCTCAGACTCATGTCGTACAGCGGATCACCGTCCTCGGCAGTGAGCAGGTAGTCGTCCCACACCATTTCGCGGCACACCGTGGCGGTATCGATTGGAATACCCGAATCGGTGTTGCGCGTATCATCCGTAAACGTATATGTGCCTTTGCCCGACTCCATAGGCTCCAGACCGATGCTCGTGGCATCGCTGTAGTCCGCCTTCATGGCGCGCTGAATCTCAAAGTAATCCGTAGTCATCAGATCGGTGGCCTGCGGGTTGCGGATCGTCCAAGTCAGCCGGTTCAGGCCGTTATAACTCTCCAACTCATCTTTCTGCTCAGCTGCCGTAAAGTCGTATATGCGGTGGAACGCCGGTATATCGATGCGGTTGGTGCTGCGCGTGGTGGTGGTTGTCACATCGGCATTGGGCTGCACGGTAAACGTAGCCTTGAAACCACTTATAACACTGTCGGCGGCTTGCACGATGATTGCTCCGGCACGGTTGGATACGTTCACCGGTGTCGAGTTGAGCGTCGTGGTATAGGACTTGGGCGTCTGATATACCACGTACGGGATAGCCGCTTTGCCATCCGTCATGGGCGAACCGCTCTCGTCCAACAGGTACAGGTACGGTGACTGTAGCTCCGGTGCCATCAGCTGATCCGAGCCATCCAGACGGTCGGGGAATTGGTACCATATATCTTTATATCTATTATCCGAGTTGGTGTCGTCAGCCTTGTACTTGAAGATATTTACGCTCATACCTACATAGAACTGCCGGTTTATCAGGTTTTCCGGCAGATACCAGTCGAACTCCAGATACACCACGCGATCAAAACTGCCGTCCAGCGATCTCTGGGCGGGCAGGGTGACGGAGTGATTGCCCGATCCGGCATCAATCTGCACGGTGCCGCTGGTGGTACGGGTGAGCTTAACGGTACCCATTCCCGCACGCAGATCGACATCGGCTGAACTGTTCACCTTCGGGTCACTGCTGTTCTGCTTGTCCGTACTGCGGAAGTAAAATACCGGTGTAGCGTTGGTACCCGACTGGTTCGTGGCGTACCATATATAACTGCCTATACCCAGGCGGTAGTTGTTCTGCCAACCGTACGACCAGATAGGTATCTTGAAGCGCACTACGCCGTTTCCCATGGACATCATGGTGTAGTTGTTGATTTGCTCCAGGAAGTCGTTGTTGGCTTGCGTTGTCAGCGTACATAGTGCCAACGCACTAAGTAGCAGGATTAGTCGAAATCTTTTCATGATAATATGGTGTCTTTTAGCATCTTAACAATTTAACAGCTTAACACTTTAACAGCTTATTCGTTACTGTCTTCCTCATCCCCGATCGGCGGATTGCCGTACGGCATCACGGGATTCAGACGTATCCAGCGTGTCCAGCCGGTCTTTTGGTCAAAGATGGACCGGGCATAACTGTACTGCCAGTTGTATTGCACGTTGGTCTCTGAGCCTTTGGTCCATGTGGTACCTGTGGGCGAGAAGATCCATTCGTTGCCTTCGCTGTCATAGCAGGAATAGCCCGCTGATGTCGCCTCAAAAACATCTTGCATGCGACCCTTGGCACCCAGGTTGATGTTCATGCTCATCTGAGGAGCTTCCTTGTCTTCGGGTACGTTCGACGCATAATGCAGCGCGTACGCATGGTGTACGATGGCCTCCTCCAGCGAGTAGTAAACGCCGTTGAACAGCTGCTGATAGGTGCTGTCGCTTTCATACGGAGCACCCTCCTTGGTCATCTTTGACAAGTAGTCGGTCAGGTCATACTTGGCGGATGCGTTATAATATTGGTAGCATTGCCGCGAAGGAATTTCGTATTTGGCGCTGTCCTTGACGTTGGCGCACATATAATCCACAATCTTCTTGAGCGAAGTCCATACTGCAGGCATCTTGGCCATTTCTACAACGGCAAAATCCACATTCATCAGCACCTGGTCGTGGTGATTTTTTTCATAATCATCCTTATGCTGCTTTGCATACACCTCTGCATAGTTGCTTAGGGCTTTTTTCAGTCCTGCCTGCCCCTCAGATGCGGCAAAGAGTTCCTTGATCAGGGCAGCGTAGTCGCCGCCGTGCGTGGTGTGGCCGGAACCGAGGGTATAGGTGGTGACGTCCGTCAGTTCCGACAAGTACTCGATACTGTTCTGCAAGCAGCAGTCGAAGACGATGGCACGGACAGGTATACCGGATTTCCGGATACCGTCGTGCAACTCTTTGGCTTTGATGGCTCGACCGCCAAACACGTCGTCGGTGATGGCGGAAGCCGTAACTTTGGCGGGGGCGGGGTAGTCGCCGTCTTCATCAGGTTCCCAGCCGCTGGCGTGACCGGCAAGAACGAGTATATAGTTCTCTGCCGGAGCGTTTTTTGCCACGTTTTTCAATACCGAGGCTATATAATCCGGTTCGTACATCGGAGCATCTTTGTTATCCACAATCCATTGATCGGGCAGCGAGAGCAGTTGCACCTCTTTGTCGTTGGTGAAATTGATACATTCCGATCCTACCTCATAGAAATACACCTCATCGGCTTTACCTCCCGGCGTATACATTTTGCCGGTCTCCTCGAAGGGGTACTTGCGCTGCTTGTCAAAACCTTTTTGCGAGGAGTATTTCATATACACGAACATCCGGACGGAGTAGTCGTTTTCTTTCGTCTTGATGTATTCGGCTGCTTCTGATATGTCATTCTCCGCGGAGTAGTCCAGATTCTCGCCGCCGTTGGCATAGACGATTACGGTGTACTTCGCCTTGCCGGTCGGACCGGAAGGCTCGTTATTGTTCTTGCAAGCGGTGAAGATGACCGCTAATGCTAATAAACAAAAGATTGCTATTTTACAGTTTCTTGCCTGTGATGTCATATTGTTCATTGTTGATGATGAGTATTAGTTTTCCGTTGATGAGTCGCTTTTGGCTCTTGACTGCCGGCTCTTGACTTGTAGCCTCCACGCCCTGCGTGGTGCCCAGCACAGCATCCAGTACATCGGTGATCGCCCCGCATTGTTCCGGATCGGTGGGGTTGGTGAAGCGCGCTGCGTGGTTCTGCTCGGGCAGGATGAACAGCCGTGAATAAGTGCCGTTGACACATGCTATAGCCCTACCTGTCCACGGATCGTCCTCACCGTAGATGAACAGTATAGGTTTTTCAGCATTCTGCACGGCGGTGGTCATCTGATTGTACAGGGTCGCAGAGTACGGCTGCGCAAGATTGAACGGCATGCCAAACTCGATGATCGGACCCAGCACAAGGTATTGTTGATTCAGTTGCGTAGCCAACGCCTCGTCGCCGGGATGCACCAGCAGATCGAAGCGTATATCATAGTAACCCAACTCCGCCTTGGCCTGATAGAAATACGGCTTATTCGGGTTTTCCTGTTCGCGGGGTGTATAGCCGGGATTGTTGCGCAGTGTATCCAACCACCGCGGGAACTCGGCAAGCGACAAGTTCTCATTCATCGCCATGTACGCACATACGGTATCCGAATAGTCGAGCAAACCGAGTTGCCCGAGAACAGTCGCGTTATCATTCAGCGTAGTCTGCAACTTATCCAAAGAAGGACCGTAGGAGCGGTCATCGAATCCGAACGAAGCCACGGACATCAGGTACCCATGGTACGCACTGTCCAGCTTGGCTTGGGTAACTTCGCCGGCACCGACGGTCAGCTTGTAGTACAACGGGAAGATCGTCTCGCGGTTGTACAGCATATGTTGCTGGTAGCTCAGGTACAGCTCCCGCCACTCCTGCGTCCAGCCGTTCTGCATCCAATACTGCTGCATCGTGGTATCGCAGTAGGAGTCGAAGATAGGGGCTACGTACGGAACGAACACATCGGCATCTTCGGGGTGGAAGGTGAATTGCGCCACCGTGGCTATACCGCCTTTGCTCGTGCCGCTGATCGCCCACTTGCCGTGGAACACGGTCTTCAACGCCGTGATCAGGGCATGGAAGTCATCCGCTGCTTCCTCGCTGCGCAACCACCCCATCTTATTCCAGCGGTCGGCGGGCGCTGACTGATCGAAAAACCGGTACTCGGGCTGTAGGAAGTTTGCGCTGTAACGATGCGCTATCTCGTCGCTGCTCGAGCCTTGGGCGTCGGCAAAATCCCCATTGGGGTTCAGCAGCGCTTCCGGCTCTATAGCGTATCCGCCTATATACATATGGTTTACGGCGGTCGTCACGTCCTTCGAGGCGTTGACGGTCAGCAAGGCGCGCAGCTGAAACTGCTCACCCTGCGGGTTGGCATGCGCCAGCGGCTGATGGTAATAGATCATGTAGGATCGGTACTGTTGTGACTCAGACGAGGGATACTCGTCCTCATGCAGAACGATACTATCTATTATCGCCTGCGCACGCAACGACTCCAGCCAGGTCTGTGCCGACACGGGAGCAAGTACTGCACAGCAAACAATCTGCAGGACAAATAGAACGATTCGTCTTGTATTCATGGTTTTTATAGTATCTATTCCCAAAACTTTAATGGGGTCCCGACACAACTTGTTGTGGTGGGGGAAGCGAAGGCAACCGTGCGCTTTATTGCGCTTAGCGCAATCTGTTAGCGCGGTTTGCCGAACGCTTAGCAAGTGTGCGAGGTAATCAGCCTCGCACACCTAAAAAGGGATCAGAGCGTTACGCTGTCGATTACCGACCACTTGTTGGTGTCGTTATCCATTGTTTTGAGAACAACTACCAGGTCTTTGTACGAACCTACACCACCCTCGCGGAACTTGGCAATAGCGGAAGCAAACGCATCCTTGGCGCGCTTGTCGGCATTGGCCTTGGTGTCCTTGAAGATGATCGAACCGGCTTGGTCAGAGGCCTTCTGCATCTCCGATACGATCTGAGGCAGAGCGTTCAACTCGAACTGAGCTGCCATTCTCTCATCCTGCTCGATACGGTCGTCCAAAGCAACTACGTACTGATAGCTGCTCTTCTGGTCACCTGCACACGAACTGAATACTACGGCTACCATAGCCAGGCAGCATACTACTGCCAACGAAAAATACTTTTTCATACTGATTGGTTATTTAATGGGTTATTTTTTTCAAAAATCAATCTTCTTCGCCGCCTCTCGGTTGGTCATCAATGATCAGCTGCACTTTCTGCTTGTCGCCGGTCTTCACTTTGACACTTACCAGCGAGTTGCGGTTGTTCTCGGCATTGTAGGTGCAGAAGAAGAACGTGCTGGCATCGCTCAGCTCTACGCCGGCTACATTGCTCGGATCGAGATCATCAGGTGACTTGAGGTCGAAATGGGCAACTCCGGCACCGTTGGTCTTGGCATGACCGCTGGCATTATCCATGTACAGCGTTGTGCCCTCGCCCAGACCGTTGTCTTTGAATTTGTACACCTCGATGTCAGCTACAGGCTTACCCGCCTTCAGCACCTCAACATCCACGGTAGCCTCGGTCTTGAAATTGACACACGAGCTCATCATTACGGCTACTACAGCCGCCAAAAATAATTGAAACTTTTTCATTGTTGTAAATATTTGTTATTGGTTAATTTGTTTGTGCCAAACTATTTGCGCATGCAAAGTTACTAAAAAATTTGCACATACGCAATACGCACGCGATAAATTTTACGAGTTGCCCCCTAAAATGGCAAAATTTTTACGAGTTGCCCCCTCTGCTGCGCCACTCGGACGGCGACATACCTGTTTCCTGAGCAAAGATTCGCGAGAAATTCCGCCGGTAGGAGAAGCCGCTTTGCTTCGATATATCCTCAACCGACATCTCCGGCTGCTCAATGAGCAGACGTTTGGCTTCCTTGATACGCAGACCGTTCGCCCACTGAAAGAACGTGCAACCGTACTCCGAGTTGATCAGTTGGCTCAGATAGGTGCGGTTGAGCGGCAACACATGTCGCAGATCCGCGAGCTGGAAATCCGGATTGAGGTACGGTTTCTCTTTTTCGAGCCAGGACTCCAACTTGGCACGATAGGCGGCATTGGCAGGGTTAGGCTCTTCTTTCTCCTCCGCTGACGTACTACGCAGTTGCTTCCACGGGTCAGGTCGGAACAGGATCTGCACGGTGCTATAGCCGAACAACAGCAACAACAGCCACTGCTGCGTAAACGCACGGACAGGATTGTCCGTCAGGCACATGTAGAACAGCGACAACCCCAGCACCAGCAGCATCAGCAGATACCGCACGATCCACTGGACATCGATATTGTCCATAGTCGAGTAGTTCTGCTCGCACCATATTCTATACGCGCGTACGTGACGACCCAGTATCATCGCCAGCAGCACAGGATAGCACATGATCACATAACTCAGATCTATCGGCAACAGGTAATCCAACCCTACCAGCGCACACATAGGCAGCAGTTGCCACAGTGCTTTAGGGAAAGTCAGCCAGTTCGGGCGAATCACCTCCTGCGGATAAACCAGCAGCAACCACGCTAACAGGTTAGCCACCAGCAGTTCGAAAGCGGTCATCGCATCCCCGCCTATATTCAGCACCGGCGTACGCAAGATATAGGTCTGCACCAGAAAAAAGGCATCCTCCAGTCCCCACACAAGAAGCACCCAGCCCCAAGCCTTACGGATACGCAACCCCTCCGAACGGAGGAACATCAACAGGGCACCGAACAGACATATCGTGCTGGTGCATGTGTTCTGAATAGCCGTGATGACTCCGTCGAACAATTCCACCGGTATGAACCGTTCCAGCCAATGACTAACCACCGCACATATCGAGAGAAAAAGAAAAAACCAAATCTCCGACGTATAATTATACCATAGATTGCGAATGTCGCTATTTACCATAACTGTTTTATCCAAAAAAGCCTGCAAAGATACGAAAATTCATTTTTGCATCTTAAAGACGCTTTGAGGTTCTTTGTTAATCTGTTTGGCGTTATTCGGCTTTGGGCGCTTCTGCTTGTGGAGCCTCGGGTGCATCAAGGAACTCGCCTGTAGTGAGTTGGCGGTAGATAGAAGCCTCCACACCGTAGATAGCCGGAACCATGAAGATAATAACAATCACGCTGATGATCGAGCCAATGGCTTCGAGCCAGTTGATGTCACCGATGCCGAACAGGGCGCTGATGATCGCTACAACGACACCGAGTGCCAATCCCATAAGGAACTCAGCGCCGAAGATACGCCATTTGTTGCCGTAGGTCAGGCGGTTGGACTCACGGAGGGCATCGAGCGCCGACATGTCTTTATCCACAAACAGAACGGCCGCGAAAGACCAGGCTACCGAGATCACAAAGCCCGGAATACCCATAAACATCAAGCCCACACCGATCGCTCCGGTCATCAGTGCCATGAGGATAAAGAACTCACCCATGTTACGGCGGTACTTGCCGTCGAAGATAAAGAGCGGATTGATCATATTACCCTTGGCCATCTCCGCGGGCAGCGAGCACATGGCGATGGTGGTGCCAACGTTGAGGTACGGAACCCAGATGGTAATCATATAGAGTACGGTAGT
>Ga0310696_10005184_pt1 | contig 15765 bp, 13 predicted proteins | sample AusTroGonzalo_MG_4_FD_203885 | JGI IMG/M metagenome (GOLD analysis project Ga0310696, IMG submission 203885) | Bovine rumen microbial communities from tropical cattle in Woodstock, Queensland, Australia - Gonzalo_02 (v2) (version 2) | ecosystem: Host-associated > Mammals > Digestive system >...
GATTTTGCTTTTCCAAAAATAAAATCTGAGCTATAACTGAGTTTACCAAATGATCAGTTACAGGTTCTCCGATAAAGATAATTCTATCTTCCAATAATCTAGAATAAATATCATAAACTCTTTCTCCACTTTTTGATTTTTCAATAACGCTTGGGATTAATGCCATTTTTTGAAAATGTATAAATAAAAACTAAATCTGAATATAAGATTAATATTTCAGAATGCAATAAAATGTTTTATTCACTATATTGATATGAAAGTAAATTATATTCTTCGGTGTCGTATGCTGCAATTCATTCTTCGTGTCGGAGTAGAAAATTCTTGATTCAAGTATCTAATGCCATTTTAGAGCAGATTGTACAGTATGGTTTTCAGGATTTAGACATATTTCATTCTTTATCTAAACGCATAAAATATAAATCTGAACCTTCAATTTTATCTGGATTATTTCTCAGGGCATCCATAATTGCTCTCTGTTCTGCATGGATACAGCAGGTTTTGTCCGTAACTTTTCTGTGATAAGAATTTTTATCACAAGTGCATCTTCTCTGAGATTCTGAGTCTTGTGGTGGAGTATTTCGTCATTGTCAGATGATTTCATCATTTTTCACTATTACACATCAGCATTTAGACCTTTCACAAGTAGCATTTTGTGCGATTTTTCATGCTAACTGGAAATACTTTTCAGCTTTTTGTGATTCTTCTCAAGTTAATATTCTCATGTTGTTTTGTATGTATAAAAATCTTTAAAATTTTTAATATTCCTTATAATCATTTCAAGTAAATTTCTTTGATAATTAATTATGTTTGACTTTTTTAGATAAAAGTCTATAATCAATTCATCATAAACTAATAAAAATATAAGGAGAGAATTTATGGAAAAATTAGAGAAAGTGGCAATTCGTCACATTAACAACCAGACGGCTTTAAAGGCTTTTTTGAAGTATTGTAAGGTCGGTTGTGGGTGGTTCCCATATTCAGAAGTGGATTCTGAACAGGTTAAAACTTGTTTGGAGAACTTTAAGAAGGAGCATCCAGAACATGCAGAGTATATCTCATAAGAGATTTAACCAAAAAAATAAAGCTGGGGATATTTCCTCAGCTTTTATTTGATTCTTTCTTTTTTCTTTCATAGATTATAACGCATGATATCGATTCTGGTAGGTGAGGCATTACAGAACTCATCAATAGTTAAGATTAAACATCATTTTATACTTTGCATTAATGTGATAGTTTCATATGAGTTTGTCTCAATCTTACTTTGAATTAATGATAATTTAGATTTAGGAATGTTTTCAGAGTCATAGAAGTAAGATACAGAATTATTTAGTACTCTTTTGGTTTCTTTTCACTCTTCAAAATTTTCAATCTTTTTGCAATTTTCTGTATTTAGAAATATCAAATATTCAGAGAATTCTTTTAGATTCTTTTTAACATTTGAAAGTTTATGAACGTGAAAATACTTGAGAGCACTTTTTGCTTCATTTTTTAGATATCTGGCAATATGTAGTCAGTCGCAATGTTTTGCGATTTCTTCATATAACTTATCTTTATCGGATTTCTTTGTTTGATCTTTCTTAGGCATGGATATTGCGAAAAGCAATAAAATCAGATTTGAATTTTTGTATAATTATCACAATTGGAAAACGTTTACATTAGTTTTTGATTTAATGTAGTTTAATAGGTGTACATCATGAGTAATCAAAAGGATTGTGTTTCATGAATTATTAGCTTCAACCAAAAGATCTCCAATTTCTTGAGTGTATTCTCGATCTAGATTTCATGTTGGTTCGTCTGCGATAATGAATTCAGGATTATTAACCATAGCTCTAGCAATAGCAACTTTTTGTTTCTCTCATCCTGAAAGGGTATTACAATCAAGTTTATTTATGTCTTCAATATGTAATTTAGACGTAATATTTCTGTACTTTGCCTGAATCGTAGCATCATCATCTCATTGTATTCTGAGAGGATATACGATATTTTCTTTTACAGATAAAGCATCAATTAATTTATAATCCTGAAAAACGATTCAGATTTTTCTTCTGTATCTTTGGATGTCTTCATCAGTATAATGTGCCATATCATCCATTCTATAATACACAGTTCTGGTATATGGTCTGAATTGTCAGATTAAAAATTTTACGATAGTAGATTTTCCAACTCCAGATTTACCTATAATAACTGTAAATTCTCACTTGAATAATTCAAAATTTAGTTTTCTGAATAATGGTTTTTTTGAATCAGGATATCATCGAGTTAAATCTTTGATAGCAATAAGTGGAAATCTTTCTCCATTAGATGTTTGCATTAGTTTTTTTATATATAAATGATAGCTAATTATATTCCTGTTTATTAAAAAATGCAAAATTTTAGACGAATTTCGTACATAATTGGATTGACATTTTTTATTGAAAATTTGTATGAATATATCTTGTAAATTTTTTGCTTTTTTAGGGGATTTTGTATATAATTTATCTATGGAAGTTTTATTATAAATTTTTTATAATATGAAAGATATATTCTTGTCTGGGATTCAGTGATCATGAAAGGGAACTCAAGCAGATTTGCTAATGGAGAAGTTTCCTAATAAATTTAAATATTTTGAAACGTGAGAAATCTTGCGTACATTATCTAGCTCAGATAATGCTATTTGAAATTATATTAGAAAGGCTGTAGAATCTGGAGAATTGATAAAAGATGAAGTGACTGTAGCTATTTTTAATGTATTTTTGCAAACTGTGGAGAAATGAGATACTTTACTTATAGACTGAGTTTTGCGTAAATTATGACAAACTCAAGCAATTTGTAAAGAAATGCAAAAAGCTGGTCGTGAATTTGTGGTTTTGAATTTTGATTTGCTAGATGAAGTAGTTTATCAGCGTTTGGCATCTAGAATAGTTTGTAAAAAATGCTGAAATAATGCAAATGGGTGAGTTGTTTGATGAAAATGCGATAAGTGTGGATGAGAGCTTATTCGTCGTGAAGATGATTCAAATATTGAAGCGATAAGGACTAGGATTGAAGCATTTCATAATGAAACTGAGCCATGATTGAAATGGGTGGAACGAAATGGTTGGTTAGTGCATATTGATGCCAATAGAAGTGTGGATGAAATCTTTGAAGATGTACTAAAATATGTAAAATAAAAAATCCCTGAAATTAATCAGGGATTTTTAATAATTATGTTATTTTTTATTCTTTAGGTTCCTCAATAGGTTCAGCTTTTTCTTCTTTTACTTCTTTGATTTCTTCTTTAGGCTCAATTTCTTTTTTATTTTTTTTAGATTTAATTAATAAGAAGATTCAACCAGCTGCAACTACTAGGCAACATATTCCTACTACAGGTCTAACAGCTAACCAAGCAATTCCGATAGTTAGGAATCCAACGATTAATGTAAGTCATAGAGCAATTATACTAGTTCATACTCCAATTATATTAGCCAAGAAAGGAAGAACCTTTGCTAGAGTCTCTATGAATTGGAATAACATAGCAAATCCACAGTACATTAATAATAATCAAATTAATCTTATTATCCATGTCATCATCTTGTTGGCTTTTTGGGCATTTAAGAACATGTCTGCTGCAGATACATTACCTTCCTCTAATAGGCTTATACCTCTACCATTTGATACAGTATAGCTTGATAATTCATTTCCTGATTGTTTTCATACTATACTAACTGTTCCAGGTTTTACAGAAGAAAAACTTATTTTTAAATCTCAGATTGCTGGACTACTAGGGTCTGTTCAGATATAAATATAATCGCTATTTATGTGGAATTTTTCATTTCCAGCATTAGTAACGGTAGGTGTTTGAGTTTCGCTGTCTCCGTATAAATAACTATTGTTATTATCTTCTACTGTTGTATTAGTTTGAGTGGTAGTTTGGTCTGCTATTAATCTGTATCTTTCTGGAATATTGATATTTTGTTCTGATAGGTTAATTGGCTTATAATTTGTAAGCTGTTCCGTAAATACAGAAGTTAACTTATAAACTCATAATGTGATTGGAGATTTTACTTGTTCTGATGAATTAAATTCCCAAGTTGATGGATTCTCGTGTCATGCTGATTCATAGAAACTACTTGAGCTGATTGCATCATCACTCCATTTTTTGTAATAATTGTATGTTGTAGTACAGTCTTCACTTCATCAGTAATTATCAGTACAAGATTCACTAGATTCTTCGTACCATTGATACATTTCTACAGTTCTTCTAAGTTTCAAATCATCTGTAATTACGCCAAATGTATTATCTTGTAAAGCTTCAGCATCTGATGCAGTTTCTCCAGAAATATGGATTTCTTTTCATTCTAAATCTGGGTTAATCTGGTTTGCAGTAGCTTCTTGAACGAGAGATGCTCATTCTTCTAGAGCTTTTTTCTGCTGTACATAGTTGTTTTCGTTCCATACTAAGAGTACGATAGAACCGATTACGAGTACTATTCCTCGGAAAATGTTTTTTAAGCTGTTCCCTACGCGTGATCCGTAAGAGTGGTGTGTGGTAACTGATGGCATCTAAAAAATATAAGATATAAATATGGTTTTTAATTATAAATTTTTGTTAAAAATGCAAATGATAATGTTTAGTAATTATTTAGGATATTTGTTTTTATAAAAAAATGATAAAACATTTGACATTTTATGTTATTTATATATAATATATGTGGTTATATGATTGTATAGGTTTTATTATATACAATATAAACATGGCTGATAAACTTACTGGTTTTGATAGGAAAATTAATGAATTACAAGAGAAAAGGGCACAATTAGATCTCTCTTTTTTGCAGTGACAGAAACAAGAATTTGAAAGGAGAATCGCTGAGTTATTGGAGAGTCCAACTGATGGTAATGAATCAGAAAGAGAAGCACTCTCTAAATTTAATGAAGTTAGGGAATGTCATGCAAAAATAAAAGATATTAATAATAAAATTGAACACATCCCAGAAAATGCAGGAGAACTTATTGAAGAAATTGATAGAAAACTCTCTTTTTATAAAGAGAAAAGGGAAGAAACTAATAAAATTCCGTTGTATAAGGATACTGAAGAATGAATCGCTGAAATTTTTTGATCAGATATATTACAATATGCTAGGGAAACAAATAATATTGAATTAATAAACAAATTAAAAACCAGAAGTTTGACTCCGAGAAAATATTCAAGACTTTTGAAGGAAGATTATGCAAAATATAAACATGAAAAAATGGAAAAAATGTATACAGAATTATTCACTCTAGAGAAGTCTAAACCATTAGAAAATGGTAATTCTTCAGAACAGAAAAATCCTTCAGAAGGTTGTAATCAAGAAGATGATGAACAATCGCCAAGGAAAAGGAGAAAAATTGAAAACCCAAAGGATACTCTATCTAAATTGGATATAGGATATCAGACAGTAGATTGAGTTATTTTGCCAACTAAATGAAATATACAGACGATAAGAAGATCAAAAGCAGTTTTGCAGAATTACACAGAATTAGACCAGGAATATGAGGATAAGATTAATATTTTATTCTCTAAAGTATTAACTCCTGAAAATTGATTTGATTCAGGTGATTATAATGTCATTACATGAATGGAACCTAAACATATGGTTAGAAGAACTACATATGTGATTGTAGAGATTCCACAGAAAAATAAGATGATTATCTTGAATAATGGCTATTGAGAAGCATCATTTCTTTGTGATGAGATGTTTGAGAAATCTTTATTGACGAGTGTTTCAAAAGAAGAACTAGTTAAACAATATGGAGAAAATATTAAGAAATTGGAATTTCGAGATGAAGAGACTTGGATTGATGAAGTATTAGGGCGACTTGGTAAGAATGAAAAATCTGGGATTGGGTGAGAAGTTATATGAAAAGTTGAAGATGTAGAAGAAATAGGACAAGAAGTGAATGAGTTGCAGGAACAAGAAACTGAAGGACTAGAAGGAACAACAGAATGAATACGTGATCTAGTAGATTCGTGAAAAAAAATTGAAATGAAAGTACAGCAATGAGAAGATGAAGAAATTGAAAAAGAATGAATTGAAGGTTTGGAAATTCCTGATTATAAAAATAAAAAACTTAGAGATAGGTTTATTGAAAATAATCTTACAGAAGATGATTTTGAAAAGTTTAATGATGAAATAGATGTATTGGTTTGTAGGTTGATGAAAAAGAATTGGCAGAATTTTGTATTGAGAAATGAAAATCTCGAAATAATACAAAAAGAATTTTTTGAATGGGCGAATAAAAACAGAAAGTTAAAGATTCCTTTTGATAAGTGGATAAATGATAGAAAAAAAGCAACGATGCAAGTATGGGATGCTCTAGAATCATTTATGAAGGATTATTTTGTAGAAAAAACTGGAAAAGCATCTGAGCTTAGAAAAACAATAAATGATGATTTATATAAAAAATTAGAAGCACATTTATTAGAGTTACAAAAAAGTATAGATTCATTATCTGAAGAAGAGAAGAAGGAAAACAAATCCGAAATATTGTGATTATTATTAGCAAAGAGTATAGATGTGGCTATTATAGAGGAAGTTAAAAAATGTAAAGAAGAATTGAAACCGGGTACTATAGTAAATGATTTTGATTTTTATTATAAATTGAGAGATGTCTTAGGAGTGTATGGTGATTATTGTTTGGAAAAAAATAATGAAGAGGAAAAGAATGATAAGATGGAAAATTTGATAAGAAGTATGTATGAATCGGATATGATGCGTCGTGAAGATGTAAATAAATTTTTAAAGTTATTATATCAAAAAAAGATTCTTGATACTAAGGACATTGAAGATGATATTAAAAATGATATGGTTCGTTATATAAATAAAGATAAAAAGTGAACAGAAAAAAATTTTAAGATTGAAAATGTGGAAGGACGTTTAGTTCCAGTGTTGAGAATTATAGAACCTTACAAGGATTACGTAGAAATTTTAAAAAATCTTTGATTTAGTTGTGAAAATAAGTGAAATAAGAATTCTGATTCTGAAGAGAAAATGTCTTCTAACGTAGAGATTGATATTATTGAGTGAGAATGACAAAAAGTTACAAAAACTATTGATGATGTAGTAAAATATTTTGGAAGTAAATGAGTTGAAATAAATAAATCTGATTTATTGGATTTTTTAGATAAGATTAGTGTATACTCTGGAGGTAAAAATACAGACTTTGAACGAGTAATTGAATGTTTAGAAAAAGATAAGTATTTTTCTTTTAATAGGTTAAAAGAGATATTTGCTCTTGGAATTTTAAGGGATAAAATAGTAAAAGATGAAAAAGATTTTCAAGATCTTAATGATGGTATTTCAGATGAAGACTCAATAGCTAATCTTAAAGAGGAAGTAAAGAAGTGATATTTAGAAATGTTTAAAAATGTATTGAAACTTTTAGGATGTGATAAAAAGTATATTAAGGAAATTGATAATTTGAATGAAAACTTTCCAGATGCTGTAAATTCTTATATTAATAAATATGCTAAAGATTGAACACTATCTGCAGTCGTGTATAAGGATTGAACGTTTGATTTCTTAACTCTCCAGTCTGAGATTTTACATGAGGCAATTGATAATTGTACTGTAGATAAAAATATGATTAAAAGATTATATAGATATTTGGGATTCCGTATTTATGATGATTGTACTTTAAGTAAAGTGGATAGTAATAATATTAAATATATTCTGAATAATTTATCTGGTATTGTAGACTATCTTAGAGGAGAGAAAAAAGGATGTTTTAGTGGTGCTTATTATGAAAAAAAGCCTAGTTGGAAAAATTTAGGTTCTTTAAAAGGGTGCTCATTGTTTATGGATAAAAAAGTTTCTTTAAAAGGTTGTTTTCTTCGTTCGGAACAGAAATATAGATTGTGAATTGTCTATAAGGATGGTTATTATTTAATAATTGAACTTTTTACGCATGATGAGTATGAAAATGAAAAATGAGATGGTTGGGTAAATAAAAAGGTGAGTAAGAGAGAAGCGAAGGCATTTTTATCAGCAACGGGTGTAAGAATATAATAAGTTTAGTTTTTATCAGAAAATTTAGATATAGTTTTTCTTGACATTTTGACTGATATATTTATACATAAAAATGTAAAACAAAACAAATATAAAAACAAAAAAAGAGGAGGTGGTTATTATGAAAACAAAGAACTTCCTTGAAAAATCCAATAAGGATGGAAGAATAGACTTTAATAAGCTGATTGATCGATTGGCGTCTGGACGTGGTTTAAAGATGACTACTGCACAGAAAAGAAGTTGTATAGAACAGCTCATTAAGTTTGCAGAGAACTCTGATGATGTTTGGAAAGTGGTAGAACTTGCTGAAAAAATGTCCTATTCTTTGACTGATAGGCAAAATAGCAAAATAATCTCCAAACTTGTCCAGATGTCTTCGGACTCTGAAATGGAAAAGGTAGAAAATTACGCGAAAATGAATCATTTGCGTCTCCATTATGTTGTGGAGTCTACTGAAAAAGAAATTGAGAAAATTCTTACTTAAAATTAAAGCCTGCCTTATTAGGAGGCTTTTTTTTGTTTTTTGAAAAAAGCCGGACGGTGTTCCGCTCAGCTTTAAACTGCTTGTTTTTCTGCAAATGCCATTTCATTGTAGCTAGATTGCATATACTTTCCCACACATTCTGTGGACATCTTATCGATTCTTAGAAGAAATCCCATCTCGTAACACTTCAATAATGAATTGTATATGGGTAGGAAACATGATAATCCATTTTTGTTTCCATCGATGATATCTGCATAGTTGAGGAACAGGGTAGGTCTCTGTTGATTCTTCTTTTTCAAGAATTTTATCAACTTTGCTTTGTCTTTTGAGTAGTCCCCAGAAAATTCCAAGTCTGAATTGTGATCGAAAGATTCGAGATCAGACTGAGAGAATGCTGGCTGTCTGGGTGAGAGTAGATCGTTAGTACCGAAATCAACCCAGAACATTTTCAGGATGGCTTTGATACTTTCTAAGTCATAAATACTTTCCTTGAGTGAAACCTGGCCGAGAATGTAATTTATGCCATTGTGACTTGTTTGGTAATTGATAAGTGGTCCGAGACCTCCTTCCCAGATGGAAAACAACCCCCAAAGCTTTTTCTTAGCAGATGGATTCACAAAGGAACGACCTAGTTCCAGAGTTTTGTCTGCATAATTCAGAGAGAAAATATCGGAGAACTTGTAGTACTTAAACGTATTTAAGCTAAAATTTTTCCCGATATGTGCATTTTTGCAGAGAATGTGTCTGTAACCAGATACAATTTCGTTATTTTCTCTGTCGATACTCACAACGTAACTGTATAGGTTATCAAAGGCATCTTCTGCACATGAGAGATTAAAAGCTTTCGCTATTACTTTTTGAATACCCTCAAAAACTGTCGAATCTTCCCATTTCTTAATGTTGTAGATTTCGATAGAATCCTTGAATTTTGTTATGAGTTTCATTTTTATGTTATTTTTGGTTTTTTATTCTGTGTATCTATATATTATAATAAAAAACTTTACAATGTCAAGTGATTCGAATATTGTTAGTTTAGTGTTGAACTTATTAGTCCTAGAAATAGTGGGTGAGGTCTATTTAATCTGGATTTGAATTCTGGATGAGCTTGGGTAGCTACGAAATATTTTAGTTCAGGTAATTCTATAAATTCAACTAAAGTTCAATCTGGGGATAATCATGAGAATACTAATCAGTTTTCTCTTAATGTTTCATGGAATTTTGGATTTACTTCGTATCTGTGTCTATGTCTTTCTTTCACTAAATTATTTGATAAATCAATTTGATTGGATTCTTTGTATAGATTCCAAACTTTTGTATCTGGTTTCAAAATTGCATCGTAAGACCCCAAACGCATAGTTCATCATTTGTCGGTTATGGCTCTTTGTTCTTCCATAATATCAATAACATTAAATTCATTTTCTGGGGTAAATTCTCATGAATTAGCTTCTGGAATATTACAAACAGACCTAGCAAAAGCTATAGTTGCGATTTGTAATCCTAGGCAAAGTCCTAGATATGGAATATTTTTCTTCATACAAAAGGTAGCGATATTTATCATTCATTGAATTCATCTATCTCCAAATCATCATGGAACTACGATTCATGCAATATTTTTCATATTACATAGGTTGGCTAATTCATTTTCTCGTCAATCAGATTCAAATTTTTCTGTATCAATTCGTTCAATATTTATTTTTGTGCTATAATTAGCTCATGCATGTTTTAGAGCTTCAACCACACTGATATATGAATCATCAAGGTGAGTGTATTTTCCAGCAATTCAAATCGTGATTTCTGATTCAGGATTTTTGAGTTTATTCACCAAAACTTCCCATTTACTCAAATCTGAAGCCTTATCTTCGTTGAATAATCTCTTGATTATAAGTTTGTTTAATCATTGCTGTTGGAATGATAAAGGTAATTCGTAAATATTTTGGTCTAGATTTTCAATAATGCAATCTTTTTCCATATCGCAGAACATTGATAATTTGGCTTTAAGTCATTCTTCTAGTGGATTAGGAGTTCTACAAATCAGAATGTCGGCTTGGATTCAGAGTTCTCTTAATTTAATTATTGAATGTTGAATTGCCTTGGTTTTCATTTCTCCGGAAGTAGTTACGGTAACTATCGGAGCAACATGAACGAATAAAACATTATCTTTTCCGAGTTCGTGTCTGAATTGTCTCATGGTCTCTATGAAATGTGGTCATTCAATATCTCAAACAGTTCATCAGATTTCTATAATTGCTACATCGCTTCATTCAGCGATTTGTCTGATTCTGTGCTTAACTTCGTTGATTATATGAGGGATTACTTGCACAGTTTTTCATAGATATTCTCATCTTCTTTCTTTTTTGATTACAGAAAGATAAATCTGACCAGTAGTTGTACTAGAATATTTAGTCAGTTCTTCATTTATAAATCTTTCATAATGTCCCAAATCTAAATCGGTTTCAAATCAATCGGTTGTGACAAAAGTTTCTCCGTGTTCAAACGGAGACATCGTTCAGGCATCTATTTGTAAGTATGGGTCCATTTTACCCATAGTGACTTTATATCATGCGGATTTTAGGATTCTTCATATTGATGCGGCGGTAATTCATTTACCTAGGCCGGAAATTACTCATCAAGTTACGAAAATTAATTTCATGATAATTTTATTAGTGGGTAAAAAAATTATATACGCATGAAATTGTATTTTTCAATATCAAAAAAAATTATGTACCTAAAATTGGGAGAAATGAGTTATTTTAAGTATGATTTTTTGATATTAAGAGAAATTGAGTTACTATTGACTTTTATATAAAAATATATATAGTATATCATGTAAACAAAGAGTCAACAGTCAGGCACTAATTACAAACAAATACTAAAAATAAAAAATTATGAAAACGTTAGATTTATTTAAGAAGATGCTACTGACGATAGCTGGTAGCATTCTTGTAGCCTTTATGTGCTACAGCCTTTCGGTGAGTGGCAAGATTTCATCAGAGTTTGCGATTGTGGCAACGCTGATTGTTCAGGTTGTTTTCACTTCAGAGAACATTCTCTGGTTCGGGGATAATAGTAATAACCACGAATTTACGGAATTTTCTAGGAGTGTCTGGACGTCTCTCCTACTGATCTTTGGCCTCGTTACGTATTTCGTGAGAGATACTCCTGCCGTTGCGTTCATATTGTATGCATCTTTTACAACTCTGGTTATGGCCGTCGCTCATTGGGTTGTCTGGGCTAAGAGAAATGTTTCATTCAAAGTATCTTTGAAGGGGTAAGTTGGGAGCCCTTAGTAGATCTCAACAAAAAAAACAATAGCGGTTGTATAAGACCGCTATTTTTAGTTTATATTGTGATTATAATATAAATCCTACTTTTTTATAAACATCTTCAACTTTTTTCTCTGCGATTGGAGAAACTGATTCTTTTCATTTTTTCAATAGTTTTATAATTTCTTCATCAGAAATTTCAGCATATTTCTTTTGGATTGGAGTAAGAGTTTCCATAATTTTTTCGAATAGGTAATCTTTAGCTTCCTTGAAACTTAGTCAGCCTTTTGTATATCTGGCTCTAAGAGCCTCATCTTCTGCTGGAGTAAGGAATAATTTGCATAGATTATAAACATTACATTCATCTGGATTTTTTGGTTCTTCTACTGTTTGAGTAGATGTTGGAATTTGCTTTACTCTTTTGAGAACTGATTTTTCATCATCAAGAAGTCAGATGTAATTATTGTATGATTTAGACATTTTGCGTCAGTCGCTTCAGATTATTGTAGCTACTCTGCTATCAATTAAGGGCTCTGGAACTTTGAAAGTTTCTCCGTATTCTCTATTAAATTTTTCTGCAAAATCTCTAGCATATTCTACGTGTTGTTTCTGATCTTTACCAACTGGGACATAATCAGCATCGTAAAGCAATATATCAGCAGCCATTAAAATAGGGTAGTTGAATGTTCAAACGCTTATTGTTCATGCATTTCATTTAGCGAGAGCTTCTTTGTATGAGTGCATTCTTTCCATAGTTCACATGATAGTTAGACAAGAGAATACCCGGTTTAATTGTGCATGAGCAGGAATATCTGCAGGATTGTAGATATAGAATCTATTTAAATCTGCTCCACAAGCTGCGTAAAGTTTTACAATATTTATTGAGTTATTCCTAATTGCATCTCAGTCATGAAGTGCAGTCAATGCATGCATATTTGCTAGGAACATGAATATTTCTGCATCAGGATTTTCTTCTGACATTTTTAGAAATGGTTTGATAGCTCAGAAGAGGTTTCATAAGTGTAATTGACTGTCAGTAGGTTTTACTCCAGTTAGGATTCTCTTTGCCATAATTTGAAAGTTTTATATAAATCTGAATTGTATAGTAGAAAATTCTGATTTTTTTTCAAGGTGTGATTTTGAAATAATCTGTTTGACATTATTGAGAAAATATTTATAATAGATTTTGTGAATTTATGATTTAATTCATATAATTAAATTATCATGCAAGTAGCGGTGTGGATTATAATTATTCTTGTTATCTTATTTTTGATATGGTTATTGAGGAGATGGATTAGAAGAATAATATTTATTGTTATTTTGTTAGTGCTTGCTTTTTTCATATATTGAATTTTTAATCCATCTGGAGCAGCAAGACTTCGATATAATGTAAGAACTTTTCCTCAAAGAATGGCAGGTTGGATGTGATCAACTAAAGAATTTTTGGATTATGATAATTATAAATCTAAGATTTCATCGATTTGAGATAGTATTTGAGATAAAGTTGAATCAATAGGTGATGGAATTGAGAATTTAGGAGATAAGATAGATATTGATGTAGATATTGAAGACAATTCGGATAAAGCTTATAAAGTTGAAGAGAAAAATGAAGTTAAAGATATTGAAATTAACGAAATAGAAAAATCTGATAAAGATTGAAAAACTATTCGTTCATTTGCAAAAAATACATCTTTGAAATTTGTTGATGTAAAATCTTTTGAAACTGAAAAATCTGGTCATCAAGATGAAAATATTCTTACATGATATTCTAAGTCCGATTTATTCTGAATTATAAATACTTATATTGAGAAAAATTTGGATGACGATACAGATATTCTTGTAACAGTAGAGTATGAAGGTGATAGTAATGATCCACAGAAAATTACTTTACAAACTCAACCAAAATAATTGATATAAATTTATGCTAAAATATCATATAAAATTATTTATGAAGTAGACATCGAAGGGTGTCTACTTTTTTTGGAATTTCGCTTGCATATAACCTAAAAAAATATATAGACAATTAATCATGTAATTTGTTTTAGTTTTTTAATTAAACAAAAATGTATAAAAAAAGAGCTTTGGTACTAGGAGGTTATTTGTCTTTGTTGGCTTTAGCTGCTTGTGGACCAAAAGTTATTGATGATGCAGATATAGTTTCAGTTGATTATATATATAGTTTTAGTGATGGAACTGTGGTTGAACAATGAACTAAAGATTTTACAGTTTGAGATGCAGGAGATTTAGCTTGGATTGAAGATATAGTTAGATGAGCAAAGATTGATTCTGAATTTACTTGAAAGATAGATTGACAAGAAATTTACCAATCTGAATATGATTCTAATAAAGTTCAGGCTTTCCCTAATATAATTTTAACTGAGGTTATGTGAGTTGAAAATCCAAAGGTTTGAACTGAGATAGATGTAAATAGTGCTTGACATGGTGTGATTACAAAAATTGAGAAAGATAGTGATTGATATGATTCTTATGTAGTACAATTTAATGATCCAAAAACTTATTCAGAATTGTCTTATTCAATAAAAGTAGTTAATATAGAAAAGAATTAGAGATCTGATTTAAAATAGTACAAAAACTATGCAATTATTTAGGAGACTTTTATTGTCATATTTTCCGGATTCTTTAGCAAAAGATTCTTTTAATCCTGCGTCGATGTTTATTTCTTTTATTTCGGCGAAGGATTTTTTCACTATTATTGATAGAAAAATTGTCGAAAATTATAAATTGAATTTGTTTGATCTGTCTGTAGATATATTTGAATGAAAATTGTGATTATGAATTCACAAGGATATGATGCAATCTAAGATGACAGATGCATATTATTCCTATATTGCTGCTGCGAATTTTAATGGATATAAATTTTATAATATTTGAAATACGGCTGATGCAATGACATTACTTTGTTCATTGTATTTGTACGATGCCTTTGATAAGGGAGAAGAAAATATTTTTGTAGATGCTTTATATACGTTTTATTTGCTGACTTTTTTATTTGCTGCTAGAATAAAAGATTTCCCATGAGTAGATGAAAAATCAGATTTTCAGTGGTTTGTTGACTTGTATTTTAATTTCTTTGAGATTGTTACATCTCAATTAAAGCATAAATTTTCTAAGGAAAATATCCAAAAATTGAGAACAAAAATGCTTGTTCATATAGACATCTTTTTTATGATGTTTTATTATGAAAGGCGTGTAAGTGGATTATATCTTAATTCAGATAAGTTAAGTAAAAATTATTATAATGAGTTTTATCAATGGTTATTTTGATCTCAACCATCAATTATTCAGAAAAATTTTTTACAGAATAGAGATAAAATTGTATTTGATTCAAAGTTTTCAGAAGTTGAAGAAAATTTACTTTTCGAGGTTGCACCTGCAGATATACATTTGAAATATTTATTCTTGGAAACTGATGTATCAGATGTAATTTCTTGTCTAATTTCTAACGTATTTGATAAAAATTTGCTAGATAAGAAATTGACAGCATTGATGAAAAATGAAGAAGAACTGGATTTTATATTGGATTATGTGACAGATCCTGATAATTTTAAGAAATGATTTTTTAAGTGAGTGAAACAATATGTTTCTCATATGCGTTTACAGAATCAGGATAGTTATGAAGAACTGGATGAAATGATGTCTGAAATCTGAGATGATATAGACAAGTTGGATCAAATGCAGATTCCTGCAAGTATAAAGAAAGAATCTAAGATTATGGAACAGTTTTTGAATTTTTATGTGAGTTATTTGTGATGACTATCTATTTCTAGATCAGATACATTTTTCTTTAGGTTCTTTAAGTGAAAACTTGTTCCGGAATTGATGCAGTATTTTGATGTGCGTTTCAAAACAGATCAAGCGATAAATTATTCGTGAATGAATCACTTAGTATACACAAAAAATCAAGCTTATTATCAGTTTGTTAATAAAAAAATTCGTTCATGAAAGGAAAAGTTTTTTATTCCAGCATGACCAATAAAATCTGAGTCAG
>Ga0310696_10005185_pt1 | contig 15762 bp, 6 predicted proteins | sample AusTroGonzalo_MG_4_FD_203885 | JGI IMG/M metagenome (GOLD analysis project Ga0310696, IMG submission 203885) | Bovine rumen microbial communities from tropical cattle in Woodstock, Queensland, Australia - Gonzalo_02 (v2) (version 2) | ecosystem: Host-associated > Mammals > Digestive system >...
GGAAGCAATCGGCAAAAGAGAGCTTCGGTGCGCGATTGGAGGGCGCAAGAACCGCGCCCGAGGCGGTGAAAACGCGCGCGTCCGCTTCGACAGGCGCGAGGGAAGATGAAAAATCGTGAAACTCCAGACGCTCAGGGGTTGATTTTTTATACGGGAAAGTGATATAATTGCGCCATGACAATAAAAAAGCCAATGAAGGCCACGGCCGATTCCGATGTCCCGGAGATGACTCCCGTCACGGGTGGCGCGACAATTGCCGATCGCTTTAAGCTGGACGTCCCCGACGCCAAGGCGAAGCCGGCGGCTGGCGCATCTACCACGGCTGCAGCCGTAGCGGGGCTGATCGCTCTCGCAGTCGCGGGGATTCTTACCTACATGCTCTGGCAGCACTGGGAATACCTGATGCCGGTGTAGCGGAGGCGCTGAGGTGAAGGATGTGATGCTTTCGCCGCGTGCGCGGGCTGCTGTTCGCCTAGCCCTCGACGAAGACCTCGCCGACGTCGCGCGCGTCGTTGAACGTCCGTGGGTCGATGCCACGTCCATTGCCCTTGTTGACGCAAAGGCCGTCGCGACGGGCGAAATACACCCGAAGGGCGGTTCGTGCGTTGTTGCCGGCGCTACTGTCGCGAAGGCGGTCATGCGAGCGGTTGATCCTTCGGTGCGCGTTACGATATTGAAGCCTGACGGATCGGTTGCAAAGCCCAACGAGCCAATTCTTACGTTTCGCGGCAAGGCGAGGTCCATACTCGCGGCCGAGCGCACGGCGCTCAATTTCATGCAGAGGATGTGTGCGACGGCTACGCTGACGAGGAAGTTTGTGGAAGCCGTCCGCCAGTACGGAACGCTCATCCTCGACACTAGGAAGACGACGCCCGGGCTGCGCGTGTTCGAGAAGTACGCCGTCCTGTGCGGCGGCGGCTCGAATCATCGCATGGGCATGTACGACCGCGTGCTAATGAAGGACAACCACCGCAGACTGTGGCGCGGCGGCGATCCCGACGCGCTGGACAAGGCCGTTGAGGCGGCGAGGAAGGTTTTCCCAAAGCTTGACGTTGAGGTAGAGGTGGAAAGCGTGCGCGAATGCGCGAGTGCGCTCAAGGCTCGTCCGGAATGGATCATGCTCGACAACATGCCATGCGCCGAGATGCGCAAGTGCGTGAAGATGTGCAAGGGGATTTCCAAGACCGAAGCCTCGGGTGGAATAACGCTGGCGAGCGCAAAGAAGGTTGCCGCAACTGGCGTTACGGCCATTTCGCTCGGCTGCCTGACCCACAGCGCAGGTTCAATCGACCTTTCGCTTGAGTGGCAGGTCGTCTGACTTTGCTTAACTTGGAGTGGTCGGACTGGCGGGGATCGGACCCGCGACCCCAACATTAAAAGTGTCGTGCTCTACCAACTGAGCTACAGTCCGGAGTCAAAGTGACGCATATTATACCATATTCCTCCGCAGTTGTGGTATAATATCATCCATGCGACAGATGTCCCTGATAGAAGGCGCCGCAGGCGAAGATGCGGAAGCCGCGCCCGAGCCGCTCGCGGCGCGGATGCGGCCGCGCGACCTTTCGGAGTTCGTCGGGCAGGACCATCTCGTTGGCGAGGGCAAGATCCTCCGCCAGATGATAGAGCGGGACCAGATTCCCTCGATGATCCTATGGGGGCCGCCGGGCGTTGGCAAGACAACGCTTGCAAACGTAATCGCGAATCTCACGAAGGCTGAGTTCGTGAACTTCTCCGCCGTCACGAGCGGCATCAAGGAGATCAAGGAGATAATGGCGCGGGCGGAATCAGGCCGCCGCGTCGGAATCCGCACCGTCCTCTTCGTCGATGAAATCCACCGCTTCAACAAGGCGCAGCAGGATGCGTTTCTTCCCTATGTCGAGCAGGGGTCGATAATCCTCATCGGCGCGACGACGGAAAATCCGTCGTTCGAGGTGAACTCCGCGCTTCTGTCGCGCTGCAAGGTCTTTACGCTGAACGGGCTCACCGAAGGCGATCTCGTCATGCTGCTCCGCCGCGCTTTGACGAGTCCGCGCGGTTTCGGAAAGCTGAACGTGTCATGCGACGACGACTCGCTCCGCAAAATCGCGATCTTCTCGAACGGCGACGCGCGGAACGCGCTCGGAACCCTCGAGACCGCCGTCGCTAACGCCGCGTTTGGCGCGGACGGACGACCGGAAATAACGGAAGACGTGCTCGCCCAGGTCATAAGCCGCAAGGCGCTCATGTACGACAAGACGGGCGAGGAGCACTACAACATAATCTCCGCGCTCCACAAGTCGATGCGCAACTCCGATCCAGACGCGGCGGTATATTGGCTCGCCAGGATGCTGGAAGGCGGCGAGGACCCGCTCTACATTGCGCGGCGCTGCGTGCGCTTCGCGAGCGAGGACGTGGGGCTCGCCGATCCTAATGCGCTTCTTCTCGCCAACGCCGTCTGGGATTCGTGCCACAACCTGGGCGTGCCGGAATGCAACGTGCACCTGACGCAGATCGTGGTCTATCTTTCGCTCGCGCCCAAGTCGAACTCGATGGAAGAGACCTACAACCGTGCGGCGCGGGATGCGCAGACCATGATGGCGGAGCCAGTCCCGCTCCAGATACGCAACGCCCCTACGCGGCTCATGAAGTCCCTCGACTATGGCAAGGGATACACCTACGCCCACGATACGGACGAGAAGATCGCGCGGATGTCGTGCCTGCCAGACTCTTTGCAGGGGCGTCGCTACTATACGCCTACGGGGCTTGGACGCGAAGCCAACCTTAAGGCGCGTCTAAAAGCCGTGCGCGACTGGCGCGAGGGGCGCACTGACACGCCGCCGTTCTCCACGGCGGCATATGCGGGCAAGACACAATGAACGTAGAACTTCTTTCTCCGGCAGGCGATTTCGATACGGCCATCGCGGCGTTTGAGTACGGCGCTGACGCCGTCTATTGCGGGCTCTCAGACTTTTCCGCACGGGCCTTCGCGAAGAACCTTTCGCGCGAGGAATTGGCGCTCCTCATTGCGCACGCGCATTCGCTCGGCAAGAAGGTGTATGTCACGTTCAACACGGTCATCGACGATCGCAAGTTCCCTGAGGCGATAGAGACGCTTGCCGCGCTGGACGACATCGGCGTCGATGCGCTCGTCGTGCAGGACCTGGGCGTCGCGAGGACTGTGCGCAGGCATTTCCCAGCCCTAGAGCTCCACGCCTCCACGCAGCTCGTCGCGCACAATCTGGAAGGCGTTCTCGCGCTGAAGGAAATTGGATTCCGCCGCGTTGTTCTCGCACGCGAACTTTCAGTTGACGAGATACGCTCGATTGCCCGCCGGTGCGGAACGATGAAGATCGCGGCAGATGGTCGCCCCGAAATGGAACTTGAGGTATTCATCCATGGAGCGCTGTGCTATTCGCTTTCGGGGCTTTGCCTTTTCGGCGCGATGGAGAAGGGCAGGTCTGGCAATCGCGGGATGTGTCCGTATTGCTGTCGTATGGCGGTAACGGGGGACGGGGGAGAGTTGCATCCGTTCTCGATGAAGGACCTTAGGGCAGGCGAGGACGTTGCGCGCCTTGTCGATGCCGGCGTCGCAAGCCTCAAGATAGAAGGGCGCATGAAGTCGTCGCTCTATGTCGCGGCAGTCACGAAGTATTACAGGCAGTTGCTAGACGGGCAGGGCTCTGCATCGGTGACGGAATCAGACCTTGCGACGGTGTTCTCTCGGCGGACGACCAAGCTCTACCTGAACGGACGCGGGGAACGTCCGATAGACAGCGAGTCAATTAGCCACATCGGGCTTCCGATAGGCGAGGTCAAGAAGGTGACGCGAGACCGCGAAGGCGTTTCGTGGCTTCGCTTCCACACGATGCGCGCTCTCGAAAAGCACGACGGACTCCAGTTCGATGCGGTTGGCGATGACGGACGCCACCTCGGCATGGGCATCGTAGAAATGCGTCTTGCGATTTCCCGCGCGCCAGTCTTCGAGGTTCCTGCTGGATCGGACGTGGAAGTGATGATCGACGATGCCCTTGGCGAAAGACTTGCGGCGGGCACGACCGTTTACTGTTCGATGTCCAACGCCGTTAAACGCAAATTCCCCCAGCCGTCGTTTAGGCCGTCCAGCGTTGAGGGCGGCGCGAAGGTCGATGTCGAACTGGAGCTTCGGGCGGACAGGCTGGAAGCCCGCTCGTCGTGGAAGGGCGGAAAAGTTTGCGTCAGCACGGCAGCGTCGCTGTCGCCGGCGAAGAATCCTGAGAAGACGGCAGAGGTTGCAGAGCGCGCGTTTTCCAGACTTGGCGGAACTGGCTATCGGCTAGGAAAGATATCCGTGAATGATCCTGACGGGCGCTTCGCTCCAATGGGCGCCTTGAATGAACTCCGCCGCGAACTTGTTGCCGCGCTTGATTCGGAGAGAACCCGTCTTTGCCGAGAAAAAGTGTCCGAGGCCGTTGCCGACGATTGCGCGGGAGAGGGCGTTTTCCCTTGCAAGCGGAGGTTGAAGATACGTCTAGGGCAAAAAGTCCCGTCCGGCAAATGGGATGAAATAATTGTCTCGATTGCGGCAGGCGACCCGGAAAAGATACGCGCCGCGTTGCCAGGCGAGGAAACGTGCGGCGCGGCATCCATTAGGCTCGCGGTTCCCGTCTATATGCCAGAGCCTGAGTTCGGCAGGCTCAGGACGACCGTGAACAGGCTTGTCCGCGGCGGATTCTTAAAGTGGGAGTGTTCCGATCTTGCGACGCTTAGGATGCTGAAGTTGCTTGGCGTCGAGGACATTACGGCGGACTGGACCTTGTATGCATTCAACGCGAAGGCGCTTGCGGAGCTTTCGTCGGCGGGGGTGCGTCGCTTTGTGGCAAGCCCCGAGAACAACAAGGAAAATGTGCGGAGCCTTGCGGAGTCCGGCTACGATGTTGAGTTCCTTGCACAGCAATCTACACCGCTTTTCGTTTCGCTCCATTCCCCATTCCCCGTTCCCCGTTCCCCGTTCCCATTTGTCGTCTTCTGCCGCGATGGGCTGTGGGTGACGACTAGGGCGACTCCGCGCACGTTTGACACGCCAGATGGCGCATCTGATCGCATAGACCTTTCATGGGATCCAGAGATATGATCATAGTCGAAGTCTGGGAAAAGTTCAAGAAGATCGGCTGGTTCCTGCCGGGGTTCATCCTGTATGCGGCGTATCCGCCGATGTGCGAGGCGGCGGACGTTCTCTTTGCGCTCGCGCCGCTCATGTGGCTTTCACGGCAAGGGAACGCAAAGGAGTCCGCAAAACGGTGGTTCCAGGCCGGCGCGTTCTACTGGCTGGCCACGCTTTCGTGGATGCCGGCGATAATAAAGAATGGCGGACCGTGGCCGCTCGTGGTGCTTGGCTGGGGCGCGCTTTCCGCCTATTGCGCCGGATACTTCGCGCTCTACGGATGGCTCTCGGCGAAATACTGGTCGTGGGCGAAGTCGTGGCCGCGTCGCCTGCTTGGCATCGTCATTGCGGAACCGGTGCTTTGGTGCGGACTGGAACTTGTGCGTTCGCGGCTCATGGGTGGATTTGCGTGGAACCATCTTGGCGTTGTCCCGGCGAATGCAGGCTTTGGTGCGCCGGCCGCGATTGGCGGCGTGTACCTGCTCTCGGCCGTCGTCATACTGATAAACGGCACGTTCGCCGGCGTTGCGGAGCGGATGGTCGCAAACATTCGTGCGCGGCGACGGATGGCATACGATGCGTCTGCGCTTTCGAGATGGCGCAGCTTTGAGACGCTGCTTGCGGTTCTTGCGGTCGCGGCGATCTACAAGTGTTCGTCGTTCGTGAAGCCGGAAGGGACGTGTGAACGAGAGGGGGACGGCGTCAAGGTCGCTCTTGTGCAGCGAAACTTTCCGTGCGTGTTCAAGAGCCGCGACGAGGAAAATCCCTATTCGGCGTACGGCAAATTGCTCGACAATGTCGCGGCGCTCAAGCCCGATCTCGTGGTGCTGGCCGAAAGCGCGATGTGCGAGTTCGGTCCTGTCGATCAGCAGGGGGCGATGCGCTTTGCGTCGTTTGTGAAGGAGAAGACCGGCGCGGATCTTGTCGCGGGCGGAACGCGCTACGCGGAGGGCCTGACGTACAACAGCGCGGGACTTTATTCCGCAGGGGATGTGAAAGCGTACGACAAGGTTCATCTAGTTCCGTTCGGCGAGTTCATTCCAGGCGACAAATTGATACCCGCGCTGCAGAAGCTCGCTCCGGTCGGCAGCTGTACGCCCGGCGATCTGAAGACGCTGGAGTGGAACGGGCACCGCCTTGGCATCGCCATCTGCTACGAGGATACCGACTCCGCGCAGGTGCGCGAACTTTCGCGAAACGCGGACGCGCTCGTGTTCATAACGAACGACAGCTGGTTTTCAAACTCCAACGAGGCTCTTGCGCATGCATGGCAGGCGACGGCACGTGCGATAGAGACGGGTCTTTCGGTTGTTCGCGTCGGCAACAGCGGCGTTACGGGCACAATCTTGCCGACGGGACGCGCAACGTGGCTTCTTGGCGAAGACGGGCGCCCTCTCGTCGATGGACGAGGCGCGATGCTAGACCGCGTCGTCTTCGGCAGATGCCCAACGCCGTATGCTGCAATTGGCGATTGGCCGCTTGGCATAGCCTTCACACTTCTAATCTTGGCTATGGCTTGGCGTTGGCGCGGCGCTTTTCAGCGATATATTCAGACTTTGACTTCCTCGACATGTTGCACATGCCCATATTTTACAACGGTGCACAGTATTTGACGAACGGGCCCCTCTCGAAAGAACCTACTTTCTTGATCGGGTGCACACTATTCTAACGAATCGCGCACAGCGGGGGTTGACTAGAGCGTGGGAAAGTTGGTATAATGCCAACCGAAAATGGTGTAATGTCAACTAAAGGTAATAGGAATAACAGCTAAACAAGCGATTTGCGCAGTCAAATCGCGCTATATGAGGAGTATTGTGATTATGAACATCACGAAAAGATTCCTTGCGGCATTTGCCGCATTGGCGTTTGCACATTCCATTCAGGCCGGTGATGGCAGTTTGACTTTCTCGCCGACTGCTTTCCCGGATGCAACGGTAAATGAGTCGTATGAGCAGTCGGTAACCATTACGTCGGACATGGGGATTTCAAGCCCCAAAGGCGTTTCAGGCTTGCCGAGTGGATTAAGTGCAAGGTCTGCTGTCAAGGGCTCTGCTCTCACATTGACCGTTCAAGGAAAGCCCACCGTAAAAGGCACATTTACAATCACCGTCACCGTGATGCTTGGGGACCGATCGACAACATCTGGCCTAATCTCCTTGACCGTGAAAGATGGCTCAGGTGGGGGCGGGGTGACGACTCCAACGCTTGAGCGCAATAGCCCGTCCACGGCAAGCGTGAGCATGACAGTGGGCGACAAGCAGAACTTCAAGGTAACTGCGAAGGATATTGGAAGTGCAACGCTGTATTGGTATGAAGACGGTTCCAATGCTGGGTGTACTGGGGCGGAATTTGAATACTCGCCCAGCAGTGCGGGGTCGCACACGGTCGAATGCAGGGCCATGCAAATGAGCGGCAGCGGGGGCGTTGTAACACTTGCCAGTGTTTCATGGAATGTGGCGGTGAGCGCTCCGGCTACTACATTCTCGCCCAAATCTCCGGCGTCGCAGAATGTGTCGATGAGCGTTGGCAAGTCGCAGGCGTTTGAAGTGGAAGCGTCCGGCTCGACCGAAGGAATCAGCTACAGCTGGAGCGCGTCACCTGGATCCGGCAGCGGTTCTGTTCCAGTTGTCGCCAATGGTCTTTCCTGCACATTTACCCCGCCTGCAGGCGGAACATATGTTGTGCGCTTCACATACGGCAGCAGTAGCCAGGTTGCATGGGTTGTGACGGTCTCTGCACCGACGGTGGAATTTTCGCCGTCGGGGACATCCGTGGTTATTCAGCCCGGCGAAAGACCCACTTTCAACGTAATCGTCAAGAATGCGACATCGGACGTGCTCTACCGCTGGTGGCGCGGCGATGACGAAGGCAGCCTGGCCCCGGCCAGTACCGGTACGGACAGCAACGCCGCCGCGTACCAGTACATTCCTTCGCATTCCGGTGCGCAGCTTTTGCGCGCAGTCGCCAGCTCAGCTGACGGCAAGACCGAATACGGCAGCCATACCTGGACTGTCACGACGGACGGGCCGAGGATTGTTTCAGTCACACCGTACACGAATTCCGTAGAGATGGTCAAGGGCGAAAAGCGGAACTTTACCGTGACGCTTGACAAGACCGACTACGAGCAGCTTACATACAATTGGGATGTTGAACTTTCCGAAAACTCCTGGTGGCCGTTTGTGAACGCGGCCGGCGCCACGCGCAGTTACACGTTTGACGGCGACGACAAGGGTATAAAAGTAACTATATACGCGAACGGTGTCAACTGCGGAACGCAGACTTGGTCGCTCGTGCCCAAGGCGAGCGAGGTGACGACGCTTGAGCGCCTGACACCCGTTCAGGCGGATGTGACGATGGTTGCCGGTGGCATGCAGACGTTCAGGGTCATCGGCGAGGAGAGGAATGCCTATTCGAACTACTACTGGTATGTCGATGGCAAGGCCATGTCGGCTGGGTACAAGTACTACCCGTACTTCCCTGGCGTCAGCAACGGCGTCCATACGATCGAATGCAAAATACAGGCCGACGCGGAGGTGAACGGCGGCGAGGAGCTTGGCGAAGTGCAGGCTTCCACATACTGGACAGTGACTGTTGCGGAGCCGGAAGATCCTCCGCTATTCGAGCGCGAAGCGCCCTTGACGCCCGGCGTGTACACAAACTATTACGAAGATGTCGTCTTCAACGTCAAGGCCAACGGCGACACAAGCGGCGTGGACTACCACTGGGTCGTTTCCTCGGAGCAAGACCTCAATGCGGCGTTCAGGTCGTCCAGCGGACTTACCGCCACGTTGCGTCCGGCGAGAGAGGGCATCTACTACGTTTCTTTCGTCTATGGCGCGAACAGGTCGATACAGTGGGCCGTCACCGTCGGAACCGGCACCATCAACTCGCCAACACTGGCGCGGGTGGACCCTGTGGATGAAGACGCGTTCCCGTGCGTCTTCAGGGGTGAAACCAAAACATTCACGGTCGCGGATTCGGGCAAGTTTCCCGTGGACACCCAAATATACTGGGGCTGGAACCTTGGCAGCGATGTTGACCACAACGACTCGTTGCGGAAGACGGCTCCGATAACCGATGAGGACAGCCACAACTTCGAATTCGCCACAGGCGGGTATACGGAGATGGGCGTGCATACCGTGTATTGCTACGCCAAGAAATACGGAGCCGATCTTGACAAGAGGTACTGCGAATTGTCCTGGTACTTTAGAGTGCAGGAAATGCCCGTGCTGACCCGCATCGGCGCGGATACGGAAGTCAAGGTCAATGTCGGCGAGCCGAGCTCCCTCGGCGTCAGGGCGGATTATTGCAAGAGCAAGCACGTGGCGGTGCGCTGGTATGTCAACGGCCAGCTCCTTTCCGAACAGACCGGCGAGCCTATTCCAGAGCAGACCGCGTCTTATTCCAGCAAGACGTTTACGCCGTCTATCAAGGGCAACTATGCTGTAGAGTGCAAGGCCGAGACGCGCAATACAGACGGCAGCTGGCGTACGCTTTCGACGGTGGCCTGGACTGTTCGCGCCATCTACGGCGAGAAGGCGTACATACCCGTCCCGCTGCCCGATTCGGAAGTCCTCGGCGAGGTGTTCGCACACCGCGTGAGCCTGAAGCCGGGCGAGTTCTCGAAGCCGATCACGATGGCTGGCGGCGTCGCGGGATACAGCGAGTTCAATGTGATTGGATCGCTCCCGGCGGGCGTCACGCTTTCGTCGGGCGGCGTCCTTTCCGGCACGATGAACGACGACCTGAACGGCGAGGAAATCCAGCTCGAACTCGTGTTCAGCAGCCAGCCGCCGATCGTCAACACGTTTACGAACCGCGTCACGCTCACGCTGGTCAAGCGCGTCGAGGAGAACCGCATGCCGTACTTCAGCTTTGCAGACCCGGCAGACGCGGCGATCGACTGCTATATCGGCGTTCCCCGGACCTTCAACGTCTATGCCTATGACGAGGAAGAGGAAAATGTTACATACAAATGGTTTCTGGACGGCGATCTTACTCCAGTCCAGACCGGCACATATACGTTCAACGATTCTAATGCCGGGCATGTTGGCATGACGCGCAGCATCTGCTGCTGTGCTACAGACCGCAATCCCGGATATGTGTTCATGAAGGAGTGGACCGTCACAATGCGCCAGCCGGAGTTCGCTATCGCCACAACGACGCTCTCGGGCGGCACGGTGGGCGATCCTTCGGGTGCAATTCTGCTTGACTACATCAAGCCGAGCAACACTACGGTGGTTGCACTTGATGTGGTAGACGGCAAGCTGCCGCCAGGCTGGACGCCGCTCTCGTTTGGCACAAGCGACAGCTTCATCGCGGGCAAGTTCCGCAAGGCCGGCTCGTACACGTTCACGCTGCGCGCGACATGCTCGAACGGCGAGACGGCGGAGCAGACCTACACCGTCAACGTCGGCGGCACGGACGATGCGCCAAAGACCTGGAAGGTCGAATATTCTGGCGGCGGAACAATCAAGCCGACGAAGGCGGTGCTCCTCGGCAAGGGCGAGGATACGTACGCCTCCATTACGCAGACCTTGCAGCAAGGCGTGGCCGAAGGCGACACGATCGAAGTCTATTCCACCAATCCCGACATGACGGAGGAACTGTCCGCATTCAAGTACCTGAAGGGCGTCAATGTGCTCATAAAGGGCAACCTCATCATCGACGCAGGCAAGAAGGTTCCGGACGTCTCGATGTTCACGCTCGACGGCGGGTCGCTTCGGTTCAAGCTCGCCGGTCAGGCAGATGGCTATTACGGCGACAAGGTCGTTATCGCAACGATCGGCAAAGGCAAGAGCGTCGGCGACTACACGATCTACAACAATAGCCTGCCTTACTACACCGGCGAGCTTGCCGTCGATGACGACGGCAACATGTACACTCGCACGGTCTGCGTCAAGTACAACGACAGCGACGATCGCCTGAACCTTGCGGACGACATAACCCGACGCGATGTGACATTCAGCGGCACCACGTTCTCCAAGCGCGTCACCGTAGCATCGGAAGGCGTGTTGCCAGGCTCGGTTGTGTTCGCAGGCAGCAACATCCTTGCGGAGGACTTCACTCTGCCGGCGCTTGACGACGTGAAGACGGTGGTCAAGTCCGGAGCGACGATTGAATTTGGCAATGGCGCCAGCCTGGGCGACTCCAGGACCGGCGGCATTGAGCTGGAGGCCGGCGCGACGCTGCGGTTCAACCCGAACGGCTCGGGGCCGCTGATGTACGGCGTTCGCATGAAGCTGCCAAAGACCGGCAAGGTCAACCTTGCGCTGACGGGCGCGATGGAGGTCGGCAAGTCGTTCAACATCTCTTCGCGGTATGTCGGCGACAACGACCCGATGAACGTGTTCGAGATAGTGCAGACCAGCAGTGCGGTCGCCTACCGCCTCTATCGCGGCGGTGAGAATGCGCTTGTGTTGGCGGCGGAAACGGCGCCCAATCCGGGCGAGCTCATTTGGACTGAATCGGTGGATATGGGCGGAACGCTGGGTGGATCGTTCAGCCACACCTTCGCTGCCACAGCGAAAGATGTGAGCCCGCGCACCGGCTACAGTGACTTCACCTACAGTCTCCTTAATTCCGCATACACCGCGACGCGCACGGAGGATAAGACATTCAACGCATCTGTTGGCGAGCGCGAGCTATTGCAGGGTGCGTATCGCTATGGCGGGTCGGCTTCTGCGGCACCTGTCGAAATCGGATTCCCGTTCCCGTGCGGCCCGTCGTTTGTCTCTACGGTTAAAGTGTCGCCTTCCGGCAGGATAACAATAGGGGATGCGCAGGTCAACCTGTTGGACAAGGGCCTGCTAGCGGATATCCAGAATACGTATGCGCACGTCTATGTGGCGCGTTCGGAGGACGCGTTCACCGTCCGCTACGACCGCTTCGCCTCGCTCACGCTCACGCCTGACGGAAAGATTCGCGTGGCGTTCGGTCCTGACGCCGACGAGCTTTCCGTCAACGATCCGCAAGTCGCGCTGTGCTACATGACGGCGGGCGGCAATAGGATTGACTTCTCGTCCGCCGAGCCGTATGCCGGTTCGAACGACATTCTTCTTGAACCTGTCTGCCCGCCGGGCTTGACGCTTTCGAGCACCGGCGTTCTTTCCGGACGTCCGCTTCTTGCCGGCGACTATTCGCTCGACGTCAAGGTGACCGCGAAGGATAGTTTCAGCAACACCTACACGATGACGCGCACATTCAATCTCTCCATTGCCGGGGCAGACATTTCAGAACCGACGACGACAGTCATCGAGGCACCGGATGTTGCGGATGATGGCTATGTGCATCTCCTTCTCGGCGGGACGGCAAACTTCGAGGTGTCCGTCGAAGGCGGCGACGGCATGCGCTGGATGCTAGACGGTATTTGCGTTTCCTCGACCGGCAAATACACGCTGACTGCGCCCGCGACTCGTTCGCTGAATGCTGTCGATGCGCGAATCCACCGCCTTGCGGTTGAGACGACGGACGGCGTGGCCCGCAAGGTCTGGTATGTCGTCTACAACCGCAAGGTGTATGTCGACGCCAATTCGACTGCAAGCGCTGGCGGCGGTTCCTCTTCTGGTGGCGGCGACGGTGCTGCGGGCGGCGGTAGCACCATCATAATCGGCGAGGATGGCTCCATCATCACTGGCGGCGGTGGCGAAGGCGGGACTGGCGGCGGGACGACGGCCGACGGTCTGACGTCGGAAACCGCGTTTGCCGACTTCCAGGAGGGAATGTTCCGCTATCTGCTGAACGGCGACGAAGTGATTGTAGCGCCGGGAACTTATAGCACGCCGATTGACTTCTACAACAACGACGCGAAGGTGACGGTTTCGGCAACTGGAGCGACCCTTGACCTTTTCGGAAACACCAAGGGCTACACGCGCTGCTTCCGCCAGGGACGCTACGAAGTCATGATCGGCCGCAGCGGCTCGCCCGAGGTCATATTCATGCCAATCAACGAGGCGGCGGTGACGGGGCTTACGCTGTGCGGCGGCGCTGTTTCCTCTGACGTCCACGGTGTGGGCGGATTCTCCAATTCGAGCGTGAACTACTACGGCGTTGTCGGTGGTGGCGTGTTCGGCGGAACGTTCGAGAACTGCGTTATAACTGGGTGCGAGGCGAAGGACTACGGCGGCGGCGCGTATGGTGCCGTGCTCAACCACTGCATTGTGGAGGATTGCTCTGCGGCGGTTGGTGGAGGTTGCGCCAACTGCGAGCTTTCGTACTGCACGGTTGTCGGCAACGTCGCGACTTCGGCTGCGGGTGGCGTTGACGGCGAGTGCGAGGCATATTATTCGATCATTCTCGGCAACGAGGCCGCGGGCAAGGCGAACGAGTACGCGGCAACCACGACTCCGGTCAAGCTGACGCCGCAGGTGCCGACGATTGACAACTGCTTCACCGATGGCGACCCGCTCTTCTGCGCCGACTATCACCTCGCGTCCGGTTCTCCTGCTGAAGGCAAGGGCGCATATCCGACGCCCGATGCTACGGAATGTCTCGTTTTCGTCGAGATTGTGGGCGGCGGCACCGTCTCGCCCAACGAGATTGGCGGCAACGTCGTAGGCGTAGGCGAGAACTTGGCGTTCACTACGTCCGGGCGTGATGTCGAGGCCATCTACGTGAACGGCAATGCCGTAGACAGTCCTGCGAACAGCTGGACGCTGGAGAACGTGACCGCGAATACGACGGTTCGCTTTGTTTTCGGCGCGGCGACGCTTCGTGTGGGCGCGACGCGCGAACTCACGACCATTTCGTCCGCCGTTGCCGTTGCAGGTTCCGGCGATACGATCACGGTCGATGCCGGGACTTACGAGGAGACGATTGACGTACGCGGGTTCGCGGGGACGCTCACGATCGAGGCCGCAAATCCTGCGGCAAAACCGGTCGTTGACGCGAAGGGTGCGGGACGTTGCGTAACGGCGGTGGCTGGTTCCGACAAAGTCGTCTTCAGGAACCTCGTGCTTGCAAACGGCATGGCGGAGATGGTTTCCAGCGGAGCGCTGCCGTATGCCGAATGGTTTGCTGACGGCATCCACAGCTATACGGACGCCCAGTTGCTGGACTTCGGCTTTGGCGGCGGCGTGTTCGGCGGACGCTACGAGAACTGCGTCATCACGAACTGCACGGCGATCGGAACAATGGGCGGTGGCGCTTTCAGGGCGACGCTCGTTGGGTGTGAAGTCGCCGGCAACAGTGCCGGACAGAAGCTCGACAGCGACATCTACCGCGATTTGTGCGGCGGCGGCGTGTTTGGTGGGCTCGTGAAGGACTGCCGCGTCCACGGCAACTCGCTTGTCGGCTACAGGAACCAGGTCTACTGCCGCTATCGCGGCGCGGGCACGTTTGGTGCGGAAGTGCGCAACTCGTTCGTCTGGGACAACTACATCAACTGCGGATCCGTCGAGAGTGCGATTCCGAACGAGACGGACACGGGCTCCGATGGCATAACCGTCCACACGGTCGAAAAGGCACCGACGCCGACGCAGCTCGAAAACCACAGGACGCCGATTCCGGTCGACGGCGAGACTCCGACATATGCGACGCGCGAGGCTGCCGAGGCTGCCGCGGCGAAGCAGGTCGCGGACATCCCGACGCCCGTCGCGCGCGCGATCTCGAACCACGACGCCTACGTGAACCTCTTCGAGATCAGGACGGTCGAGGACGGAAATGGCGGGTTCGTCAACAAGACGGCGCTCAAGGAGTCGGTCCTCGAGACGATCCACGAGCAGGCGATGGATGCGCTTACGACGGACGACAGCGGCGAGCCGCGCGCGAGCTTCCAGGTGCAGAAGATGGAAAAGACCCTGACGAACACGATTCCCGGTCTATACTACGCGCTGGAGTTCTCGAGCGACCTGTCTAACAGCTCGTTCGTCGGCGAAAGGCATCTTTCGACTGGGTCGGGATCGATGAAGCTGTCGGCTACGTCGCTCAACACGCCGTCCGGCTTCTGGCGCATGGCTGTCTACCTCTCGCCCGATGGCGAGTGAGACATGCCCCCTGTCTAACCGCGTTGTGATATACTTTCCGACTGTTCCTGCCCAATAGGTGTTGGGATAGCCGAGACGCGAGTTGAAGCGAAGAGAATGCCCGGGAAGGACGGTCATCCAACCCGGGCTGCGGCGGTTAGCCCGTTACCCCCCAGAGGCTTGGACCTCGCGGGGGAGTCAGGGCACCGCCGCTTCGTCATGAGCCACAGCCTGGACTTTTAGGGAGAGACCCCAATGACGGTTATGTTTTTCGATGAAAAACCGTACAATTCTGCAAGATAACGCAGAATCGGCAAGGATGGGCTCATGTTTTTCTGGGGATGGTTTCCTGTTTCATGTTGGCTATGGCTTGGCGTTGGCGCGGTAGTCGCGCATAGATACGCCGCTTACATACGAAGTTAAGACGAAACATCCTGAGAAATGACGATTCCATTACCGCGAACTGCTTTAGGAATGTGCGCTCGAGCGGTCCATGCGCCGGAAGCTTGAGGCTCGCAAGGACGTCATCGACTTCGTTGTGCCGGGCGGAATATACGATGACAACCGCACGATACGCACGATGCATGGTGCGCATGCCGAGACAAAATTAGACAAGGTCGTTCGCCATGCTGGCAACAGCGTGTTCCCCAACGGCACTATAACCGTTAAGTTCCGTGATGT
>Ga0310696_10005186_pt1 | contig 15758 bp, 8 predicted proteins | sample AusTroGonzalo_MG_4_FD_203885 | JGI IMG/M metagenome (GOLD analysis project Ga0310696, IMG submission 203885) | Bovine rumen microbial communities from tropical cattle in Woodstock, Queensland, Australia - Gonzalo_02 (v2) (version 2) | ecosystem: Host-associated > Mammals > Digestive system >...
ATCTCGCCTACAACGGTGGCCAAATCGACATCGATCCTATCACCTTCGTTGGTGAAAAGGTTAAGGGTGAAGGCGACTTCCGCGTCAACTACAAGGAAGGTGGCGAGTTCACCAAGCACTACTGCATCCCTTATCAGCCCGAGATGGAAAACAGCGAGCTGAAGGCCGACCCGATGTTCTATGTCTACGAAGGCACAATCTATCCTACTCAGGATGAAATCGTGAAGAACGCCTACTTCACTCAGGGCAACACCGTGAAGCTGGCTGACGGCGTCATCGTGAAGGACGAGTTCATTGACGAAGTCGTTTACGACACCCTCGACAAGGTCAAGGCCGTCAAGAAGCTCACCTACTTCTACAACAAGGATTCGTATGACATCACCAGAAGAAAGGCCCTCAACAAGGAAGCTGATGCTGCTTTCAACGAACTGCTGAAGAGTGAAACGGAATTCGAAATCAGAGCTTGGGCTTCACCTGAAGGCGAAGAAGACCACAACAACACGCTGTCTGAGAACCGTAACAATGCCGCCAACGCCCAAATGATGAAGCTCGTCAAGAAGGCAAAGGCCGAAGGTGTCCAAATCAATGGTAAGGGTTATGGTCCCGACTGGAACACTTTCGTTGAACTCGTTCAAGCCTCCAACCTGAAGGACAAGGATGCCATCATCAACAACATCAACAACTCCAGCAACAGAGAAAGAACCATCAAGGAAATGTGCGCCATCTATCCTCAACTCGAAAAGGATATTCTGCCGCAACTCCGTCGCGCTGAAGTCTACGTGAACGAGCCTTACAAGGAAGTCGTCACCAGAAACATCAAAGTGAAAGTGGAAAAGAACTAATCCACTTCACCAACCAACAGAAAAGCCGCTCCAATCGGGCGGCTTTTTTTGTGTATAGCTGAAAAAATCACAAGGAAATCCTATGTAACCCAATGTCGTAGGGTTGATTGATAGCGTCAATAATGCGCTGATAGTCTTTCTCGTTCGCCACAAAGTCGAGGCGGTTGGTGTCAATCAACAAGATGCGCATGTTCCCCTGTTGCTGGCGGAGAAAATCGAAATAGCCCTGCTGGATGTTTTCCAAATAGGCATCGCTGATTTCCTGCTCGTAGCTGCGTCCGCGCTTGCGGATGTTGGCCTGCAAACGCTCCACATCGGAGTAGAGGTACACCAACAACTCAGGTTTGGGCATATCCGAGAAGATGATATTGAAAAAACGTGCAAACAGTTGGTATTCATCATCCTGCAAGTTGTTCTTCGAGAAAATCAGCGACTTGGCCACATAATAGTCTGAGATGATGAAGTCGTGGAACAGGTCGAGGGCACCTAACTTGTCCTTCAACTGTTGATAGCGCAAGGCCAAAAAGGTCATTTCCAGCTGGAAGGAATACTTCTCCGGCTCCTTGTAGAACTTGGGCAGGAACGGATTCTTGTCGCCCTCAAACTCCTCAAGGACCAATTTCCCATTGAAATCGTTGGCAATGCGCGTGGACAAAGTGGTCTTGCCTGCCCCGATGGTTCCTTCTATGGCGATATAATTGTATTGCATACTCATTCGATTTTTCTGACTTCCGAGAAGTCGTGGCAACGCCTCAACAGCTCGGTTTGGGTGAAGTCAAACGCGGGATGCACCAACTGCGGTACCATTTCGCACAAGGGCAACAAGGCAAAACGGCGTTCGTGCAGTCGCGGATGCGGGATGGTGAGGCTGTCGGTCAGGACGATACGGGAACCGTAATACAGGATGTCCAAATCCGCTGTCCGCGAAGTGTAGCCTTCCGCTTCGGGATGGCGTACACGCCCCAGTTCGGTCTCAATGTCAAGCAGTTGCCGCATCATTTCCTCAGGTTCAAGTTCTGTCTCGACGATGATGAGTCGGTTCAAGAACCATTCCTCCGCCTCAAAGCCCCATGGTTCTGACTCGTAGGCCGACGAAACCGCCACAATATGGCCACACCTATTATTAATTAATAGGCAAGCCTGCGCAAAGATTTGGTTTTTGTCGCCCATGTTCGAGCCGAAGAGAACGTAACATTTTTCCATCGTCGAGATTTTCGGCAAAGGTAAGTTTTTTTTATGTACCTTTGCGGTCTAAACAAACAAAAACATAGCATCATGAAATTCGGTAAAGTTGTACTTGCTGCCTTCATCGGCACACTGATTGCATTGGTAATCAACTTTTTCATTAAGGTTGGCGTGGTTTCTTCCATGATCTCTAACCTGTCGAAAGACACAGAAACTTCGACAACCGTAAAGCCCAACTCCGTGCTTTACATGAAACTCGACTACGAAATTCCCGACCGCACCACCGACAATCCTTTCGGCGGCCTCGATTTCATGTCCATGGAATCAAAAGACATGACGGGTATGAACGACATCTTGCGCAACATCGAACATGCCAAGACCGACCCGAACATCAAAGGTATCTACATGGAACTGAGTAGCATCCCGACTTCCACGGCCACCTTGCAGGAAATCCGTGACAAACTCATTGAATTCAAGGAATCGGGTAAGTTTATCGTCACTTACGGCGAAAGCTACAGCCAATCCGCCTATTACATGGCCTCCGTCGCCGACAAAGTCATCTTGAATCCTGAAGGTGCCCTCGACCTGCACGGCATGGCCACGCAAATCACGTTCTATAAGCACCTGCTTGACAAACTTGACATCGAGATGCAGATTGTGCGCGGCCCCAACAACCGCTTCAAGAGTGCCGTGGAGCCTTATTTTTTGGACAAGATGAGCGAGGCTAACCGCGAGCAGATGGACAAGCTTCTGGGCACTGTTTGGGGACAAATCCTCGCTGGCATCAGCCAAAACCGCAACATCTCCGTGGAGCAACTCAACCAGATTGCCGACGACTTGGAGACCCTATTCAATGCCCAAAAAGCCAAAGAACTCGGCTTGGTTGACGCACTTTACTACAAAGACCAAGTGCTTGACGAGCTCAAAGGCCTGACAGGCAGCAACAAGAGCATCAACGCCATTGGCAATGCCAACTACGCCAAATCCTATAAGGACAAGAACGCCAGCAAGAACGAGGTGGCCATCATCTATGCTTCGGGACAAATCTTCGACGGCAAGGGCGAAGAGAGCGAGGCCATCTATTCCGAAAACCTCTCCAAAACCATCCGCCAAGCCCGCGAAGACGAGAACGTGAAAGCCGTTGTGCTGCGCGTCAACTCGCCTGGCGGCAGTGCCGTGGCCTCAGCCATCATCGGTCGTGAGCTCGACCTCACCAAGGAAGTGAAGCCTGTCATCGTCTCCATGGGCAACTACGCCGCTTCGGGTGGTTACTGGATTTCAGCCAACGCCGACTACATCTTCGCCGACCCCACCACCCTCACCGGTTCCATCGGCGTGTTCGGCACCTTCCCCAACATGCAAGGCTTCTTGAACGACAAGGTTGGCTTGACCTTTGACGTGGCCAAAACCAACAAAAACGCCGACTTCGGCAACGTCACCCAACCCCTCACCGAGTTCCAGTATGGCAAGTTGCAGGAAATGGTGGTGAAGACCTACGACGACTTTACCAAGCGCGTTGCCAATGGCCGTGGCCTGACTCAAACCTACGTTGACAGCATCGGGCAAGGCCGCGTGTGGGCGGGTGCCGATGCCATTGGTCTTGGTCTTGTCGATAAGCTGGGCGACATGGAAGACGCCATCGCCTATGCCGTACAGAAAGCCGAACTTGGCAGCGACTACAAGGTGACCGAATGGCCCAAGCAGAAGGACTACTTCACCCGTATCATGGAATCCATCAACGGCAATGGCTCCGACCAACTTGATGCCGCCATGAAACAGAGACTCGGTGCCTATTACGACTACTTCAAAGGCTTGGAGAACCTTCAGAAGAACACAGGCATCCAGGCACGGTTGCCGTTTGACATGGTGATTGAATAAAATCCATCCATATTTTACACTTATTTGTCCCCGAAGGCACTTTTATATGCTTTCGGGGACAATTAGTATAGTGCTTATTTATCCCCGAAAAAGCTTTTTTATCGTTCAGGGAAAAATAAGAGGGCATTTATTTATCCGTGAAAGGATATTTTGTACCTTTTTTCATCCACAACCTACCCCAAAATCGCAACGTACATCTTACATTGATAACAACTTACGGCCTGACTTACAACGAATATTTCGGGCAGATTCAAAGGTTGGTCACGATGGACGATTTGTTCAAAGAAAACCGATAATCTGCTGTTAAGTCCTTCAAAAAATGACTTAGCAGCATATTATCAAGTATTTTTTACAGATTACCTGCTGTTAAGTGCAAAAAAAATCGACTTAGCAGCAGATAATCGAAAATAATTTCGTTTCTTTGCAGCATTGAACGAAAAATATCATCATCATGCTGATTGGACGCAATAAGGAAAGGGAAGAACTGCTCGGACTTTTAGACAAGGACGAGTCGCAATTCTGTGCCGTGTATGGGCGGCGGCGTGTGGGCAAGACCTACCTCATCAAAGAAACTTTTGAAAGCCACTTCGCTTTCTACCACACAGGCGTGGCCAATGCCCCCAAAAAAGAGCAACTGACCGAGTTTCGCGAGTCACTACGCAAGGCCGGACTGAAACGCTGCAAGATGCCCCGAACTTGGTTTGAGGCTTTCCACCTCCTTGAAACGGTTTTGGAGCAATCGACCGATAAGAAAAAAGTGGTCTTTTTGGACGAACTTCCTTGGATGGACACAACCAAATCGCAGTTTATCAGTGCCCTGGAACACTTTTGGAACGGTTGGGCCAACATGCGCAACGACATTGTACTCATCGTTTGCGGTAGTGCCACCTCATGGATCATCAAGAAAATCATCCGCGACCACGGCGGGCTGCACAACCGCCTGACCGACCAAATCTACCTGCGGCCTTTCTGCCTCGGCGAATGCGAGCAATACGCACAATCGCTGCAAATCAGCATGACGCGCAAAGACCTCATCGAAACCTACATGATATTGGGCGGCATCCCCTATTATTGGAGCCTTTTGCGGCGAGGCGAGAGTCTTGCGCAAAATATCGACCGTCTGTTTTTCGCCGATGATAGTCGCCTCGCCAATGAGTTTGAGGCACTGTACGCCTCGCTGTTCAAGAAGCCTGCGCCCTACATCACTATCGTCACCGCTTTGGCGACCAAAAAGGTAGGAATGACGCGCAAGGAACTCCTTGATAACACCGGCCTTGACGACAATGCCGTCTTCATCCGCACCTTGGAGGAACTGGAACAATGCAATTTCATTCGAAAATACCAAATCCTCGGCAAGAAGCAACGTGATGCGATCTACCAACTGATGGACAACTTCACGCTGTTTTATTTCCGTTACCTCACGAGCAACACAAATAAAGACAACCACTTCTGGACCAGCAACTTATCATCGCAATTACATTCCTCTTGGGCTGGCTTGGCTTTCGAGCGGGTCTGCCTATGGCACCTGCCGCAAATCAAGGAGGCCTTGGGCATCGGCGGGGTGGTCAGCACGGCGCAATCGTGGCACACCGAAGCCACCAAAGAACACGAAGGCGCACAAATTGACCTGCTCATCGACCGAAACGACGGTGTCATCAACTTGTGCGAAATGAAGTTTTCAGATGACACCTATTCCATTGACAGCAAAGAAGATAAAAACCTCAGAAGACGGAAATCCGTGTTCCAGCAAGTCAGCAAGACCCGCAAGGCCGTCCACACCACGATGATTACCACTTACGGCGTGACCCACAATGCCTATTGGAACAACATCCAATCCGAAGTGAAAATGGACGATTTGTTCAAAGAAAACCGATAATCTGCTGTTAAGTCCTTCAGAAAATGACTTAGCAGCATGTTATCGAGCATTTTTTACAGATAATCTGCTGCTAAGTCCAAAAAAATTCGACTTAGCAGCAGATAATCGGATATTATTACAGAAAAATGGTCAGTTTTTGCTATTTCTCATACTCCGCCAAAACCTCTTCCCGCTCCATCTGCTTCTCGCCCCAGTCGTCCATCAGGTTTTGGAGTTGCTCTTTCTTCTGGCCGTAGGCCCAATACCAGTCGTTGTCAATCTTGATGTCGGGGTGCTGGTCGGGGTTGGCCATGATGGTGTCTTGCTCGGCTAATTCGGCTTCGAGTTTGCCGATAGCTTCCTCCAAGCGTTGGATTTCCTTGTCGACCTTGCGCAATTTGGCATCGATTTGCTTCTTGCGCTCGTAATTAATCTTGTTCTGCGACTGAGGTACAACTTCTTGGACTTTCGTTTGCTTTGCAGCGATTTCCAATTCCTTCAAGTGGCTGAGGTTCTTCTGCTCCAAGAAATCGTAAATGTCGCCGATGTATTCCTTGATGTTCGGCTTGCGGAACTCGTAGACCTTGTTAGTCAGGCCTTGCAGGAAGTCACGGTCGTGGGAGACGATGATTAATGTGCCGTCATATTGGATTAAGGCGTTCTTCAAAATGTCCTTGGAGAGCATGTCCAAGTGGTTTGTAGGTTCGTCGAGGACAAGCAAATTGGTCGGGAAAAGCAGCATTTTGGCTAAGGACAAACGTGCTTTCTCGCCGCCCGAGAGTACTTTTACCTTCTTGTCGATGTCGTCGCCACGAAAGAGGAAAGAGCCTAACAACGCCTTCACCTTCAGGCGCATGTCGCCAATGGCCACATCGTCCAAGGTCTCAAAGACGGTCTTGTTCATGTCAAGCATGTCCTGTTGGTTTTGGGCATAATACCCAATCTTGACCTCGTGGCCAAGTTTCACCTCACCTTCGTGGTCGAGAACGCCGCAGATGATTTTCGACAACGTGGATTTGCCTTCACCGTTACGACCGACAAACGCAATCTTCTCCCCTCTCGGAATCAGCAAGTTGATGTCTTTGAGAATCACTTGGTCGCCGTAGGACTTGCCCACGTGATTCAACTCCAAAGTGACCTTGCCGGAATGTGGCGCAGGCGGGAACTTGAAATGGATAGCCGTGCTGTCGATGTCATCAATGACGATTTCATCCATCTTTTCAAGCAGTTTCACACGGCTCTGCACCTGCTTGGCTTTGGTGGCCTTGTAGCGGAAACGCTCGATGAAGGCCTCAATATTCTTGATTTCGCGCTGCTGGTTCTCGTAGGCCGAGCGTTGCATATCTACACGCTCCTCACGCAAACTGACGTAATCGGAATACGGCACCTTGTAGTCGTAGATTTTGCCATTGCTGATTTCCACCGTGCGGATGGTGATGTTGTCCAAAAAGGCGCGGTCGTGCGAGACCATCAGGATGGCACCGTAATAAGCTTTCAGGAAACCTTCCAACCATTGGATAGACTCGATGTCCAAGTGGTTGGTCGGCTCGTCGAGAAGGAGCAAGTTCGGCTTTTTCAACAGGATTTTGGCCAATTCCACGCGCATCTGCCAGCCGTTGCTGAACTCGCGCATGGGACGCAGCATATCTTCATGACCGAAGCCCAAACCGACCAGAATCCGTTCCGCCTCGCCTTCGATGGAGTTGCCACCAAGCAGGGCCAAACGGTCGTTCAGGTTGTTCAACTTGACGATAAGTTTTTCGTATTGTGGGCTTTCATAATCGGTGCGGTCAGTCAGCTCCTGCTGAAGCCTTTCCAAATCACGCTCCATTTGATGATACTCGTCAAAGGCGGTCATGGCTTCTTCCAAAACGGTTTTCGGGCTGTTCACATTTTTTTCCTGAGGCAGATAGCCGATGGTAACGCCCTGTGGGATAATGACATCGCCTTTTGATGGTTGCTCTAACCCACAGATGAGTTTCAGCAGCGTGGTCTTGCCTGCGCCGTTTTTGCCCACCAGACCGATGCGGTCTTTCTCGCGAATCAAAAAGGAAATGTCGGTGAAGAGGTCTTCACCGGTGAAATGCATGCTCAAATTTTGGATTGAAATCATCGCTTACCGTTTTAGGCGGCAAAGGTAAGGCTTTTTATTGAACGCCTAACGCGCTAAAACAAAAGGTTTAGTTGTCACACCGTTTGGGGACATCACCCTTAGCCAGTACAAACCGTTTTCAAAGCCCGACAAATCAAGTTGCAAACAGTTGTTTTTGGCTTCTTTGCTGAACAACACCTGCCCTAATGTGTTGCAAATCATCACCTTTTGCATTCCTTCCAACTCAATGGTAATCTGTCCGTTGGAAGGGTTGGGATACAACTTAAACGTGGATTCTTGGTTTTCGTCGGTCGAGGTGATGTCTATGGCCACGTAATTAAGTTCGGGGTCGTTCAAGGTGGTGGCAAAGTCCGATTCGCAGGTCTCGCCATTGTCGGCCAAATAAAATGCTGTCAAACGATAATAGGCGTATTCATCGGGATAGTCGGCAAGATTGTCGCGATACTCGTAATACACCTGCCCTTCGACCGCCGGCACCGTTGCAATCTGCTGATACACATTATTGTCGTAGGAGCGGTACAAGTTATAATGTTGCAGGGTGTAGTCCTCTTCACGAAGAGCCACTTCACGATTGTAGCGATTGGTCAGATAAGCTCGCAACATCCAAGTATAGTGCATGTTAAAGGTGTTCATATCCGTCCAGGTCTCGCTGTCCAACGAAACCCAACGTCCATTGGGATTGCCCATGTCCTCACATGCCGCTGCGGGACGTGCCAGTCCTTGTTGACCGACAACAATCCAAATCGGTTCGTTTTCAGGGATTTCGTATGCAGGAGAGATGGCCTCTTCGTGCCATGAGTTGGCACCTGACAAAGCCATGTTTTGCGAACGGACAAGGGTGCGTGGAGCCGTATCACCGCCCACAAACACCCACAATTGGTAGGTACCCGCTGCCACATCGTAAAGCGAGACCTTTTTCAAGGAAGCACCCATATATTCCGCCAACTCCTCAGCCTCGAAACGGATGGCCCAGAAGATGCGTGGCTCACCGTCACCGCCCAAGGAACGCTTGAACACGCCGTTGTCGTAATACAGCCATTGGTCAATCGGTTCGGGCCTTTCACCCCACGAAATCAAAGCACCAAAATCGGTATCGTCTTCCTCGTAGGTGGTGCCGTCAAGCTTCATGGGAGGGTCACAATAAGCCGGAAAAGACGGATGAGTGCATTGCTCACACGACATGGAATAATAAGTGCCGTCCGTCGGGCCGTCATACACCAAACGCAGGCAATACTCCATCTCGCCATGCAACTCGACGGTCTCATCCAAAAACGAATTCCCCTCCGTAAAACCTAACCACTCGCCCTCGCGGAACAAAATTGCCCCGACATAACTGCCTTCGGGATAAGTCCAGGAAAGCTGGATCGCCTCACCCTGCTGCGACCAATTCAAGCCATCGGTGCTGCCTTCGAAGTCGCTGCACGAACGATACACCCACCAACACGACTGCCATTCGCAAGTGTCGGAGAGATAGACCGGCCTCACTTGCACCAAGCATGAATCACCTTCCGAAAGGCCGCTCACGTCAAATTGGAAAAACGCCGCCGTTGTATTCGCCACAGGAACGCTGTCCAACATAATCTCAAAAAACTGCAAATCGCGGTTTCCTGCCTCGCCCACACTCCATAACGCACAACCTGTAGAAGAGACATACAAGGTGTCAATACCATTCGTGGCCTCCACCAACTCAATTTCGACTTGCGTCGGCCCAAAAACGGAAATCGCTGAATCCGAGACATAATCCAAAAAACCGTCAAGATGGACCCGTAACTCGTATTCGTCACGATAGACCGAGGGCAACAGACAGTGTCCGTTGGCATCCAAGGTAGCTTGATACGTCTGCCCCGATTCCTCAACCGACGAAAGTGTCACCAAAGCACCTGAAGCCGACAATCCCACGTTGGTCGTAGCTTGAATCTCCAACATCGTGGTCATATTCTTGTCTAAGAAAGCCGACCAAACCGTATCCGCATGGTCCCGATTGCCTTCGTAATAGCAACTCACGCCCCAACGGTATTTTCCCCAAGGCAGGCTGCTCCAATTCATCTCCATAAACATGGTGTCGGTCAGATGCGAAGCCAAAAGCACAGCCTCCTCTTCAAAACGGCTACGGAACAAATCATAGTATTGGAACGAACGCTCAGCCCGCTTTGCACTGTCCTCCATATAAAAACGAATGCAGTCCACATAGAAGCAGTCGTCACCCTCATCCGTTGAGCTGTCTTTTTTGTATGTCCAACGAAACACATGTTCGCCCGCAGCGATGTCAACCCGATGCTCCGTCCAGTCCTCCTCGCCCGAGCATTCCAATTTCTTTATGCCGTCGAGGTAAAAACGACCCATATCATAAAGGCTTTCGGAAGAGATTTTGCTGAAAAAACCCATCTGTCCCGCCAAAGGAACGTAAACGGAAACCTCAATCTGAGACTCACCATTTCCGACACCCTCGCAAGTCGATTTCATGCAGTAATTGCCTTCGTAGGCATGTAAGGAATCGATGGACCAAGGATGCGCCGAAAGGGTATCGTCCCAATTGAAATGGCTGAAATCACCCGACTCGAAATCCTCAAACAGCAGGGGATCGTGCATCGACCATGTGAGGCGAACCAAATCATTCGTAAACTGTCTTGCCAAAACATAACGCACTGGATGGAGCACCTCATGCAAAATAAAATTAATGTCAATCAAGGTCTGGCCTTCCGAAATTTGCAGTGAATCAGGCAAATAGACCGTTTCATAACCTTCGGCAGAGGCCCATACACAATACGTGCCTGCAACCAAACTGTCATGATAAAAGCCCAATGTATCCGTAACAAGCTGAAAAACAAGCGTATCGCTCAACTCGGTGATACCTGAAAAAGTCACCACGGCTCCTTCAATAGGGGTAATGGAGTCTTGTTCATACACCGTTCCACTTACGGCCACCTGAGCCCAAGCCTCCCGACCCATTAACATCAAGACCAAAACCGTCAGAATTGTCGTTAACCTTCTCATTTCCATCCCCTTTCTCAACGTTTTACAAATTTGGCCTTCATACATCCTGAATCAGCGTTCACCTGTATGAAATAGATGCCCATCGGCAAGTCAGCCACCGAAATCATGCACTCGCCCAACAAATTGGAACACATTTGCCGTTCGGGACACACCGTCATGCCGAGACTGTTTTGCACCACAACCTTGTACTCCACATTAGCCTTCAATCCGCAAATGATGATTCTATCTTCAGCAGGGTTCGGATAGACACTCAGTATTGTCGGGTCAATTGCTACATTCTCATGGTTCAATCTCACTCGACCTTCCTGGTTGACAAAGAGATGCAAACCCTCAGCAGAAGGCTGTTCCGGCGAAAGCGTGATTTCCTCGCACATCCCCCGACCATAACGCGGCAGGTCAGCCATCAAATAATAGGTGCCAAAAGGCAAGTTGTTGAAATCGAAGTGTCCTTCATGGTTCGTAAGCGCAAAGCCCAAAATCCGCTGTTTGGTAGCATCGAGCAACAGCACGCCCACATTCGACAAACCACCCGCGCAATACGCTACATCATCTCCCTCGCGCAACCAAGGTTGACAGTAGAAATCGTGGGCCTTGAAAGGTTCATCAGGATAGTCGAACACGCCACTGATACGGCCTTCGCCCAAGGCAAAACCTGGCATCAAAGGAAGCAGCTCCATATCCACATCATAGACATTGCCGTCCACTTCAATCATGTTTGACTCGTTCCATTGCAAGTCGCCGAGATAATAGCACCCACCTGCATCAGCATCCAAGGTATCGGGAAACGCATACAATATATAGGTTTCGGGCAACAACGCAGGAAACTTGAAAAAGCCCTCATCATCGGAAACCGCGTGATAGAAGCCGGAGCCAAAAGGATTGTCATCACCCAAAGAAGCCGCAATCACATGAGTTTGAGGACGCAACACCACTCCCGACCATGTCCTACCCTCAAGGGAATAGTCCTTAAACAAGTCGAAACGGACCACATCGAAAGCGTAGCCGCAGAACGACCAGGCTTCAAGCACCAACTCCACAAAACCTTGTTCTTTGTCCATCTCGCCTGGATAATAGTGGGTTAGCAAAGCCAACGAGTCCTCAAAGTTGCCGTCGCCCATGGAATACCAGCGCAGGGAATCGTAGTTGTAAGCCTCGGCCTGGTCGAGCAACAATGGGTGGTTCATGCCGCTGAAGCCATCCTCGCCAGCGTAAACGTCCAATGCCTTATAAAGATCGAGATGCAACGCGTCCGTCTTGGTTGTGCCGTTGCTAATCACACGCAACGTCAAGGTCACCTCGCCTGCTTCGTAGTCGGCTTCTGAAGGATAGTAGACAGGGCTCAAAGAAAGCGAGTCGGAGAAAACACCCGTGCCTGAAGTACGCCAAACGAAACTGCTATACATGTAAGGAATGCTGGACTCGCTAATGGAATAGCCTGATTGTGAAGCGCAAAGACTTCCATCACGACCTGCGTAGGGATAATAGGTGGCAAAAGCATACGCACTTTGACCAGTAGAAGCATAAACATCAGGATTGTAGGCTCGGTCGCAGGCCACAACGGCAACATTCTCAGTCTGTTGCGGTGTCAACAGATAGGAATTTTCTACAATCCCATCAATGCAGTGAGCGAACTTATAGTAATTGAAATTGCCATAAAACAGCACATAATGGTCAACATCCTGCTCCATGTTCTCATCCCAGGAAATCAGCCATTTGTTGTTCACAAACTGTTTCTTCACCTTGAATGGCGGCGCGATGGGGGCGGCAGTGTCGCACTCCGACATTTGGGGTTCATAGACAATCTCACCCAAGGCAGGTGAGTCGTGTCCGTCAAGAATCACGGATTCAATCTCCGCCACGGATTCAGCATCCCAATAATTATCCTGCAAGTCAATATTTTCCGTGGAGACATTGGCAAACAGAATCGCATCCTTTTTGTAGTGCAGGAAATTGTTGTGGTTCATGCGCGACTTTTCGGAAGGAAAACTTACAATCCTTTTCTTGGCCTCACTGATGGTATTGTGCGTAAATACGGCGGAACCGGCAGCTTGAAGATTGGTCAAAACCAGTTCATTCTCAAAAAAGGTGTTTTGCACAAAAACGAGATGACACACGCGCATCATCCTGACGGCTTCGTCGTTGCTCCAAAACACATTATTCCGAATGACCAGCGTATCCGTCGCCGCCTTGATGCCGTAGGACGAATAACCCGAACCGCCTTCGGGCAAGTCGGACGAAATCAGGTTGTTTTCGATATAATTTGTGGCTTCCTTGTCGGAGATGCCGCCCACAGCCTCAAAACTGACAGCGGTGGCAGCCCCTTGGAAACAATTGTCGGAAATATGATTACGGTTGCACTTGAAGCCATAGCCCACATTGGAAATCTCAATGTTAATCTGGCCTTGGTCGAAAATGTTGTGCGAAAAGACATTATCCTCGCTATCTTTGGCTCGGGCTTTCAGCTCAATACCCGACACGCACTGATAGAAGAAACAGCTGTCGACCAAGAAGTTGCTGCAATCCATCAATTCGAGGCCTTTGCCTCCATAATAGTTGCTGAATGTGCAATGGTTGACGACCACATGGCTGCTGGTGGACGCATTCACCGCCGTCAGGGCACCCACCAAATTGACGTATGAAAGCCGTAGCGAATCCGCTTCATCGACATTCTTCAGCTGCACGCCCGCCCAGTCGTGGGAGAACTCGTAACAGAGCAGATAAATCGAGTCGTCGCGCTGTCCGTCAAGCACGAGCCTTCCGCCATCCACGCGCAGATAAGCCGACTGCCCGAAATACATCTTCGTGCCAGCCTCCACGTGAAGGTCACCGCCCTCGACAACCGTCAGCGACTCACTCACCAAATACACTGAATCGGCACCCAATCGGGGCAAGTTCAATACGGAGTCAATCTCGCCGTTGAGGGGGACGTAATGCTGCGCCTCCGCCAACACGCCCTGTGCCATGAGCAACAGAAACAAGAGATGCCGTATGAACTTGAGCGGTTTCATGGTTTAGAAATAATAAGTCAGACCCAGACGGAAGTCCATCATCCGCATCTTCATATTGAACGGAAAATCAGCTCGATAAAGCGAGCCTCCTGTCACTCGATACGACATCTCAGGAACGAGTTCGATGCGATGGGCCACCTTGAAGGCTGCTCCCAACCCGCCGAAGAAGGAGAAACGTATCGGCTCCACCTGCTCCTTGGCAATCGGTGCATGATAGGGCGACTCCGTTGCATTAAGCGAACCCGCATAATTGACCAAAAAATCAGCCGAAACACCAGCTTTAAAGAATCCCCTGAAATGCTCCAGTTTGATAATATCGAATGTGGCGAAAAGGCCAACATTCAGGTAATCAAGCTGGTTGACATCGCGATAGGCATAGTTTGTGGTAGTCAGCGGAATGTAGGTCGAATCCAGAATGTAATGGTAGGCCGTGTCGGTTTCATGCACCACATAATAGGTGTCCAAGGTGTCGTTCACGTAGTAATCGCCAAAGAAGTCCGTCTTCTCCAACAGGAAACGGTAACGCACCGACCGATACGACAAGTTCATACCCACGCTGAATCGGTTGTACTTGTAGCCGCCATCCAATCCAGCACAAAAACCAGGCATCGGTACCAACGCCATCGAACCATTCTCGATTTCGGGAAAATCTTTGTCATACTTGAATTCCGTTGGGCTTGTGGCCACTGAGGCAGCGATGAACCAGCCATTATCCCTGAACTTGGGCCAAGGTATCACTAAGCCTTCTTTTACGATGGTCCGAACAGTGTCGCGCAACACCTTCAGTTTCACCACCGTATCGTAACGCATCACCGTCCGGATGACCTGAACCGTGTCGATGACATGGACGACCTCGCTCGTCTTGCTGACGATGGTATCCGATTTAGGTTTCACAATCTCAACTGGAAGCTCCGCAGGAGGTGTTATCGTGGCTTCGGGCTCGTTTACAAGCAGTTGGTTCTTTCGGATGACATACTGTTTGCCGATTTTCTTGAAGCCATAACCTGTGCCTTTCAGCAGGTCGGTCAGCACCTCTTCCACCGATTTGTAGGAACACGAATAGCTCTCGATGCGGATTTTGCTCATCTCCTCCTTGCTGAAAGCCACATTCAGCTCATAGTCGGCAAAGAGTTTCTCCAAGGCTTTGTCAAGCGTGCACGACTCGACCGAAAACGAAATCAAAGGATTGAATGACTGGGCTTTAGCTTTCTGCGGTAACATGACGGCGAGCAGAAACAAGAGCAAAAAGGGGAAGAAAAACGCGACATGTTTTCTGTCTTGTTGTGCATCCGCGGCTATATTCTGTATGGGAAATCTCATCTCCAAAACGATTCTAAATAGGCCGCTAAGATACGACAAAAAAATGAGAAGGCTCTCATTTAGGCAAAAAAATGACTTTTGGGGAAGGAATCCGTTTAACGGATCATATAGACATCGTCCGTCTTGGTCACCGTGACTTCTGACACTATCGCGATGGTTTCCAGCACTTCATCGATGGATTCCTCGTCGGAGAAGCGGGCGGTGAGTTTCTTGGCGGCACAAGCCTCATCCAGCTTAATCTCAACCTTGTAGAGGTATTCCAAAGCCTCCACAATCTTGGAAAGCGACTCGTTGTCGAACACCAGCACATGGTTGTTGGCCAGCTCCTCTTCCTTCACTTCGGGATAGCTCAGGGTCTTCAGCTCACCTTCGGCGGCATTCCACACACCACGTTCACCAGGAGTGACTTCAATATGCGACACCACACGGCCTTTTTCATCAAAGGAGGTCATTCTCACCTTACCTGTGTAGAGGTCAACGAAATAGCGTCCCGCATTCTTTTCGGCATTGAGCAGGAAGGTGGTGCCGAGCACTTCCACATCCAAATTGTCGCAATGGATGAC
>Ga0310696_10005187_pt1 | contig 15758 bp, 12 predicted proteins | sample AusTroGonzalo_MG_4_FD_203885 | JGI IMG/M metagenome (GOLD analysis project Ga0310696, IMG submission 203885) | Bovine rumen microbial communities from tropical cattle in Woodstock, Queensland, Australia - Gonzalo_02 (v2) (version 2) | ecosystem: Host-associated > Mammals > Digestive system >...
CGCGGCGGGCGGTGCGGTATCTCGCCGACGTCCACGTGCGCAAGATGTGTCTCGAGTGCGCGCAGATCCTTTCCTGCGTGCTGTGCGCCCGGGGCGGCGCGCTGGAGCCGGGGATGCCCCGGCCGTACAATCCGGCGCATCCCGTCGTCCGGGCCGTCGATACGCAGGCAAAGATCAACTGGGTCGCCGCGTACGATCAGGCGCTGCAGAAAGAGTTTCTCTTCCGTTTCGGCAAGCCCCATGCGTACGCCGGACTCGCGGCCCGCTACTGCGAACTCCTCGACGACGGCGGACCTGCGGACTGCTCCGACCTTCCGCGTCTTCAGGGATTTTTCGACGGAGGAGCCGGATCTCGTTGAGGCGCACAGAGCCTACTACCGGGTCAAGAAGACGCGGATAAAAAACTGGCGGTACACCCGCCGGGCGGAACCCGCGTGGCTCGCTCAAGAGGAGTGAGAAGGCGGGGTTCCCGTCACGGACCGGGCGTGCAGTTGATTTTTCTGCGGGAGCGTGTTCTTGCGTTCCCGCCTTTTCACGCTTTCATTTCCCGCCGGGCAGGAGCGCCATCCGGACCTGGGGACGGTCGGCGACGCGGTTTTCCGCGGGGGAGGTCTCCAGCGTGACGAGGATCGTTTTGCCGTCGTAGGGGGCGAGGGGGATCCGCCACTTGCGGGGCGTCAGGTCGAACATGAGGCGCCGCTGTTCGCGGTCGGCGGTCCATTTCAGTTTTTTGCGGAGGGCCGTGTCGTGCCGTTCGACCGTTTTCCCGTCGATCTTCAGGGTGAAGACCGTTCCGTCGTGGGGGTGGGTGTGGATGTTGGCCCTGTCGCGGACCTCCACCTCGAGGACGGCGTTTTTCTCCTTGACGGCGATGGGCCAGACGACGGTGCTGTATCCCTGGGGGAGGCGGCTCCAGTCTTTGTCCTTTGGGACGCTGCTCAGCGGCCGGGGCGTCTGACTGGCCAGCCCGATCTCCAGCCGGGGAACGAGATAGGGTTCCGGGGCGGGGGCGCTGATGCGGGCGACGGAGGCGGCCTCGTCGGAGAGCAGGAGATAAGTCACGTGCGGCGTCTTCCAGTACTGCCGGACCCGGACGCCGGGTTTGATTTCCGGCAGATCGGCGTCGGGGGAAACGCAGTCCCCGTTGCGGGGAAAGAGCGCGTAGGACATTTTGGGATTCAGACCGAAGATGCGGTTTCCCTTGCGGTAGGGCCAGCCGGGGATCCAAAGCGTCGTTTCCACCTCTTCCGTTCCGTTGACCCGCCCGTAGACGGGAATCCCCGCGGGGGAGTGCATTTCCTGGAGCGTTCCGTTGTCGAAGTAGCTGTAGATGCCGTCCGTGCCCTTGTACCGGGAGATCAGGTGCGGCGGGTAGGGGGCGGGATCGTCGAAATAAGGCTTGAGTTTCTTTTCGGCGAAGAGCACTGCGCGGCGGAAGGCGTGGCCCTCCATGCTGTAATCGTGTTCGATCTCCTTTTTGGTTCGGCCGAGGTAGAACTCGATGGGGATGACGCCGAAACCGCCGCAGGCGTCGGCGTAGGCCAGCTGGAGATGGCGGTACATATTGTCGTAGCCCCGCTTGGGCTGGGTGAAGGGCCTCACGCCGAAAAGATAGGCCGAGAGCGGCCGGTGGGAGTGCAGTCTTCCCCGCAGATACTTGACGCTTCCGAAGGCGGCGGGACTGCTCATGACCCAGTGCAGACCGAAAGCGATGGCCGCGGGGGCGAATTCTCCAGTCATGGGGACCGGCTGAGTCTTCAGGAGAAGGCGCATCTGCTCGGTGTCGCCCATGCCCGCGCTCAGGCCGTCGATGACGCCGTTGCCGTGATCGTTGGTCGTGCCCGCCGTGTCTTCGTAGTTGGCATCGGTCCCCGTGGTTTCATGCCACCACTTCATCATGTTGGCGTGGTACTCGCGCCAGCCTTTGGAGAGCAGGTCGCCGTAGAGCAGTTTTCCAGGCTGGATGTTTTTGAACTGGTCGACGCCATCCGCGTAGTCCACCGTGCCCGAAAAGAGATCGTTCACCCTCTCTTTGCGGGAGGAGTCCGCCATTTTGTAGTTCTGGATGCGATTTTTCCGGGTCAGGAAGAAATCGCCGAGGCGGTCGCGGCGCCACACCGGGCAATCGTAGTTTGCGCAGCAGATGTTCATGTAGGCCATTGTTTTGAGGCCGTGTTTTTTTGCCCGTCGGACGAATTCCAGATATCCCGGACGGGGGGTCCAGTCGGGGAGTTCCTTGTCCCAGCCGGGCGTGCGGGCGTTGTACTCCATGATGATGATCGAGTCCCGGGGGAAGAAGCGCATCAGATCGTCGAGGTCCTGATCGGTCGCCATCCAGCTGATGTTCCTGGTTGAACCGAAGATGTTCCCGGCCCACGTGATGGCGTCTCTCGCGGCCATTTCCCTGCTGAAGACTTTTCTGTACCAGTTCCGGTAGGGGGCGGCGGCCGTGCGCCAGTCGCCGTCGAAGGTCTGGATCCAGATGACCGGGGTCGAGACGTTCGTGCGTTTTTCGAAAGGCATCAGAGGGTTGACCTCCATCGTCAGGCCGAAGCCCGCTTCCGTACGCCGGAAAAACAGGTAATGGGGGCGCCAGGTCGCGTCCTCCATCCACATGGCGAGGGTGCGTCCGGGCTTCATGAAGATCCCGATGGGGGCGTCCAGCCGCGGCGCTTGCGAAAAACTTTGAACGGAGGGCTTGCCCTGACCGAAGACCCGGCCGCCGCAGTAGGGGATCAGCAGTTCCGAAGAGGGATCGACGTTGGCGAGGGGCAGGGCGGCTCCGAAAACTTTGCCTCCCGGATAGTTCCCCTCGATCTGTATGCCGATCCGGCCGTCATCGCCCTCGCGGAAGGTGTAGGCCCACGAGGCGTCGGGCAGAAATTCGTCGCCGTTGTTCAGGCCCTGCCAGCGGGCCGTCCAGAGGTCTCCCGAGCGGGTCAGGTCGAACTTGGACCTTCTGTCGGGCAGAAAGTAATTGGTCCGGGGAAAATCCGGGGAGATGTGGCGGTTCATGGCTTCCACGCCCCAGAGCATGTGTCCCCGCCGGAGGGCGGAGAGACTGCGGATGATCCCCAGGCCGCGGGGGAATGCGCCGGTCCGCCGCCTGGCGTCGCTCCACACCGCGCCGTTGCGCACGTCGCGGAGTTCGATGATCGTTCCCCGCCGGATGGTCAGCTCCATGGACCGGCTCCGGACACGGAATCCCGCCGGGACGGGGGTGATCTCCAGTGCCGGAAGACAGCTTCCGAAAAGGATCGCTCCGCAGAGCGCCCGCTTCATGATCGTTTTCATCGTTTTTTCAATCCCGTTCCTGTTCGTACGTATCCTTGACGGCGTCGGTGACAGTTTTGTGTTTCGGCGTCATCTTCACGGAAAGATCGGCCATCAGGACGTTGCCCGCGGCTTTGCCGTCGAGGGTGTGGGCGCTGTTGAGCGTCGCGTAGCCGGGATTGTAGGACCTGTTCAGCGGACTCAAATAGATCCGGCGCTGGACGATGTTTTTCCGCTCGGAGATCAGGGGGGTGACGTCGGGCCACTCCGTCTCCGCCGCTTTGCGTCCCGTTTCGCCGGGAAGCTGGGAGAGCCGTCCATTGAAGGCGTAATTGCTGCCGTCCACAGGGACGTCCGTCTGCCGGACGCCTTTGGCGTCTTCGACGGGGACGACGGGGCAGAAGTAGAAGTTTTTGTCGGAGACGTAGCTGTTCAGCTGGCTGTGCCACCACAAATTTTTGTATTTCGTATCCCAGCGGCCGAAGCCCCTCGACCAGATCATGCCGGAGGCGTTGCCCTCTTTGCGGTTCCTCTCCGAAAAGGAGGTGGGGTAATAACCCTGAAAATCCTGACCGTACTGCGCGATGGCCTGTCCCAGACGGCTCAGGTTGGCCGAGCAGCGGCGCACGCCGGCCTGATCGCGTCCGTTCGTGTGCAGGGGCGGAGCGACGGCGGCCAGAAGCGCCGCCGTCGACGTCACGAGAACCAGTTCCGTCAGTGTGAAAGAATGCCTGCCGGAGGAATTGTTTCCGAACTTCATGCAGTCTCCTTTCTCCTCACAGGTCAGCGGGGAGCGCCCGGACGCTTGTCCAGATCGTAAAATTTCTTGACTTCCTCGGTTGCCGTCGCGAAGCGGGTCTGGCGTTTCACGGAGGCGTCGATCATGGCGACGTTCCCCCAATCGCCTTGCTGCTTGCCGTTCATCGAACCGTGGGCGGTGTTGATGACGGTGTAGGCGGCATTGTAGGTGCGGTCGCACGTGGGCTGGAGATACACGCGGGGCGAGTTGACGACATTCCGCTCCGAGAGGATCGGCGTGCCCGACGGACGTTGCGCGCTCGTGATCTTGGCGCCGATGCCGCCTTCGCCGCGCCACTGGACCAGCATGCCGTTGAAGGCGTAGTTCGAACCGTTCAGCTTCTGCTGCGCCGTACCGTCTTTGTTCAGCTGGGGAACGACGGGGCAGTAGTACACGGTCTTCATCGGAGCATAGGGCCGCAGCTGGCAATGCCACCAGGAGTTCTTGTAGGTCGTGTCCCACTGATTGAAGCCCCGCTGCCAGTAGGAGGCCGTTTCGATGGGGTCGTTGGAGCTGGGAAAATAGTCCTGATTGTCGCCTGTGTAAAGCTGATTGGCCGTTCCCAGCTGTTTCAGATTGGCGGTGCAGTTGCTGATGCCCGCTCTCATCCGCGCCTGCTGCAGCGCGGGCAGCAGCATGGCCGCGAGAATGGCGATGATGGCGATCACGACCAGAAGCTCGATCAACGTGAAACGACTTGCTCCGCCGGGGAGACGCCGCCCGCATGGAAGAGGGACGGACGCATCCGAACATCTCACAGTTTCAGGAAAGCATTTCATGACGACCTCCTCCTATGATTTTTTCTACGGAAAGAAAACTGATCCGGATCCGCATTTTCTGGCGAATTTTCCATGGTCCTATTTTTTCTCCTTGTCATTTTTGGAAAGCATTTCGAACTGCCACTTCTGCGCGGCTTTGAAGCCGGGACCGACGCTGTGCCCCATGCCGATCTCGTCCGCGATCTTCTTGTCGGCGGCGGGAATGGAGTTCCATGCCGCGTAGACCGTGCCCGGAGAGCATGTTCCGTCGGCGAATCCTACGGCGACCCGGACGGGCTTGTTCAGATGGCGGCAGAAATTGACCGTATCGTAGTAGTGGGCGCACGCGTCGCTGCCCTTGACTTGAGACGAGACCAGCCGGGGCCAGCCGGGCGCTCTGTTCTGCCGTCCCGCATGGTGATCGCACATGGCCGGCACATTGGCGGCTACGACGCTGACGTGGGGGTTGATCGTACCGACGACCAGCGCCAGCATCCCCCCCTGACTGGATCCCTGGATGCCGATCCTCGCCGGATCGATCTCCGGGCGACCGGCCAGATAATCGACCGCGCGGTTGATCCCGAGGATGACGCGGTGGAAGAAATAGGCCTTGCGGTCATGGGCGTTGCTCTTGCTGTACACCCCTTTCGCCTGCAGTTTTTTGTAATATTCCGCGATCTTTTTATTGCCGCCGGCAAAGATTTCGTCGCCGAAGTCGTGGACGGTCATGTTCAGGACCGCGATCCTGTTGTTGAAAAGACCGCGCACGGGGACCGCGCTTCCCGGACCCGCGCCCGGCACGATCACGAGCGCCGGGACCTTGTGAGAGACTTTCGGCAGGGTCAGCGTGCCGTAGACCCGGCCGCCGGGGGCGGCGAAGCTCACGCTGTAGCAGTTCCATTTTTCCGTGCAGTAGGCCGGCAGTTTCTCGATGCGGGGATCGAGGGGGATCTTCTCCGCCGCCGCGATCTCGCCCTGCCAGAAGTCCCAGAAATCCGCGGGTTCGGGGGCACCGGGCCGGATCTGCTCGGGATCGAAAGCCACGCCGAAGACGGCGGGGCGTTTTTTCCCGGCTGAAAGATTTTTTCCCTTTTCCGTCACCGTCAGGCGCAGAAAACCCGGCTCTTTGAGGGTTTCCGAAAACTCCGACTGCTGCTTCGGGTCGAATTCGAAGCGCCGGATCACCTTGCCGCCGTCCTGCGAGAAAATCCCCGCGAGCGTGACGGGTTCTTCCGATTTGCAGACGACCTTGAACACCGCCCTTTCACCCGGTTTGTAACGGGCGTTGGGCCGGTCGGCCGTCACCGTGAGTTCGGCCGCGGCAGCGGCGGCCAGTCCGAGAAAGAGCGATCCGGTGATTTTCCGCAGCATATCGATACCTCCCCTGAAAAAAATTCCGTTTTTTTTTATCGCCGGATGTGCTCCAGCAGCGAATCGATGATCTTCTCCGGCTCGCCGGGAGCGCACAGCGCCACGGAGGGCTCGTAGCCGCCGTACCGGAATTCCCCCTTCGCGACCATGTAGCCGGAACTGCCGTTGGTCAGCGAGCAGATCTGCGCGAATCCGACGCTCGCGCGCTTTTTGAAATCCATGGCAAGTTCTGCAAAGCATTCGCAGGGAACGAGACCGGCCAGCCAGTTGCCGATGCGGAACATACCCAGCGGCACGGGCGCGGTCTCCTTGCCCCAGAACTGCTTGAAGCAGTAAGTCATGCCCGGAGGATAGCACTTGACCGTGACCTCCCAGCGCTGCGTGGAAAATTCGTCGCCGATGTTTTTTCTCATGGCTCCGCTGTCCAGCAGGGCGGAAACTTTGGCGGTCAGATCGTCCGCCACCAAATCTTTCGACTCGGCGCCCTGAAGTCCCAGCAGGGGGGCGGCATTGCCCAGCGCGGCATTGGTGTAGCCGCAGACGCAGCCGTATTTTTTGCGCAGTTCCGTCATGGTCCTGCCCACGAAACAGGAACTGACGGCATCGTAGTGGATGGGGAAACAGATCGGGTGACAGTTCCAGTTGACGAGGATCCCCTTGAAGCTTCCGTCCGCTCTGCGGGCGGCGGAAACGACGACCTCGTGGTCCACGGGACGGTCGACGGCGGCGAAGGTGAATTCCGGGTGCACCGGCTGCATGAAACTTGTTCCGTTGACGATGGCCCGGCGGTTGATGTTCATGCGGCAGAAGGTCTTGCCCAGTTCCAGCGTGACGGGTTCCATATTGCCGAAGGTCTCTGCGGCGCAGACGGTCGCCCGTTCGATGAAGAACGCCCTGTATTCGGGATTTTCGGGGACCCTGACGGAATTCGTGAAAAGCACCGGAGCCCAGTGGGTGTGGCTGGCGGTGATGAAGAAATCCCACTTTTTCCAGTATTTCTCCGCTTCCGGACGGATGCGTGATTCGATGTCGGCCGCCGCTTCGGCGTCGACGTAGAGGATGTCGCAGGTCAGAAGCGTGAACGCCTGATCCCCGGACGCAAAGGTGAATCCGCGGATCTCCAGATCGGACTCCACGGACTTGGCCACGTTGCCCGGTCCCATCCCGTTGGTCACTACGGGAAGGGTCTGCGGCGTGGTGTTGACGACGGCGGTGCCGAGATGCAGGGAAACGGACATTTCTATTTGTTCTCCTTTTTTTCGATGTTCTCTCCGAAAAGGAGACGTTCGACGCTGTCCACCATATCGGAAATGTAACTTTCTCCCAGTTCAGGAGAGGCCTTGAGCGCGCCCTGGGCGTACCAGGCGTTGGGGTCGTGAAGCTCCATATGGACCGTTTCCGGGAAGAGCGCCATGGTTGCGGAGGTCTCCATGCGGCCCGCATGATCGCCGCCGTACTGCTTGCGGACCTCGAAGGCGGGTGTGTGGACCTGGATCCAGTTGAAGACGTTGTTGTCGTCGTAATAGTTGCTCATGGAGCTGTCTCCCCACCAGCCCCGGCCCCGGTTTTTCTCCAGATGGGCGAAAATGGCCCGCTTCGCGCCGAGACGCAGGGCGAGATCCGTCGGCATGCCCTGCTGGAAGTTTTCTCCCTGATGCTTGATGAAGGCGTGGATGTTGCGCCATCCCGTATCCAGCAGATCCCGGAAGATGTTTTCCGCAAAACGGCACAGCAGGAGGGAATCCATGTCGATGGTGCCCTGACCGTTCTCGGGACCGGCCACGGCAAAACTGGAGACGCCGTAATAGAGCGGCGGCATGACGACGAGCTCCGGCCGCCGTTTTTCGAGCCGGTCCAGACACCCCTCCACCACCAGCCCGTCCACGCCCAGGGGCAGATGTTCGGAGTGGTACTCGATGGTGCCGACGGCCAGTACGATGGGAGCGTTTTTTTTGATCGCCTCCCGGATCTGCACCGGGTGCATTTTGTGATAATACATATCGACCTCGCTTTTTTTGGGGAAGGGCAGGGGGAGTCCCGGCCCGGTTCCTCCGTATTTATTTTTCGTCAAGCACCTTGCGGTAGCTTTGTATCTCTCTGAGCGCGCTCTCCACTTGGCGGATCTTCCAGTTGAGATGCCAGGGGTCGCAGACGTACTCCATGCTGGGTTCCCAGCCGAGCCTGGAATCCGTTTCCGTACAGGCGATCGTGTCGCGGGCGTTGGCGATCTCCTCCCGGGCCAGGGCCTCGATTTTGTCGAGAAGAGCCCGGGCCTCCGCGGCGTCGGACGAGCACTGCATGCGAATGTTGAGGAGCCACCAGCGTTTGATGTTGATGGTCGTACGGATGCTGTTGCGGATGAAGTGCCCGAGGGCGATGAGCCGTTGTCCCTCTTCCGTGCCGGAAGCGGCGGAGGCCGCCTGTTCCCCCTTTTCCCAGAGGGCGAGCATTTTTTCCAGCGAACGGATCTCCGCCGGGTAGCGGAGGAACCCCGGAGCCTGATGTTCGTTCTCGTAGGGCTGGTAAAAGGTTTTGATGATCCGCCAGCCGAAATGCGCTCCGGGCGCGGTGGGGAACCGGATCTCCTTGTTCTGCATGGTGCGGGTGATGTTGGGCTGGAAAATGAAGGGATAGGCCGGCCCCACCCGCCACGGTCCGTACTGGTCCTCGTTGCTGGCCGTGTAGTGGGCCATGGCTTCGTCCCAGAGTTTCCATGCGGCAAGGACGCCCGGCGCGGCCTCCTCCCCGTAATCGCGGACGGCGATCTTTTTCAGCAGTTCGTCATAATCCGGCTCGAAATCCTCCCAGGCGCTCCAGCGGCCGAGGTCTGCGGCGGGACTGGCCCACCAGCCGTAGTGGTGGGTGGTGTAGTGCTTCGAGACGTTCCAGTCGGCCTTCGCCTTGCGCAGATAACGGTCCCGCGCCAGCCAGCGGCCGGGAACGGGGACCCACGGAACGGTTCCGAAACTCCAGCTGATCCCTGCCGTGTTGACGTTGCCCCGGAGGGGGATCCCCAGGTGAGCCGCCGTCTCGCATTCGCTTTTGAAGTAGTACCCCGGCTCCGTCACCGAGATCGTGTAGTCCATGACGGGCGTCCGCAGGCCTTCCAGCGTATGTTGGGAAAAGATCTCGAAGCAGACGCAGAGCGTGATCCCCTTCGGCAGTTTTTCGAGGAACTTTCTCCGCAGTTCCAGCGGAGCCCAGCCCCAGTTGTATGTACTGAAGGAGATCAGTGCGTCGGGCTTCACCCGGTGGATGGCCCGTTCGATCCCCGCGAGGTAGCGGGGATAGTCTTCGCAGGGATACCAGCCCGGACTGGGACGGGTGTCGGGAATCCCGTCCGTGACGCTCTCGTTGTAGCGCTTCCCGGTCACTGCCGGATCCTTGCTCGGGAACTCCAGCGATTCGCCGCAGAGCGTGATCCCCATCGCGTCCGGATAGCGGCGGAAGATCTCCCCGTAAACGGCGTCGAAGGTCTCCTCCGCCTTGGGGTCGTCCGGGTGGATGAAGGTCGGGATGTAATTGTACAGAAGCACTTTCAGCCCGTACCGGCCCGCGCGGCGGATCACGTCGTTGACGTCGCATTTTCCCGCCGCCGTCATGTCGAAGTCCTTCAGAAAAAGGATGATCGTCGTGTAGCCGGCGTGGACGGCGGCGCAGAGCTCGCTGTCCGGGTAGTTGTCGATGCCGCTGCCGGAGTGGACGGTCCGCGAGTCGTAGAGGGGCCGCCGCACCAGCTCGCCCCGGCGCAGAACGGGGGCGCCTTCGAGGTTCATGATGTCCTCGATGTGGCAGACTGCCCGAAAGGCCTCTTCCGGAAACGCCAGTTCCACATCGATTGCATCCTGCCGCGTCCGGATGACGAAGCCCCTGCCGATATTTTCGTTCACGCTCAGAAAGAGCGTTCGTTCATTCCTTTCCCGCGTCACGGGGAGAGAGAGTTCCATGCTGACGCGGAGATAATCCTGAAAATCCTCCAGCGCCCGGAGCAGGATCTCCGGGGCGTCCGGGGCGCAGGCGAGCTGCCAGGAGCCGTCGGGCATGACCTCGTCGTCGGCAGCGCGTCGTCCGGCGCGGCGCCGGTCGGGCTTGTGCACCTGCCAGTGGCGGGAGAGGAAATCGTAGTTCTTTTCCATCACAGGATCTTGCTCCTCAATCTCGCGCAGCCCGGGCAGCCCTCCTTGTGGAGAAGGATCGCGGGGTCTTCGGCAAACAGTTTTTTCATGCCCGCCGCCAGTTCGTCCGCGCGGCAGACGGTGACGACGGCGTCGCCGATCTTTCCGTAATGATAGACGCCCATGGCGTCCAGTTTCAGGTAGTAGGGGGCCTGGCGTTTGAGTTTGTACCAGCCGCCCCGGCAGCCGCCGGGGTAGTTGGTGACCCGGACCTGCCGGGGGCCGTCAGGGGTTTTGATCCACGCCATGGTGGAGTCGAGGTAGGTGTTGAACCATGCCTCGCAGGCGTGGAGAAAGGTGTTGCCTCCGACGGATTCCCCGAAGAAGAGGATCTTGCCGCCCTCCTCGTGAAGTTTCCCCCACGGACTGTCGGGGGAGAAGATGTCCCAGGGATCCTTTTGGCTGAGGAAGCGCGCCGCATCGTTCCCCCACGCGCAGACCGAATGGGTCGGGTGAAGGGAGCGTATCACGCCCGGCTGATGGCGGAAGGTCTCCGGGATGAGGCCGACCCACGTTTCGACGGGGGACGTTTCCGGATCGAAGGGGCCCTGTGCGCCGCCGTCGGAGCAGTCGCTGAAGGCCGGCATGGCGAGAATTCCCGCCGGCGTGATGACCTCCTGCAGGGCGGAAATGACCGTCCGCGCCCCTCCTTCGACCCGTCCGAAGGACTTGAGGCTCGAGTGGACCATGACTTTGTCTTTGGCGGTGATGCCGATCGACCTCAATCCGGCGGCGATGTCCTGCCGCGTCACTTCGGCGGGCGCGGCGTATTCTTTCGTATCTTCTTTCACGAACGGCTGTTCCTTTTTTTTGGAGTGGTCTTGCCCGAACCGGAAGACAAAAAGTGACCCTCTCACTTTTTTCTTCTGCTTACTGCCTACAATACAGCTGAAAAAATCAAAATCAAGCCTTGGAATCCTGTTTTTTTGAATTTTCTTGACCCCCTTACTTTGACATTTTCCCGGTTTCGGAGTATATTATGGGGAAAATATCCGACAGGGAGAAAAAAAGAATGATGACGATCGCCGAGGAGATCTACGGAAAACTGCTCTTGCGCCTGCAGCAGGGGGAGTTCCCGCCGGGGAGCCGTTTTCCCTCGGAGAGCCTGCTGGCCGATCTTTACGGCGTCGACAAAAAGACCGTCAACCGGGCCGTCAGTCTGCTGGCGGCTGAGGGCTATGTGGCGCGCGGGGTCCGCGGCGCGGGAACGAGGGTCCTGCGGACGCAGAGTTTCCCCAAAGGTTTTCTTCTCTTCATTTCCCGGTTCAGTTTTTATCATACCCGTCTGCTGAAAGGGGTCCAAGACGCCGCGGGCAGCCGCGGCTATGCCGCCGCGGTCCTTTTCCGCGAATCGGGGGAGGAGCTTCTGCAGACTGCCTGTCTTTTCGGGCCCCGCATCAGGGGGATCGTTTCGGCGGGCACCGTCTCCCTGATGATCCGGCAGCTGGGGCTGCCTTTCGTTTCCGTTGACTTCGACGACGCCGAGGCGTACCCCGACATCAACATGGTCAACACCGACAATTACCGCGGCGCTTACGAATTGATGCGCGAGGCTCTGAGGCGGGGGCACAGGGAGATCCTGATCTACTCCAGCGGGAGGGAATACGTCGACCGGCAGAACCGGTTGAGAGGATTCTGCGACGCCATGCGTCAGGCGGGCATCGGAGGACCTGAAAAGAGGATCTTTTACGGGACCCGGCACGACGTCTCCGCCGCGTGGACTGCAAGGGAGGAGATGAAAAGGCGCTATCCCGAACCCTCGCTGATCTGCTGTGACGCCGATGACGCGGCGGAGTCGCTGATCCGCGCCGCCGTCTCCCGGGGGGCGCCCCTGCCCGCCGTCACATCCTTCGGCAACACGCTGCTCTCGGACCGCCCCGTGGCCACTGTCGAGCAGTTTCCCGAACGGATCGGAGAATATGCCTGTTCGAAGCTCGTTGAGTTCATCGAGCTGGGCGTCCCGCCGCAGGCGGTGCGGGAAAAAATCGCCCCGCAGGTCGTCGGGAGTGAATTCATTCCCGATCTGACCGCGGGGCGTTCCGGATAGGCGTCCGCCTCACAGATCGTACTTGTAGTCCACGCCGGACTTGACCTTCTGGCGCGAGGGCTTCTTCGACGGATCGATCTTGTGCATGTTGGCGGTGACCGCCTCTTCGGGCAGAAAGTCGATCTCGTAGCCGACGAAACGGAATTTGCCCGCGTCGTCCACGGCATACTTGTAGAGGGCGCAGTTCCAGGTGCTGCCGGAGACTTTGCCTTTGGTCCGCGCCTTCATCTCGGCGGCCAGAGCGCCGACGGCGCCCGCGTGGGAGACGATCATGATGTCGCCGTCGGGATTCTCGGCAAGGATCTCATCCAGCGCCTTGGCCATGCGTTCCCTGTGGGCGGTCGTTTTTTTCGGCTCCTCCTTGGTGTAGAGCCAGGGATAGGGGAGCTTGGCGTCCGCGGCGATCTGGTCGGGAAAGAGCTTTTTCAGCTGATCCAGAGTTGCGCCGCCTTTTTTCATGTTGCCGCCATCGCGGTGGACGCGCTCCTGGACCCGGGCGTCGGGATAGACCTTGCTGCCGCACTGGGAAGCCGCATAACTTGCAGTGGCGACGGTGCGGAAAAAGGGCGAGGCGAAGATCTTGCCCGAGAACTTCAGCTCCTTGAGGCGCTTGCCCAGCAGCTTGGACTGTTCGACGCCGAGTTTCGTGATCCCGGCGTCGCCGTCGACGGGCATGATGATGTCCTGCCCCTTGCCCGTGGCCTGACAGTGGCGGGCCACGTAGATCATGCGTTCCTTCGCGCCGAGGGTCAGCGCAAAGAGCGCCAGCAGAAGAAAGAGTCCTTTTTTCATTTTTCCTCACCTTTCGGGGCTTTGGCTTTAGCCTTGGGCTTGGTCTTGGCGGCTCTCTTGGCCCGGTCGGCCTTGTCCTGCTCTTTGGTCATGTACTGGGGATCATCGGGACGCTCGATCTTGGGGCAGCGGAAATTGCTGGTGACGTCGCGGTCGTCCATGAATTCCGTGGTATAGCGGCCGCCGGTCACTTCGTTCTTGTCGTTCAGTTCGAAGACGAAGAGGGCGCAGTTCCAGGCGACGCCCTTGACGGCCTTGACCTTGCGGGAGGGGCGCTTGTTGTTGAGGGCCTTCACCAGATCGTTGACGCTGGCGCCGTGGCCGGTCAGCAGGATGTCGCCTTTTTCCTCTTCGAGGATGGCGTCGAGGGCCTTGGTGACGCGGACGAGCCGCATGGCGTTGGTCTCCTTGCAGAGCCGCCAGCCGTCGGCGAACCGGGGGCCGGGAACGGTCTGGTCGGGGAAGCGCTTGTTGATCTCTTCGAGCGTCATGCCCGGAGGCGCGGGTTTGGGGCCCGGGGCCATTTCCTGGATGCCGGGCTCGAGGATGACCTTTGTCTTGAGCAGCAGCGCCGTGGGCCTGGCCGTTTCGATGGTGCGGTACAGCGGCGAGGCGTAGACCTTGCCGTTGAATTTGAGCTTGTTGACGAGATAGTCCGCCGCGGCCTGAGCCTGTTTGACGCCCAGATCGGTCAGACGGGTCTCCTTGAGTTCCTTGATGGGGATCCCGACCTGTCCGTGCCGGATGATGTAGACGGTCCGCGCCTGAAGCGCCAGCGCGAAGACGAGCGCTGCGAAGATGAAACAAAATCTTTTCATGGGGAGTTTATCCTTTCTTTATTTTGTTGATGGGGATGATGTCCCTTGTTTTTTGACGAGATCGGTGAAAAGGGGCGGCGTCTGCGTGTTGGCGCCCTGATACTCCAGCCGGACCCCGGCGTCGGAGACGTGGATTTTGGCGTACCCCGTGCCCCGGCGGGCGATGTGATTTCCCAGATACGGTTCCAGTTCCCTTTCCCAGTCGGCCATGATGAGGGGGGCCTTTTTGCCTCCCAGTTTCTGTGCCTGTTCCGAAATGTATTTCTTGTACGTGCCCAGATCCGTGGAGGTGACGACGGCGCGCATCCAGACGGGGTTTGGGGGCAGACCGCTCGCGACGGTCACCTGCGTCACGCTCCCGCCGTCCTTTTTGTAGACGAGAGAGTAATTGCGGTGGACGTGGCCGCTGATGACGACGGCGTCGTATTTCGCCAACAGATCGACGAGGTCGGTTTTGACCAGATGGATCACCGGGCAGTGGACGATGATGAAAAGGTGCCGCGGCTTCTTTTCGAGCGCCTTCAGGGTGTCCTTGATGAACTGGGGCCCCTTGGCCTGCCGGTAGTAGTCTGTGAAGATGAAGAGGTCGTCACCCACGGTGACCGTGTAGTTTCCGAAGGGCAGTTTTTCCCGTCCGAGGGTCCGGGCCATTTCCGGCAGAAGGACGGCTCTGAGCGCGGCCATGCCGCCCAGCCCGTAGCCGTCGTGGTTGCCGACAGTGTAGTAAATGGGGAAGCTGAAGTGTTTTTTCAGCAGATCGACGGCGAATTGCAGCTGCTGCCCGTGCTCGGCTTCGCCCTTGGCGAACCCGTCCACAATGTCCCCGCAGTGGATGAGGAATTTCGTGTCGGTGCCGGCGTTCTGCGCCATGTACCGGAACATGTTTTCGTAAGCGGGCAGGACCTGGACCGTCCGGTCGACTTTCCCGCGGAAGCGGAATTTCGTTCCGGGGGCGGTGTTGTAGGTCTCAGCGGGGGCGAAGTGGGTGTCGGAGATGACGTAAAACGCGTAGCTCTCCCCTGCCGGGAGAAGGGCGCAGGCCAGCAGGACGATGAGTGAAAAGGTTTTCCGCACGGCATGCGCCTCCGTTATTTTTCCTCTTTCCCGCGGAGCAGGAAGGTCTGGGGTTTCTGATTGAGGACGGCGCTCTGATAGGTGACGGAGATCCCGGCGTCGGAGACGTCGAATCTGGCGTATCCCGCGCCGCCGAAGTTCCGGTAATCCGTGATGTACGGGGCCCATTCGCGCTCGAACTCGGGGAGGAAGTCAGCCTTTTTCCAGCGTCCCTTGAGACTGTCCCTGAATCTTGCAAGGAGTTGGTCGCGGGTGTTCTCCGCCGGATGGAGGAGCATCTTTTTCCTGGGTTCGAGGTAGGTCGAGACGGTCACCTGGACGAGTTTTTTCCCGTTCTTCTCATAGACGGTGACGCTGTTCTGGTGGCAGTGGCCGCAGAGCAGGACGGCGTCGTACTCCAGCAGCTGATCGAGGACGGTCCGGATCTCCTTCTGGTTCCAGTGGGAGGGGATGACGGGGCCGTGCATGCCGACGAAGACATACCGGGGCTTCTTTTCGAGACCGTCCAGGGTTTTGCGGAGGAACTCCCAAGGTTTGGCTTTGGCGCCGCTGTAGCAGTCGAGGAAGATGTAAAGATCCCCGCCCGTCGAGACGGTGTAATTGGTGAACTCCAGCTTCTCCACGCCTATGGTCTTGGCCAGTTCCGGCAGC
>Ga0310696_10005188_pt1 | contig 15756 bp, 14 predicted proteins | sample AusTroGonzalo_MG_4_FD_203885 | JGI IMG/M metagenome (GOLD analysis project Ga0310696, IMG submission 203885) | Bovine rumen microbial communities from tropical cattle in Woodstock, Queensland, Australia - Gonzalo_02 (v2) (version 2) | ecosystem: Host-associated > Mammals > Digestive system >...
GAGCTCGGCCGCGCGGTGGGCAAACAGCTCCGCATCGTCCCGGAGATCGTGTTCTACCTGGACACGAGCCTGGATTATGCGGCGCATATCGAGGAACTCCTGAAGAAGCAGTAGATTCCTTCGCTTCGCTCGGAATGACAAAGGTATGACAAACCTGCCGCTCAGATTCGCCCTGCGCTACCTGTTTGCCCGGAAGTCACACAATGTGATCAACATCATTTCGGGCATCAGCGTGGCGGGCATGGCCATCGGGACGGCGGCCCTTGTCATCATCCTGTCGGTGTTCAACGGGTTCAACCGGCTTGTGTCCGACAGCCTGGGGGACGCGCAGCCGGACCTTCTCGTGAAACCGGCCGCCGGCAAGGCGTTCGTTCCCGACAGCACGGCGTTCGCCTGGCTGTACGACCAGGACCTGGTTTACAACATGTCCAGCGTCATCGAGGAACAGGCCTTCATTTCCTTCGACGGGAAGCAGAGCCTCGCCCGGGTCAAAGGCGTGGACAGCGTCTATGAGGAGGAGAGCCCCATCCGCGACCATATCACCGACGGTGTGTTCACCCTGCACCGGGGAACGATGCCGCGGGCCGTCGTGGGCAGCGCCCTCGCCTGGTCGCTGGACATCAATCCCCGCTTCATCGCCCCGCTGGAGATTTACTACCCGGACCGGGAAGGCAGCGTTTCGCTCTCCAACCCGGCGAATTCCCTGCGGAGCACGAAGGTGAAGGTGGACGGCATCTTCGCCCTGAACGCGGAGCTCGACGCCGAGCTGGTCCTCGTTCCCATCGAGACGATGCGGGAGCTTATGGACTATGACGACGAGGTATCGGCCGTGGAAGTGCGCGTGACCGCGGGGACATCGGACAAGGCGCTCCAGGGGCTGGTTTCGGAATTGGAAACGCGGCTGGGACCGGACTACGTGGTCCTGGACCGCTACCGCCAGAACGAAGCCCTGTACAAGATGATGCACTACGAGAAGCTGGCCATCTACATGATCCTCATCTTCATCGTGGTCATCATCGCCCTGAACATCTACAGTTCGCTGACGATGCTCATCATCGAGAAGCGGGATGACATCGGGACGCTCCGTGCCTTGGGCGCGCCGGAAGGGATGACCCGCCGGATCTTCCTCCTGGAGGGCTGGCTGATCTCGCTGCTGGGACTGGTCATCGGCCTCGCCGACGGCATCGCCTGCGTCTTTCTGCAGCAGAAGTTCGGCTTCATCCGGATGCCCGGAAACTACATCATCAATGCCTATCCCGTCATCCTGAAGGCGACGGACATCCTGTGGACGGCGCTCGGCGTCGCCGTGGTGGGCTACCTCATCGCCCTCCTCCCCTCCTTGACAAAAACAACTGATAATCCATAGAATCATGAAGAAAGTCATCCTCCTTCTCGCCGCGGTCGCCGGCGCATTGACCCTGAATGCCCAGAACAAGAAAGGGGGCATCGATGCCAGCCTCCTCAGTGAAATCAGCAAGGGCTACGAAGGGACGGCCGCCGACAAGGCCATCCGCAACGCCCTGAACACCACCGCCATCAACACCCTGGCCCTGAATGCGGACAACATCCCCGTGGACACCCGCTTCTCCGACATGGTGAAGACCAAGGGGCGCACGAACCAGCTCTCCTCCGGCCGCTGCTGGCTGTTCACCGGCCTCAATGTGATGCGCGCCAAGATGATCGACAAGTTCGACATGGGCCCGGTCATCCTCTCCCAGAACTACGTGTTCTTCTACGACCAGCTGGAGAAGGCCAACCTCTTCCTGCAGGGCATCATCGACACGAAGGACCTGCCGGATGACGACCGCACCGTCGACTGGCTCTTCGCCCATCCGATCGGCGACGGCGGCCAGTTCACCGGCGTGTCGAACCTCATCATGAAGTACGGCGTGGTCCCGGCCGAGGTGTTCCCGGAGAGCATGAACGCGAACAACACCAGCCAGATGCGGGCCCAGATCACGAACAAGCTCCGCGAGGACGGCATCCGGCTGCGCCAGGCCGCGAAGAAGTCCAGATCCGGAATCCAGCAGGACATGATGATGCGGAACCGGGATGCCGAACTCCAGATCATGAAGGTGGAGCAGCTGAAGGAAATCTACCACATGCTCGCCCTCTGCCTCGGCGTCCCGCCGACCGAATTCACCTGGACCCGGACCAATTCCAAGGGCGAGGTCGTCAATACGAAGCAGTACACTCCGAAGAGCTTCTACGACGAGTACATCGGCACGGACCTGGAGAACAACTACATCATGGTGATGAACGACCCGTGCCACGAGTACTACAAGATCTATGAGATCGACTATGACCGCCATGTCTATGACGGAGAGAACTGGGTCTATCTGAACCTTCCGGTCGATGAGATCAAAAAGATGGCCATCGCCTCCATCAAGGACAACACCGCCCTCTACTTCTCCTGCGACGTGAGCAAGTTCCTGATCCGCGACAAAGGGTTCGCGGACCTGAACAACTTCGACTACGAGTCCCTGATGGGCGTGACCTTCGGCATGGACAAGAAGGAGCGCATCTACACGCACGCCAGCGCATCCACGCATGCGATGACGCTCATCGCGGTGGACCTCAAGGACGGCAAGCCGGTGAAGTGGATGGTGGAGAACAGCTGGGGCGCGACCTCCGGATACCAGGGCAACATCATCATGACCGACGAGTGGTTCGACGAGTACATGTTCCGCCTCGTGGTGGACAAGAAGTACGTCCCTGAATCCCTCATGAAGTACTTCAACCAGAAGCCCATCCTCCTCCCGGCCTGGGATCCGATGTTCCTGCCGGAGGAATAAGCTTCTGTCCTGTCTCCCTTTTCCGCATCCCCGTGCCCTGGCTACCGGCCGCAATTGCGGAAAACATGCTTGTAATGCGTTCTGCTTGCAAACGCGTCTCGGGAAAATGCCACTTTCGCCGTTTTCCTTGCCGCATTTGCACTTGGAAGCACCTCTAAGACCAATTTGCCGCAAATGCGTCCACGCCTTTTCCCCATCCTCCTTCTGCTGCTGGTTTTTGACCTGTTGGCAGGGGGCGGGAGTTTGTCGATGGCAACGGGGGCGGTGCTGTGGAAGCTGCGGGTGCCGCGGGTGCTGACGGCGCTGGTCGCCGGAGGGGCACTGGCCGTTTCAGGGGCGCAGATGCAGGCGGTGTTCCGTAATCCGCTGGCCGATCCGCACATCATGGGCGTGAGCGGGGGTGCGGGGCTCGGCGCAGCCATCGCGACGATGGCGTTGGGAACCTCGGCGGCGCTGTTCACTGGGTTTACCGTAGCGTTGGCGGCGTTCCTCGGGGCTTTTCTGGCGGCCTTCCTGGTAGTCGCCGTGTCGGCCCGGTTCAAGTCGGCGACCACGCTGCTGGTGTTCGGCGTCATGCTGGGGTTCATCTTCAGCGCCTTGAGTTCGGTGTTGCAGTACACGGCGGGCGAAGAGAGCCTGAAACTGTTTTACAGCTGGATGGCGGGCAGTTTTGCCGGCTGCCGATATGTGGAGATCGTGCTGATGGCGGGAGCGCTCGTCATTGGCCTCCTTCTGGCTATTGCCAATGGGAAGGGCCTGGATATCATCCTGTTCGGAGAGGAGTATGCGACTCTTTCGGGCGCATCGACCCGGCGCATCCTGGTCCTGTCCATGCTGTCCTGCTGCCTGATGACCGGCACGGTGACAGCCTTCTGCGGGCCGCTCGGTTTTGTGGGTATCGTCGCGCCGCACCTCGCCCGGCGCATAACGGGCAGCGCCACCCATCGACAGGTCCTCCCCGCCTCCCTCGCCACCGGCGCCGCCCTCGCCCTCGCCGCCGACATCCTGGCGAACCTCTGGCCGGTCCCCCTTCCCGTCGGCTCCACCCTCGCCCTCATCGGCATCCCGCTGATTCTTGTCCTTTTGCTCAGAAATTCAGCGTCGAATGTAAAACATTAATATTCAGCACTTTACACAAAATGCTTTCGGCAACCGAACCGAAAGCAATCAACATAAAACATTGGGAACCAACAACATACATTCGACGGCACTTCGGGTTGACCACCTGACAATCGGCCATGGCGACAAGGTGCTGGTCCGGGACATCTCCTTCGAGCTAGCCCCGGGCGAATGCGTGCTGCTGGCCGGGCCGAACGGGACGGGGAAAACCACGCTGCTGAAGGCGCTGGCTGAACGGGGACCGGTTCTCATCCCCACCAGCATCCCAAAAGTCAAGGGTTTCACGGTCGATGCGTTCATCCGGACGGGGTGCTACCGGGAGAGCGACTGGCGGGGAAGGATTTCGGCCGATGCGGCCGCAAGGCTGGAAAAAGCGCTGGAACTGCTTGGCATTCAATCCCTCAAGCATCGTGACATCTCCACCCTCAGCGACGGGGAGTTCCAGAAGGCCTGCCTGGCAACAGGGCTCACGCGGAAAGCGGAAGTGCTGCTGCTGGACGAGCCCACAGCCCATCTGGACGTGGAGAATCGCATCGACGTACTCCGCACCCTGAAGGACGTCGCCCGCCGGACCGGCACGGCCATCCTTTTCTCCAGCCACGACCTCCACGACGCTCTCCAGGTCGCCGACCGCGTCTTCGTCCTCACCCGCGACGGCCGCTTCCTCGCCTCGGAAGACAAAGAAACAGCCCTGACACAGGCATTCCCGGCTTGTTTCTGAGTTATTATGTCTATATTTGTAACTTAAGTTTCGCATGTGCGAAACTACTTTATATAAAGCCCGAAGGGCGACAAAAAATCCCTTCCCCGAGGGAAGGGATTTAGGGAAGGGGTAAAGTGGACAAAAAAATGTGCGGAGGAAGAAGTTTCGCAAGTCTCCATAACATTCTTATAACCAAATACATTTACTTGCGAAACTTGAGTTTGTAAATTATGGACAAACTGTTTCTCATTGACGGGCATGCGCTCGTGTTCAAGATGTACTACGCTTTCCTGCGGAGGCCGATGGTCAATTCGAAGGGGGCGGACATGTCCATCCTGTTCGGATTCACGAAGTATCTGCTGGAGATGATCGAGCGGGAGAAGCCCACGCACCTTGCGGTGGCGTTCGACCCGCCGGGAGGGACATTCCGGAACGAGTTATACCCGGAGTACAAGGGAACGCGCCCGCCGACGCCACAGCTCATCATCGACGCGCTGGAACCGCTGACGGAATTGGTGCAGGCGATGAACATTCCGGTGCTGATGGTCAAGGGGTTCGAGGCCGATGACGTCATCGGGTCGATGGCCCTGCGCAGTGCCCGGGAAGGGATGGACGTGTACATGGTTACGCCCGACAAGGACTACGGCCAGCTCATTGCCGAGCACATCTTCCAGTACAAGCCCGGGAAGGCCGGCGGTGATGACGAAATCATCGACAGGAGCGGCATCTGCGAGAAATGGGGCATCATGGACCCCGTCCAGATCATCGACATGCTCGCCATCTGCGGCGACACGGCCGATAACGTGCCGGGTGTCAAAGGTGTGGGTGAGGTGGGTGCCGGGAAACTGGTGTCAAAATACGGCAGCATCGAGAACATCTATGCCCACCTCGGCGAACTCCCGCCGCGCCAGCAGGCGCAGTTCGAGGAGGCGCGCGGGTACATCGGCCTGTCCAAGGAACTCGTGACCATCAAGACCGACATCCCGCTGGAGACGACGGCGGAGGACATGCGTCTGGACACGGCTTTCAAGCCGGAGATCGCCGACCTGTTCGAGAAATACGAGTTCAATTCGCTCAAACGCTTCATCGCACACATCGGTCCTTCGGCGGCCTCCAAGGAGCGGAAAGAGTTTATTGTCAATGAGATTGGCCCGGAGCAGATGGTCGCCGCCGTCCGGGAGACGGGTAGTTGCGGCCTCGTCCTGGAGGCGTATGCCGATGGCATTTTCTCGCCGGTCAAACGGCTTCTCATCGGCTGCGAGGAGCAAGTTTGCACTGTCCCTGGCGACCGGCTGGAGAGCGTCCGGGCCATCCTGGAGGACGGCCGCATCGACAAATACGGTTATGACCTCAAGTGGCAGGCGAACCTCCTCTCCCATGCGGGCATCGCGCTGGAAGGCAAGTGGCTGGACATCGAACTGATGCACTATCTGGTGGACCCGGAGAAGAGCCATGCCGTGGAAATCCTGTCCCGGAGCTACCTGGACATTGAACTGGAGGAAGCACCTGCCCAGGCCGGGACCGGTTCGCTGTTCGACGAAACACCGGACGCGGCGGACGGCGCCCGCTCCCGCGAGGCGGCCGTCCTCGTCCTGCTGGGTCGGAAGATCCGCGAGGAGCTCGGCGACCGTCAGCGGTTGTACGACCAGATGGAAGAACCGCTCGCCAAGGTGCTCGCGAAAATGGAGCGGGCGGGCGTGAAGGTGGACCTGAAACAGTTGGACAACTTCGCTAAGGGGCTCCGCGAAGAAATGGTCGCGCGGGAGGCCCATATCCGGGAAATGGTCGGGGAGCCGACGCTGAACATTTCCTCCCCCAAGCAGGTGGGCGATGTCCTTTTCGACAAGCTGAAGCTGGATCCGAAGGCCAAGAAGAGCGCCCGGGGCCAGTACTCCACCGACGAGGCGACGCTTCTCGCCATTGCGGACCGGCATCCCGTCGTGGACGAGATCCTGGAGTTCCGCGCGGTGAAAAAACTTCTATCGACCTATATCGAACCGTTCCCGGCCTATGTCTCGCCGGTGGACGGTCGTGTCCATACCACATTCAATCAAGCACTTACGGCAACGGGGCGGCTGTCAAGCTCGAACCCGAACCTGCAGAACATCCCCATCCGAACCGAGCGGGGCAAGGAAATCCGCAAGGCCTTCATCCCGGGTTCGCCGGAAGGGGTTATCGTGTCGGCGGACTACTCGCAAATCGAGCTCCGCATCATGGCTCATCTCAGCCAGGACGGACACCTCGTAAAGGCGTTCCGCGACGGACAGGATGTCCATGCGGCCACGGCGGCGAAAATCTATGGCATCCCCCTTTCCGAAGTGACGAGGGAGCAGCGCGGCCGGGCCAAAACCGCGAACTTCGGCATCATGTACGGCATCTCGTCCTTCGGCCTCGCGCAGCGGCTGCACCTTGGACGGAAGGAAGCCAAGGAACTGATTGACGGATACTTCGCATCCTTCCCCGCCATCCGTTCCTTCATCGACGACAGCATCCATTTCGCCAGGGAGAACGGGTATGTGGAAACGCTCTTCGGCCGCCGGCGCTACCTGCCGGACATCCAGTCGAAGAACGCCACCGTCCGCGCACTGGCCGAGCGGAATGCCGTCAATGCCCCCATCCAGGGCACGGCGGCGGACATCATCAAGCTCGCGATGATCGGGGTGGCCCAACGCCTGGCGGAAGCGGGATTGAAGAGCCGCATGGTCCTGCAAATCCACGACGAACTCCTGTTCGACGCGGTCCCCGAAGAAGTTCCGGCGCTGGAAAAGCTCGTGGTCGAAACCATGGAAAATGTCCTGAAACTGTCCGTTCCGCTCACGGTCGAGTGCTCGGACGGCAAGAACTGGCTGGAGGCGCACTGACATGGGATACTTGGAAATGCCTGAGAACGAGCTGGTCCGGCGTGCCGTCGCCGGGGACCAGATGGCCTACCGCGCCATTTACCAGCTGCACGAGAAAGCCATCCGCTCCCGCGTGGGCGGCTACTTCAAATGGAAGGCCGACGTGGACGACGTGGTCTCCGAAAGCTTCCAGAAAGCGTTCAGCAACCTCCCGTCCTTTGACACGTCCCGGGAGCTCCGCCCCTGGCTATCCACCATCGCCACCCGCACGGCCCTGGACCACCTCGCCCGCATCAAGCGCGAGGACGAGAAGAAGGAAGGCATCCTGCTGAAAGCGAGCGAGGACGGCATGGAAGGACAAGGACCGCTTACGGAAGCCGATCCGGAAGAGGAAATCATCAACGGGGAGAACCACGAGCGGCTCATGGCCTTCATCGAGGAACTCTCTCCCCTTTACAAGGAGGTGATGGTCAAGTACATGATCGAAGAACTGGAATACGAGGAAATCGCGAAGGCGCTGGACCTTGAACTCAACACGGTCCGCACCCGCATCCGCCGGGGCAAGCAGCACCTCGCGGAAATGATGCTCAGGGGGGAAATCGAATGACACCGCAGGAATTCTTGGACTTCATCAAGGCCGATTTCGACCTGACACCGAGGCAGGAGGAACAGTTCCTTGCCTGCGATGCGCTGTACCGCGACTGGAACGCGAAGATCAACGTGATTTCGCGCAAGGACATCGACGGTCTCTACGACCACCACGTCCTGCACTCCCTCGCCATCGCCCGATACTTGCTCACGCAGCCGGAGCTTTTGGAAAAGTTCCGCACGGCCGAGGTCCTGGACCTGGGGACCGGCGGAGGCTTCCCCGGCATTCCGCTGGCCATCCTCTTCCCGGAGGCGCGCTTCGTCCTTTGCGATTCCGTGGGGAAGAAAACCATTGTCGCCCAAGCGGTTGCGACATCTTTGGGGTTATCTAACGTCCAGGTGGTCCATGCGCGGGCGGAATCTCTGGGGCGCAGCTTCGGCTTCATCGTCTCCCGCGCCGTCGCCTCCCTCACGGACTTCTACCCCTGGGTCAAAGGCAGGTTCACGGAGGGCATCCTCTATCTCAAAGGCGGTGACGTCGTGGAAGAAATCGCGGAAATCATGGCCCGGTACCGGCTCCGCAAAGGCTCCGTCCACACCTGGCCGGTTTCCTCGTGGCTCCACGACGAGTACTACGACGGGAAACTCGTGATTTACATTGAGAAATAGATTTCTCAAATAAAATTTGGCGATTTCCCCCGAAATCACTACCTTTGCAGTCCGTCCGTAAAAACGGCCCCAAACAGCATAATATAAACAGAAATAACGATGAAAAGAACATTCCAACCCTCCAACCGCAAGCGCGTCAACAAGCACGGCTTCCGCGCCCGCATGGCTTCCGCCAACGGCCGCCGCGTGCTCGCTTCCCGTCGTCGTCACTGCCGCAAGAAACTCACCGTCTCCGACGAGGACCGCTGGTAGTTTCCTGACGGACACCGGAAAATGAAATGCAGGCTCGAAAGGCCTGCATTTTTATATCCAAGGTGCTTGTACCGGTCCATTTCATGGACCTATGCAAGCAAAAACAGGCAAAAATGCTCGTATGGGTCCAAAACGTGGACCGGTACAAGCAGTCAAATCCCTTTCCACGACGCAGGGACCGGCGCTTCCACAAATACATCCGTCTTTTTCACCGGATGGATGAAGCGGATGGAACGGGCATGGAGGGAGATGCCGCCGTCGGGGTTGGAGCGGGGGGCGCCGTACTTGAGGTCGCCCTTGATGGGGCAGCCGATGTGGGCGAGCTGGCAGCGGATCTGGTGATGGCGGCCGGTGAAGAGTTCCACTTCCACCAGATGATACCGCTCCGTGCTTTTCAGATACGTGTACTTGAGTTTCGCTTCCTTTGCCTCACCGCCGGGGCCCTTGACAATGAAGGACTTGTTCAGTTTCTCGTTGCGGGTCATCCAATCTGTCAGCAAGGCCGTATCCGGCGAAGGCCGGGAGCAGCAAAGGGCCCAGTATGTCTTGTGCACCGACCCATCCCTGAACATTGCATTGAGCCGTTCCAGCGCCTTGGAGGTCTTCGCAAAAAGGCAGATGCCGCTTACGGGCCGGTCCAGGCGGTGCGGAACGCCCATGAACACCTGGCCGGGCTTACCGTCGCGCTGGGCGATGAAGGCCTTCAGCGTCTCACTGACCGGCTCGTCGCCCGTCTTGTCTCCCTGGACGATTTCACCCGCCCGTTTGTTGAAAACGAGCAGGTGATTGTCTTCCAGGAGGATCCGGGACGCGATGTCCCGGAATACCCCTTCGTCAAGCGTACGGTAAATCCCCATCCTAGATGAAGATGTACTTGCAGATAAACAATACGGCCAGGACCCACATCGTGGGCGAAATCTTCTTGAATTTGCCCGCGCAGGCGTTCAGGAGCACGTAGGAAATCACGCCGAGGAGGATACCGTCGGAGATGGAATAGGCGACGGGCATCATGAGCACGGTGATGAACGCCGGAATGCTCTCGGAGTAGTCCTCCCAATCGACCTTCGCGACCGGGGCCATCATCATCACACCGACGATCACGAGGGCGGGAGCGGTGGCGGCGCCGGGGATGGCCAGGAAGACCGGGGAGAAGAGGAGGGCCAGGGCGAAGAGGGCCGCGACCGTGAAGGCCGTCAAGCCGGAACGGCCGCCGGCTCCCACGCCAGAAGCGCTCTCGACATAGGTCGTGGTGGTGGAGGTGCCCAGGCAGGCGCCGCACACGGTGGCGATGGAGTCGGCCATGAACATCTTGTCAATGTCCTCGACATTGCCCTTCTCATCCACCATACCCGCTTTCTGGGAGACGCCAATGATGGTACCCATCGTATCGAACATGTCGATGAAAAGGAAAGTGAACACGACGGCGAGCATGTCCCAACTCAGGATGCTGCCCCACTCGAACTTGCAGAAGATGGGCGCCACGCTGTCCGGGGCGGAGATAACGCCGGAGAAAGTGGTGAGGGCGGCTCCGTCCGCACCCTTGATGAACAGGCCGATGAGCGTGGTCGCAAGGATGCCGATGAGGATGCTGCCGCGGACCTTCAGGATTACCAGGGCGCCGGTGATGACGATGCCGATGACCCCGAGGAGGGCCGTCCCGTGGGTGATGTCACCCAGGGCGACGAGGGTGGAGTCGTTGTTCGCGATGATGCCCGCGTTCTGCAGGCCGATGAAGGCAATGAACAGACCGATGCCCGCGCCGATGGCATGCTTCAGGGAGAGCGGAATCGCGTTCAGGATCCAGGAACGGACTTTGGTGAGCGTCAGGATGATGAAGAGGAGACCCTCCAGGAACACGGCCGTCAGGGCGAACTGCCAGCTGTGGCCCATCGTCAGGCACACGGTGAAGACGAAGAAGGCGTTCAGGCCCATGCCCGGGGCGAGGGCGAACGGCTTCTTCGCATAGAAGGCCATGACCAGCGTGCCGATGAGGGCGGCGAGGGCCGTGGCGGTGAAGACGGCACCCTTGGGCATGTCCAGGGCGCTGAAGATGCTCGGGTTGACGGCCAGGATATAGGCCATCGTGAGGAAGGTGGTCAGGCCGGCTACCAGCTCGGTCCGGACGTTATGCTTGTCCGGGTTGAACCCGAACGCCTTGGTAAGGAAGTTGCTCATAGGTCAGCTCCTTTTAGAAAACCCACTTGGTGCCGATGCAGGGCAGGACATGGAAGCCCTCCATCCCCGCGAAATTATAACTGAGCTCCACCTCGCCGCCGATGTTGAAGTGGTCGAAGACCTGGAACCACAGCTGCGGCTCCGACAGGACGACCAGATGGTCATACTCGCACCAGAAATCCACGAAGCCGGAGAAACGGAGCCCGCCCAGCCCGAACAGATCCTGGCAGCCCCACACAGCGGTAAACTGCATGGGAACCTTGGACGGAAGGCCGATGAAATGCTTGTACAAGAGCTTCAGGTTCAGCGTGTTGCTGAAATCACCGCTGTGCAGGAACCAGTCCACGCCGGTGAGGAAGGCGCTGTTCACCGGGAAGGCGCCGTAATCCGTTCCGGCAATCCCGTTCAGGTTGCCCCACGTACCGAAGCCGCCGTTGTACTCCACCTGCAGGCTCAGCGGTGCCAGGGCGCTGTCACCCCAGAAGTTCAGGCAGCGGGCGATCTCGAAGTACGTGTTGTTCGGGGAGATGATCTTGTTCCCGTCCTTGTTGTTGTAGTCGTAGTCGATGAAGAAGAACGTGTTGCCCCAGTTGTCCTGATGGAAGCCTTCCAGGGTCGTGGTGAAGTGCTTGCGGCCCAGGTCGTAGAACGTCTGGAAATTGGTCTGCGCCTGGGCGAGGGAACCCAGGGCCAAGGCTGCGACGGCAGCGGTGAACAGTTTTTTGGTGGACATAAAGCGTAGTTTATGAGGGATTATTTATTGTGATTGCGGAATTTGCGGAGGGCGGGATTGATCTCGAAGTCAACGGAACGGTCGCCCTTCGGGTTGGAGCCGAACTCATAGTCCTTGCCCGGTAGGACGGCATTCAGGAAGATGCCCACGAGGGCGGCGACGGCGAGGCCGGAGAGGGAGGTGAAGCCCAGGGAGATGCTGTCGTTCGCGCCGTACTTGATGCCGATGGCCAACACCAGGATGAGGGCGGCGATGAGCACGTTCCGGGAGGCGGTGAAATCGACCTGGTTGTCCACGATGTTGCGGACGCCCACAGCGCTGATCATGCCGTACAGGACGAGGGAGACACCGCCGATGGTCGCGGCCGGCATCGCGCTGATGAGAGCGGCGAACTTCGGGCAGAAGGACAGGATGATGGCGAAGATGGCGGCGATGCGGATCACGCGCGGGTCATAGACCCGGGTGAGGTTCAGCACGCCGGTATTCTCGCCGTAGGTGGTATTTGCCGGGGCCCCGAAAAGGGAGGCCAGGGCGGTGGCGAGACCGTCGCCCATCAGGGTGCGGTGCAGGCCGGGGTCTTCCAGATAGTTGATGCCCGTGGTGGAGGAAATGGCGCACATGTCGCCGATGTGCTCGATCATGGTCGCCAGGGAGATGGGCAGGATGGCGATGATGGCGGAGACGACGAGGCCCCAGTTCGGGTTCTTGAACACATGGAAAGCAGTGTTTTCCCACTGGAAAGGGAGGCCGATCCAGGCCGCTTCCTTCACAGTGGAAAAGTCACACAGGCCGAAGCAGGCAGCCACGAGGTAAGAGCCCAGCACGCCCAGCAGGATGGGGGTCACCCGGATCATCTTGCGGCCCCAGATGTTGCACACGATGATGATGAGGATGGCAAGCAGGGCGATCCACCAGTTCTGGGTGCAGTTCTGGATGGCCGATCCGGACAGGGTCAGTCCGATGGCGATGATGATCGGACCCGTCACGATGGGCGGGAAGAACCGCATCACCTTCTTCGCGCCGAAGGCCGCGAAGAGCCCGGCCAGCACGAAATAAAAAAGGCCTGCACAGAAGACTCCGATGCAGGCGTAAGGCAGTGATTCGGCGGTGGAAAGCCCTTGCGACTCGCCCATGGCGACGACGGCCGCGTAGCCGCCCAGGAACGCGAAGGACGAGCCGAGGAACGCCGGGACCCGCATCTTGGTGAGGAGGTGGAACAGGAGGGTGCCGAGACCTGCGAAGAGCAGGGTGGCGGACATGGACAGGCCGGTGATGACCGGAACCAGGACCGTGGCCCCGAACATGGCGAACATGTGCTGGAGGCCGAGGGTAAGCATCTTGCCGCTACCGAGGGTGCGGGCGTCATAGATGGCTTGCTGCTGTTGTGACATTATGGTAGGTTTGAAGGTTTTCCTTGCGGGGGTTCCAAAAACCATGGACAAAGGTAACACATTAAAACTGAAAATACCAATCGACTTTTCCACATCCCGCTGTTGAAAACTCCTTTGGACAGGTCAGGATAATGTGCTACATTTGTGGAAACGAAACACAGGCAGATGAATCGGACAGACACTTTCCGCAAAGAGGTCCGGGAGGTCCTCGAAGACAATATCCTCAATTACTGGCTCACCCTGAAAGACCCGCGCGGCGGCTTCTACGGCGAAGCCGACGGAACCGGTGAAATCCAGTACAACGCCCCGCGCGGCGTTATCCTGAACGCCCGCATCCTGTGGGCCTTTTCGGCGGCCTGCACGGCCCTCCGCAAGCCGGAATACCTCGCGGCAGCCGTCCATGCGCGGGACTGGTTCCTGAAACACTTCTGCGACCATAAGTTCGGCGGCGTTTATTGGAGCGTCGATGCGGACGGCAAGCCGCTGGACAACAAGAAACAGCTCTATGCGCAGGGCTTCGCCATCTACGGCCTGAGCGAGCTGTACAAGGCGAGCCATGACGAAGAGGTCCTCAAGAATGCCATCGACCTGTTCCGGGTGGTGGAATCCCGCTTCAAGGATACGGAAAACGGCGGTTATGTCGAGGCCCTCGCCCGCGACTTCTCCCCACTGGAAGACATGTCTCTCAGCGCCCGCGACATCAACGCCGACAAGACGATGAACTCGCACCTCCACCTGCTCGAAGCCTATGCGAATCTCTGCCAGGTGTGGCCGGATCCGGCGTTGAAGCAGGCCACGGCGGACCTTCTGGAGATCCTCTGCCACAGAATCATGAGCCCGGACGGCCACCTGCGGCTCTACTTCCGGCGCGACTGGTCCGTCCTCCCCGGCGCCGTCTCCTATGGGCACGACATCGAAACCTCCTGGCTCGTCATGGAGTGCGCATCGGCCCTCCACGACATCGACGCGGTGAACCGCGTCCGCCCGGCCGCCCTCCTCATGGGCAAGGCCGGCAACGAAGGCCTGCGCGGAGACGGATCCATGATCTACGAAAAACTGGAAGACGGTACCCTGGACCTCTCCCGCCAATGGTGGGTCCTCGCCGAGTCCGTCGTCGGCAATCTCTGGCTCTGGAAGTACCACGGCGACCTGGAAGCCCCGGACTGCGCCCTCTCGACATGGGCCTACATCCGTGACAACCTCGTGGACTGGGATAACGGCGACTGGTTCTGGGCCGTCCACCCCGACGGCACTCCCGACAAGGATTCCCCCAAGGCCGGCTTCTGGAAATGCCCCTACCACAACACCCGCATGTGCCTGCAGGTGCTGGCGCTGGTATGACTTCGGGCAAGATGAATCAAACCCCGGACCTCCTCACGGAGAGCCGGGGTTTTTTCAGGTCCTCCCCTGCCGGGGCGGGTTCTACTTTACGTTGGCGGGTTCGCGGTTTCTCTTCCGCAACCGGGCGCACCAGGTGCTCGGGGACTCCTGCATCACGGCCTTGAAGGACGAGTTGAAGGTCGTGCTCGAGTGGAAGCCGGCGAGGTTGCCGAGTTCCGTCACCGTGAGCGCCTTGTTTCTCCGGAACAGTTCCATCGCATACATCACCCGATAGTAGTTGACATAGGTGCGGAAATTCTTTCCGGAAAAGTAGTTGATGGTCTTGGAGAGGTACACCTTGTTGGTATATAGGACGTTGGCCAGATCGTTCAGGGAGAAGGACTCCACCAGGAAAGGCTTCCGTTCCGCCATATACCGGCAACACCTGTCATACAGAAACTGATCGACCGGACCAGGCCCGTCTGCCTGTGATTCAGTGTCGCCCCCCTTTTCAGGGGAATCGTTTTGCCGCCGTCCGGAAGCCCGAAGTCCGTGCCGGCGGCCCAGGAAGTACGCTCCAGCCAGGAGGACCGGAACGAAAAACAGCAGCAGGATGTGCATCGGCTGACGGTTTTTCGCCCGGCAGGGAAGGACCTATTTTCCTTTGATCGTCTCGAAGCCCCGCCCGTACACCCCATTCACGGAGGAGACGGACAGGAAGGCATCCGGGTCGATGGCCTTGATATGCCGAAGGAGCAGGTTCACGTCGGTCTTGCGCGTCATCACCATCAGCACCTCGGTGGCTTCCTTGGTGTACCAGCCCTTGCCGTCCAGGACGGTGACACCGCGGTGCAGGTCATGGGTGATGGAATCCGCGATGGCCGCATAGTTCTTGGACAGGATGAACAACTGGACACTCTGCTGGGAACCCGACAGGTAACTGTCGATGACCTTTCCGTTCACCGTCACGAGGATGAGGCCGTAGATGACCGTCGTCACTTTCTCCGAGAACGGCATCAGGTGCGAGAGCGGCGTCCCGTCCGGACCGATGAGCTGCTTCCCCGTCTCCGGGTCCAGGTCCGGAACGATGGACGGGATGAACAGGGAGGAGAGGATGATGACAAAGTCGATGTACAGGATCACCTTGCCCGGGGACACGTTGCGGTACTTC
>Ga0310696_10005189_pt1 | contig 15754 bp, 12 predicted proteins | sample AusTroGonzalo_MG_4_FD_203885 | JGI IMG/M metagenome (GOLD analysis project Ga0310696, IMG submission 203885) | Bovine rumen microbial communities from tropical cattle in Woodstock, Queensland, Australia - Gonzalo_02 (v2) (version 2) | ecosystem: Host-associated > Mammals > Digestive system >...
TTGTTCTTCTACCATTTTGCCTCCCTCGCCGTATATCTAGAATCTAATGCATCTCGGTTTTCTTTTCAAGATGGGCTTTTTTATCGGCCAATTGCCTGAGCCATTCCTTTCTAGAGAGTCTTTTCCCTGATCTTCTAGCGCGTCTTGCTTTTTCACGAGCATTCGCAGCAGCAACCGGATCAAGAATTCCTTTATTTTTCTTAAGGGTAACCAACATCGAACGCAGATCCAAATTACCTGTCAAAGCGAACAACTCAATCATGGCATCGATTTTATTTTTAATTGAATTTGCTAGATTGATTCTCGCCTTCAGCAACGAAGTCTCGACATCCAAAAACTCAGTGTTGGACTTCATACCGAGATTAGCCTGATCTAAGTTGCTCTCAGAGGTAATCTCCGCGCTCTTCACAGCGGTGCTGCTGGCCTTGATGGAAGCCTCTGCCGACTTGTATGCTCTCCAATATATCTGGCAATTACGCTTAACCTCCAAAATTTTATCCAGCGCCTTAAACTTCGCATATTTCGCTCTTTCGCTGTAAACCCCAATGTTTGCATAGTTCGGCATGTTGAAAACAGGCACTGTCACGGACAACTCCGCACTGTAGCTATTTTGGGAATTGTGAGTACTGACGTTATACTGCCGCCCAATATCGCCAAACTGATCGTCTCTGTCTGTTTTATTGAGGCTGCGACCTGCCTCCAATTTCAAATTGCACTTAGGACCCAATGCTCCTTTCGCGGCATCTAAATCGTTTAAAGCAGCCGCATCGGTAAATTTTTCCTGCAAAATTTCTTGGTTTGATTTCAACGCTATACTTTCCAGCTGAGATAAGTCCTTTGGAAGTTTAATGTCCAAATTCGGGATGAACATCTTTTGGTCGGCGTTCAAACCGGTAATTTGCCTGAATTTGGCTTCTGCCTCAACGACCTTCGTCTCGGCATCCACTCTCTCATACACTGCTGTTTGGTATTTAGACTCAGCCTCAGCGACATCTGCCGGAGTAGACATTCCCGCCGATAAACAGATTTCCTGAGATTCGTACAGCTTCTTCAGGTTTTCCTCTTTCTTTATATGAGCCTGTAGCTTCTGACGTTCTGCCCAAACTTCCGTATAAGTTTTTACAACGTTTACTATTAAGTCCTGCTCCGCTTTTTTCAATTTATGAAAGGCAGCTCTGGCATAATTTTTCTTGGCCTCAGAATTACTAACATCCTGAAAGCTGTTGAAAAGATTTTGATTAAACTGCAGAGACATCTGTGTATTCGTCTGTTTGTTATTACCACGACTTGAACTCACTAAAGGCTTAGTGCCTTCAACGAATGTATATTGCGACTCTTTGATTTGGTTACCTACGCGAGATGTAGACAGTGACGCATCCAAAGTCGGCAAAAACACAGCTTCTGCCTGCTTGTATTGTTCATCCGCCATACGCTTATTAGCTCTCTCTGACTCCAATAGGGTATTGCTGGAGCAAGACGATATTACAGCCTCCTCAAGATCAACTCCATACGCCCCGAAAACCATTCCAAAAGACAAAACCGCAAAATATTTCTTCATTTATTTCTCCCTTTTCACATAACAAAAACACTTCGACAAAACTATCCGACAAGCGCAGAACTTATTCTGTCTAAACTCTCCTTTTTCCCGAAAGAAACCAACATATCAAAAATGCTCGGAGTAATTTTTCTTCCCGTAAGAACACTACGCAACGGCTGAGCAATCTTGCCGAATCCCAAATCCATCTGCTTAGCCAAATCCCTCAATTCGGTTTCAAGAGCCTGCTCTGTCCAAACATCTGTCACAAACAACTTTTCATATACTGATTTTAATATTTCTTTCGTATTTTCATCCAAATCCGCAGGTTTGAAATTATCAATATAGATAGACGACAAATCCTTTAGCTCCAGCATCGTCTTAGAACGCTGTTTCAGTCCGTTCATTCCTCTGACAAGCCTAGATTTCACCTCGTCGGAAATTTCTCCCAACATCGGAAGCAGAAGGTCTAAAAGTCGATTATTATCAGCCTCTCGCATGTAATGTCCGTTCAAATTCGCAAGCTTCGAGAAATCCAAACGTGACGCTGACTTACCGAGGCTTTCCGTGGTAAACCACTCGATTGCCTGCTCACGCGAAATAATTTCATCGTCGCCGTGAGACCATCCCAAACGCAACAGACAGTTACAAACCGCCTCTGGCAGGTATCCCATGTCTCGATAGGCCTCCACCCCCAAAGCTCCATGCCTTTTGGACAGCTTCGCACCATCCGGCCCGTGAATAAGCGGAATATGCCCGTATTTCGGAATTTCCCAGCCAAAAGCCCTGAAAATCTGAATATGACGAAAAGTATTCGTCAGATGATCATCTCCTCTGATAACGTGAGTGACACCCATATCGTGATCGTCAACGCATACTGACAGCATAAAAGTCGGAGTTCCGTCGCTGCGAACCAAAATCATATCGTCCAACTGATCATTTGCGACTTTTACCGTGCCTTGAACGATGTCCTCCAAAACAGTTTCACCCGTTTGCGGAGTTTTCAGCCGAATAACAGGCTTCACTCCGGCAGGAGCATCTTTCGGATCGCGATCTCTCCACATTCCGTTGTATTTCGGAGACAATCCTTTTTCCAGGGCCTCCTTTCTCATCGCTTCCAACTCTTCAGGCGTACAGTAACAGTAATACGCTTTTCCTTGCTCTACCAACTGTTTTGCCAATTCCACATGATGATTAACGCGTGAAAACTGAAAAACCGGCTCTTCATCCCAAGTAATTCCGAGCCATTTTAATCCGTTGAAAATCGCGTCCACCGCTTCTTGGGTTGACCTCTCTCTGTCTGTATCCTCAATTCTCAGCACAAACTTTCCGCCGTAATGCCTCGCCAAAAGCCAGTTGAACAGCGCAGTACGCGCACCTCCGATGTGCAAAAATCCTGTTGGTGACGGAGCAAACCTTGTAACTATCTTGTTCGAAAAATCTGTACTCATACCCATTCTCGGTCTATTATTTACGTAATTTATACCAAATTTTGGGAAGGGAATGTATACAATTCGTAATTTTCTTAGGCATTTTTGCAAAGACGCAAGAATTCAGATCGAAAATTTTTGCGAACACGAGAGAATGCGCATACTAAACTTCATCCCTGTAATTCTGGGAACAGGAATTTGTTGCTTTTTTAACCTAGATAATCCGCCCTCATTGATTTGGTCTGTTTCTGTTTCCTTGATTCTGCTGGCTTTATCCGGAAGGTTCAAGTTTTTCAGGATTATTTTGATTTTCAGTCTGGGATTTACTCTGGCTCAGCTTCGAACGATCTATATCAACACACCGATGCTTGAAAAAAACATCGAGAAGCCACAAAGTTTTTTTGCTACGGTCGACTCTTGCCACCGTACGGAATCGGGAATAAATTTCATCGTAAAAGATTCGAGTTTAAAGTTTAAGACGGACAAAATTTTCCTTTCATGGAGGGGCAATAAGGCAAAAGATTCGGCAGGAGATTTTATGCCGGGCGATCGAGTATCATTTTTTGCGAAACTTTCTCCGTTAAACGACCAGCCGTTTCCGCAGGCTTATAATTTCAAGAGGCAGCAGTATTTTAACAGAATTTCCGCCCGCGGGTTTGTTATGTCTCCGCCAAAAAAAGTTGAATATCTTTATCTGGAAATCACATTGTCGCTGCTGGTCGACAAATTCCGCCACAAAATAAATAAACAAATTGATGGAATACTCGATTCGGACACTGCCGCAATCGCAAAGGCATTGGTTACCGGAACAAAATCTTCAATAAGCAAGGATCTTCGAGAAAGTTTTGTCAGATCGGGTACGGCTCACGTGCTTGCTATTTCGGGACTTCACATCGGAATTATCGGCCTGTTCATCTTCGGATTGATCCGCTTGCTTTTGTGTTGCTTTACTCGAATCTCAATGTATTACGATATAAAAAAAATTGCAGCGGTCGTTTCTCTGGCAGGAGCAATTATCTTCTTTTTCATTTCGGGATGTTCTGTCTCCGCGATGCGCGCTTTGATAATGCATACCTTGGTGATTCTCGCAATCATTCTGAATCGAGAAGCCATAACCATGAGGTCAATTGCGGTGGCAGCAACGATTATCATGATATTGTCTCCTGAGGCGATCATGTTTCCTAGCTTTCAGCTGTCGTTCAGCGCGGTAATCGCGATTGTAGCCTTCTATGAAAAATGCTGGGACTTCTCTTCCCGCTTCAAAATGCTGATAAACATCGTCGCGACAACGATAGTAGCAACCCTTTCGACTTCAATTTTTTCGGTATTCGTCTTCAATCAGCTCACTCTTAACAGCATTTTCGCCAATATTTTTATGATTCCTCTGATGACCTTTTTCGTCATGCCGATGGTGATTGTTGCCCTGCTCTGCATGTTGATAAATGTGACTTTTCCGCTGAAAATCCTGGCCATCGGAATTTCTGCCATAATAAAACTGGCGAAATTCTCTTCGACATTTGTCGGATCACTTTTCATCATGCATTCGCCTTCTCCGACAGTAATGGCGATTTTAATTTTTTCGGCGCTGATTTTTACTTTGATTCATCACAAAATCAGATGGTCAGGATTTGTCGGGCTGCTGGTCGGAATTTTGCTTTATCATTTCCAGGATATCCCGCGAATCATCATTTCACCGAAGGCAAAAGCCTACGGAGCGAGAGTCAGCAACGATCTGACTTGCTTCAATCACTGCGGATATTTCAGAGCTACACTGTCCGCCTGGACTAAATCCGTAGGATGCTCACGCCGCGAAAATTTTAAATCCCGAGCATGCCGAAAATTTGTAGAAAGATTGGACGAGGGTTCGGTAAAAATCTCAGCCGACGGACAAGACTTCATATTGACGAGCAACCCGAACTTTTCAGAAGATCTCGAAAAGACTCAGGGAAAAGAAACCCGCGAAAATCCACAAAACCCGACAACTGTTATTCTTTTGGATAAAACAAGCAAAGAATTTCGGCAGATATAGAACGTCCCACACTCTCCGACTAGGCCAAATCCGGCGGAGTTAAATCCTGCAGACTCGTAATCGGATAGATTTCACGCCCATCATCATTCGCTGCTCTGAAAAACCGAAGATCTCCAAACAACTCGAAATTTTCACGCCAAAATCCATCGTCGATAAAATTCACCACCGAATCAGACTTTATTTTACGAAGTTCTTCTCTGAACATACGCTCCTCCTTTCCAGGTTTTCTTGACCTGAATTTCAAACAAAAAAAGAAGCCCGCGCACAGGGCAAAAGCAAAACCAACCATTACAGACACCCTTACCTATAGTTGATGGTATCACTTCGATAACCGAATTTCAATGACCTCCCGTCAAAACGAATTTCATTTAGAGACCACAAGACAAAAAAGGCGGAAGATCTTCCTCCGCCTCTACGAAAACTACAAAAAGCCGTTGTCGATTACATTTTTACTGTGTAAACCGCCATCGCTCTCAAGGTAACAGCACCTCTGTTGGTCAACTTAATTGGGTCAACGCTCTTGCTAGATCTGAATCTGTATTCAGCTTCCAAACGAGTTCTCAGCTTTCCGCAGATTTTCTCTGCTCCTAAAGCAACTATCGGAGCCCACTTGTCGCATTTAATTTCTGAATCAATATTCGACTTCGCCTTTGAATAAGCAGCACCTGCCTTTAAGTAAACCACTCTCTTAGCGGAAGAACTTGCATAACCTAATCTCAAAGCGGCAGAAGGAGTTAACCCATTGACTTTAGCTCTGCCTGTTGCGTATTCAAAATTCTGACTGGCGTCCAATCCTGCTTCCAAACCAAGGAAAGCTTTTCCGCCTATGGCTTTTCCGTAACCCAAAGCGACAGTAGCGGCCAGTCTGGTACTGTGATCTGAATACTTATTCGCATTCGCGTTCGTGTTCTCATATTTTACTCCGTTGTCGACTGCCGCAACGCCCAGACCGAAGTAAATGCCGTCAAATGCATTGACATCTGCTTTCACATGCTCGGCTGCATTAGCTCCGAAAGTTAAAGCAGCGGCAAATACTGAAAAGGCTAATTTTTTCATATTTCTCTCTCCTTAATAAACAACCATTTCCAATGTCGAAACCACTTCGACATATCAACTTATACCTTAGTCAGAAACCAATGAAAATATTAAAAATGATTTTATATAAAATTTTAATTATATTGTGTTATTTTTGTCACGATTTTAAAGAATCTGCCGAAAATTTCGAGAAATAAAAAGCGGAAGATCTCTCCTCCGCCTTTATAAAAACTGCAAAAACAGTTTCGATTACTTCCTTACGGTGTAGATCGCCATTAATCTCAAAGTAATAGCATCTTTGTTGGTGACCTTAACGGTTCCGTTGTAACGACCATTGACACTGTCCGTATGATCGAAATCAACTGACTTGTTCGTTTTAAATCTGTACTCAACTTCTAAACGGGTTCTTATATTCTTGCCGCAAAGTTTTTCACCTCCCAAAGCAACGATTGGGGACCACTTTGAAACCTTTTTGGAGTAACCATAATTTAATCCGTTACCATCCACTTCTTCGTAATAAGCCTTTGCTACAGAATAAGCCGCACCGGCTTTCAAATAAACCATTCCTTTCGTTGCCGGGTGAACGTAACCTAACTTCAATGCCACAGAAGGAGTTAATCCGTTAATTTTCGAATTAACACTAAAAGCTCTGGTGTTGTCCGTATACATATTCGCATGACAGAAGTCAGAATTTTTGGCAGCATCTAATCCTGCTTCTAAACCGATGTAGGCCTTTTCCTTAATTCTTCTTCCGTAACCCAAGGTCAAACTACCGGCAAACTTCATGTCATGATCATTGGTATCGACACCTATGTCCTTATCCTCACGATTATTATTCAAATAAGCAGCCGTTGTCTCTGTCTTCACACCGTTATTGATTCCGGCAATACCGAGACCGAAGTAGAAACCGTCGTATCCGCAGCAGCTTGTGTCAGCAGCAGCTGTCTCTACATTTTCCGCAGCATTAGCTCCGAAAGTTAAAGCCGCGGCAAAAACTGAAAATGCTAATTTTTTCATTTTTCTCTCCTTAATAAACAACCATTTTCAACGTCGAAACCATATCGACATGTCTAACGTATATCCTAATTTACGAATAATTAAAACAAATTTATATAAAATTTAATTGTATTGTGTTATTTTTGTTACAATTTTCGAAAAATTCACTCCTGAATCACTCGAACGACAGAGAAAAGATCGTTTTTAAAATAACTGTTCAATTTTTCGATCAACTGAAGAGAATCATGCTGGATTTCGGTTGCGCAACAATTTTTGGTTTTCACAATTAAAATATTAGAACCGTTCATCTTAACCACTTTGTGCGGCTCGACGTATTTGGACAGCTCCTCTCCGACAATCTGATTCCACTTAACAAAAACGTCGCTGACGGTTGGATTCAAATTACTTTCCTTTATCAACGACTCCGCTATGTTGGACAAACCACGCATAATACTTTTCCGAAATTCAACCAGCTCCGAGTCAGTCTGCCACGAGAGATAATAAAGATCAAGTTGTCGAGAAAAAGCAAGTTCAAATGAATATCCGATAATAAATAATATTTTTACATTCAATTAGCACCAAAATTTAAATAAACAACAGCTTGAAATACAACGATTAATTAAATAAATTTTATCCGATTAACAATTAAAAAATTACCACAACAAGAAAAAATTAATTTTTTTTTAATAAATAACTTGCAAAAAACGAAATAAGAGTATATATATAAAGACAGTTAATAATTTATTTTTCATTTCCTTCTATTAGCCCCATTCTTTGGGGCTTTTCTTTTTTCTAAGATATATCCGCGACCATCCTTCTCTTGCTTTGAAAACATGCTTGGCGTCTTATGCAAGTAATTTCCCGCATCCGACGACCAAGAGATTTTTTCCGTGATGGACACAAAAATAAGCATCTATTTTCAACAACTTTATTATCATATTGCAAATCAGTTTTTTGTATGGCATTCTCGTCCTGGATAGTTGTTGTAGTTTTTGTATAGAAAAATTAAAAAGATTCGTGCGTATGGAATATATTCGCGAAAATGTTGTCGGTAGTTTACCGGCGTTGTTCAGTCTTGCACGGTGCAAGAGTGTAAGTTTTTAACAAAGGAGTTAAATATGAAACTTAACATAAAAACTTTGTGTTCAATCGGAGCGTTGCTGTTATGCTCGGAGAGTGCGTTAGCAAGTGAGGCCACCCCCTGGGAAAAGAGCAGTAATAGAACGCATTATGTATTCAACTTACCAACCGATTCTTTGAGCATAAACGAGAAGGAGTTATCTTCAATAGAGAGTTTAACTATTAAATATTCCGACGATGATATAGATCCATCACGGCTCGAAAATCTTTCCAGAATATTGGCTGGCGCAAAAAAACTTCAGTGGCTGAAACTTACTAACCTCGGTTTGACAGAAATTCCGAAAGAGGTTTTTGATCTCGAAGATTTAAGAGGCCTAATTCTTCACAAGAATAATCTGAAAGACATCCCGAGTGATATAGAACGACTAACTAAACTACATATGCTCATTATAGATGGTGATGAGAAATTAACTATCTCATCAGAACTAAACAATTTAACAAATTTAGTATACACACATTCTTCTGATTACAAAATAGCTTGGAAAGACCATGGTGGAAAGAGAGTTTTAGATTTAAGCAATAAGAATCTAACGCATATTCCTTTCGATATATCTTTCATAAGGGGATATGGTGATTGTATGAAAAAATTGGATCTTCAAAACAATGATCTAGGACCAGAAGATAGTTTTCCCAATTTTATGGTACAACTGATGCACATAGAGGAAATAGATTTAAGGAATAATCCGAAGATTGATTCTATCGATAAACTTCCTACACCAATATTTGGTATGTCTAGTTTAAAAAAGATTCTTTTAACAGGAACAACCAACGATATTGAATATAGCGATGTGGACATTTCTTCGGTAAGAAAGAAAAAAATTGAAGAGCTTAACAGCAAAATTTCTATGATTGATACATTGATGGATTCACATGATTTTGTTAATATATCCGCACAATTGAATGTAAAAAAATGCATTTATCAAAATATGTTAGATAAGTTAGAGGAAGCAGATAAGAAGTTCAAAGATCGAAGCATCGAAGCACAAAGAGAAGCGACTACTAACGACGCCATGGAAGCCTCTGCAAAAATGTTTGATAATGCGGAAATCGAAGCGGATAAAGCCACATCTCAGGCGATCGTTAGTCAGTCGTTTTACTCTAAATTTGGACAATTCTTTGAATTGATGTGGTCTAGGTTTACAGAATCCAGATTAAGTCGAGCGTTGAATTTTGTAAGATCGCACTTTTTTCAGCACTAAATAACCAGTTGGATTTTTAATTACGGCAGGGCACCTCACAGTTGCCCTGTTCCTGTTTTTCTAAACTTTTAAGGCCTAATATATCCCAAAAACCTGACGGGCTTCGTTTTGTACGGAGTTGTCTTCGTTATCAGCCGTTTTGTCTTCGCCGTCCGCGACGGTTGAGTTCTTCAGTGGATTTTCCAAGACATTTTCGTTGATATCTTCATCCTGTTTAAAAGCCTCCGTAATGGTAATATTTCCGCAAGGCGCGCCGCCCGTTTCGGCATCGATTTTTCGAAGCTTGATGCCTTTCGGAATCCTGAACGGTTTTGCCGTCAGGTACTTTTTCGCGTGTTTCATGAAATCAATAAAAATCGGCAGGGCCGTGTTAGAGCCACTGGCGTTTTGACCCAACGATTTCGTATGATCGTCGAATCCGACAAAAACCCCGATGGCGATGTCCGGCGTATATCCGATGAACCAAGTATCGCGGCTGTCATTGCTGGTTCCGGTTTTACCTGCCATCGGAAAATTCAAAAAACTGGCCGAGGCACCTGATCCGCGTTTCATAACTCCCACCAACAAAGAAGTGATCTGATAAACGCTTTGAGCATCTGAAACTTGAGGACGAACATCATTCAGCTTCGGAGGATACTCGGTAATTTCGCCTTCCTGCTCTTCCTCATCAAGAATTTCATCATCGTACTGTACGCTGCGCTCATCCGATTTGAACAGCGGATTTCCGTTTTTATCCATGATGTAATCGACCATGGTCGGGGAGATTTTCTTCCCGCCGTTTGCGAGCATAGCGTAGGCAGTGGTCAAATTCAGCAGCGTCGTCTCTCCCGCGCCGATCGCATAAGAAAAATATCTGGGCATGTGATCAAAAATACCGAACTGCTCGGCGATTTTGGCGATTTTGTCCATGCCGACCTCCTTGGCGATGCGGATTGTGGCGGTATTTACTGACCGTTCAATCGCCCGGCGCAAGGTAATTTTGTCCAGAATCGCGTCTTTGTAATTTTTCGGTTTCCAGACACCGAGATCAGGTCCCAGATCGATCTCGACAGGGCTAGCGTCAAGGATTGTATTGGGAGCAAATCCGTTTTCCAGTCCCGTAAGATAAACAAAAGGTTTGAAAGAAGATCCGATCTGCCGTTTCGCCTGGGTTGCTCGGTTGAACTCGCTTTGGGCAAAAGAATATCCCCCCTGCATCGCCAAAATTCGCCCGTTGTTGACATCAATAACGACTATCGCTCCTTGGACTTTCGGCATCTGTTTTATAGTGTAATTGTTTTTGGACTTTTCGACCTGAACAACATCGCCAACCCGAATTTTTTGAGCCCATTTCATATCAGCCGGGGCGATTTTTCCTAAATGATCGTCCTCCAGAAGGATCTTGCCGTTTTTGTTCAGGAGAACGGCCTTTGCAAAATTTTCACCGCCCTTCGGATTTTCAATCTCACGAAGTTTCTTCAGGATTTCCTTTTGAGGCACCGAAACATTTATGTTGGCGAGAGGCCCTCTCCACTCGAATCGTCGGTCAGCTGCTTCAAGTCCGCGGCGCAGCGCATCGTAGGCACATTTTTGCAGAGTCGGATTCAGTGTCGCGCGGACGACTATTCCTTCCTTGTTCAAACTCTCGAACGGATATTTATTGATAAGATACTTTCGCAGCTCTTCGGAAAAATATTCAGCCGTATTTTGGTTGGAATTTTGCGGCACCATAACCAAGTCTTCCTTAACTGCCGTATCGTGTTCTTCCTGAGTAATAAATCCGTTGGCCAAAAGTCGGGAAATCGCCCAATTTCGGCGAGTCAACGCTTTTTCCTTATGCTTAACCGGATGATAGTTGTTCGCCCCCTTCGCGAGGCTGGCGAGATATGCACACTCTCCGACGGTCAATTCGTTCAAAGTTTTGTCGAAATAAGTCTTTGCAGCCGTTGCGACTCCGTAGGTCCCCAGCCCCAAATATATCTGATTTAGGTAAAGTTCTAAGATCTGATTTTTCGTCAGCGCCTGCTCAATTCGATAGGCCAAAATCGCTTCTTTCAGCTTTCGGATATACGAAACTTCGTTGGTTTTTATCAGAAAAATACGCGCGATTTGCTGGGTAATTGTCGACGCTCCCTGTGGACGTCTTCCCGATCCGAGCTGCTTAATGTTATTAACAATCGAACGAGCAATTCCGAGAAAATCGACTCCCTTATGCTGGTAGAAATTTTTATCCTCGACTGCGATAAACGCATTCACGACCTTGTCCGGAATTAAATCTATCGGAACGAAATATCTTTTTTCGCCCGAATATTCGCAAAGCTTGCTGCCATCCTGCAAGAATACTCGACTGGAGAGTAAAGGAGAATATTGTTTCAGAGAACTGTGGTTCGGCAAATCTGCAGACAGGAAATAGAGAATCGCCACTACCGCAACGCTTCCAAGACCCACAACCGCAATCGCAGAGCAACAGAGATACAATATCGACCGCCAAATAAATTCGAAAAATCGAGAAAAAAATCCTCTCTTCTTTCGGTGTTGAATGGGGCTATACGAAACATCGCCCTCCGATTCACTTTTTTCATTTTTCGAATTAAGATCAGATAACTTACTGCCCTTTTTGAAAATATCTTCTTCGCTCATTCTCCCTCTTATCGAACGACTTGACGCTTAGAAATCTTCCTCTCCTTATCGAAGAATTCGTCTAACGCGTACAAAATAGCATAAATGACTTTTTTACGAAATAACTTTGATAGCAAAAGCTTGCTGTCTTTGGAATTTGAAATACACCCTAACTCCACAAGAATCGACGGAATACCTGTTCTCAGAATTTTCAGATCACTGCTGCGGCATGCTTGATGTTTTATTTTACATAGATTAGGAATATATCCTATGAGAGACTTTGAGAACCGTTTGGATTTGCGTAAGGTATAGTTGAACTTTTGATCGGACTCGCTAAATCCGTGCGGCGGCAAAGTATAAACGGAAATTCCTCTTAGATTCTTATCTTTGTTGTAGTCTGTGTGAAGCGAAATTAAGACATCGCCGTTTCCTGATTTTGCCCGCTTAATTCGATCGTCAAGAGAAATAAATTCGTCCTTATCTCTCGTTAACACAACATCGTAACGTCCGGTTTTCAGCAGAGCGCTACGCAACTCAACTGCCGTAATAAGAGCAATATCTTTTTCCAGATATTTTTCATACGGAGACCTGGTACCGGGATCTTTTCCGCCGTGTCCCGCATCAATTATTATTGTCGGTTTTCTTCGAAAACTGATTTTAATCGAGTTCTTCGTGTAGATCTTTTTCACGAATTCAACCTTTTGCTTCAAGGCCATAATAAACATCAGTGACGAATTTCCGAATTTTTCAAAAAAATACCCTCTGAGAATCCCGTGATTACGCTTGCTGATTTTTGGAAGATTTACTGGTTTCTTGAATGATAAAAACATCTGTATTCCGTTCGGAAGAACGTGAATTCGCGGAACAAAGTCAACTTTTTTGCGAAATTCTATGGTTAGATTGTAAAGATCGTCTTCTTGAGATAGCGAAACTGACCTTACCGCGTCAAAATCAGCACGATTATAAGCCTCAGTCCGAAAACCGCAAAATACCGCGAAAATCATCACAAAAAGCAACTTTATTGTATTTTTTATCATTCTAAACGCTGTCTTTTCCCTGCATTATATCAAAAATTTACACAAAGTGCAGACTATTTCACTGAAAGCTCCGCAACTGTAACTTAACAAAATATCTACGTTTATTGAGATTTTTTCATAATATGTTGCAATAAAAACACAATTACAAAGAATTATAGCTCGCAAGGTTTGATCATTAAGAAATCTTCAGATAGCATGGAGGGAGTTTTTGTTAGGAGTGTGTTTATGTATAAAAAACTTTTGGTTTTTTCGCTACTTCCGTGCATTTGTTTTGCAAAAGCAGATGTCGGGGATTCTAAATTGTTAGGAGAGTTCCTAAAAGAGAAATCTCAGGGTGTTCCTCTTTTGGAAGACTTATCTATTAGAGGAGATTTGACGTTAGCTTTCGTCGCTTCAAACCAATATCTTTCGGAGAAGGTAGATGTTTCGTCGTTTTCTTTAGACGGAAACGTTTACATCGACTATAAAAAAGTAATCGATGGTGTCGGATTTGGTTTCGAAATCGGAACAAAGGCCAGGTCAGGTATGATAAAAGGCGGTGCGGCAATAGTTGATACTTCTTATCTGTTTGCTGACTCTGACAAACTCGGTCAGTTCAGAATCGGTTATTCTAAGTCTGCCGGTAGCATTTTTTCCGTATCTTACGCAGATGTTATGACCGGATACAACTTGGTCGACAGCGGATTTACACCGATTTTCTTTGCTCAACCTTCCGGATCGATTCTTGGAACAGGGTTTGATAAGGATGACGGTAAATCATTAAAATTTGTTTGGTTGTCGCCTACAATCAGCGGATGGTCCATGGGATTGTCTTATGCGCCAAGCAGCCGCGACGCTCACTTGTTTAAGGCAAAGTTCAACAAATATGAAAGAGATTACAGCATCGCTCAAAACTTTGCGGATAAAACTTCTTACATCAGAGACAGCTTTACCGCAGGTATTTCCTATGAATACGGAGATCCAGAAGCGTTCAACATGAAAGTAGCCGTTGCCGGTTGGTTGGCTCAAGGAAGATCGAGCTCGACAAGAATCCGCAACGTCCGAGGTTACAACGTCGGAACTATTTTTGGATACGGGAAGTACAAGTTGGCTTTGGGTTACACTGACAACATAAATTCCATGATTCCGCAAACATTAACAAATAATTTTACTTGGAATGACGCACGTGGAATCAGTCACGTCGTCGGAATGGGGCCGGGAGCCAACAACGGAAAAGTTTGCAACATTGGTATAGGATACTTTGGCGATAAGTGGGAATTATCCGCCGGATACTTCCATGCTGTAAAGAAATGGTCTAATGACGATAGGGTAAATTCCAACATTGCGACGGTAGCCGTACAGTACAACGTAGACAAGGTGGTCAGCGCTTTTGTTGAATACAACAACATCAGAGCGAGAACTTGCGACCGTGTGTACTACTCAGAGTTAGATAAGAGGGATGGTGGTGACGGATTCGCTTTCGAAAGCAATAGGGCGAATTTGTTCATCGTTGGAGCAAAAATTAAAATTTAGTTATTTTTTCCCCTTTATTTTTGCTAGCCGCTGAAAAATTTTTCGGCGGTTTTTTATTTTCAAAAACTGTGTAATAATAGTAGTGTTATTGATGTCAAAGGGGTAAGATGTTTTTACGATTGATGAAAATTTTGTGGATATTTTTATTTATGGTACCGACGATTGCCTTCGTTGGTTGTCAGGATTCGAATGTATCAACTATGCAAAAGAAATCCGAAGAATCAATTCCCGGAGGAACTCGTTCAGATCTCAAAGAAAATTTGCCTATAAAATCCATCTATGTCGGAAACATTACGAATTTTCAAAAAATTTCAGATACGCTTGAAAGATACGGCGCAAATGCAGTGGTAATTGATGTCAAAAATGATTTCGGAAAGCTTTTTCCCGAACTTCCCGTAACCTATAACAAAAAAAATCGTTTTGTACCCAATAACAATTTCAAGACTTTGCTTCAAAAGTTAAAAGAAAATAAAATCTATGCAATTGCAAGGGTTGTTGCACTGAGAGAATCCACTCGAGATGATCTGTGTATCAAAAAAGAAGACGGATCAGTTATGATTGACAAGGAAAAAATGTCCTGGATGGATCCGACAGATGAAAGAGTTTTGCAATATCTTGAAGAAGTCTGTACCGGCGCCATAAAGATCGGATTCAATGAAGTACAGTTGGATTACGTAAGATTTTCTTCTCATTTTAGATTATATAGAAAAGGAAGTGATGATCATTCAACAAACCGATCACGGATAGATGCCATAAATAATCTGATAAACAGAATAGGCAATTCCGTTCATAAACTTGGTGGGAAATTGTCCGTCTGTGTGTTCGGATGTACGATAGAAGGTTCGGTGGATACTCCAAGCAAAAAAAGACAGACTGAAGAAAGTTCGCAAATTCTGGGACAAGACTATATTGAAATCGCAAAAATGGCAGACAGTATATGCCCAATGATTTACCCGTCTCATTATCCGAAATATACACCGCTCGGCATTAAAGATCCTGATCTGGAGCCGTATAAAACCGTAAGTATTAGTATGAAGTTGAGCAACAACATGCTCGAATCTGCCTCGGTAAAAAATCTTGAGTCAAAAGTAAGACCTTATTTGCAGGCTTTCACCGCAAAATGGCTGAAAACCCATCTGCAATACGGGAAAAAGGAAATAGATGACCAAATTCGTGCGGTGTTAGACTCTGGAACAACGGAGCAATGGGGACTGTTTCACATGGCGGGGAAATATCCTTAATTC
>Ga0310696_10005190_pt1 | contig 15751 bp, 7 predicted proteins | sample AusTroGonzalo_MG_4_FD_203885 | JGI IMG/M metagenome (GOLD analysis project Ga0310696, IMG submission 203885) | Bovine rumen microbial communities from tropical cattle in Woodstock, Queensland, Australia - Gonzalo_02 (v2) (version 2) | ecosystem: Host-associated > Mammals > Digestive system >...
AAAAACAATTATCTTTTTCATACTACTTGAAGAGTTTCTTTGCGAAAGTGTTCAGGTACAGGCGCCAGTTGGACCAGACGTGACCGCCGTCAGATACGAAGTATTCGTGCTCCAGGCCCTGCTCAAGAAGCTTGGCGTGCATTTCCTCGGCTCCCTGGAAAAGGAAGTCGGTGTTGCCGCATGCAAGGAAGTACAGCTTTACGCCGGCCTTCTTGAGGGCTGCAATCTGCTCAGGGGTAGCGCTTCCGGCTGCCGACAGAGGGCAGATATAGTCGAACATTTCGGGATAGAGAATGCTGGCCTGGATGGTGTGACCGCCGCCCATGGAGAGGCCTGCGATAGCGCGGGAAGAAGGCTTTGCAATAGCGCGGAAGTTCTTCTCGATGAAGGGAACAATCTCTGTGCAAAGGCTCCTTACGTAGCCGTTCATAACAAGGTCACGCTCGGCCTCGCTCATTTTCTCGAAAGCCTCACGGTCCCAGCGGTTGGGCATGGGTTTTTCGGGGATGTTCAGAGTGCGGGCTGCAGCCTGGTTGGCATTGCCGTTGGGCATAACCACAATCATAGGTTCGGCCTGACCTTTTTCTATGAGGTTGTCCAGGATCTGGGCGGTACGGCCCATGGAGGTCCAGGCTTCCTCGTCACCGCCTGCGCCGTGGAGGAGATAGAGCACAGGATATTTCTTCTTGGTGTTCTTCTCGTAGCCGTAGGGAGTGTAAACGGTCAGGCGACGGTCCATGCCAAGGATATCGCTGTGATACCAGGGATGGCTCACGGTGCCGTGCTGATGTGCCTCGCCGTAGTTTTCCGTGCGCTCGCCTGGAACCAGCAGCATGGGAAGGTAACGGGTGCCGTCACGCTGTACAAGAACGTTCTGGGGGTCGTTTACAGATACGCCGTCCACGAAGAAGGTATAGGTGTAGATTTCCGGCTCCGGGAGCGGAATCTTCACTTCCCAAACGCAGTTCTCGCCGCGTTTCATGTCAATGGTATCCATCCAGGGATTAGCCATCCAGGAGCCGTTGAGCTTAACCACGGTAGCATAATCGGCCTTGAGGCGGAAGGTAACGCTGTCGTTCTGGATTTCCGGGGAAACGATGGGTTTCTGACCCCAGAACGCAAAGTTGGAAAGTTCCTGGGCCTGCAGGGCGGCTGCGAAGGCTACGGAAAGGGTAATTATTGATAAAATGCGTTTCATCGATTACTTTTTAAATGATTCTCCTGCTTTTTTAAGAGCCTTCGGGAGGCACTCCTGCCAGAAATCCCAGAAGTGGAAACCGTCACGGGCAATCCACTCACAGTGTGCAGCGGCGTTGATAGCATCACACAAGTCCTTAGACTTGACGTTATCTACAGTTGTATCCTGCTTTCCCACCTCAATGGTAAAGCCAGGGCAGGCGCTCACATCTTTAAGAGCAGCGGCTTTGGCTTTCATCTGGTCAATGGATACGCCCATCCATTCTGCGCTGGGAGCAGGGCTCATCGCGTAAACGTAAGAGAACTTTTCGGGATACGTAAGACCGTGATATAAAGTGCCAAAACCACCCATGGAAAGGCCGGCGATGGCACGTTCACCGTTACACTTAAAGGTTTTCTCTACAAAAGGCATGAGTTCCTCTTCAAAATAAGCCTCATAAGCGCCGATATAGAAAGACGACAGTCCGTTGGGCATGATAATCACCATGGGCACTCCCCCATCCTTCACATAGGCTTTAGCAATCTCACGGGCTTTGCCTTTTTCTACCCAGCAGCGGTCCAGATGGGACTGGTCTCCCTGCTCGACTCCGTGAAGAAGATACAGGAAAGGATACTGCTTGGAGCTGTCGTATCCTCCGGGAAGCCATACCGAGTATGTCATCTTCCTGGACATGTTTGTGCTGGTGATCGTCAAGTCCTGATACAACTTGTCCTCCTTACTAAGAAGGTCAGAAATATCTATAGGCTGCTGATCGTCTGTACCTTTATCGGCCTTGCCGCAGGCACTGAGGGCGGCAGCCCCCAGTGCCAGAGCAAGGATATAAAAGAGTTTTTTCATTATTCAGTCGCAAATGAACCTGAAATTAAATATGCGGGAGCCGAGAAGCTGATGCTTCCGTCTTCATTAATGACCAGCGTCATGGTTTCGCCTTCATTAACCAGAACAAGAGTTTCGCCCTGATAATAATAGGAACCGCCAACGCCCATACCCCATGCACTGAGGTCATAGCCATTGCCCATCTTATGGTCTTCGCCGGGATAGCTTATGCAAGTGTATTCACCTGCGAGGCTGCCGCCTTCGGCAACCACAAGTTCAAAGCCTGCGACAATACCACCTTCAGCATCTTTGAGTGTCATAGTATGCTTTTCAAGGCCTGCAATTGGAGTCCATGTTGCATCTGTCACAGCACCTACGGTGTCATAAATTTGGAGGCCGGAAGCCTGGAAGGCAGGACGGCCGGTGATGGCGTATCCACTGCTTGCAAAGGTATAGGAACCATCTTCATTGAGAGTGGCAGTCATGGTCTCGCCCTCATTAATAAGGACAGTAGCACCATCCTTAAAGTAATAGGAGCCTCCAATGCCCATACCCCAAGCACTGAGGTCATAACCGTTGCCCATCTTGTAGGCCTCGGAGGGGTAGCTGATGCAGGTATAATCACCAGCGAGGCTGCCACCCTCGGCAACAACAAGTTCGAAACCAGCTACTACAGCACCGCCATTGTCAACCAAAGTCATGGTGTGTTTCTCAAGACCTGCGACAGGGGTCCAAGTAGCATCGGTAACAGCACCCACGGTATCATAAATGAACAGGCCGTCTTTCTCAAAGAACGATGCGTCACCGGCATCTTCGAGAACGATGTCGTAAAGATTAACGGTTGTATTCTCGGTTGCGGTAGCTATTTCCCAAACAATCTTAATCGGCTCATCGTTTCCTTTCACTTTGAGAATAACAAATTCCTGCTCCGTATTGGCGGAAACCTTCGAAAAACCGTAAGCTCCTTCGGAAATTGTTCTTGCAGAGAAACCGACCTCAGCATCCTCGGTTACCCAAACCTTTGCCTTAATGGTATAATAGCGTTCATGGGAAAGGGTAATAGGAGAGTAAGGAAGGAGTTCAAGCTCAAGAGCTTTCTCCGTGGCCTGGGCAACAGTAAAGGTATAAAGTCCTCTGTCCTGAGTAATTGTAGGGAACCCGGAGGTAGGATACTGATAGTGATTCTCATCGGCGGGTAGCCAGAGATTGGTTTCGGCAAGATACTCATCGGAAGGATTATACTTGAAGGTGGGAACCTCGGGCTCCTCGGGAACGCTGAGTTTTCCGGTAAATGAATATCCGGTGCTGCCTTCGACAGTAATAACGCCATTGGACTCGTGGGAAACCTCGATAGTTTCGCCGGGTTCAATTATAACGGCAACGCCGTCACTCATATAGTACGAGCCGATGATCACATCCCAGCCGTAAGGAGACATATCAAAGCCGTTTCCGGCAGTGAAGTCTTCGTGGGCATATTCGGCCACGGTATAGTTACCGGTAAGGTCTGTGGTACCTGTAGCGCGTACAAGCTTAATCTGAGCGGCAAATTCACCCTCAGGAGTGGTAAACACAAGTGTGTGGGACTCAACATCGGGATAAGCTGTGCCTTGGGCGTCGGTGCAGTCGGCAGCAACGGTATCGTTAATGGTGCAAAGATCGGCTTCACCAGGGACATATCCTACCGGAGCAGCTGCAAAGCTGAAACCATTGCCTTCAATAGAGTAGAATCCGCCAGCAGCAACTTCGCTCACACTGATCTTTTCGCCGGGTTCAATGATAACAACGGCACCGTCCTGCATGTAGTAGGAGCCTATTACCACATCCCAACCGTAAGGAGACATGTCAAAACCGTTTCCTGCGGTGAAGTCCTCGTGAGCATATTCGGCCACGGTGTATTCACCAACCAGGTTCGTTGTACCGGCAGTACGGATAAGCTTTATCTGTGCCGCAAATTCACCGCTTTCGTCAACTAGGACAAGGGTGTGGGATTCAACATCAGGATAAGCTGTGCCCTGGGCGTCGGTGCAGTCGGCAGCGACTGTGTCGGTGTAATAAAATTCCGGGGTTAGAACAGCGTCTCCCTCAAAGGAGAAAGATCCGGACCAGGTAACCTTATAGGGAGTACCATCCTCAAGGAAGAGAATGGCCGATATTGAATACTCGTTGGTTACGCCAGTTTCCGTTTCAACACTTGAGGTGAGCTTGACATTCACATTACCGGATTTAACGGATTTTCCGTCTAAGGAAGTCTTTTCCAGGATAAAGTTACCCTTCTTGGCAACTACGTCCATAGCTTCCGTATACTGGTTGGCAGTAAGAAAATACTTATCGCCCACCAGAGTTGTCACGAATCTGCTTGAGCCATCGGTAATAACCAAATCAAAGACGCGACGGGAATCCTCATCCTTCTGCGCCTGTACGGTGGCAGTTGTATTGGATGTGACTTCCGTGGGCAGAGGGAAGTAGTCAGAGATATTCAGTTCTTTCTTTGCGCAGGAAAAAAGCGTAACCGCGCCTGCGAGCAAAGCTATGAAACTAATTCTTTTCATATGTGTATTCTATTAATAACCAGGGTTCTGTTTCACATTCGGGTTCAGAGAAGTCTCCGTGAAAGGATAAGGAAGATGCTCATGTTTGCCCGTCTTGAAGCCATAAACAGCATTGCCAGTTTCTACCATCTTAACAATACCGTTGGGAGGGCATTCAGGATAATAATGACCATTTTCCTTTAGAGCATCGGCCGCATCGCCCCAACGGAGGAGATCCTGGAAACGCAGGCTTTCGGCCACAAATTCATGACGCTTCTCACGCTTGATGTCGGACAGGGACACCGAACTTAAATTGCTAAGCTTGGCACGATTGCGGACACGGTTCACATATTGGGCAGCTTTACCTTGGGGATCGCCATTCATATAATGAGCCTCGGCTGCCAGCAGGAGAACTTCGGCAAAACGCATCCAACGGGCATTGCGGACAGTACCCCAACCACCAGCAACTTTTTCGTTCTCAAGCACGCGGTTTTTCCACAGCCAGTATCCGGCACTTACAACCGGCACATTAATGGTCACCTTCATTGCCGTAATCTCATCGTAAGTTTTCATGGTCTGGCCAAGACGATAGAGATCACCGGCTTTCACAAAGGAATCATAGAGATCCTTTGTAGGAGTGCAGAATCCGAAACCGCCGGTCATATAAACATCGCCGGGGATTGTCATCTCATTACCGTAACTGCGCCATCCGTACATAACGGGAGCCAGGTTGTAATCCAGGTGCTCGTTATCATCGGTACGGATGCTTTCAAAAAGGCTCTCACAATTCATGTCATAGACAGGGAACTGCATATCGCCAAATTCAGCATCGGTGAAAAGGTCATACAGTTTACTGTCGATAACTTCATCAAGAACGGAAGCGGCATTGGCATAATAACTTTTATCATTTAACTCTGTCTCGGAGGCCATCCACAGATAGGATTTGCCCAGCAAAGATTTGGCAAAATGTTCAGTAACACGCCATGTGGTATTGTCGTTCAGGCCGGACTTTTTGGCAAGAGCTCCACTTTCTATAGCACTCTTAAGGTCTCTTTCGACCATTCCCCACAGTTCTTCCTTGGTGCCATTGGGCACGTTGTACTCGGAGGGAGCAAGCTGATGGTCCACCACCGGAGGATTACCCCACAGGGTGATAAGCTCAAAGTAGCAGAATGCGCGGAAAACACGTGCGTCGGCCACAGCATGTTTGGCAACAGCACTGATTTCGGGATCCACATTGTCCAGAATTACATTGGCCTTATATATAACCTTGTAGTAATTCGTGAACATGTTTTCAATATACGATTCCTGGGTGTTGAAGGTAAAATCGTTCAACGACTGAAGATCCGGGTTGTCATTGTACTCGGCACCGGCGCAGTACAAGTCGTCGGTTAGCATGTTCTTGCAGAACAAGCTGTTGAATTCTCCGCCACGAAGCTGGAGATACATGGAAACAACGGCGCTCTCAATATTCTCGTCATTCTCATAATACGCATCCTTGTCAAGTACGCCTTTACGAGGAATATCCAGTTTGTCGGAGCAGGAAGAGAAAGTGATAAGGGCAGTGGCAACTGCCAGGATTATCTGATTAATTTTCATAAGGCTGTTCGATTAGAAAGTAACATTTACACCGAACACGACTTTCTTGGAAGTAGGGAAATTACCCTTATCCACACCGGTGGAAGAACCAGATCCAACAATTTCAGGATCGAAGCCGGGATAGTTCGTAATGGTAAAGAAGTCGTCCAAAGAAGCATAGACACGCAGATTCTGGATGAAAATTCTGCGAGTAAGATTGGCCGGGAAGGTATAACCCAACTGAATCTGCTTGACTTTCATATAGTCACCCTTGAAAATAGCTCCGCTGGAGGACATGTAGTTACCCCACTGGGTTGAATTGGCGGCAGGAACAGTTCCGTTACGGTTTGTTTCGGTCCAACGGTTCTCCGTGAAGGCCTTGAGGTGGTTGGCGTTGTAGTCGGAGACATACAGGTCGGCCCAGATCTTATGACCACCGGCACCGGCGATGAAAACGAGGAAGTCAATACCCTTCCAGCCGGCATTGAAAGTGAGACCATAGTTAAACGTAGGAATACCGGAGCCAAGGTCCACCTTATCTCCATCCGTGGGACCGGCTACACCGTCATAATCCACGAATACAGGGTTACCAGTCTCGGAATCGATATGATCGAACTGATATCCATAGAAATGCCATGCGGGATAACCCTTTTCGAAACGGGTAATAACCATGTTATCACGGTTAATCTGGCCATTGATACCGTCTTTAAGAGTAGGGTGCAGATATGTTACCACGTTCTTTAAAGTGGAGAAGTTTCCACTTACGCTGTAGAAGAAATCGCCAACCTGGTCTTTCCATCTGGCTTCTAACTCAATACCTGTATTCTTAACATTACCTGCATTAACAGGTGAAGCATCAATACCCACTACAGTAGAAGGAGTGATACCCATAACAATCAGGTCCTTGGTAGTCTTATTGTACCAGTCGAAGCTTACAGAAAGGCGGTCTCTCAGGAAACGGAGATCCAAACCAAGGTCAATCTGCTCGGATGTTTCCCATTTGAGTTCGTCATTACCGGTAGAACTGGGAGCGGCACCTACCAGATACTCGTATGAGCCGTTGGGAAGGACAGCTCCGGTAGGATAAACCGAGGAGTCTGTGGTAATATCATTAGCATACATGTAACTGCCTAAACCGGCGAGGGAACCGTTCTGACCCCAGCTGGCGCGAATCTTAACATACGGGAAAATATTTTTCACCGGCTGGAAGAAAGCCTCATCGGAAAGTGTCCAACCACCAGAAACAGCAGGGAAATAGCCCCAGCGCATCGGTTTAGGAAGGATTGCAAGGTCGGCTGCATCGGCACGCAGGGAAACCTGCAGATGATACTTGCCCATATAATTCCATGCAACTCGGCCAAAATAAGAGAGCTTTCTGGAATAGGTTTCCATACCGCCACCTACAGTCTTGATTGCCGTAGGCGTTGCGTAGGCGATGTAATAGAACAGAGGGTTATCCTGAATCAGGCCGAAGTCAATCACACCAGAGTTATCGGAACCGGACACACCAGCATTTGTGCTGTAGGAACGGGTCTGGCTGTAAGACATACCAATCATGGCATTCAGGTTGTGCTTGCCGAACTGCCTCATGTAGTTTGCGAAATTCTCCCACTGATAATAAATGGAATTCGAGGTGGAAGAACTGACGCTCATGTAATCGGCCTTCTTACTGGGAGAAACATAATAGTCATTGGTGTAACCATAGGAATCTCCGCTGGTAAGACGGTAACCAAAGCGGGAAGTGATATTCAAGCCATCAATGGGATGGAAATTAATGGCAGTGGAACCGTTAAGGGTGAAGCCCTTCATGATGGAATAAGAAGCCTCCAGCTGAGTCAGAGGGTGCATGGTCTCGGACTTGTTGAACTGAGAGATGGAATAGTAGTTTCCGTCGGCATCCCTAAGAAGGTGCTTGCCTTCGTTCACATACTGCTGCATAAAATCAGGAAGCTGATCCGGAGCATACAGAGGAGGGGTTAAAGGATCCAACTGCAGGGCAGCCGTAATAGGAGAGCCCCAGCTGGAGCCGTCGGATACGCTACGGATTACATAATACTCCACCTGATTGTTGGTCTGTACATCCAGCCAGGATTTAAACTTCCAACTGGCGTTAACCATGCCGGTAAACCTGCGGTGGAAGTCGTTGTTCCCTTTGAGCATACCGTTGTTGTCAAGGTATGAAACCGAGGTGTAAAGACTTCCGCGTTCGTTACCTCCGCTGAATGTCAGATTGTGGTGGTGCATCATAGACGGTTCAAAGCAGTAGCCAATCCAGTCGGTATTGGTCTTGAGATCCCACATGTTGTAAATCTCACCCAGTGTATAAGTACCCTTATCCAGATAGTACTGAGCATATTCCACTGCATTCATAATCTTGGGAATATTTCCAAGGGACTGGGATGTGAACTGATAGGAGTAGCTGATCTGGCCGTCGCCCTTACCTTTACGGGTAGTAATGAGGATAACACCGTTACCGGCCTGGGCGCCATAGATAGCGGCCGAGGCAGCATCCTTGAGCACTTCCATTGACTCGATATCGTTGGGGTCGATGCTGGAAATGGAAGAGGTAATACGGCCGTCCACTACATACAGAGGATCAGAAGACCCGTTGGAAGAAATACCACGGATACGGATTGTAGGAGTAGCACCGGGCTTTGCAGAAGAAGCGAAAGTCTGCACACCGGCAGTCTTACCCGCCAGAGCCGATTCGGCCGATACAATGGTACGGTTCTGGATATCCTCGGATTTAACCTGGGAAATAGCGCCCGTAACATCGGACTTCCTCTGAACACCGTAACCCACAACGACCGTTTCTTCGATCATTTGGGTGTCGGTAAGCAGCTGAACCATAACTTTATCTTCGGACTTGGTAGCCACGAATTCAAAGGTGACATAACCCACCGAAGAGAATTCGATTGTGGCACCAGCCGGTACAGTGAGTGTAAAGTTGCCGTCAATGTCCGTGATTGTACCGTTGGTGGTGCCCTTCTGGACAACACCGGCCGCAATCATCGGCTCGTTCTGATCGTCAACGACTACACCGGAGACAGTCACCTTCTGCTGTGCAGCAAGGGACCATCCCACCAGGAGAGACAACGCAATGGTTGTCATCTTCATCAGCAGAGATTTTCTCATGTGATCAGTTTTAATTGGTTAGTGAATTATTGATAGTAGTTTCGATATTGATATTCAGGCAGGCGGGCCAGGGCTCCCATGCGGGCATGCCCTCGGCGGCGGGTTTGCCGGTTTTGGCAAACGAGCTCCAAAGGCTGCTCATGCGGTGGCCCAGCTGGACTGCCTCCTCTTCACCGCCGGTGAATGTGCGGTGCAGAAGGACGTTGTCAAATACGAAAGGAATTTCAATGCAGTGAGGACTTCCCATTGCTCCGTCAAGAACGGGAGTGGTCCAGTCAAAGCGGTACATGTACACGGGCGCACAGCCGGCTGCGGTGCGGTCCTTGGCCTGCTGGAGAGCCAGCGGGCGGAAAATGGGATCCTCCTGACCGGGGGTGAACTCGTTGTACACGGTACCTATAATAGTAGGTATATCCTTGGAAAGGGCCAGGGCATCGGCCGATGAAGGCTGGAAAGGAATGACCTCGCCGTCAACTACCGGCACGCGGCCGAAGAGGATCATGTTAAGGAAATCGGCCGGGACGGCTCCGTCTTCGCGAGCTTCTACCGTAACTTCCTGCATGGCCTCTGTATAAGCTGCAAGCAGTTTTTCGTAGGGAACGGTGGCAATTTCGTCAATCCTGGCGGGAGTGATTCCAAGCTTTTTTACGGTTGCAGCGCCAATGCGGCGGGAATACTTGGGATCCATAAGGGTAAAGATGGAACCGCTCTGGACAATGGCCTTGTGGAACAGGCCTTTGGCCGACGGCATTGCCATAACGGTGGTAACTTTTCCGCCGCCACCGCTCTGGCCGAAGATGGTCACGTTGTCCGGATCACCTCCGAAATTGGCGATATTTTTATTAACCCACTCCAGAGCCTTTACGATATCCAGCATGCCAACGTTGCCGCTTTGGGCATATTTGGCGCCGTAGCCGCTAAGGTCAAGGTAACCAAGGCAGTTGAGCCTGTGATTAAGACTTACAATCACAACGCCGTGGTCGCGGGCCATATTGGTTCCGTCGTAGCCGATCTGCTCCTGGGAAGAGCCCTCGCTGAATCCGCCGCCGTGCAGCCACACCATTACGGGCAGTTTGCTGCCGGACTTGATGCTGGAGGTCCAAACATTAACGCGCTGGCAGTCCTCGCCGGGATAGCCGTCGTCCCAGTGCATGGTGAATGCCTGGTTGTCGTCTCGCCAGCCCCTGCGCTCCGGATGGGGCGATACGGGACCGTAGGAACGGCAGGGACGCACCTCTTTCCAGGGCTCCGGGTCTGTGGGAGCCATGAAGCGCTGAGCCTGAGCGTAAGGAATGCCTTTGTAGATAAACACGCCGTCGTCGATATAGCCGGCCACGGGGCCGCTGACGGTCTGTACAGTTGTTGCCTTGGCCGATGTCTCCAGAGGTCCGGCGCACTGAGTTGTGCTGTGGTGGACACTCTCTCCGCACGAAGCGGCAAGGGCCATTATGGCAATAGTTAGGATGACTGGTTTTAGTGTCATAAAGCGGTACATTTTCACAGTGCAAAATTGCGAAGATTCCGCATCAATCTTTTTTTCTGCAATGCAAATCCTTTCATACGCGTTTTTTAAAGAAATTTATTTGTTCAAAAATATTTCTCCTTGTTCAAAACAGGCCGAAATCCACCCGATTTTTATATATTTGCGTTATGATAAAGAAACTAATAACCACCCTCGGCCTGGCTGCCGCCTTTTGCCTTCCTTTGTTCGCAAACCCGGACACGGTAGTGGTGTCGGACCGCCTTTCAAACCAGAGGGTAAACAAGATAACGGAAGACCGCTACGGCCATATCTGGATAGCCACGGGCCGCGGTCTTAACAAATTCGACGGCAATCAGTTCCATCAGTATTTCCGGACGGGTCCCCAGTCCGGACTGCCGGATAATCAAATAGGAACCATCTTTTCCTCGTCGGACGGCCGCCTGTGGGCAGGTACGGTGCTTGGTGCGGCATACCGCACCGGAACCGGGGAATTCCACCGAGTAAAATCGGCCCGCTTTTACAACAATATTGCAGGAATATGGGAAACTGCCGACGGGGATATACTGTTCAGCAATACGGAAAACCTGCTTCGCTACGATGCGGCTACCGACAGCCTGTGCACCGTTGTACGGGAGTTTAATGCTTTCGGGGCCGAAGGAACCATCCTTTCCAGAGACGGCCGAATATGGACGTTAAGCGGCGGCGGTATGGTCCTGCAGTGCTATAACACACGCACTTTTGCCTTAGAAGCTTCCATCCCTATCCCCTACCCGGCATATCATCTGTGCGAAATGGGCGGGGAACTTTGGCTTTCCGGAATGGGACAGTTAAGCGTGATAGACCGCCAGACCCGTCAGCCCAAGCCCCTGCCGGAGGCCATTCGCAAAGATGCTCGCCTTATGGGAGGCGACATCGACATTCTTTTCCCGGTGGACGACGGCAATCTCCTTATGAACGTTATCGGCAAAGGGTTTTTCCTATATAATCGTACGCGCGGTAATGTACTTTTCCAGGCCGATGACGGCTTCCCCTATCAGATTCCCGACGCAGAAATCCGCACTCTTCTCAAAGATTCTTACGGGAACCTGTGGTTTGGCACAACCGACCAGGGATACAGCGTGTCATACGCTAACCAGAGCCTTTTCAAGGCGAATAAAGCCCTCACGGCTGCCTTTGCCGGAAAAACCGTCACCTCCGTATGCCCGGACCGTAACGGAAATCTCTGGATTTCTACACTTCGCAACGGACTTTTCCGTTACAACCTTGATAATAAAGCCCTTCAGAGCGTGGACGTATCTGCACTTATTCCAGACTCCAACGTGGGATATATCCGAACCTCCCGTATATATTGCGATCCTTCAGGTGAACTCTGGCTGTTGTTTGGGGACAAAGTGCGCGTAATAGGTTGCCGATGGGATGGCAGCAGACTGCGCCAGCAGGACTTTTTCTACCACCAGAATCCAATGAGTATATCGGCCGACGATCAGGGCTGTATATGGACAGGCGGCTTTGGCGGCACACTTACACGCTACGATCCACGCACCAAAGAGGCCAGCGAAGTAGCCATATTGCCGGAAGGCGAATGGACCTTTGTGACAGACCTGATAATGCGTGAACCCGGACGGCTGGTTGCAGCGTGCTTCAACCGTGTTCCTATGGAAGTAAACACCTACACTTTGGAGGCCAGGCCGTACAGGAGCGGTTCATCGTCTTTCGAAAAAGATACGGAAAACGCCTTGCATATTCCCACAAGCCTTTTTATGGACTCGGAGCACAATATCTGGGTGGGAACAACGGCCAGCGGCCTTTGGCTTGACAACGCTCAAACCGCCTCGGTATCGGCCATTCCCGGAGCCCCCTGCCCCGACATTTGCGCAATTCAGGAAGACCTGCAGGGAAACATCTGGGTGTCAACCATGAACGGCCTTGGCAAGTACGACCGTACGGTGAACAGTTTCGTCCATTATTTCGAGGAGGACGGTACAGGCGGAGACCAGTACTCGGAAAGGGCCTCATGCATACTTCCGGACGGAACCCTTATCTTTGGCGGCACGCACGGACTTACCTGCTTCCATCCGCTGGATGTATCGGCAAAGCGCAGCGTACCGCTTGTTTTCGAAGACCTTATAATTCACAACCAGATTGTGCAGCCTTCGCCGGACGGCCCCATTGACAAAGAGCTTTGCGAAAAACCGCTTGTAACTATAAAGCACGAGCAGAACGGCTTCAGCATTTCTTTTGCCGCCCTGGATTACAGCGAGTTCGAGCAGGTTCGATATGCCTATATGCTGGATGGTTTTAATCAGTACTGGGTAAAAATCGGCACCAGCCGGCAAGCCTATTTCTCCAACCTTCCGGCCGGAAATTACAAATTCCGCGTGCGCATAACAAATGCCAGCCACACTATTTCGGAAACAGAAGAATCCATTGATATCAAGGTACTTCCGCCCTGGCACCAAACCTGGTGGGCAAAGACCTTGTTTGCACTTGCAGGCATACTGGTTCTGGCCATGGTCTATACATTTTACCGCCACATACGACGCGTGCGCAAGGAAGCCGCACACCACATACGCGAAGTCAGGCGGGAAAAGGAAAAGGCCGAAGAAGCAGAAAAAGCAGAGAAAGCCCTGAACAAGATCCAGATGAACTATTTCTCCAACGTTGCGCACGAATTCCGCACTCCTCTTACAATGATTGCGGGCCCGGCGCAGCAACTTTCAGAATCAGAAGGCATACAAGGCCAGGACCGCAAGCTTGTGGACATTATTCGCCGCAACACCACATGGATGCTGTCGCTGGTTAACCAGCTGCTGGACTTTAACCGTATAGGCAACAGCAAACTGCAACTCAAGGTGGCAAAAATAGACATTGTGGAGCCCTTGAGGGACATCGCCAGCCTGTTCCGCTTCAACGCACAGTCAAAGGGCATAGATTTAAGCACCTACGGTCTGGAGGATTCCTTCACAATGTGGGTAGATGCCGATAAAGTGCAAAAAGTAGTGATGAACCTGCTTTCCAATGCCCTCAAGTTTACACCTTCCGGAGGCAAGGCTTCACTAAGTTTTGACGTAATTCCGCGTGAAGAAACAGCCGCCCGTTTCCCCCTCACGGAGGCCGATAAGGATGGCCAGTGGGCCCTGATAAGCGTGGCCGATAGTGGCCCAGGCATCCCGGAAGACCAGCTGGAAAAGATATTCGAGCGCTTCTACCAGTCGGAGGCCGGGAAGAAGATGACCGGCTCCGGCATCGGCCTGTTTTATGCCAGGGCCCTGAGCGCACTTCATCACGGATATATTAAGGCCTGGAACCGGGAGGAAGGCGGCGCCCTGTTCAGCCTGGCACTGCCCGTAAGTGCCAGCTCCTACACGGAAGACGAGCGCACTGCACAGGAGCCCCAGCTGCCCGCCCACGCCCTTGCCGAGAGTATTACGGCCGACACTCCGGAAGATGAAGGCTCCAAACGTCATATCGTGGTTGTGGACGATGACATAGACATTGCCAACTACTTGAAAGTAATGCTTAAACCGCAGTACAAGGTAAGTCTGTACTTCGATGCAGTATCGGCCCTTAAAGGCTTGGAGGAAGACGCTCCGGACCTGATTATCAGCGACGTTATGATGCCCGGAATGGATGGTTACGAGTTCTGCTCCCGCATCAAAGGAGACCTTCAGTTAAGCCATATTCCAGTGGTCCTGGTTACCGCCAAGGTAGCCGTGGAAAGCCAGGTCCAGGGACTTGACAAGGGTGCCGATGCATACGTAACCAAGCCCTTCCAGCCGGCGTACCTTCTGGCTCTTGTGAAATCTCTGCTGGAAAACCGCGAAAAACTGCACCGTCAGCTTGGATCCGTAACCACCACGGAAGAAATTGAGCCAGAGGCACTTTCGCCGCGCGACGCAGCATTCATGAAAGAGCTGTACGAACTGATGGAAAAAGAACTTGCCAACACAGATCTTGACATCACCCGCATTACGGAAATGATGAAGATTTCCCGCACCAAGTTCTACTACAAGGTGAAAGGTCTCACCGGCGAGAATCCCTCTGTCTTCTTCAAGCGCTACAAGCTAAACCGCGCTGCAGACCTGCTTAAAGAAGGCAAGTTCAACATGTCGGAGATTGCATACATGACCGGCTTCAACACCCTGTCCCACTTCTCCACCTCCTTCAAAAAGCAGTTCGGCGTTCCCCCGTCGGAATATGGCGGATAAAAAAAGTTTTACTTTTTGTTCAAAAGTTTTATCAAATGGCCTTCGCGCTTGTATGCGTGAAGGCTTTTTTCTAAGTTTGCACAAACGACAATAACCAATAACCCTTATATGAAAAAATTTTTCCTGACGGGTGCAGCCGTTCTCTGCACGCTTTCCCTTATGGCTCAGCCCAAACTGAACAAGAACAACATTGACGAGGTTCTTGCAGCCATGACCCTGGAAGAAAAAGCCACCCTGGTAGTGGGCGGCGGCTGGGGTTCAATGACAGCCGGTTCACTAACCGCTTCCAACGAGAGTCTGGTATCCGGCGCCGCCGGTACAACCAGGCCCATCCCGCGCCTTGGCATTCCTACCACCGTGCTTGCCGACGGCCCTGCCGGCCTTCGCATCAACCCTACCCGCCCCGGTACCGACAAAACCTTCTTCTGCACCGGTTTCCCCGTAGGTACCGTACTGGCTTCGACCTGGAACGCTGCCCTTGTAGAGGAACTCACAACGGCAATGGGTGAAGAGGTTAAGGAATATGGTGCCGATGTGCTTCTGGCTCCCGGCCAAAACCTGCACCGCAACCCCCTCTGCGGCCGTAACTTCGAGTATTTCAGCGAGGATCCGTTCCTTACCGGTAAGATATCGGCCGCATACGTGCGCGGTATCCAGAGCAACGGCGTGGGCGTTTCCGTAAAGCACTTTGCAGCCAACGACCAGGAAGTGAACCGCATGTTCAACGACTCCCGCATGGACGTACGTACCCTTCGCGAACTGTACCTGAAGGGCTTTGAAATTGCAGTGAAGGAGTCCGTCCCCT
>Ga0310696_10005191_pt1 | contig 15747 bp, 8 predicted proteins | sample AusTroGonzalo_MG_4_FD_203885 | JGI IMG/M metagenome (GOLD analysis project Ga0310696, IMG submission 203885) | Bovine rumen microbial communities from tropical cattle in Woodstock, Queensland, Australia - Gonzalo_02 (v2) (version 2) | ecosystem: Host-associated > Mammals > Digestive system >...
TCATTGCAGGATTCCTGCACGACGTGGTGGAGGACACGGACTTCACCTTCGACAACCTGCTGGAGAAAGGTGTGGACGAGGAAGTCGTCGACGCCCTCCGGCTGCTCACCCACGATAAGAGTATGGACTACTACGACTACGTGCAGCGCATCATAGACTCCGGCAACCCCATAGCCCTCTCCGTGAAGAGGAACGACCTGAACCACAACCTTCACCGTGGCCGCATCGGCGGGCACATGAAGCAGGTGCGGAAACACGAGAAGGCCCTACAGATGTTCAACAATATAAATAAAGAAGAGAAATACCGCTTGCTCACGGAGCAAATCAAGACCCTCGTCGAGGGCGAGACCGACGCCGTGGCGGTGATGGCCAATGTGTGTGCAGCCATTCACGAGACGATGGGGTTCTTCTGGACGGGATTCTACCGGGTGGTCAACGACGAGCTGGTCTTGGGACCATTCCAGGGACCAGTGGCCTGTATGCACATCCCCTTCGGACGTGGGGTCTGCGGCACGGCATGGGAGAGGCGCGAGACCATCGTGGTGCCCGACGTGGAGCAGTTCCCCGGCCACATTGCCTGTAGCAGCCTGTCGCGCTCGGAGATTGTCGTGCCCCTGTTCTCAAAGGAGGGCGAGGTAATCGCTGTTCTCGACATCGACAGCAAGGAGCTGGCCACTTTCGACGATACCGACCGCCGTTATCTGGAAACCATCTGTGCCATCATCTCCGACCTTCGAGTGTTAACAACCTAAGATAAACAATGATGAAAATGAAACATGTACAGTATGAGACCCGCGGCACCTGTTCTAAGCTGATAGACGTGACTGCCGATGAGAACGATGTCATCCAGCAAGTGTTCTTCCTGGGTGGATGTAACGGCAACCTGCAAGGCATCAGTCAGCTGGTGCGGGGACAGAAAATCGACGACGTCATCCCTCGCCTCAATGGCATCCGCTGCGGAACGAAGGGCACTTCATGTCCTGACCAGCTCTGCCGTGCCCTTGAACAACTGAAGAACGCGCAGAATGAATAAGACCCGAATACTCTTCGTCTGTCACGGCAACATCTGTCGCAGTCCGATGGCAGAGTTTGTGATGAAGGACCTCGTCAAGCGTTCATGGCTCGAGGACGAGTTCTTTATCGAGTCGGCAGCAACATCGACGGAGGAGATAGGCAACGAAGTCTATCCTCCTGCCCGTCGCAAGCTGGCCGAGCATGGCATCTCGTGTAAGGGCAAGACGGCACGGCAGATGACACGCGGCGACTACGACCGCTTCGACCTGCTCATCGGCATGGACGAATGGAACATCCGCAACATGAACCGCATCTGCGGCGGAGACCCCGAAGGGAAAATCCATAAACTGCTCGACTATACCGACCGCCCCGGCGACGTGGCCGACCCCTGGTACACTGGTAACTTCGAAGCCACCTGGCGTGACGTCCTCGAAGGCTGCCAGTGCTTGCTGGACAGAATACAGTATTTCTCCATTTAGCGCTATGTCTTATTCAAAATAAGACACGAGGAAAACGACACCCATCATCATTTTTTCCACTGATGATGAGTGTCGTTCCGAAGCAACTGACCATGAAGAAAAATGAATGCTTTTGCAAAAAATTAACGGCTCATAGTAACATCGTTTGCCAAATTTTTCCTAAATTTGCACCCAGAATATCCACATAATGATGTAAATTTATGAAGAAGTATTTTATCGCCCTTTCGGTTGTCATGACATTCTTTGTCACACAGTCCCCACTATCGGGACAGCCTGTAGACCGCAGCCAGGCACTGACAGTACCGGAAACGGACCGGGGAGAACTGTATGTCTATGAGGGAGCGACGGTCATAGCCACTGGTGGCAACTGGGGAGCGGGCATCGGCGGCGGTTGGAAGGCCAATGGCATAAAAACGTGGATCTATGGCGGCAACGTGACAGCCAAGGGCGGTGAGGATGCCGCAGGCATCGGATCGGGTGAAAACACTAAATATTCCGAAGAATATGAATGGCGTGCCGCCAGAGGTGGCGAAACCCATATCAGCGGCGGTGTCGTCTGGGCCGAAGGCACAAGCTATAGTGCAGGCATCGGTGGTGGTGAATATGGCTTTGGCGGCAAGACCTACATCACGGGCGGCGATGCCGAGAACATCAAGATAGAGGCATTCTCGACAGCCGTGCGTGTTCCTGCCTGCATCTGGCGCAACTACGTGAAGATAGAGCCATGCACACATACAGTGCCGGATGATGGGACTACCACCGACGTTTACATCTATATAGACGAGGGTTCCCACTACCGCTACTGCCGTTATTGCAAGAACATCATCACCGAGGAGCATACCGCGGGAGAGTGTCCCTGCGGCTCGGAGGGCTATTCGTTCACCACCTACGTGCCCGTAGCCAATCCGACTACCGCCGGTACCGGCTATCAGGAGGTGCGGACCTACAGGTTGAAAGCGGGCAAATATTTCCTCCTGCCCGAGTGCGAAATCGTTCCCACGGGATATAAGTTCATAGGCTAGCAGATGAACCCGAACACCACAGAGACAGGCTACGACAACTGGGCTGCCGTCAAGGCCGGCGATGTTGGCGGCGACGACAAGATTGCTGCTGGCACGTCGGTGCAGGCGCTTGTGGGGATGGACAATGCCACGTTTTACGCCCGCTACCTCTACGACTTTAACGACGAATGGACGTGGGGCGAAGGCAACACATCGGGCTCGCTGAAGATCAGTTGCGAAGTGCTGGACGATATTGAGGTGCAATTCCAGGAAAGCGATATTACCAAGCAATATCTCGACGACGGCATAGAATACTCCATCAGCTATACCTACACCCTGAATGGCTACAACTATATTTTCTCTACCCAAAAGACGGCGCCTTACAAGTTGACCCTGCAGGATGCCGCTGACAACAACACAGCCATCGGGCAATACAATGGAAAGATAGCTACCGCTACGCTGGCGGGGCGCAGGCTCTACAGGGACGGGAAATGGAACACGCTGTGCCTGCCGTTTGCAGTGTCTTTGGACGATTATAGTAATCCGCTCTGCGGCGACGACGTCCAGGCCATGGTGCTCCGCAGCAGCGCCTCCGGCATCAGCGGCACCACGCTGACGCTGAACTTTGAAGCCGTTTCCCCTTCAGATGAGCAAGGGAGGCTAATACCCGCCGGCACGCCGTTCATCATCAAGTGGGGCACGGTCGACAGCCACCCCGACACCGACATCACCGACCCCGAATTCACCGGCGTGAAGGTAAGCAAGGCAACGAACAACGTATCCTTCACCGGCGGCGCATTCAAAGGCACCTACGCCAAACAAGAGTACACCAAGGAGAACAAGAGCATCCTCTTCCTCAGCGGTAATAACACCCTGTACTACCCGCAGCCCACAGACGATAACATTCCCAGCATCGGGGCCTGCCGCGCCTACTTCCAGTTGGGCGACGGCCAGTATGCCCGCGAGTTCAAACTCAACTTCGGCGACGACTCTGGGAGCGCGGACGTCTCGTCCGCCATCGTTGCGGACGGGGACGTCCGCGCTCCCGGGTGGTACACACTCAACGGCGAGATGGTTGACGGTGTAGGGGCAAGCCCCGTGCCAGCCCGCCTCCGTAAGGGTGTGTATATATATAATGGTAAAAAAAATGTGATAAAGTGAACACGTAAAATATAAATCAAAAAACATCAAGAATGAAACGAAAAGCATTTATGATTCTCGCCCTTCCCCTGATGGTGATGAGCGCCTGGGCGCAAGGACGATTCGGTGACATCCCCAAGACGGTGGATGCCAGCGACGTGGAGGTGACGGAGGTGGGCTACCTTCAGTTTATGAGCCACGACTCGCTTGTGGTGAATCCCGTGACGGGCAGGATAGATACGCTCCACATCGACGACGGTCGCCGGTTCCTCACGGAAGAAGAGTTTCAGCAGCTGGCCAGCGAGCCAGCACAGTCACGGCGCCGCATTGCCACGCCCAGTGTTAACACTGACGAATATGGCGATATTAACAATGAAGGCCATCAGTATTTCGGCTCCAATGCCGTACTCTATTCCTACAAGTACCCCTCGGTGGATGCGAATGGAAACAAGGTGGTGCTCTCGGCGCTCATGGGCCTGCCCACAAAGATATTTGTCGGCGGTGTGCTCGCCGCACCCAATAACCTGATCATCGGTTGCCATGAGACCATCACCAGCAACTACGAGTGCCCCACCAACTACAATCATGGGGGTGCCTACGACAGCGGTAACGGCATGCTGTTAGAGTATTGCCGCAACGACGTTGTGCGCCAGCCGTGCTGCCTCGTCATCCTGGCCGACTACGAGGGCTATGGCTGCAGTGCCGACCGTCCGCATCCCTACCTCTATCAGGAGCTGACTGCCCGCCAGGTGGTGGATGCCGTGCGCTACGGACTCGCACTGTACAAAAAGCATGTCGACGATCAGGAATTTGCAGCACTCGAAAACGACTGGCAGAGCGTCTGCATAGGCTACTCGCAGGGCGGCAGCGTGTCGTTAGCCACGCATAAGTTCATCGAGACCAACGGACTCTCCGAAGAGCTTCACTTTGCAGGCTCGGTCTGCGGCGACGGCCCCTACGACCCCATTGCCCACCTGCGCTACTATATGGAGGACAACGGGCGTACCTACGATTTAAATAGGCATAATGTGGAGGAAAAGACCAAGCACACTCCTGGCACTATCTCCATGCCCATCGTCATGCCGCTCATCCTGAAAGGCATGTGCGACAGCAATCCCCTGATGCGCCAGCACAACCTGACGGAGTATCTCACCAACCGTTTCTTTGCCACCACCTCCACGTTTATGCTGGAATCAAAGAGCCAGCCCAACAATGACGACCAATACAGCACCGGGCGCGTGGGTGAGGTCTATCGCGACTGTAAGAATAACGGCAAGAGCTGGACGGGCAAGGTCAATAATCCCTACGGCGAGGACTTCACCGTGGGCGGCAGCTTTTCGGCCGGAGAGATGGAAACAATGCTGTACTATGACGACGGCGACAATGTCTGGGGAAAAATGGAGTTTATGTTGACCCCTATAGCCTACAGCTATTTCACGACCCCAAGCAACTTCGAGGATGCTCAGGGCAATCGCATCACGCCCACCGGCCACGGCGTGATGGAGGATCTGCACCGCGCCTTGGAGAGCAACAACCTCACCGTGGGATGGACACCGCAGCACCGCGTGGCCTTCTACCACAGCACCTACGACACGGTGGTGCCCTACGCCAACCTCCTCTCGTTCATGAAGAACCAGAGCAGCCTAAAATATTACTTCTACGATGACAGCTACCGCCACAAAGTGGCTGGAGTTAACCCTCCTTCTACTACCACCAATAAGTCTGAGGCCGACGTATTCGTGTATGAAACCCCCACAAGCAACGACCATGTGGCTGCCGGCTCCGACTTCTACTTCTGGGGAGCAAGCATGGGCATCGCCGGCATCACCCCTGACTACTGGCTCTTCAAATGGGTGCTGACGGGAGACAATTAAACGTTGAACATTGAAAATTGAAGATTATGACAAAGAAATATTATATCCTCTTGATGGTTGTGTTGCTGTCGTGGACGGCAAGTGCTCGCAAATGGCAGGGCACAGTGCAGCTCACGGTAGATAATAGTACCAATATATCAGCCGACGCCATATACGACGACGTGGCCAACACTGTCACCTTAGGCAATGGCTATAACGCCTGCATTTCCCACTTTAAGGAAGGCATTCTGACCATTCCTGGCAGTTATGACTCATATAAGGTGGTGATAGGCCCTATGGCCTTCCGTTTCTGTAGTTACCTGACGGAGGTAAGAGTTGAAGAAGGTGTGACAACCATCGGCGCCTACGCCTTCGTGGGATGCTCGAAGCTGCACACCGTCAGGCTTCCATCTACGCTGACAACCATCGGCTCGGGGGCCTTCTCAGAGCTGCCCTCGCTGAAGCTGGTGTACTGCAATGCCGCGACAGCACCCACATGGCAATGGAACGACATATTCTCCGCTCTTGGCACCAAGGCCAGCTTGGCCACCATGGCAGCCCAGCGTTTCCTCTACGTGCCTGAGGGTTCATTCGATAGCTATATAGCCTACAAGTTCGACGGCACCGCGACTAACGCCAAAGAGAAGGTGGGATGGGCGGATGCCTTCACCCGCATCTATGAGATGAACGACAATCCGCAGACCATCAGTTCGCTTGCTGACCTGATAGAATTCCGCGATGCCGTGAACAGTGGCGGAGACTACAATGGCAGCACGAGCAAGTCGGTCACGCTGACGGCAGACATCGACATGAAGACGGTCAGCAACTGGACACCGATAGGCAAATTTGACATGCCCTTTGACGGCGCCTTCGATGGTGGAGGCCATGTCATCAAGAACCTCAAGGTTGACCTCTCGGGAACATCCGACTCCTACGCAGGCCTGTTCGGGCACGTTAGCGAGGCTACCATCTATAACCTGCACCTGATGAACCCCGTTGTGAAGGGTGACTTTGGTGCGGGGGCGGTGGCGGGCGTCGCAGAAAACAACACACGCATAGCCGACGTGCTCGTCACCAGCGATGCAACGAACGACATTTTCACCGTGAGTGCCAACACGCTATGTGGAGGAATAGCAGGCTCATGCGAAAAATCCGTCTTTGAGCGCTGCCTCTTCCGCGGACGTATAAAAGCCAACTCCATTTGCGGCGGCATCGTGGGAACGGGTGAACTTGTTACGGCTATCGACTGCTCGGCCGACAATGAAATCAAGGACGGGGGCAGCGGAAACTTCTTGGGCGGCATCGTGGGCTATTGCCTGCAAGCGACGCTGACCCGTTGTATGGCCAGAAACTATTTCGACAGGACTGCCACCAACGCAACAATAGGCTGGCTAGTGGGCAAAATTGAACATTTGACAGAAACAACGACAAGCAACATTACCAATTGCGCCTACTGGAAACATGACGATGCCATCAGCATGGCCAGCACAGGCGGAAGTGCCACCCTCAATGAAGCCGACAACCAATCATACGCCTCATCGGTCGGCATGATGGGTGACGCCACCAAAAACGTGCTTGGCGACGGCTGGCACTACTTCACCGGCCTGTACCAGGATTATCCCATCCCCGCCACGCTGCTTGACATGTATCTGAATCATATCGTGTATGTCACCACTAGTGACGGACTGGTGTTTGCTCCTATAGGCAACCCCAGCGATTTCATGGAATACCAAGTGGTAGACTACACGGGCACAGCCAAGAGCGTCACGATTCCTGCGCAGTTCAACAGCAAACCAGTAACGGCCATCGGCAACCGGGCCTTCTACGACTCTGACATCACATCGATCAACCTGGGCAGCGTGGAAACCATCGATGAGAGTGCCTTCGAGGAGTGTGACGCCCTGCAGACTGTCAGCCTGCCCAACTCGGTGACAACCGTCAACAAAAGGGCTTTCTGGCACTGCGACAACCTCACGTCGTTCACCATCGGAAAGAATTTCCAGAACCACGACGGCAACTTCCTCGCCTACTGCCACAAACTGCAGAGCCTGACGATCGGCTCAGAGGGCAACAGTAACGGCTTCTTGTGTCAGGACAATGTGCTGATACATAAAACTAACAATACCACTTACATCGTTGCCTGCGCTCCTGGCAAGACTGGCCATTACACCATTCCAACCTTCAGCGGCTATAACTACATCCATTTGATTGACAACTGTTTCGAGGGTTGCACAGGGCTTACCAGCATCACCTTCCCTGATTGTACATGCTATTTGCCCAACGGCGTGTTCAACGGTCTCACCAACCTGCACTATATTGACATGAACCTCGCTACTGCATGCGATGCCAGTCATACGAAACCGGTTTCCTACACCGTCGGCCACCGCTACTTAAACAATCCGTTCTACGGCACCAACAAAGCCACCGTCATCTATCTGAAGTCCGGACAACACGAATGGGTATCAGACTTTGAGTACAATGTGGTGATTGGGGGCAGTGCTAATCGTCTGCTGCTCACCGACGGATGGGACTTCTTCCCGCCTACGGACGTCACGAGCAGAAAAGGTGTCTACTTCGACCGCAAGCTACAGGCCACGCGCACGGAGATCACCCAAAAGACGGGAAACAAAATCACCTTGAAGGACGAAAACGACCTAGATGTGGAGGTTGATGAACTCGAAGTGACGGGCTACACCTACACCCCACGCGGCTACTCTGTCTGCCTGCCTTACGCCCTGACACTCACCGCCGAGAACGCCAAGGTCTTTGTGCCCTCCGCGATTACGGATGGAGATGATTGGCGCGTCACCTTCACCGAAGTGACTAACAAGCAGATGGAAGCCTATACACCCTATTATATCGTGGTAAGCGGCGAGGAAGAGGTAAGCCTCAGCACCAGCGGGAGAACCACAATAGGAAGTCACTTTACAACGGTAAATACGCAGACCGTAGGCACCGGCTTCGAGTTCAAGGGTACCACCACCGCTATAAGCAATGCCAGCCTTTACGATGCCGATAAGCCCGCCTATATCCTACAGAGCGACGGCAATTGGCACAAGGTGCCTGCAAATACTGAAAACGCATACGTGCCGCCCTTCCGTGCCTACTTCCAGGCCAGCAATGCCCAAATGGCCAACCAGCTCACGACGATGCTTAATGCCATCGAGCTGTCCGACGTGGCCGACAACAGCACTCTCCTGGCCCGTTATGCCGGTCAGACCGTCAGCGTCACCCTGCGTGACCGAACCATCTACAAGGACGGTGACTGGAACACGCTGTGTCTGCCGTTCGACGTGACCGACGGCAACACCGAGGATGAAGTCAGCTTCACAGGCACACCCCTCGAAGGTGCTACCGTCATGACGTTCAACGGAGAGACATCGAGCTTCAACGCCTCGACTGGCTTGCTGACACTCAACTTCGACAACGTGGCGCAGAACAGCACCATCGCTGCCGGTACACCGTTCATCGTGAAGTGGACGGGTACGGATGTGACCAACCCCGTGTTCAGCGATGTCACCATATCGAGCACGGCGGCGGGCAGCGTGTTGAGCAAGGACAAGAACGTCCGCTTCCTGGGCACCTACAGCCCCGTCGTCATCTATAGTGACGCTCACGACAACCTGTACTTAGGTGCGGCGAACACGCTCTACTGGCCCAGTACCGAAGGCTACACGATGGGTTCCTGCCGTGCGTACTTCCACGTGGATGTCAACGGTGGTGCTGCCGCCGTGCGCCAGTTCGTGCTGAACTTCGGCGACGATGGGAGCGCAGACGGCTCGTCCGCATCTGGGATCGCGGTCGTCTCGCCCGCCACGGATGCGGACGGGGACGTCCGCGCTCCCAGGTGGTACGACCTGCAGGGCCGCCGCGTTAAATCTTCAATGTTCAATTGTCAAAGGTCAATGGTCAATGGTCAATTGAAGAAGGGCATATATATACATAATGGTAAAAAGGTGCTTGTCCGAGACAAGCGGTAAGCCGGTACGATGCCATCCGAGCATCCTGAAAATAAAAGTCCTGTAAGTAAACAACTTACGGGACTTTTCGTATCCAGACCTTTCAAAGTTGTAGGCACATTGCAGGCTCGCCGCCACCCTTGCGCCATGACGGTGCTGGCATCGTCCCTACACCGTTCGGATGTGATACTTGCAAAAAGTTTCTCAAATAATTTTTGAAAAATTGGCTCAAGCCGTCATTCTTATAGTTATATCATTGGTTTACAGAATGTTATTCTATGACGGCTTGCTCTTTTAGCCATCATATAGCCGTCATATAGCCCTCATTTCTGTTGGATAAGTTGCCAAAAATGTAGGAAATAGTAAGGAAACTCCCTGATTTAAACGGAGTTTCATGATAACAATAATAACGGAAACAAATTGTTTCCACGGTAGAAACAAACTGTTTCTCCAATGGAAACAGTTAGTTTCCTCCGTTGAAACTATGGGGAACTGCCGCTCTGATGACGAGAGTGAACGGCTATGATGATAGGAGAACGGTAAGGACAGCAGGAATTATGACGGCTATATGATGGCTTTAGTGGCAAGCCATCATAGTATAATCTTCTGCAATACAAAAAGTTAATAACAAACATGATGGCTGATGGCTATTTTTAAGATTTTTGATGAAGAAAATATTTGGCCAGCTCACATTATTTATGTTACCGTAAATCCCGAATATAGGGATTGTCCCTTTATTATAAATGTTGTGAAAATCAAGGGATATTTCGAGAAAAAGTAGTAATTTTGCAGCACATAATAAACTAAAGTAGATAAATGTCATGACTTAAAGGTAATAATATGCTATATTTTATATACTATATTTGCATACTGAAATATACATTATGACAAAGTTCAGCAAATCAAATTGGCTACCAGCTCCATTGGCAGAGAACCTCTCTGTCGTAGGAGAGCAGATACGTCTGGCACGTCTGCGCCGTGACCTCAGTATCGAGCAAATAGCAGAAAGGGCGCAATGCAGTAGGATAACCGTTGCAAAACTTGAGAAAGGTTTACCGACTGTTTCCATCGGAGTACTGTTGAGAGTGCTGGTATGAGTCACTGGGAATCAACTGCCAGAGATTGTGGTATAAGTGATAAGGAAATGGAATTGTTTTCCCAAAGATTTAAGGGTGTGTCAAAATAGGCACATCCTCTTTTTGATTGGTGAAGATGAAAAATTAGCAAAGCAATTGACCGAGGTGGCGGTAATTGAGCAGCATTACATCGGCTATTGTGTTCTCTAGCTCTCCTGCATACACCACGGCCCGCTTGCCTACAGGCACATTAACGAGAGTGTCCATTTGGCTGAGCTGCTTGGAGAAGTCTGTGTGGTAGGTCATGGCCGACTTAATCTCCATGCCGTTCATTAAGCCGCCCTCTGTCATAAGCAGGTCTATCTCGTTTTTGTTGGAGTCGCGATAGAAATAGAGGCTGGCCTGGCGACCACGATTAAACTGCCACTTCATAGCTTCCTGTGATGCACACCACGGGGAAATACTTGGCCGCTTCTAAAACCACGCCCGTAATGTCTCTCTCAATGTAATTCCCGTCCATATTCTATGCAAATTTGAAGTTCGACTGCAAAATTACATAAAATCGGACGAACTGCCAAACAATCCACCCATTTTTTTTCAGTTCGTCGTTCATTATTCAGCGTCAGCGATGGCTGGAAAAGCCGCACGTATTCGAGTGGAACTACATCACCGTGACACAACGCGACGACGGCACCTACCACCCCAACTTCCGACCCATACACACCGGCAAAGGCTTCAACGTACAGCGCTATGCCTCAATTCTCAATCTTCAATCCAGAAGAAGGAACTTTATATTAATAATGGTAAAAAGATTGTAATAAAATGATAACGAAAAGAAAAGAAAAGTAAAAATGTTTGGTCAGGTCGCAGAAAATCCCTATCTTTGCCCGTTAGAACGATTGCATATTGGAACAGAAGATTGACAAACCTTATTTTATTAACCTTTATTATTAACTAAAAACTAAAGCGTATGAAAAAGATTTTATCTTTGTTATCCCTGCTGATGCTATGCATAGTGGGGATGAACGCTCAGACGACAATCTACTCTTGGGAGTCGCCTGAGGGGACGCCTATTGAGACGGGCGGTACTGCTGCTTATGTAAATGGCTCGGGTGATAGTCGAGTCAATTACAAGAACGGCGATTACTACACCATCTGTCTCAATGGCAAGAAGGCAAATGTCAATGATGAAACGGCTTCTGCCAATGCTGGAAAGATTGTCATCACCCTTGACAATGAACTTGCTGCGGGTGATGTGATTTCTCTTACTGCCTACATCACTAAGAATGAATCAAAGAAGTCTAGTGCTTATTTCATTTTTGAGAAGGGCGGTGAATTAGAAAGTGCTGCCTTTAGCGATGAGGCTAACATTGATGCTACCTTTAATGGCTCTCCTAAGACGGTTACAGTAACTGTTCCTGAGGAAGCTGCTGGCAGCAAGACCATCACGATGACTCGTGGACAGACTGGCACCAACCTCTTCATCACGAAACTGGTGATTACCGGTGAAAGAAGCAGTGGTGAAACGTACACCATCGGAGCTAATGTGAGTGGCATGGGAGCCAACATGGATCTGACCCTCGCTGAAAGCGCCACGCTGCCTTACACCGCAACGTTTGCCGATTGTTATCGTGGTGCTATGGGTAGCGAACCCGCTGCTATGATACAAATCCAAAATGCCGTAGTCACAAGCGGAACAAATGTCACGATCGGAACACTCAACGGCTGGGACACCACATTTACCATCAGCGAAGAAGGTACTTCTGTAATTAGTCTCACAACTACTATCGGTGCAATGACTATCACCGTCAATGTCGCCAAGAGTGCCCCAGTTGAGACGAAGACCATCACACTGGTGCCCGGCCCATGGGATGTGGACGGCGCACGCTATGCCGCCTACGTATGGAACGAAGGAGGAAACCAGTGGATTGACTTCGCCAAGTCAGGCGACAACTATGCTGTTGCTATCCCCGCTGACATGACAGGCTTGATTCTCGCCCGCATGAACGGAGAGACAACTGAGAACAACTTTAATGAAGGTGTATGTTGGAACAAGACTAGCGACATCAACTTCACCGAGATTGAAGACCAGACCGTGTTTGTCATCACAGATTGGTCTGCCTATCAGACTTACACCCCCGCTGAGTATGCACTGGTCTCTGCCAAGGCCGCCTTCCAGGCTGTTATTGACAAGGTGAAAGCCTTTGGTCTGGATGGACTGGCAGATGTCATTGCCGCCGCTGAGGCTGCCGTGGCCGCCGAGGACGCTACCATCGAGAGTGTGACTGCTGCCGCTGCTGCCTTCCAGGATGGCGTGAAGACTTATGTAATGGGTGTTTTGACTACGCTTAAGCAATACATGAGCACCTTCTCAGGCGCTGCCGCTGAGGCTCTGAAGGAAGACTTCGAAAAGCTTGAGGCTGACATAAACAGTAATGACATCGACGCTGTTAAGACTGATATCGCGTCGCTGATGGTGAAAGGCAGCTCTTACCTCCAGGCAGATATCGTAAAGCTTGAAGGCTATGCAGCAATTCTGAATAATGAGGCCATCACCGCCGATGTCGCAGCCATGAAGGCCGCTCTTGAGGCTGGAAGCTTTGCAGCCTTGTTAGCTGCCGTGGAGAAGTTTAAGGCTGACTTCCTCGCTGAGGCTCCAAATTTCGTCGAGCGGATTGAATTTGCCGCAGCAGGATATAAGGATGCTGGCAAGACCCATGCCATGGAACAGTTGGAGGCCGCCATTGCCGCTGCCAAGCAGGCCTTGGCCGCTGAGGATGCCACCATCGTGACCGTGGGTCTGGCAATACGCAATCTCATCGTGGCCGTCCAAACCCACCTTGCAGCTAATAGCACCTACACCATCGCTGGTACCAAGGATCTCACTGGTACTGAGAATGACTGGGATATTGTTGAGGCCAACAACATGACCAAGAGTGCAGAGGATTACATGTATGAGTGGACGGCTGAGAACATCACCGTCACCGCAGAGAACCAGCCTCAGTTCAAGGTCGTGATTACCGATATTGACGGCACGAAACAGACATGGATTCCCGCAAGCGAAGAGGGTGACGACCACAACTGGGTCATCACTCCCGAAGTGGTTGGTGGCGAGGGTGTCTTCAACATCACCATCACCTACAATGTCAAGACTCAGGAAATTGGCGTCACTGGCGAGAAGCAAGTTGTCGCAGAAGAAGATGCTGAGCTGGTTGCTCCGGAAGGCTGGACGAATGCCATTACCAACGGTAACCTCGCTGGCGATGACGTGACCTGCTATGTCGCAAAGGAATATCCTTCCACTGACATTTTACCTGCCACTATTGTTGCCGGTGCCGGTAAGAATGGTAGCCGTGGTATTTTGGTGAAGACCGCCGATGATCAGAACGCAGAACCACAAGCTTGGGACAGCCAGTTCTGGATTCTGCTGCCTGAGAAAATGACTGAGGGCTCGGCCATCCACGTGGAGTTTGACTACAAGGCCAGTCAGGCTGCCAAGGGTTCCACGCAGGCTCATGGCAATCCTGGAAATTACTTGTACTGGACTGGTATTGGCGATGTGAACTTCACCACCGATTGGAAGCACTTCTCCACCAAAATCATTGTTACAGCTGATATGGCTGGCATGCAGAGCATCGCCTTCAACCTCCAGGAAGAGAAGAGCGCTACGGACTACCAGTTCGATAACTTCGGCGTATGGTATAAGAAGGGCGAACCCATTACCGACTGGACAAACATCATTGTAAATGGTGACATGGAGGGTAATGATCCTCAGTGCTTCTACGTGACCGAGCAGGGCGTTGGTGGCCCGTTCCTCGCCAAGTTCACCGAGGGTATTGGCAAGGATGGCAGCAAGGCCGTGAAGGTACAGTCGGCTGACGAGCCTACAAATAACTGGGACACCCAGTTCTTCATCCGTCTGCCTTACCAGCTGCCTGCTGGCGCGAAGTATAAGGTTTCCTTCGACTATAAGGCCGACAAGGCAGGTGACTTCGACACGCAGGCTCACACTGAGCCGGGCGGCTACATCCACTGGGCTTGCATTGGCACTGGCAGCTTCACCGACGAATGGAAGACCTTCGAGGCAGAAGGCACTATCACTGGTGATATGAGCAAGGAGGGTCAGGTAATGCAGACCATCGCCTTCGATCTGGCTAATAACAAGGTGGCTACCGAGTTCATCTTCGACAATGTGAAGTTCGAGGTTCCCACGAATTACCTCTCTATACTGACCACGAATACTTCTACAGATTATGCAGTAACCTTTACTACCAACGCTGGTTGGGAAGAGGTTTATGCCTACGCTTGGAGTGGCGAAGGCGACAATGTCGAGAAGACTCTCGGCGCATGGCCTGGAACAAAGATTGAGGCAAATGAAGGTGTTTACAACCTGAGCTTCAAGACTCCTTCGGCTCCTGAGAAGATTATCTTCAACAACGGTGGCAATGGTGCCCAGACCGCTGACCTCGACTTCGAGAACGGCAAGGCTTACGAGTTCACTATCACCAACGAGTGGGCTGAGGCCATCGCTGCTGCTCAGGCTCTCGTTGATGAGGATGGCGTAGCTGTTGGCAAGCTGATTGCTGCCATCGGCGTGGCTCAGGGTATCACCGAGCCTACCGACGAGCAGAAGGCTGCCCTGCAGACCGCTGTTGACCAGTACAAGCTCGACAACGCCGACCAGGAGAAGGACGAGACCGCAAAGGTGAAGGCCGACGGATGGAAGAAGTTCGACGGCTCCGCCGCTGATCTTGCTCCTAATTGGTCAGCAGCGCCTGTCAATACCTACGACGGACGCAGCACACAGCCTGCCGAAGTCTATGAGGGCAGCACTGACGGCGTGAACCGCACTGGCACCATCATCTATCAGGACATCACTGGACTGACCAACGGTAATTACAAGGTTGGTTTCTATGGTACGGCCTTCTTCACCCCCAACCGTGGCTTCGATAGCACGATGGAAGAAGGCGCTACGGATGTGGCATACGTCTTTGCCAATGAAGAGAAATCCTTCATTACCGCACATGTTGGAACGTCGTTCTCAGAGTACAGTCTGCTTCAGTTCGACGTGGAGGTGACTGACGGTACCATCAAGCTTGGTCTGGGCAAGGACAAGGCCGGTACCAACTGGCACACCATGCAGATTTATCAGCTGACATGGTTCACCACTGCTAAGGAGGTCTTTGCTGCTGACCAGGTTGAGCTGAAGGCCCTTCTGGCCGAGG
>Ga0310696_10005192_pt1 | contig 15747 bp, 12 predicted proteins | sample AusTroGonzalo_MG_4_FD_203885 | JGI IMG/M metagenome (GOLD analysis project Ga0310696, IMG submission 203885) | Bovine rumen microbial communities from tropical cattle in Woodstock, Queensland, Australia - Gonzalo_02 (v2) (version 2) | ecosystem: Host-associated > Mammals > Digestive system >...
CCGCCCCCGTGATGGTGCTCACGGAGAGCTCCTCCGGCGTTGCAAATCCGTCCCGCGGCGATAGGTTCGATTGTCGATTCAAATCGGTCACCGCTGTTCCCTCCATCGATTCAGGGCCATGATCCCCACCGTCACAAGCCAGGCAACAAGCGCCTCCCCCAAAAGGAGAGCCGTGTTCACCCAATCAACCTTCTGCCGCAGTCCGCCCACCGAAACCTTAAGCATCGTAAAGGTCGGGAGGTATCTTCCGACGTGGCGCACAGCCTTGGGCAGGTACGCCGACGGAACGATGCAGCCCGATGCGTATCCCATGAGAGCCGTGAGCAGGAACAACAGAAGGATACCGCCGATCTGATTGGCGGAAAATGTGTACACCAAAAGAACCAGGGCAGCCGCCACCGTAAGAAGCGGAAGACCCGCCAGATACCATTTGCGGAGCTCTGCGAATTTCGTGATCGCAAAATACTTCTCCATCGTGTCGGGCTTTGCAAGCCATGTGACATACAGTCCGAGGAACACGGTGGTGTAGAAGATGAAGAACAAGAGCAATACGGCGAGATACCGGGCCAGCGCAAGCTGCGGGGACTTGATCCCGTGCATCGCAAGCTGGTCCTCCAGGGAGCGCGCATCGCCCTTTAAGAGCGTGCCGCACGCCACGCCGCCGAGCATCAGAAGCATCACGACGCCGGCGCAGAAATAGTACTGGAACAGGGTCTGCCCGCCCGTGTCGGAGGCGTCCGCCTTGACGAAGGTGTCCTCGCGGTTGATGACGCGGGCCGCCATATACAATTCCATCTCGTTCTGCAAGCCGGTGAGCTGCTGGTCCGAAAGGCCGTAGTCCGCCGCCACCTCCAGACCGCCGAGAACGTACGACGAGGAGACGGAGATCAGGCCGCAGCCAACCTCGATCAGTCCCTCCATCAGCCCCTGGTCCAGGCTGTTCATGGTGGGGGGCTCGTAAAATTTTGCGGGCTCCGGCGTTCCGGTGTCGAAGATTTTCGAGATGTAATCCGGCGGGAACACCATGGCGCCGTCGTATTTTCCGTCCTTGATGCCCTGGATGGCCTCCTCCTCGGTGGTCTCGGTGAACCGGTATACCGACGAGGCGCTGGCGGAGGACTGCAGAACGTCCATTCCGTAGTTCTTCAGATACGTGTCCTGCATCACGAGGGCAATCTCCACGCGGTCGTCCTTCTCCTCCTTCGAGAGGGCGGCGTTGCCGGCAAGTGCGACCACGACGAAGAGGGTCACCAGCAAAGCGGTGCCCAAATAGTACTGCGGCAGGATTTTCACTGCGCGTTTACCCTCGAGGCCGAGGAATTTCCGAAACAATCTTGACATGTCCGGTCTCCTATCGGAAGAACTGCCTGATATACCAGTTGATCTGATCCGTAGCTTCCTGTACGATCGCCTTCGCCTGCTCCTCCGTCATCGTCAGCAGAGGAACGGGGTCGCCCGTCAGTTCCATCACGCCGCTCTTGGACTGCGACACGGAGAACTGGCCGTACAGAGTGAGAAATTTATCGTTCGTGCGGTTCGTGATCGTGAGATCGTTGATCCGCATATCCCAGCTGTTTTTATAACTGCATTCCGCCGACAGATCGAGAGCGGCAACCGTCTTGCCCATCACTGTGGCGTTCGCATAAACCTTCAGGATCCCGCCGCCGATGTTGTACGTCGCGCGGCCGTTTAAGCCCACCTGCTCCATCCCCGGAACGCGGAGGGAAATATCGAAATCCGTGCTGACGCGGGAACGATCCGCCGTGACGGTTTTCTTTGCGCTCAGCTCATACACTTCCCCGCCCACGTCGCCGTTTAGGGTGAGGAACAGCTTGTCCTGCGGGTCGTCGGTGCCCATGCAGCGCAGCTTCGCCGAAAAATGAGCCTGCTTCTCGCCGACGGTTCCGTTAACCTCCGCGGTCAGCTGTGCCAGCTCGCCTTCCTTGGTCACATACGCAAGCACCTTCACGCCGTTGCCGCCGTCCGCGTCCGGCGTAAGACGGAACGCATTCCGCACCGCCTCCGCAGTGCTCTGTCCGCCGATGGCCGTACCGATCCGCTCGGCGATATCGTAAAATGTCTTCTCATCGACCTTGAGGTCAAACACGTAGCACGGAACCTTCTCCGAACCGACCACCACGCGCTCGGTGAGTTCCTTGCCGTTCTCATCCTTGAGCTGCTCATAGCTCACGGCGTCCACCATGCGGTCCCACGCGGAATCCCCGCCGGGATAGGAAGACACGATGGCGTCACGCACATTTTTCGCAATGGCAAGCCCCTGTGCGCCGTAGGCAAACCCGGCTTCACCGAGATTCTGTGCGGCCTTGCGGGTATCCTCCGAAAGCAGCGCCCACACCGGCGCGTCCTTCCACTGGGTCTTCACATCCTTAAGCGGTACCGAGATCACCTCATTGATGATCTTCGGGGAGGCGAACCGCAGCTCGCCATCCGCATAGCGCAGCTGCGCTATGGAAAGGCTCAGGGCGCTCACCGCAAACCGCGTGTCGAGGGAAACCGCATCCCCGTCGTAGGTGGTGATAAACGCAAGTCCCATTCCGCGGTAATCCAAAAGCTTCGGCGAATTGTCCGGATCCTTGATGTTGCCCTCTTCGTCCCTCTCCCCGAACCCGAGATCCGCAAGGGTCAGGTTCGTATTCTGGATCTGCAGCGCCAGTCCAACGTCGGTGGGCGTCTTCTTGAGATACCCCGCCAGATCCTCCGCATGCATGGCCTTCATCATCGGCTCGCGGTATCCCAGGGCTTCCTCGAAGGCGTCGCGAAGCGCATCCCGGCACAGCTCCTCCGGGGTCTTGCGGTTCGCGGAGCGGTACAAAAAAACACCCAGCACAATAACGCAAATAAGCCCCGCGGGGATGAGCCACACCCACCACTGCAGGGCTTTCTTTTTCATCGGTTTTTCTTCGGTTGTCCAGACCACGTTCCCGTCACTGTCGAACGGCGGCCGGACGAGTTTTCTGTTCTCAGTCATGGATTGTTCTGATCACTTTCCCCGTAAGCTCCCGCGTCAGTCGACAGGAATACTCTTCTTAAGTTCCGCCAGAAGGCCGTTGCCCCGCAGATGGTTGTCCACCTCGCGGAGATATCCTTCCTGCATGACCATCAGCTTGTCCACAAGCTCCAAAGCCTCCTCGTCATGCGTTGTCAAAAGCACGATGCCGCCGCGCCGCTTATGCTCCGCAAGGTAGTCGCGGATCTCCTCCTTGCAGATCAGATCCAGCGCCGCATCCGGCTCGTCCAAAATCAGCACGGGCGGGTCGTTAGCCACCGCGCACCCGATGCTCAGACGCTTCTTCATACCGCCCGACATCGCATCCACGCGGACATGCAAAAACTCCGGTATCCCGAGCATCGCGAGGGTTCCCCGCTCAAGCTCCTGCTCGATGTCATACCGGCTGTTGCAGTACCAAAGCTTCAGGTTGTCGAGGGCCGTGAGTTCCCCGATCAGCGGATTCTCCTGCGGCACATACCCGATCAGGCGCTCGCGCTCCGCCGGCTCCTTGAGCATGTCATGCCCGAACGCCGTGAAGCTGCCTCCGTTGGCCCGCAGAGTGCCCGCCAGGATCTTGAGAAGCGTCGATTTGCCGCTGCCGTTGGCGCCCGCGATGCAGACGCACTCGCCCTGTTTCGCGGAAAATGACGCATCCCGCAGCACAACCTTCTTGCCGTACTGTTTCGTAATGTTCTTAACTTCTATCATCGTTTCCTCAACGGAAAATCGCTGCAAGCAGGCAGACTACCATCGCTGCCACCAGAACGATAGCAATGACGGTGACGATTCTTTTCTGGTTCTTCTTGCTGAAAAAGTTCATGTGTCCTCCCTTTCGGCCGCCCTTCTCCGGGCGCCTGCGCATAGCGCGTATTTCCTGTATTTTACCCAAAATCACTGCAGAAATCAAGTGTTTCTGCGGGTGCCGCACTTATCTCATGTTTTTCAAAATAGTACCGCCCGTGGCGGCAACCGTAAGCTTCAATATGCCGTTCTGCGACAGCACAATCTGCGAATCCACGCCGTAGCCGTCCGTGTAGCTGTGAATCAACCGAACAAGCCTTGTTTCATCGGTTACGCCGGCGCGCCATACGGGCACGGCGACCTCGCGGTCCTCGGGGTTGTTGTTGACTACGGTGATAACCACCTCCGTCTCGTTCATCCGGGCAAATGCCAGGATGCCCGGCTCCTCGGTCAGCATCAGAAGAGAGCCGGTGCGGAGCGCGGGATAGGAACGGTGGATGCGGATCATTTCCCGATGGAAGGATAGCATCTCCATGTCCTCGTGGCCCCACGGATAGGTGCGGCGGTCATCGGGATCGGTCCAGCCGCACACGCCTGCTTCGTCGCCGTAGTAGACGCAGGGTGCGCCCGGCCACGTCATCTGGATCATGACGGCCTCGCGCATCACGGCGGGGTTCACGCCCTCGTCCGCTGCCGCGGGTCCGGCGGTTCCGGTCCGGCCGACCTGACGGTTGGTTCTGGTTAAAAAGCGCGAGTGGTCGTGGTTCGAGAGCTCGTTCATCGCAACCTGCAGCGACGCCGTCTGGAACCGCGCCATGTTGCATCGCATGGCAAAATCAAACGCCTTCTCGTTGTCCAGCATGTCCTCGCGGTACTCGTCACTGTGCTTCTCCATGCCGGTCAAAAACCAGCTGACGGGCTCCATGAAAGCGTCGTAGTTCATCACGGAATCCCACTCGTCCCCCGCAAGCCATGCCGACGGATCACCGTAGTGCTCGGCCAGAATGAGGGCGTCGGGGTTCGCGGCCTTCACATCCTTGCGGAACTCCTTCCAGAACTCGTGGTTGTACTCCTCGCTGTGCCCGAGATCGGCGGCGACGTCGAGACGCCACCCGTCCGCGCCGAAAGGGGCGCTGAGCCATTTGCGGGCGATTCGCATGATGTAGTTGCGAAGCTTCGGCGAAGCCTCGTAGTTGAGCTTCGGAAGCGTGGGATGGCCCCACCAGCCGTCGTAGGTCTCCCTTCCGTGTTCATCCTCGGAAAACGCGAAGAAGCTCCGGTAAGGGCTGTCCTTGGCGTAAAATGCACCGTCGTCGAAGCCTTCCGCGTTGCGGTAAATCTCGTGGCGGTCCAGCCATTTGTTGAAGGAGCCGCAGTGGTTGAACACACCGTCGATGATAACGCGCATGCTGCGCTTGTGCGCCTCGGAAACAAGCTGGGAAAAGAGTTCGTTGCTGGCCTCGAGGTTCTCCCGGGAGGTCACGCGGGTCACGTAGCGGTCGGAGTGGGCATTGGCCGTATCCCCCTCGCACAGGCCCGTGGCCGCATCCTTTATGATGACGCCGAAATGCGGATCGACGTGGTCGTAATCCTGAATGTCGTACTTGTGGCTCGACGGCGAGACGAAGATCGGGTTTAAGTACAGGACCTCAACGCCGAGCTTGCGCAGGTAGTCGAGCTTCTTGATCACGCCCGCAAGGTCCCCGCCGTAAAATTCCTGAACATCCTTGCGCTCCGGCGGACGGTTCCAGTCCGTCACGCGCTGGGAATAACGGTCGATATAGTAATATTCGCCGGTCTGCACATCGTTGGTCGGATCGCCGTTGCAGAAGCGGTCGACGAAAATCTGGTACATGACCGCGCCCTTCGCCCAGTTCGGCGTGTGGAATCCCGGCGTAATCCGGAAACACACCGTCTCGCGGTCCGCGAGCATCACACCGAGCCGGTCGTAGCGGAACACGCCGTGCTGCGTGGCCACCTCGAAGAAGTAGTGAAGCGGCTTGTCGATGAGCTCCACCTCGGCCCGGTACCAGTCAAACCTGTCATCGCTCTGATACCGCGCCATATCGATACAGCGCGAGCGCTCCTTGACCACGATCGACACACGGCCCGCCTGATCCTTCCCGACGCGCAGCTTTATGGTCACGGTGTCATAGGGCTCCGGCTCGCAGGGCGAGCGGAACATCTCCGTGCCGTCGCTGAAGACCGCCTCGGGGACAAAGGGAGCCATCTCCCGCGTCTCCGAACGCTCTCCGGATTCGTATTCCATTGTCAGAGATCCCTCACTCACCATTGTTACCCTCGGCGCCGTCCGGGCGCCCGCTCCTTGATCAATCTCCCAAACAGTATACCACCTGCGCGAAAGCGTTGCAAGACAAAGCAATCCCCCTGAACCTTTCGGCCAAGGGGATCGTAGATTATTCGAAAAATGATCGGGTCAGGCCTCAGCGACCGTCTCCGTCGTCTCCGTGTCAGCCTTCTTCACCGTGCGGAGCTTCTCCTCCTTCGCGTTCGCGCTGATGATCATGATCAGGCTGATGATCATCGCAAGAGCCACGAACGGGCCGGTGCGCTTGATGCCGTTGCAGATAAATGCCGAGGAGATGACTCCCTGGCGAACGTAAGCGTATTTTCCGACCTCAAGAGTGAGATCGTTGATCTTCTCGGAGTTCCACGCCTCGAGTATCGCATTGAAGTCCTTCGTAACCTCGTCGCAGCGATCGACCAGAGTACTGATCTCCTTCTCGAGCGACTCGCGCTGACCTGCCGAGTTCTCAGCTGCCTTGCGAAGCGCAGCAACGATCTGCTCATCCGTCCAGGACGTGATGTCGATGTTGCCGTCGCCACCGTCGCCGTTGCCGCCGTCGGAACCGTTGTTGCCGTTGTCCGTTGTCCCGGTGTTTGCGGTCTCGCCGTTGCCGCCGTCAGCGGTATCGCCCTCGCCGTCGGTGTTCGCATCCGTCGTGTCATCGTTCTCACCCGGCTCCTGCGACTCCTCGCGGTTGAGGAACTCGGAATTGTTGTTCACAACAACATTGCTGTCCACACCGCCGAGCAGATCCTGCAGCTTCAGGAGGATGTCCTCCTTGCGGGTGGAAAGCTTCGTGTTGCTGTCCGCGATTTCCTTGCGGGCCTCGATGAGGCTGTCATAGGTCTCCGAGGAGTTGCCGTCGATCTTCGTGAGCGCGTCCGCCGAGCTGATGTAGAGGATCTCGGACTTCTCGTATGCGGTGATCATCTCATCGATGAGCTTCATAACCTTGGACTGCGCATCCAGCTGATTATTCAGATTCTTAAGCTCGTAGCGGTACTGCGAAAGCAGGCGCTCCGGGTTCTTCGTAAGCGCGTTCAGCGTAAGCTTCGCGCTGATACGGCTGATATCGTTGTTGACAAGATTGTTCAAACGCACCGCGATGTCGTTGAAGCCGGTGCCGTTGCTGCGGAACGAAGGCTCCTTGGTGTACAGCTCGGTGGCGTACTCCATCATGATCTCGATCCGGCGCTCGATAATCTCAAGCTGCTGCGTGTAATCATACTCCGCAAGGTCAAACGGCTCGCTCTCGCCTGGGCGTCCCATGACGCTGACCGTCGCAAAATACTCCTTGTACGCCGCCATGATGTTCTTGAGAAGCTTTTCCATCTGCGGTTTCGTCATCTCCGAGGACGAAGCGTTGTTCATGGTGATGGTGAACTGCGTCGGATGGAATTTGTCGACCGTGAGCTCACGATTGGCCGTAAAATTCAAGAGCGAATCATAGCTCATGGTCTGGTTCACGATATCCTTCGGATACCGTCCGGAAAGCGTGATGCATTTGCGGAGCTCCTCCGCCGTGTACTTCGAATCCAGCGACGACGCCTTCAGCGCCTTCTCAAGCACCTCATCGGAAAGCAGCTCCGTCACGTCGAACCGATACCCGTTCGGCGCAATGCCGTCCGCCGCACCGTCGAAGGACATCTGCAGCGACACGGAAATCGTGTCCGCCGACTGTGATTTGAAAAATGTGACAAACGAAACGATAATTCCGATCACCAGTGCCGCGCACAGAATGCCGATGATCCTGCGCCACAGTACCGGGAGGGATTTCTTATTGTCCGTCTTGGAGGTCTTTACACTGTTCTTACTCATCGTGCCGACACCTCCTTTCCGTCTTCCTTGCGGCTTCCGCGCTTCAGCTCAGCGGCAAATGCGCTTACAAACCACAGACCGCACGCCAGGAAAGCACCGGCAAATGCGCCGATCAGCATCTTCTTCATGTTGCTCGCCACAAAGCCCTTGGTCTCGCCCTGAGCGGACGTGAAATCCATATAAGAGGTGTAGAACGGCCGTCCGGTAATCTCCTCCATGTGGTCGTACACCTGCTTGAACGCTTCCTCGCAAACCTTGACCGTCTTCTTCAGTTCCTCTTTGACCTCCTGGGTGTCGCCCTGGGTCGCCTGGGCCTCAAGCGCCGACATCTTGTCCTCAAGGTCCGCAATCTTGATCTGCTTGGTCGCAGCCTTCTCATACTCCTCGGCCAGCGCAAGCACCATCTCATTGTAGTAATCCGTGGTCACCTTCGTGGACTTGGAGGTATCGCTGTTCTGATTGTCTACGTAGATCTGGTCCGGCTGATACGAGTCGATGATGGACTTCATCGTCGAAATGTTGCCGTTGATTTCAGCAAGTTCCTGTTTCGCCACGCGAAGCTGATACTGATACTTGGAAACCATGGAATCACGGTCTTCCGCCAAACTGTTCGCATACACATACGAATACAGATAATCGATGTTAACGCTCTGTACCGTCTGGATGTACGTCTTCAGATCCTCAAGGGACCGGCCGTCTCTCCAGGAGCGGTACGCCTTGATATCATCGGGCTTATCGTCGCAGTACTCGTTCAGGTTGTCCATCGCATCCCGCAGAAGGTCCAGACTCTCCATGATATCGAGGCTTTCAACATCGATGATCGACACCTCGTCCGCCGGAAGATATACTTCCGAATAGGTCTTGGCGAGATACGAGTTGTAGGACTGGAGAACCTGGTTGAGGAGGTTGCAGAGGTCGGCATCGGAAAGGCCGAACCGGTTGTCCAACGAGACAACAAACTGGTTGATATAAGTGAGTTTTACGCTCTGAAGCTGGGTATATGCCGCAGCGTTTTTATCTTCCAGCATCTTCGATGCAACTTCCTGCTGTCTCCGGCTGTCTTCGGTAAGAATACGGTCGATATGAACGCTGTCACGCAGAGTGCTGATCCCGATCTTTCCGGAAAGCGAGGTACTGTCAAGTGCTTTCTGCAGTACATACGCGGACGTAACCTGTGTAAGATCCAGATCCGTTCCGTCCGGAGCCTGCAGGCGCTGAACTGCTTTGCCGTCCGGCAGGTAATAATTCAACGTGACAACAGAGGATACCCGCGTGGTCCCCACTCGCATCTGATAAAGCAAAAGAGGAGCACACATACCGGCGATCATGCACAGGATTACCACCCACGCATAAACGCGCGATCTCACTTTCATGTTATGAAAGACATGCATCAGATCAATGGAGTCATCCGCATCTCCCGTGCGGTTGACAACGACGTTGATCTGAGAGTCCTTTTCTATGGACAGAGCTTTGTTTATACTGTCCGATTGATTTCTGTCAGACACAGTATTTTTTCCTTTCCACAAGAAAGATTATCTTCTTTTTGCAACAAAGCACTGATTACTCAGTGCTTTGTGAAGTATACACTATTTTACGATATGTGTCAATCTTACCACCCTTATACCACAATACCTTCCCCCGCTTCTTGTCTCATATAATGATCCGGCAACAATTTCGGTTTATCAGCCTATTATTGACTAGTTGATTACTGTCTGGCACTTTTCAGCAGTATTTTTTCTATGTTTTTCGTTATTACTGATTCAATCCGGTAAAAAACATACCCAACCACAAGACAAATAAGCATTCCAACTAATAATTCAAGCTTCCACGGCTTAATCCGCGGGATCAACTTCACTCTGTATGAACGGTAATAAACCATTTGCACAAGAAATATATTGTAACTTGCCTTTCCAAACCCTTCTAAAGGCGGAAACCTAAACCGTATTTTTCGAATAATCCATATTGTAATCGGAACAATCCACATTACAGCAATAAAGCTCGTGCCCGTCCAAAACGTTATAATACGCGGAGTATATATTTCATAGCGTGTAAGGCCAATAAAAACACCTCCTATCACTGTCATGACGATAGATTGCAGAACCGACATGTCATATTCGGAAGCATATATTCCCGCCGCAATTACGAAGACGTAGCGGAATACGAGCAAGCGATAGCACTCGAGATTCATTAGATATGACCATTTAAGGATCTCGAATATAGCATTGATGATCAAGCAAACCAGCAAGCCTCTTCTGCCTTTTCGCTTGATCAGAAAGTAAAGGACAGGAAACACAAAAACCAACTGGATTAATACTGGATAGAAATAACTGCCTTGCCCAATGGTTCCATTGAGAACCCATCTTAACTTGTTAAAGAACCCCTTTTGATCTATTATCACATTCGGGTCTACAATCTGCCAAATTACTACGATCAAGAAAGGTATTGTATATCTAATAACCTTATGCCCTATATTCTTACAAGTGTATGCTTCTGATAACGTTTCAACTTTTCGTCTTTTGAACGACAACGCTCCGAGATAACCACTCAAGAGCAAAAAAACAGGAACCGCCATATCTATGATATACGGGAAAAAGAAATAGTTCCTTTGCCTTTCCATCCAGGCATAGTGTGCAAAAAGGACAAAAACGATTAAAACGCCCTTAATCACATCAACGGTGGTATTTCTTTTATCCGTGTTAGCTCCCATTAAACTAATCTCTTTCTCTCTGACTGATAGTTTCTTACTATAACAACGTGCTGTGACAACAAAAAAGCACTGTTAACGTATATATCTCTACGACTTTTTCTTAAAAAGCGTTAATAATTTAGTCTTATTTTTCAAAGCAATAACTACCGTTATTACTGCATATACTCCTAAGACAGAATATCTCAATACAGTGGTACGGAACAGCAGATGAACAAGCGCAGTGAAACCGCTCATAAAAAGCAAAACACATATCACAAGCTTGGTGGAATAGACAGTGCTCAATCCCATGCGTCTAACCAAAAACATATGAATGAACAGCAATATCATAAAACTCGCCAAAGTTGTATAGGCTGCCACTTCAAATCCTACACGCGGGATCAACAACCAATTCATGAGATAATTAGAGGCCGCTGCGACAACACTGGCAACCGCCATCCCAACTGTTCTCTTGTTGAATTGTTCAACATTCACATACATCGTATACAGGAACTGACAAACACATCCGAATGTAACCGGCGGCATTACGTACAAAGCACCAGAATAACTTTTTCCACCCATTACAAGCAACAACTCCGGTGTGATCATCATTACTCCACACGATGCATATACAAAGAAAAGAACGTATGTCCTTGATACTGCACGAATTTCATCATATTTTTTTTCATGTAATCTTTCTCCCAACCACGGAGAAAATGCAGTGTTCAAAGATACTACCAACAACGTTATTACCGCACCACAATTATATGCAACTGAATATAGTGCATTATCTTCCGGTCCACATATTTTTGTGATCATCATCTTGTCCATCGCATTTAACAACGAAAGAGACAACAAATGGGGAATAAACGGTACACATATAGGAAGCGCATACCTCCAATATGTCACATTTACCTTTTTCCCGCGCCACAAAAGAATCGAGTATAGAAGGATTCCGGCCAAAACAGTTGGTGCAGCACTCCCTACAATTCTTCCGCATAATTTATTGTCCATGTGAACCACAAGGAGCACCGACACTGCCGCCGTTGATATTCCTATCGACAGGCTGGTAAGGACAGATATTTTATATTCAAAGAAAAATCTTTCTCTTGTCTGAAACATATCTACAGCAGCATAAAACATTAGATACAGAAACATGATGTTCAAATATCTATGTTCTATTCCGGTTACCTTTGTAAAAAAAGCCGGAAAGGCATTTACAATTATCACGCCTAAAGCTGTCGCCAAAGTACTCAACACTAACGTCGATGAAACATAGCCGTCAAAATCTTTCTCGTGGTCAAACTTGGCACTGATAAATGACGCCCCCAGATTCAAAGTAACAATTACCAAAAAAGTACTGAGCCAAGATGCATAGTTGTTGTATAGTCCATAATCCGATTTTGTAAGAAGTCTTGTAAAGAGTGGTGTTGTGATAAAGCCAATACTCTTCATGAAGAAATTGGCGACTGTATACCAAACCCCAGACTTTAATGCTTTTGTGTTATTATCACTACCCATCCATAAGCTCCCGTTGTATTAGATACCCTCAATACTACAGTTTCATTTATATATAGAATTTATTTTCGAAATGGAAACAGCACTCTACACAACCGCAGTGGCAAATACATAAACACGTACATTTTCAGCTTCTGTTTTCTTGAAAACCGATCTTGAAACAACGGATTATTGCTCCAGTGTGGGAAATGATTTTTCAAAAAAGACCGTGTGTTCCGCAGTTCCCCATAATCCGGATTTCTCACATATCGAAAAAGCAGCGATAGCGTATTATATGTTTGTACGCTAATATAAATATATTCGATAATATTGTAGTTGTCTTTCAAAAGCCCTTTTTCAACTACATAATCATATAACATTTTTTCTATTGTTAATCTATCATAGTGATGTTTTGCATTCTTCTTGTGTGATGTTGAATCATCTTGACGTCTATAATAGTATAACGGTCTATGAACTATAGCCACATCTTTCATATGAAGTTGTAAAGCGTATACCCAGAAATTGTCTTCAAATGCCAAATGTTCCGGGAACATCAACCCCGTCTCTTCGATTAGCCCGCGACGATACACTCCGGTCCATGTAGTGCCATATTTGTGTGTTCCCATAACCCTTTCCCTGTTTTCACTAGAGAAAGACAACCGCTCAACTTCTTCCTTCCCCCAAGTTATCCCATTTACGATATCCGAAACATCTGATGGTGTTGCACCTTTCGGCACATCTGTATATTCACAGTAAACAGCGTCCTCATTCCCAGAAACTACCTCTCTCATTAAGGATTCGTACATTTGGGGATGAACGAAATCATCTGAGTCAACAAACCCTATATAATCGGATTCTGAAAATCTCATCCCGAGATTTCTAGCCCCGCCAATACCCATATTCTCTTTTGAATCGATTACAATAATGTTGTCTGGAAATCTTTTTTCGTAATCTTTGAGTATTGAAAGACTGTTATCCGTTGAGCAATCATTCACCAATACTATTTTCATCGGTGTATAGGATTGATCCAAAAGACTGTCTATACACATAGAAACATACCGTTCAACATTATAAACCGGTACAACCACAACCAAGGTTTTTTCACTCATGAAACTCACCCTCAACAATCAAATTCTGATATTTATCGTTCATAGATCATAGAATCTTTTAGGGTGTTCATTTACCCCTTCGTCAAGCTTCTTCAGTATTTTCAATGTTGTTGAGTAGTAGTTTTCTGCTGTGCATTTCTGAAAATATGGGTTTACAATCTCATGATTTCCTGCTATTGAAAGAACATGATTTACCGCACTTATTATCTCTTCTTTGCTGCATTTCACATCAAAAACAGAATTTCCTCGTGTCCTTCCCTCCTGTCTGTCCCCTATATTAATCGTATAGGTTCCTAAAGAAGGCGCCTCGATTAAGCCCGATGAAGAATTCCCAACTAATGCTTGGGAGTGTTTAACCAAATAATGATATCCCGCAGTAGGAAGATTCTCAAAATACATACAATTGGCGTGACTATTCACATACTCCTTAACTCGTTTGCGAATTACATTCGAATTAGTATCTGCGTTGGAACCAATAAACACAAACCTGTACTTACCGAAAACATCAATTGCCCCCAACAATTCCTCTATCTGCTCGTCGACACATATATTGGTAAGGGTCTCCGGATGAAACAAAACAACAAAATATGACTTGTTCGTCAGGTCTTTAACTTCTGTCGGAATCTTTGTTTCATCTATCTGTAGACAATTTTCCGCCCCTAATGCACCTAAGTTAAATACACGATCAGGCGTCTCCCCTAACTGAATTATCCTTTTTCTATATTCTTCTGTTGCAGCAAAATGAAAAAGGCTCATTTTTGTAATTGCATGTCTTATAAATTCATCATAATTCCCGTATGTAGCTTCGCCCCCGTGAATATGTAAGATCGGGATTCGGTTAACAGCTGCTGCAGTTGCAACGGACAACATCTCATATCGATCGCCCAAAATAATAAGTAAATCAAATCGATTTGTTGAAAAGAAGGTCCCGAATTTGTCCAATGCAACTGACATTGCACGCAATACGCCTTGGTTGCTTGAAGAGTCAATCGGAATCTCGATTTGAGCTCCAACAGAAAAACCATCTTGAAAAATCAAATCAACCTGATGCCCATATTCTTCACTTAACAACGCCCCTGTAACAAGAATTGACAACTCTATATCTGCATTGGCTTTCAATTTATTCAGATAGTTTCTCACAATTCCATAATCGGCCCTAGAACCTGTCGCAAACGCAATTCTCTTTTTCTTATCTTTCAGTTCCATCAGTAATATTCCTCATGCATATTTCCGCAAATTTATAGTCGAGTTCAGTATCTACATCAACCGAATCAACCGCTGACATAATATACGCTAATGCTTTTTCCCCGAAAAAATGTTTCTGTTTCATATATTCGTTCGGTTTACCTATAAAAATCGCACCATTTGGCGTGTAATCTTTATATGCTTGACGACGATAATTTGCAAAATCCGCATCGAAGTGCTTTAATGACAAATCTTCTTCTATGGGCTTGACTAGTACACCGCTGTGCTCTGCTTCTTTCATCGATACCAGAAAGTCAAATGTATCACATCTGCTCTCGAACAAATTCACCGCTTCAATAATATGACAACTGTTTCTCATAGGCGATGTTGGCTGAAGAAGGACAAAATAATCAAACGATGTTTCGATTTTCTTAAACAAGTCTTCAAGAACCATAAATGTGGTTGCGGTATCGTTAGAAACATTCTCTCCTCTGTATATCACCTCAGCTCCGGCATCCAACGCAATCTTTCCATACATGATGGAGTCTGTCGAAACAATCACTCGGCTAAAGCAAGACGCTTTTAGCGCTGCTTCGATGGAATAACACATCATGGGTTTTCCACATAAATCTATAATATTTTTATCTTTTAAACCTTTTGAGCCGGATCTAGCCGGTATTATCGCAATCTTATCCATAACGTTTCCATTCTCCCAAAAACTTTTACTCCTGCCAAGAAAAGCCACTAAGACTAATCAATTCATCAGCACAAAAATCCCGTTCTGCTTTATTTCCTAAAACGTCATACCACATCATAGGACTGATTCCGTTTCCCGGGCGTTTGCAAGTGATATTTTCTTCGGTGAACATTTCTCCTGCCTTGATGTCGCATTTTGCAACTATTGATTTTCTAGCTACAATCTTATTCTTCCGTTCAGAAGCAGTAACTATTTTCTTATCTGATCCAGCCATTACTTCAATGCGTCGAACTCCGTCAACCAACGCTTTGAGTTCTTGGGGCGTTGCCGATGCCTTGTGATCCGGACCGGGAAAATTCTTATCGAGAGTGAAATGTTTTTCAATCAAAGTAACTCCTAAAACAGCTGCCCCGATTGCCGCTACTGGGCCTACGGAATGATCCGAAAAACCTATTTTAACATTTGGAAAACTCTCCATCAAATCATGGATAGCCAACAAGTTAACGTCCTCGTCCGGGGTGGGATACTCCGTATTGCAATGAAGCAGAATAATGTCAGCTTCACTTGTTCCGTTATTTACTAAAACACTAATACAGTTTCTCATTTCTTCCACGGTAGCCATTCCTGAAGAAACAATTACTTTTTTCCCCTCCCGTTTTATTCTTCCAATCTTCTCTAAATATGGCAAATTTGTAATCT
>Ga0310696_10005194_pt1 | contig 15745 bp, 11 predicted proteins | sample AusTroGonzalo_MG_4_FD_203885 | JGI IMG/M metagenome (GOLD analysis project Ga0310696, IMG submission 203885) | Bovine rumen microbial communities from tropical cattle in Woodstock, Queensland, Australia - Gonzalo_02 (v2) (version 2) | ecosystem: Host-associated > Mammals > Digestive system >...
CGGCTCGTCGCTCCAGCGCGACGTGCGGCGCGTCAAGCCGAAGGAGGGCGAGCAGCGCCTCGAGGAGCCGAATGTCGGCGCGAACCTGCTTGCCGACCGCCGGAAGGAAGGTGAGACGGGGTATGTGCGTAGCGCCTGGCAGCGGTGCCCGTCGTGGATGGCGAAGCTCGACGCGATGGAGCTGGACGGCGGTTCGCGCGTCTACCGCGTGCGCCTTTGCCAGAAGGCTGCGGGCATGTACAACGACATCACGGACGCGTTCCTCCGGCGCGGCAACGGCACCTATCATCTTGCCTTCGACGCGCGCGTCAAGAACGGCGAGGAGATTCCGCTCGTCGCCAATCTCCTCTCGAACGAGAAGAACTTCCCCTCCAAGTTCACGCTCCCGAACGACGGCGAGTGGCATCGCTACGAGGCGGACGTCAAGACCGACTTCGACCTCGGCGTCACCGAGCTCGTGGGCCTGCACCTGAGGTCGTCCGCGAACGCCACCGTCGACGAGATTGACTTCAAGAACCTTTCGTTCGTCAAGGTGGACTGACTGCGGAGCGGAAGCTAAATGAGGCTTGTCCTTCTTCCCGCCGCCGTCTTTGCCGCCGTATGCGCGTATGCCGCAGCGCCGCAGTATCATCTTGCGCTGGACGGCGACGCCGTGTGGGGCGGACGCGACGGGGCGTCCGCGAAGCCCGCCGTCGTGTACGGCGCTGCGAAGTGGCAGGACGGAGTCTCTGGCAAGAGCCTCCTGATCGCCCGCCACGCATATGACCAAGTCACGGCGCTTGTCTCGGAGCCGCTTCCCAACGTCTCCACTCGCAAGGGCACGGTCGCGTTCTGGTTCCGCCCCGGCTGGGACCAAGTAGACGGCGAGAGACATAGCATCATTGCCGGACGCGACCAGAACTGGCGTCCGTTCAGGTTCTACATGACCAAGGGCAAGAACAACGTCCTCGAGCTCTCTCTCGTCCAGGCGAAGCAGGTGCAGTTCCTGAAGAAGGACCTTTTCAAGAAGGACGCATGGACCCACCTTGCGTTCACATGGGACGCCTCAACCGGGGAGGTGTGCCTCTACAAGGACGGGAAGCTATTGGACCGTAGGGAGAACGCGGCGGCGCTGGAGAACAAGTCCGACACAGTTGGGCTCGTCTTGCAGTGTGGCGACGGGACGGACCGCTTCAAGGCGAATGTCGGTGACGGTGCGTATGACGACATCCGCATCTACGACGAGGCTCTGAAGGCAGAGGACATCTTTATTCTCGCGACTGGCGACTCGTCTGTGCCGATGAAGAATGTACGCTTGCCCGCTGGCGATTCCTTCCTGCTCACGCACGCCCAGGCGTCGCTTCCATCCGCCTCCCCAGTGCTTCGCTTCACGACTTCCGGCGGCGCCAAGTTCACTCTCACCGCGATGGGTGCGTCGCGCATGCTCTCGCTCTCCGGCATTACGGACGGCGCGTCGGCCGTAGTCTCGGGCGCCGACACTCTCGACCTCCGCACTGGCTACACAGTCTCGTTCAAGACCAAGGGCAAGATGCTCGGGCTCTTCCTGGACGGCGCGTTCCAGGGACGCGTCGAACTTGACCGAGAGATCGGCAAGATTGTCTCCGCGGAGATCGCCGACGGCGTGACTGTCGGGCCGCCGCGCAGCCTGAAGGGCAAGCGTCCCGCGCTCGCCTCCGCGGCAGAGGCGTCGCTATGGTCTCTCGGCGATGCGGCGCGCCGAACCGAGGGCGTGCGCAAGGCGGTGTCGCTCAACGGATACTGGCGCACGATACCGGTCAACGACTACACGACTGAGATGCCTTCCGTGGCGCCGGGGTACATGCGTGTGCCGGGGAGCTTCCGCTCGCCGCTTTGGGACATTCACACGCTCGACGCGTCCGGCAATGTCGACCGCGGCGTCCACTCGTGGAACAAGAAGGACCTCGTGGACTACAGGGCCGCGTGGTACGAGCGCGAAGTCGCGCTGCCCGCCGCAAAGGACGACGCGAAGGGCAGGGTGTGGATCGTGTTCGAGCACTTCAACGCGGATGTCGGGCGAGTGTACTGGAACGGAGAGCTCGTGAAGGCGTTCCGCCAGGACTTCAAGTCGTTCTCGATGATACCGAACCGCGTGCGCGTGGACGTGACGGACCGCCTCGCGTCCGACGGCAGGAACATCCTGCGGCTCTACGTCGACAGGCACTACACCGGGCTGTGGCAGGGCAAGCCTGCGATTGGCGACCACGGAGAGATATGCCTCGGCGACGTGTGGCTCGAAAAAACGCCTGACAGGCTGCACGTCAAGTCGGCGGTGGCGCTTCCGAAGTGGCATGGCGGAAAGACCGTGACGATGCGCGTGCGCGTCGCCAATCCTGGGAGGGAGAAAGTCAATGTCGCTCTGAAGGCGTTGTTCTCGCGCCCAGGCGCGGACAAGTCATTCGAGAGGGCCTTTTCTCTTTCCGGCGCGGCGGAGCAGGTTCTGACCTGGACTGAGCAGTGGTCGGACGCCGTCGCGTGGTCTGCCGAGGACCCGCAGACGTACACCCTCGACGTCGCGCTTCTGCGCGGCGGAGGCGTCGCGGACACTTTCCCGAGCCAGCTGTTCGGCTTCCGCGAGGCATGGGTTGAGAACGGCGAGATGTACCTCAACGGACAACACCTGCGCCTCAGGATGTGGACGAGTCCGTCGCTCGAGCGGCTCCGCTACTACTACGGTCATCCGGAGGCGATCGGGCAGTATGTCGCACATGTGAAGAACCTCAACTACGACACCGTCCGCGACAATCCCTGGGGCAAGGCGTCAATTGTCGGGCACTTCGAGTTCCTGCGCGAGTGCGACAGGCAGGGGCTCTTCCTTCTCCACCAAATGCCGACGTATGAGGACGAGCCGCGCGGCGAATACGCCGCCCAAGTCGAGCGCTTCTTCGAGGAGTACGGAGGGCATCCGTCGGTGCTTATGTGGTACACCGACTTCAACACGTGCGGCTATTCGTGGGGGCAGGACCCCGCAAAACTCACGGACGTCGACTACGATCCGCCGTCCAAGAAGCTCGCGCGTTCGAGGGCCCGCACGGCGGAGGCGACGATGCGCGCGCTAGACGCGACGCGCGAGTGCTTCCAGCACGCCGGCGCCAACATGGGCAAGATATTCACGTCGATGAACTACCAGAGCTACGGAACTCCGCTCCAGGAGCAGGAGGACTGGCCCGCGCAGTGGGCGAAGGGTCACAAACAGCCATTGATGGTCGTCGAAAGCGCATTTCCGTATCCAGGGCAGTTCGAGCGGTTCGACGGCGCGGGGACGTCCGAGCACCTTGGTGCCGAGCAGGCGGCGCGCTACTTCGGTCCGTCCGTGTTCGCGGCGGAGCGCTTCCCGGTTCCGCACTCTTCTGCGTCGCTCCACTGGTTCGTCGACACGGTGACTGGCGAGGACCCGAACATGTCGCGCCTCTCCGATAGCCATTATAGACGCGTGGTACGCGCGTGGCGCGGATACGGCGTGAGCGCGATAGGCGACTTCCCGGGAGGGCGCGACCATACGCACACGATGCAGATGTTCAACAACCACTGCGTTGTGTGGAAGGCCGGCGGCGACCCGAAGACGCCCGGGCTCAAGCCCGAGGTCGTCGCGCCGAGGAGCGAGGTGCAGAAGCACATCCTCGGCGACTATTCGAGGCCCGACTACCTCTACGGAACCGTGAGGACGTGCTTTGCCCCGCTCCTCGCGTTCGTGGGCGGGGATCCAGACGACTTCACCAACAAGGACCATTCGTATTATGCGGGTGAGGAGTTCCGCAAGTCTCTCGTCGTCGTGAATGACCATCTTTATCCCGTGACGCTCGTGTACGCGTGGAAGTTAGCCGGCACGACCGGCAAGGGGAAGATTGAGGTGCCGGCGGGTGGAATCGTTCGCGAGCCGATCGCGCTCAGGGCCCCGGGCGTCTCCGAGAAGACCTCCGCCGTGCTCGAGGTCGTGTGGCGTGGACGCGATGCGTCCGATGTGCCAGTGGAGGGCCGCGAGTCTACAGCGCTTACGTTCTTTCCGAAGAGGACAGAGCGCACCTTCGCCGGTGGACGCGTTGCGCTGTACGATCCGCTCGGCAAGACCGCCGCGCTCCTCAGGCGTGCTGGCGTCGAGTTCGATTCCGTCCAGTCGCTTTCCGGACTGCCTCCGGCGACAAGACTCGTCGTCGGAGAGGGCGCGTTCGCGTCCTCCCCGCTTGAGGGCGACCTCCCGCAGGTCGCTGAGGCGATTGTGTTCGAGCAGCCGACGAACTCTATCAAGCGCTTCGTGATGTCCGCCCCGAGCTGCCGCGACGCGTTCGCGAACGTCGCGGACTCGCCGTACCTCGCCGGGCTGGACGACCGCGACCTTGCCGACTGGCGCGGCTCCTCCGACACTGTGCCTGCGTTCGTCCTCTCGGACGAGCATTCCCCGCACTACCCGCGCAGCAAGTGGAAGTGCGGCAACGGCGGAATCGTCTCTGGCTGCGCGATCAGGCGTCCGTCACGCGGGAACTTTTGCACGATCGTGTCGTGCGGGTTCAACCTCGAGAACGCTGCGCTCCTCGAGGAGTGGCGCGACTGCGGAAGGGCCCTCTGGTGTCAGATGGACGTGACGAGCCGGTACGGGAAGGACCCAGCGGCGACGCGTCTTGTGGACAACATCTTCGACACTGTGCTCTCCCGCAAGCCCGAGGCGGCGGCCACGAGCGTCTACTGGATTGGCGATGCGAAGGACGGAGAGCTCCTCGCGCTCGCCGGGGCTAAGATCGCGGCTTGGGACGGCAAGTCGCGCGGAACTGTGTTTGTGCTCCCTGGCGCGGATCTTTCGCGCCTGCCGATCAAGTACGCGCGTGGCCGCACGCTAGACTTCCGCGCAGCGGTGCCGAATGACGAGGCGTTCTCCGGCGTCGCGCCGGCGGACTGCTACTTCAGGAGGGCGAACGACCTGCCTTCGCCCGCGTTCGACGTAAGGCGCGAGGGCGGCTATACGTTCGTGTTCCTCGGCGTCAGGCCGGACGGGACGGTGAAGGGGCTCTGGAACGACGAAAAGCTCATGCGCGTTTGGTGCGTGGCGCTCGGCAACGCGGGCGTGCGCCTCAATCCTGAGACGCCGTACCTGCCCAAGCTAGACCTCTACGACGGCGACGCATTCCACAACTGGTGACGGGGGGGCCTTGACAATGACAACAAGAACAGCAACGCTTTTCCTTTTTGCCGCGCTCGCGGCGTTCACATTCGCCGCCGAGCCTGCCGAGGGCTCCAAGAGGCTCGTAATCGGCGATGTCCCGCCACATACGGTGGGCGCGTACCGTCCGTTCGCGATTCCGGGCGAGATCGAGGTTTCCGACGGACTCGTCGAGCTCCGTAAGGGGCGCGAGATAACGGTGTGGTGCCCGGATCGCGTCGCGAAGGAGAAGCCGAAGGTCGCGGCGGCGGCGAAGAGGTTCGTCGAGTCTCCGTTCCTGCCGGTGAAGTCCATATCCGTGGGCTACGTCGGCAACAAGGAGGGCGAGGCAATCCTCAAGGAGCTTGGCATCGCCTACAAGGCGTATGGTCCCGCTGAACCATGGAAGCTCGCTGGACACCAGGTCGCAGTGCTCGGACCGGGAACGGAGGCCATCTTCCGGCCGGGGCCGCAGACCGACTCGCTCAGGAAGCAGGTCTCGGGTATGAACGTCATCGTGCTCCCCGGGGCGGACCTTTCGCTTCTGCCGTACGGACTTTCGAGGAAGGCGGGGGAGGTCGCAGGCGGGGAAGTGTCCTTGCCGAACCTCCCGCTCTTCTGCGGCACGACGAGGGATTTCGCAGACTTCGCTGCGCAGACAAAGGGGACGAGTGTCGACGTCATGGACGCAGGGCCCGCGTGGATGCTCAAGTCGAGCCCTGCGTGCTTTGCGCACGTGAGGAACAAGTCTGCGTCGATCATTCTCTTCAACGTCGCCCCTTCGTCCGCGCCCGCGTCCGCGCGTCCCGCGCTAACGCGCATGTGGTGTACGATGCTCGCTAACATGAACATTGAGACCGGCACCGACGCCAAATAGACGGAAGGCTAAAACGGGAAGACCTAGGTCTTCTCACTTGATTCAGGTTAACGACCGCCTCAGAGGGACAAGACGGCTGAAATGCACGGGATTGAAAGCCGAAGACTGCATTCCCCTAATGCGCAGGAATCCGTCGCGCGGACGATTCGCGGCGCCATTCCGACATCGACATTCCAGTGAGCCGCTTAAAGAACTTCCGCATGGAGTTTTCGTTTCGGAAACCGCAGAAGTCCGCCATCGGCTTGAGGCTCTGGCGCGGATCCTCCAAAAGCGTCTTCGCGCGGTCGAGCCGCACCGACAGGATTTCGTCCAGCACGGAACGCCCCGTCGCCTTGCGGAAGCGCATCTCGGCCTGTCGCCTGGCGCACGGAAACTTCGACAGGACTTCCCTGGCCGTGAGCCCCCGGCATGCCTTGCGCCTTATCAGCTCCAGGGCATCCGAGACTGCGCGGTCGTGCGAGGCCAGCATGCGCGTCGATGCGCGGCGCACCACCTGAAGAGGACCGAACGTCCGCTGCCTAGGACCGCGGAACGACGCCCGGTCCCTGATTCTCGCGACCAGCAGCAGCGCGGCGAGACAGCCTCCGCGACGGAAGTCCGGCCTGACGGACGTCAGGGTCGGCGACGTGTGCTCGCAAATGTCCTCCGCGTCGTCCACGCCCACTACGGCAATGTCCTCCGGCACCCGCACGCCTGCGAACGCGGCGGCGGTGAGGACTTCCGCGGCGGTCTTGTCGTTTGCCGCGAACACCGAGCAGGGTTTCGGGAGCTTCTCTACGAAGCTGCGCAGTTCGCGTTGGTATTGCGTCGGGTCCGTCGGAGACTTGCGCCCCGCGAAGACGCGGCATGTCCGACCGTTGAGGCTCAGGGCGTCGGTGAAGCCACGTTCGCGCTGTTCGCTCCAGAAGCGCCGCTCGGGATACGGGACGAACGCAAAGCTTTCGGCGTTGCCGCGCATAAGCTCCTTGGCCGCCATCTGTGCCGTGGCCGTAGAGTCGTGCACGACGGAAAACGCGCCTTTGGGCAGACAGGAAGGGTCGTGGTCGAGGAAGACCACCGGAAGAGGCCCGAACACAGACGGATTGACGGTCGCCCCGGATCCGCCGCATTCCACGATAGCGCCGACAGGGTTCCAGAATTCAATGAGGGCCTTGAGGCGTTTTCCGTCCGGAACGCCATCCACCGTCTGCACCAGCCAGCCGCATTTTTCGGCGATTTCCTGTACACCCGCCAACTTGTCGCCGGAGCTGGTCTTGGATTGAGAATGGAAGTATAGAACGGTGTCCATGCGAAATATTATACTAAATCAGCCGCCGGCCATGTGAACAGCCGCGAAAAAACTTCCGCCACCCCCACGCGCATGTGCGCGTCTGCGAGTTCAATTCCTCCTTGATTTCGGGGATGCTGGTGTGCTACAATACGATCGTATTCGGAGCGCATGTTGCTCCGGTGTCGTGTTGACTGTGAGTGCATTCGTGGCAGGGGACGGCAAGATAGATTTGCAGTATTGCGGTAAATGGCGGCTTGACCGAGAGATCGGGCATGGCGCCTATGGTGTCGTATACGCTGCCGCAGACAAAAAAGGCAATCGTGCGGCAGTGAAGGTCTGCCGCCGTGACGCCGTTGGCGACGAACGCTACAAGCGTGAACTACGCGGCGCAAAGCTCTACTATTCGATTCCTTCGCAGGAAGGGCTCGTGCGGATGAAGGGGTTCGGACTGAGGGATTGGGGCTTTTATGCTGTAATGGAACTTGCAGACAATGAGTTCAAGTCGTCGTCTTGTGAAAGCATCGACTATCGCCCTAAGACTCTCGCCAGCGTCATAGACGGCGAGAAAGCACTTCCTCTCGACGAGTGCATAACGCTCGGCATCGCGCTTGCAAAAGGACTCGCGGCGCTTCAGCGGCACCATCTTCTGCACCGCGACATCAAGCCGGGGAACGTTCTTTATGTCAAGGGACGTCCCGTCCTCTCCGACCCAGGTCTCGTAGTCGAGGAATCCGAGGCTGCGTCGCTCGTGGGAACGCCGGGTTATGTGCCGCCCGAAAACTTCACCGACGCGGCCGGCGACGTCTACAGCCTCGGTCTCACGCTCAAGGCCGCGAGCTTTGGCAGGCGCGTCGAGGACCTGGACAAGGGGCCGTCGCCAGAGGCCGACACGGGCGCAAAGTTCTTCAATGCGTGGTGGCGTGTCCTCAACAAGGCGACCGATCCGACGTCGTCCCGTCGCTACCAGTCCGCCAAGGCGTTGCTTAAGGACCTTGAAAGTCTTCGCAGGAAGATTGCGTTGGCATCCATCGTCGGATCCCGTGCCGCAAAGGTCGCGGCCTTGCTTGTGGCGCTTGGCATCGTCTTCGCCATCGTGTTCGCTGTTGTTGCCAGTCGGCATGCAACGAAAGAGATCTCCAGTCTGTCTAAGGAAAACAAGGCGCTTAATGACAGAATCGGCAAACAGGCTGCGGAAAGCAAGGCGGGAGTGGCGGCGATATATGAACGTGCCTTGCGCGAGAATTTTGGCGGCATTCTTTCGGAGGAGCGAATCAAGGAGGAGGCGCAAAAAGCCGCGGCGGGGAAGAAAACAGGTCTCACGCCTGAGGAGAGCAAGGCCTTCAGAAAGAAAATTGGCTTGGACAAGCTGCTTAAGGACCTAAACGATTCGACAGATCGCTTGACAGATATAATAAAGGATGCGGGCAAATGACATACAGGCACTTCAATAACGAATCGACGCGCTCAAGCGTAATCAGGGCGGTTGCGGACACAGAAAACGAGGCTGCATGGAACAGGTTGTTCGACCTTTACGCCGGCTTTGTCTTTTCGATAGCGCGACGAAAGGGCCTCAAGTCCGAGGACGCCGACGACATTGTGCAGGTCGTATTTGCCGACCTCGCGCGAAACCTGCCATCGTTCAAGTACGATCGAGAGAAAGGGCATTTCAGATCGTATCTGACGGGGCTCGTGAACTGGCGTGTAATGGACCGTCTCAAGGCGTCGAAGCGCGATGCCGAACTCAAGGCGAACTTCTGGCAAGAGGCGAAGGCGGCTGCTGGCGACGACGATTTCTCGGAACGCGAGTGGCAGACTGCCGCGATGGAGGAGGCGTTGAGGCGAATCAAGCCCGACGTCCGTCCCGAGCACTACGCGGCGTTCATCGCGAGTGCGGTCGAGGGACAGGATACGGATGTAGTCACGAAGCTCTACGGAATCACCCGCGACAACCTGTACCAGATCCGCAACCGACTCACGGCTAAACTGCGCGAGACGGTGGCGGAGGTCCTTGCCGAGATGGACGCGCCCGGTGTGCCCGGTCCTCGGCCTTGATAGCGTCTGCTACAAGCGAGACGAGCCCATGCTCGTTCTTCTCGTCGAGCCACGCCCACTGTCCGTTTGGGTTTAGCTCCAGGAACCACAGCTCGCCGTCCTTCCTGATGAAGTCGAAACGTCCGAACCTGTAGCCGGTCTCATCCATGAAGCCGCGGATTGCACGTTCCTCGCCGGGTGACAGGGAACACCTAGGCCATGCGTGAGGATTCGTAAAAATCGTCTTGCGCGAGTCTTCCCCGTCGAATGAGTCGCGCGGCGCATTTGCCGCATACGTCTTGCCGTCGACGTAGACGACCGTGACCTCTTCTTCACCTTCGATCCTCTCTTGCACGAACCAGGGGTAATTCAGGTCAAGGGCGCGGGGATCCACTTCCTTTACAAAGAATACCTTGTCTTGTCCGAGCGGGGTCGATGTCATCGACTTGACGACCCATCTGCCGCTCTTCAGTTCTTCTGGCAGCTCGCCATGGAAGAAATGCCAGGGCGCGACAAGGAAATGCCTTTCGGCGGCGAGCAGCTGGCGAAGTTTTCCATACTTGTTGTTTTGGCTGTGGACAAGCGCAACGAGCCCACGGTTTTGGCACTCACGGAAGAAGTCTACGAAAAGTTCCTGCGTCTCTTCCCGTCTCCAGTTCTCGACGCAGCCGAACTTCGGGACGTCGATGCGTTCGAAGTACATGGGTTTTCTGAGATAGAAGGACGTTAGCGTTGCTTCCGTGGCTTTTTTGCCTGAAGCCTTGTCGACGATGCGGAACCCGTTGCGGCAGAAGTCCCATGAGTAGTCGTCGGGTCTGTCGATGTTGAAGCGCAGGACGTCGTTTGCGTCCAGCTCTTTCATGACGATGTCCGTCGTTTCGTCTTGACTGCAGGTAGAGATGAAGATCATAGTTAACAGGTGTGTTGGAGCTTAAAGGTCTGGGGCCGACATCTCGGCCCCAGACTTGGCTTGCGCCAATTAGTCCCATACATTCTGGTCATCGGCGACGTTTAGTTGTCCGCCGCTGACGCAGTATGTGGGCATCGAGGACCAGTTAACGTTTCCTTCGCCGACTGGCTTGAGTCCAGTGACGTTGGTTGCGATTTCACTAGGTGTCATTTTTTCCTTGCTCCTTTGTGTTTTGGTTAACCAAATGCAACGGACACCCGTCCGCTACATCATTGTATACGAAGGTGTTTCCGGAATCTGACAGAAAATCTTTTCGTCGCACAGATTGACGAGCGCTTCGTCGTGGCTTACGAGAAGGACGATGCGGCCTTTCGCGAGGCTGCGCAGGAGCTTGCTGAATGCCGTGCGCGCTTCCGCGTCAAGGTGGTTGGAGACCTCGTCCAGAACGAGGATGCCGGGGTTGCGGACTAGTGCGCGGGCGATGGCGAGGCGTTGCAGTTCTCCGCCAGAGAGGGCCTGTCCCCGCATTCCGAGGCGTGTGCCGAGCCCGTCGGGAAGCCTTTCAACCACCTCGCGGAGTCCGCTAAGCCCGACCGCTGCGTCTACATCGGCATTGCCGTATGCAGGGTCTCTCATTGTTATATTGTCTTGAATCGTGCCGGTGACGAACAGGCTGTCCTGGAAGACTGTTCCGATTCCACGTCTGAAAGCGCCTTCGTCAAGTGCCTTAATTGGCGCTCCATTGACGAGAATCTCGCCAGACTGAGGTTCGAGCGCCGCTATCGTCAGCTTTAGGAGAGTCGTCTTCCCCGTTCCGTTGGCTCCGACCAAGGCGTAGATCCTGCCGGCGCGGAAGGTCGCGGAGAATCCTTTGATTACGGGGCGTTCGTCCACGCCAGGATATGAGAACGTCACGTTTCGAAACTCGATGGTCTCGATTGCGTCGACCTTCTTGCCGCCGCGCTTCGGCGGAGGATGCGAGAGTATCTCGCCAAGGGAGTCGATTCCCTCGCGCAGGGACGCGGTTTCCGGGAGCAGGGAGACGATCCCTTGGACGGACTGCATGGCCGCGAGGAAGAGCAATTGGTATGTCACGACGTCGCCGACGGGAATCGTCCCGTTTGCGGCGAGAGCTCCGGATATGCCGAGTACGGTGATTTCGCCGACGACGAGGATTGTGCCGAGAAGGGTGCCGAACACGACAGAAAGGCGGTCCATCGCGCAGTTTCCGCCCTTGAGGGCGCCAAGCGATCCGCGCGGGGAGTCGGCGAAGCGGCGTTCGGCGTCTAGCGTGCGGAGGAAAGGCAAGCAGCGGAAGAAGTCAAAGAGCGCGGCGAACGCTCCGTCGCTTTTCTTGCGGACCGATCGGGCGTTCTCCGCGAACCGTCGCGCGAATGGGAAGAAGATTGCGATTGCCAAGGGGATGAAGGCTATGAAGGAGAGCCCGAGCGCGGATGAGCGCGAGTAGAGCGCAGACCCTGCGGCGAGCATTGTGACGGCCGCGACGAGCAGACGGGGATAGAGGCCGCTGACAAAACCGCCGACGGCATATGCGTCTCGCGTAAGCTTGGCAACCAGTTCTCCGTTCGCGAGAGCGGAGAGTTCGGACGGCGGGAGTCCCATGACTGCATCGAGCGTTCGCTCCTGCAATTTAAGCTCAATGCCCCGTGCACGCGACAAGACGAGGCGCTGGAGGCACGGCGTCAGCGCGGCCTTTGCGAGCAGCAGCGAGGCGAGCGCGATGAACGGGCGCAGAGGCGCCGCTCCGGCTACGAGCGTGTCGATGAAGCGTCCCGTCGCAAACGGAACGGCGATTCCGGCGACGGTATGCGCGACGAGAAGCGGCGAGTAGACGAAGGCCAGGACTGGCGATGATGAAATCGTCGTCAGCAAAAACCGCATTCGTCTGAACCTAGCGCTTTGCGTCCATTGTGGTGTCATAGCTACATGTTCTATACGTTGCTTTCCGGAAAATCTGACAAGCTTGCTGTGCTAATTTGTCTGGTGGTTTTATGGCAAAGTTCTTTTGCCCCTCAATGGGCGGATTGCGAAAATATGCTATAATATCCGCCGTGAAAGGAGTTGGCTGAATGGATACGACGATCTTCGAGGAACTTGCTCAGAATGCCTATGCTCGGTTTGGCAATCTTGCCAGGGCTTACTACTACACCTTTTCTCGCACGACTGTGACGAAGGACGGCGTCCCGTGCATGCTTTTCCTCGGAAATCACTCCTCCGGAAAGTCCTCCCTCGTCAACTGGCTCGTCGGCGGCGATGCTGTGCAGGACGTCGGCCTTGCGCCGACGGATGACGGCTTCACCGTCCTTCTCTACGGCGAAACCGAGGAGGACATCTGCGGACCGGCTGCAGTCGCGCGCCTTCCGGCGGAATTCGCAGGGCTCGGGCTTTTCGGCGGGAACTTCCTTCAGCACCTCCGCATAAAGGTGCGCAACCGTCCGCTGCTCAAGTCGGTCACGCTCATCGACAGTCCCGGCATGATCGACACCGCCGAGCACACCGTGAACCGCTCCTACGACTTCGAGGGCGTTGTGCGCCTTCTGGCGGAGCTTTGCGACATGGTGTTCTTCCTGCTCGACCCGGACAAGCCCGGCACGACAGGCGAGACGGTGAACGTCTTTTCGAAATGTCTCGGCGGCATGGAGTTCAAGCTTCGCGTCCTGCTCAACAAGTGCGACGCCTTCACGAGCCTCTACGACTTCGCCCGGACCTACGGCACGGTGTGCTGGAACCTTGCGCGCGTCCTGCAGACGAAAGACCTCCCGAAGATATGGACGATCTATTCGGGCGAGGAGCGCAGTCCGGGGAAGACCGGATTCGCTTTGACCGACTTCAACCGGCATCGCAGTGAATTCCTCAACATCGTCAATGACGCCGCCGCCCGTCGGCGCGACAACGTTTTCTCGCAGTCGCAGCGCGACTTCCTCGGGCTTTCCATCCGCATGCGCGTCGTCAACAGGCTTGCGCGCACGCTCGTCATGCGCACGGCGCTTGCCGCCCTCTGCGGACTGCTTGTCGCCGCGATCTGCTGTTTCGGCTTCGGAATGCTTTTGCCGAAGATGTCCGGCATGGGGGCCTTTTCCGCCTATCTCCTCGGCGGTTTGGCCGCTGCGCTCGTCCTCTTCACGGACTACTTCGTCTGCCGGCTCGTCGCGCAGTCCACGCGTTTTGCGTTTGCGCATGGTCTGGACGCCGTCTTCGAGTCGGAGTACAAAGGCGAGATGGCCGTCGGGCAGCACGACGACCTGCGGCAGATATGGGCGGGCATCCGCGGCGAGACGTCCGAGGTCGTCCGCAAGGCGCCTCTCGGGAAGATTCCGTTCTTCGGGGAATTAAGCCGCTGGAGGCTTGACGAGGCGGCGAAGAAAGTCTTTGCGGCCTTTCGGCAGATGCAGTAGCGCCGTCTGGCCCGCATAGCCTTATGCTGGATTGCGATGCGGAAGCGGAATGCAGCGCGACAGGGAAACATTTTCCCCAATCCCGGGGGAAAATTTGGTAAAATGAACTTGTGAAGGCGATAATACCAGCAGCAGGTCTTGGCACGAGGTTCCTGCCCGTGACGCGGGTCGTGCCGAAGGAGATGCTCCCTATAGGCGCGAAACCCGCGCTGGAGCTGATTGTGGACGAAGCCAGGGAGGCGGGCGCGACGGAGATCGTGCTTGTGATATCCGAAGGCAAGGAACTCGTCCGTCGGTACTTCGAGGGCGCCGCCGGCGTCTCGTTTGCATACCAGAAGGAGCAGCGCGGGCTGGGCCATGCCGTCCTGCAGGCGGCTGAGTCCGTGCGCGGCGAGACCGAGCCGGTGCTGGTGCTTTTGGGCGATGCGCTCGTCGCGGGGTGCAATGCGTCCAAGTCGATGGTGGCCGTTTCGAGGGCGCACGGCGGCGCAAGCGTTGTCGGATGCGAGCGCGTCCCGGCTGAGAAGGTGAGCCGCTACGGAATCCTCAAGCCCGCTTCGGAGATGCAGATAGCCGTCGGATCGGAGTTCCCCGTCGCGGACCTCGTGGAGAAGCCGCGGCCCGAGGACGCTCCGAGCGATGTCGCCGTCGCGGGGCGTTACCTGCTCGACCCGCTGGTGTTCCGTCTGCTCGAGGACCAGACGGCCGGCGTCGGCGGGGAGATACAGCTGACGGATGCGATTCGCAGGATGCTCACAGCGCGTCCGCTGTACGGATTCGTCTATCCCGGCAAACGGCAGGACATAGGAAACCCGGAAGGCTATTTCAGGGCGCTGGAGGCGTTTAGGCGGGCCGAGGCGTGATTGCAATCGAAAGGAGGCGGCAGACATGGAATCCATTAAGACTAGGAGTTTCGCCCGCGCGGGTTTCCTCGGGAATCCCTCCGACGGCTATTTCGGGAAGACGCTTTCGTTCGCTTTCTCGGACTTCGGCGTGGAGTTGGCCCTCACGGAGTCGGCGCGGCTCAGGTTCGTTCCCGGCGAGGTGGACGACGCGACGTTCGAGTCGCCCGAGCAGCTTGTGCACGACCTCCGGCTCTACGGCTACTACGGCGGCATACGGCTTTTGAAGGCGGTCACGAAGCGCTTCTGGGAATACTGCCAGAAAAACGACATCGCCCTGCCGAAGCGAAACTTCACTGCGGAGTACAAGATCAACATCCCGCGCCTTGTCGGGCTCTCGGGTTCGTCCGCGATCTGCTCTGCGATGCTCAAGGCGCTCATGAAGTTCTACGGAGTCGAGATTCCGCTGGAAGTCACGCCGACGATATGCCTTGAGGCGGAGAAGGAGGAGCTCAGGATCAACTGCGGCTTCCAGGACCGCGTGATCCAGATGTACAACGGCGTCGTGTTCATGGACTTCGATAAGTCGTTCGTCGAGGCGAACAACCGCGGGCGGTACGAGCGCATAGACCCCAAGCTGATGCCGAACCTCTACGTCTCCTACGACGCGGCGCGCGCGGAGGAGTCGGGCGAGGCGCACAAGGAGGTCAAGCGGCTTTTCGAGGCGAAGAACGCCGACGTCCTCGCGGCGATGACGGAGTTCGCCGACATCGCGCAGCAGGGGCGGGACGCGCTCGTCGCCGGCAGGCCCGAGAAGGTTCACGCGCTTGTCGACGCGAACTTCGACCTGCGCGACAAGATATTCAACGTCGCAGAGGAGAACAGGCGCATGGTGATGACGGCGCGGAAGTGCGGCGCGAGCGCGAAGTTCGCGGGCTCTGGCGGCGCGATCGTCGGGACGTACGAGGACGAGGCGCAGTTCGCCGCCCTCTCCCGCGATCTTGCGGAGATCGGCTGCCGCACCTTGAAGCCGATGATTGCGACGAGCGCGGACGAGACTGCGCCGCTTGCGTCGTTCGCGAACTGGCGCAACTCCTGACGGAGCCTGCGATGGACGGAAAAAACTACGAATACAGGGAAGGCCTTCCGCTGGCCAATTGGGCGGTTTCGTGCCTCACGGCCGCGATCGTCACGAAGTTTTCCGCGGCGGTTGCCGCGTGCATGCGGTTCAGGGCTCTTGCCGGCGTAGA
>Ga0310696_10005195_pt1 | contig 15744 bp, 19 predicted proteins | sample AusTroGonzalo_MG_4_FD_203885 | JGI IMG/M metagenome (GOLD analysis project Ga0310696, IMG submission 203885) | Bovine rumen microbial communities from tropical cattle in Woodstock, Queensland, Australia - Gonzalo_02 (v2) (version 2) | ecosystem: Host-associated > Mammals > Digestive system >...
GAAAAGTCCAGAGACTTAATATATTTTATAAAGTCCATAACTTTAGTGTCTGAAAAATACCGAACTATAATAAACTTGTTTTTATTATCCAGCTGGATAATTTTAGCCTGATTATCTGGTAAAAACTCCAGCATATATTTTTTATTATCAAGATTAAAATGTAAAATTGCCATAATTACACCTCCAGCAGCAATTTTTTATTATATGATTCATATTTTTTATATCTGATTCCGTCTATAAAAATATATCCTGAAAACATCAAGTTATATAATTTAAGCGTGTTTTTATCGACAATAAAATATTTTTCATTCTGGTATAGAATCGGTATAGACATATAAAAACCTCCGTAAATTGTTTTAGTGTGCTGCTGGAAAAGTGTTTTATTGCTCCAGCAGCAAAAAGAAAATAGATTGTAAAATTATTATATAGCTGGTGGACAGTATACAATTTTACATAGTGAAGAATCAGAAAAATTGATTCTGTCATCTTTTGACATCAATTTATATACACAATAGCCCTCTTGCCATGTACCTATTAAATTTTTATCCTCTGGAGCTTCCGCACTAGTCCACGGTGTACCAGTTCTAATACAATCATTAAAATAAAACTTTTGTTTATTAAAAGTCAAAAAGTAGTCATCTTTTTTATTATCATATTTGATTTTTTGATAATTGCCTGAATATTCCTTAAAAGTATAATTATCACGTGTATATGTTTTAATTCTCATAATTGAACCTCCAAAAAGAAAAATAAAAAATTATGCTGCTGGAGCTGGTGAACAATTCCAGCAGCATAATAATTTTACAGTGGTAAAACTTCCACGTCCTGAGCTGCTTTTTTATAAAGCTTGCTTCCCTTGAAATAGAAAATATTTTCTGAATCAATAGGGTATTTTTTGCCGTTCCAATGTAAAAACCAGCTCCAGTTTTCTTGACTGATTCCAGCATTGAAAAAAGAATTAAGTAAAGCATTTAATCTGCTTTTTGTAGTGTTAGAACTCCAGCCACGACCAGAAAAATAATAAATGTTTTCTGAATCGTTCCAGAATAAAAGACTATTCCACAAATAATATTTTTTTGTGTTTTCGCTAGTCTCCACAGTATCACGACAAGAAAGATTTTTAAGCCCTGAACCGTTACAACCTCTTAATGTCTGGATAATTTTTTCCTCAATAGTTCTCATAGTAATACCTCCATAAATTGTGTTATTAGTTTTTATAGTGCTGCTGCACTTCCTTATGATTTTATATTATACCTAATATAAAATAATGTCAAGCATTTTTTGAAAAATATTTTCAAAAAATTAAAAAAATTATGCTGCAAAATATAATATAAAAATGTTTATACTTGTTTTTATACTTTTTTATTTTTTTAATTTTATACAGTATATAGAAGAAAATAGCAATTTTTTAGAAAAGGTATAAAAACAAGTATATAAAAAAATATATTTGATTTTTTGAGCTTTTTTGAAAAGTCCAGAAAATAAAACCTATGAAATTGTATAGTATTTTTTGCTAGTAGAATGTATAGGAAAATTAAAATATTTAGGTTGATTTTTATTTATTTTGCTTTATTTTTACCGTTGAAAATTAAAAATTTCCCTATACATTTGTGTATATACATTTTATAAAAATATTTTGCCGCTGGAAAAATTAAATATATTTTTTTATATACTTGTTTTTATACCTTTTTGAAAAGTCCGCTTTTATTGTTCAGCTGCTGGAGCTGCTTTTATTGTTCAGCTGGTTTTTATTGTTCTGATTCCGTTTTATTGTTCTTTATTTGTTTTAATTGCAATATGTCCGCAAAAGTCCAGCCGCTGGAGCTGGTTTTATTTTAGTTTATTTTAGTTTATTTTACTTGACAATTATTTTATAATATGTATAATATAATTATAAACAATTTACGGAGGTTTTATTATGTTTAGTTTTTTAATTTTAATTATGTTTTATTTAATTCCAGTTATTTATTATTTTATTCAGGATATTAAAAACAATAATTATAAATATTTGTGGAAGTGGATAACAGCAATTATTTTATTATTTATTGCAGTTTATCTAAAAAGTATAAACTTGTAAAAAGTCCAGCCGCTGGAGTTCTGGAGCGTTCAGGACTTCCAGCGGCTTTTTATTTTGTCTGTCAAATATTTTACTATCGACCACGGCAGCGAGGTTTGTACCCTTCTTTCCACAGAAATTGAGATTTTCTATATCATACTGAGTGTATTATATTAAGCATACCAAAAAGAGCTCGTCTAAAATAATGTCTAAAAATGTCTAAGCTCGTCTAAGTTAGACATTCTGGTTATCCATACCCAGTGTAATAAGAATATCTTTTTAAATGACGGTGTTCGGTCTACTCTCGAAAATCGTCTGGAAAAAGGGTATACCCCTACCCACTGGTTACATTCTGGAAAAGGTGTGGTATAATAAAAATCATGGAGTGTGATTTTAAGAGTGAGCTTGAAGACGAGCTTGAAAAACTGACGTTTCTTTATGACTACTATTACTTTAATAACGCAGCTACGGAAGAGGAACTGAAGGAGCTTGGAAGGCTTATTCGGACACACAGAGAGGTTATAAAAGTTTTAGGAGGAAAGTGATGACTAAGTTCCAGCAGATGTTTTATGACATAAAGCATACCAGAGACTACAAGACAATCGGAGAGGACATTGATTACAAAGTCTGGGTAGAGCATGAGAACAGAAAAATAATAATGCAGTTTGAGGAGAGCAAGGGAACGGATAAGAAGCATTTCTGGCATTCGGACTGGTTTCATAACCTTGCAGCTATTCCGTGGATTTTATGGCTGGATAAAGTTCCAGTGCTCACAACGTTTGGTTATGCTTGTGCATACAAGTCAGCTAAGAACCAGCCGATAAACGAGCTTTGCTCCATGATAGAGCTTCACCCTGATTACGCTGTTGAGATGAGGGCTTGGAGCTTTGGAACTGCCATGATAAAGATTGCTGTCAGACATCATTGGATAAGAAGGCACAGAGCGATTGACAACAAGTACGGATATGGAGACGTAAAGGTATGGTACAATCCGTTCATGCACTGGATAGCAAAGAAGTACGTTAAGTATGAAAACTTTGAGTTTGTAACACCGAACGATTTTGTTACATGGTGCGTACCATTCTGTCATAGAACAAACAAGTGTACGGTAGGTGATAGGTTCTCTTTGAAGAAGATTTTCAAGACTGAATATTACCATACTCATTACGAGGAATATGACTACTCTAAATACGAGTATATTGACTTTGATTAAATAAAAGAGGGAGGTGCTCAGTGAAACACCTCCCGAAGGAAAAGAGTACAATACAATTAGGGCTTGTCTGAACTCTTACGGTTATTATATAACAGTTGAAAATAAAGTGCAACCGTGATATTCTTGAAACCAGAGGAAAAGATAAAATGGCTGTCAACCAAGAAGAATACGAAAGCATAAGGGATAAGGTAATAGCGAAGTTCAAGATTCTGTACAAGGACGCTTTGGCTATGGACTTATGCGAAGTTCCAAAAGACATAAGAATAAGACTTCTCGAAGACCCTATATATCAGGCTAAGACAAAGGCTGCAAGAGCCAATCTTTTTGCTCAGCAGCTGGAGACGCTGGACGCAGTGCTGGCTGGCTCATACTGTAATACGGACAAGCCAGTAGACACTTCGGGAACGATTTTGAAAGCTCTGGAAATGAAGAACAAGCTTCTTCTTGAAGACCTTAACGTTACTAAGGACGATAGTAACGCATTGAACGTTACGTTTGTTGCTATGAAACGTGAGGATTTTGAAGCTCTGGAGACAGTAGAGATAAATGAAGGTGGAAACAGTGTGGAGCTTGGAGTGGACTTCGGAACATCTGATGACACTGACAGCTTTGAAGCAAGGTTGAAAAAAGATGTTAAGGAAAGAATGAAGCAAGCGGAGGAAAAGGACAATGGCTAATCTTGTAAAGCTTCTTCCTCATCAAGCGAACCTTGTTCAAGCTCCTTATGTATTTCCACATATACGTTTCTTTGCTCTGATTGCTGGATATGCGTCAGGAAAAACTTCTGCTTTGGTTTATTGTATCTTGTACGCAGTAAAGACGCTTTTGGGAAAGAAGGATAAGGAAGGTCATAACCCGAAGATAATGATAGGTTCTAAGAACCTTACATTTATGAAAAAGACGCTGACTGGACTTCTGGAACAAGACTTGAAGGACACGAACTCTACATACAGTTATGATAAAGCCCATAATATCATTACCATTGGAAACGTTGAGCTTTTGCTTGTACCAGTGGAAGATGAATCAAATATCTACGGTTACTCGGTTACGCTGGTAGTAATAGACGAGCTGGACGAGCTTGATACACAGACAGCTATGGCTGTTGTAAAGTCTTCCAATGACCGCTGCCGACAGCAGATTGACGGTTGGAGGTCTCCAGCGTTTATATTCTGTACGTCATCTCAGGGATTGAGGGGTACATATCAGACCATAATGCACTTTAAGAAGAGTGGTATCGGCTATGTACTTATGAGAGCAAGGACAAGAGATAACATATACCTTCCGAAGGACTACGTAGACAGTATGTACTCTATCTATAATGAGACGGAGAGAAGATGTCTTCTGGAAGGCGAGTTTGTTTCGATTGATTCTGGACTTGTATTCCCTGACTATGACCCAGAGAAGAATAAGCTTGACGTAGACCTTTACGAGCATTGTAGGGATAGCAAGATTACAATTTATATCGGTCAGGACTTCAACGGCTTTGGTAACAACGCTGTTGCCTTTGCTATTTTAAGCGGAGCTATTGTAGCCATTAAGGACTACGAGTTTCCAGACATAAGACGTGCTCCAGAGGTTTTCAGATATGACTTTCCAGAGAATGAGATTGTATGGATTCCTGATATGACTTATAAGGAGCACTTCATAGAGTTTAAGAAGGAACTCCGTTTGTTCAATATCAAGATTGCATATCGCTCATGCAATCCTTTGGTAGGAGACAGAAACTTTGCTTGTAACAAGCTTTTTGTGGCTGAGCATTTATTTATCTGCCCTATGTGCAAGGGATTGGAGAATACGCTTATGACATGGCAGAAAGACCCGAAAACTGGAAGTCCTTCAAAAGGTGGAAAGGGAGCTCCAGACCATAAGGGAGACTGTCTTGGATATGTTGTGCATTATCTTTTGAGCTGGAAGAGGGAGCTGAAGCCTTTGTATGCCGTAACGCTTGAAAGATTATATGAAGCCCGAAGAGCAAGGGGAGCTGACGCTACGGAGCTGGAGGTTCAGTCGAACGTTCTAAGTCCTGATAGGATAAAGGGAATAGTGCTGAAGCAAGCCCCGAACACCGTTGCAGCAGACGCTTGATTTATACTTAGTTTAGGTATAGGATAGTAAGTATGGTTGATTTCAAGGAATTAAGGAAAATAGTAAACGGCTCAAATATGTCGGTGAAACATTACCAGAACGGTAAGGTTGCCATTACAGATTCTCGTAATTTTAAGGGAATGAAGCTGTCTGACTTGGAAGCAGCTCAGAAACTTGTAGCGGACGCTGCGGAAGAAGATACAAAAGAGCTTGCCAGAAAGTGTGGAATTAAGGAAATTGAAACTCTGGATTCTATCACTAAGAGAGCGAATCAGAACATTGGTGTTATCATGGACTGCTTGCAGTCGAAGACACCTATGACAGCTGAGGAAATCAGAAAGAAAGCTCAGTCTCCTAGAGGAATCAGGGATTCTATCATCAACGGAAGGTGGAACGTGAATACTGGACTTGACCCAGCTCGTTCTAATTTGTCGCTTCCGAACGTCTATATTTCTCCGTGGGAAGCAAACTCGCTTTACTCACAGAAAGGTATTTTTGAAACTGTAATCAATAAGAAATCGAAGTCTATTCTCCTTAACGGCTGCAATCTGGAGAACTCTCATCTTACACAGAAACAGATTGACTTGGTTAAAGAGAGAATGGAAGTCCATGACTTCAAGAATATTCTCTGCGAAAATACACTCACTTCTCTTGTTTACGGTGGTGCTTTGTGCTTCCCTTTGTTTAAGAAGGACACTCCAGTAACAACCACTTTAAGCCTTGCTTCTCTTTTGAAGCTTGGTGTTTTGAAGAAAGATTGTATTGATTATTTTGTAAACCTTGACCGCTGGAATACATTTATTATTCCGCCATATAACCCTACTCAGAAGGACTTTTTGAGACCAGAAGTATTCACTATTCCGTTCTTGGGAAGTGATGTACACCATTCTCGTTGTGCTCGTGTAGTTACAGCTAAACAAGCTGGCTACTGGGGTCAGATTCTGAATCAGGGCTGGGGTATCTCAGACCTTTGTGGTTATTTGCAGTCAGGTATGAACTATAAGGTTGCTGTACAGAGCCTTCCTTTGATGATTCAGCAGATGAGTATTCTCGCTCGTACTGTAAACGTTGACGGAGTGCTTGCTACTGAAGGTGCAAACGCTCTGGATAACCTTGTAGAGCAAGATACAATCAGAACTCGTGAAGCAAGTCCAGACAATCCTATTACAATGGACGTTCTGGGAGATATTAAATCTATCAACAGAAACTTCGGACAAGTTCCTGAGCTTATCCGTCTTCTCCGTCAGGACTTCGCTTCTGACGCTGTATTACCAGAACCACTGCTTTTCTCTTCAGAGAAAGGAAACTTCAGCTCTGGTGATGATACTCAGGGAAACCTTTTCAAGCAGAATGAATCGGTACAGATGATTCACAAGGAGCTTGAACCTCAGTTCAAGCAGCTTGCAAAGATTATGATTATTGACGCTTTGGGAACTGATGATGAGATTATTAAGGCTCTGCCTTACACTCAGATTCATTTTGACCAGCCAGTAATTGCTAACGCTCTTGAAAGAGCTCAGATTGGTAAACACCATTCAGAGACTGTATTTAACTACGTATCTGCTCGCCTTCCTATTGATATTGCTGTTGAAATGGCTGATAAGAACGTTTCAAGCGATATGAGAACTACTGCTGATATTCTTGAAAAACTCCGCACTATTCAGACTAAGGGCGATAAGAACGATGACAAGAGAACTCAGCTTGAACTGGAGCAGAAGGAAGCTGATATTGAGCAGACAAACGCTCAGACAAAGGCTACTGAAGAATCAGTAAAAGTTCAGAAAGCTGAAGCTACTTCTGGTGGAGGACATCACGAAGAGACTGAAGCTGAGAAGAAAACTCGTGGAAAGTCTCCAGCTGAGGAGCAGAGAGAAAAAGCAGAGAGTGACAAGCAGCAGAAGAACTATTCACGCTTAGAGCAGAAGCAGCATGAAAAAACTCGTGTAGGCTCTACAAAAAGAAGTGAAAAGCTTGCAAAATCGCAGAATAAATCTGTGTAGTAATTTGACAGATGATACTGAATATATTATGATAGGTATAAGATTATGATACGCTCAAAAGTGTTTTGTAAAGTAACAGATTCAGACGCTTCTCCATACATTGAACAGAAGGACGTTATCTTATGTCGTTCTGGTATACAGATTTATTCCTATGCAGAAGTTGTCGCAGCACTTGGCGAACCTCCAGTAAAGAAGGACTTCTACAAGGAATATAGACCAGCCAGTGTAGTCGTAAAGGCTCAGGATAAATGCAGCAATCTTCCAGTAACAAAAGAACACCCTGACGTATGGGTAAACCCAGATAACTGGGATAAGCTCTGCGGTGGTATCGTGGGTAACGAGGTATCAGTAGTTGCTCTGGAAGGTGAATCTGAAGGTGAGATTGGTATTAAGTCTGACCTTACATTCTATACACGTAAGCTTTACGATTATTATTTGGAGAATAAGGAAGTTTCTCTTGGCTATACATGTAAGAAGCATTACGTTGAAAATCCTGACGAAGTTGGGTATGATATTCTCTTAGATGAGATTACTGAAGTGAATCATTTAGCAATCACAAGAGCTGGTAGAGGTGGTTCAAGTGTTGCTGTTATTGATAGTATTATAGGAGGTTTGAGACCTATGCGAACTGGTATTTTTGCCTATTTAGCAAGCAAAATGCAGAAAGATTCGAAAGAACCATTCTCGTTCGGTAAGGAAGTTCTTAACGCTGTCAAGAACAGCAAAGGAACTACTGAAGAAGAGCTTGCTGGTGAAATGAAAGGTGTGCTTGATTCAATGTCTGTGCTTAAAGACTGCGAAGCAAAAGACACACTTTTGGACGTTGTTAAAGACTGCTTTGACAACAAGGAAAAAGCTATCGCCAATGAAGGTGAACTCACAGCTACTCTCGATAGCATGTGGATTGACATTCATGGAGACAGCCTGAAAGAAATTGCAAAAGCTTTTGCAAAACTTTCTGAAACAAAGTCTGAGACTTCAGTGCCAGCTAATGACACAGACCCTCAGAACAAGGATTCTGAACCTGAGAACAAGGACGAAGGCAAGGAAGGCGAAAACAAAGACGCTGAGCCTAAGAAGGACGAAGGTAAAGAAGGTGAAAACAAAGACGCTGAGCCTAAAAAGGACGAAGAAGACGGTTGCCACAACAAGGATTCTGCTGCTGTAATGACAAAAGATGACATGCTTGCTGCAATCAAAGACGCTCTTCCTGAATTGGTACAGAGTGCTGTTAAGGAAGTTTTGGGCTTGAAAGACGACACTGCAAAACCTCAGATTGACGGTGGTGTAGTTGATTCTGGTAATACTGGAAGTTCGGTAGTTGCTCGCAACTATGAAGATTTCCTTTAATAGATAGGAGAAAAACATGGTACAGAACGGTAAAACTCTGTCAATGCACAGCGAAGCTATCTGGAAGGGAACATACGATGACAATGGTATGCTTCTCAAACTCCATGAAAACTGCTTCACAATCGGTTACTCAGCACTTCTTTCTCCAGACGGAACAAGTGCTGGTAAGGTAAACTTCGGAGACGGTGTATTCTATGACGCTCACCAGAAGAACAACAAAGTATACGTAGGTGCTCCTACTGTAACTAACGCTGTTCCTAAGTTCGCTGGAATTATCGCTCGTGAAGCTGGAATTGCTTCTGGTTATCCAGCAATCAACAACGAAGTAGCTGCTTTCCAGAAAGGTCTTCTCTGCAAAGAGGGATTCTTGGAATACAAGAAAGCTTACGTTGTAACAACAGCTTCTCACTCTGCTTTGGGAACAAAGAAGAGCGTATTTGATAACGTAGACCTCGGCTACGTTCTTATGGTTTCTGCAAGCAACGGTGCAGTTTATTTTGCTCAGACAGCTTCTGACAAAGTTTCTGCTTCAGATGTAGTTGTAGGAAAAATCGCTGCGATGAATCCTGATGATAAAACTGTAACAGTTTACATATCACCAGCAATCTACGCATAAGCAAGGAGACAAAGATGTTAGGTGGAAAGAAAGCAGTAAGCTACACAAGACTGAAGACAGCTATGGAGAACGACATCTTAAATCGTTTCCCAGCTATCTCTCAGCATATTTCGGCAATCAACATTGATAAAAACCATATCTCTGGTGATATTCGTGGTTCTGGCTTGTTCATGCAAGCAGATTCAAACGTTTGTGCAAAGGAAGCTCTTCCTTTTGGTCTTGAATCAAAGAAAGCTATCCGCACAGAAATCTCTGACGCTACAAAGAAATACATTGATACACAAATGGATTCTTTGATGAAGTCAGGTCTCAGCGAAGCTGAAGCTCATAAGAAAGTTCAGGATTCTCTTGAACCTTGCTTCGGTTATGACGCTAAGAATGGTCAGTATGTTGTTTCAGCTCGTTCACCAGCTGAAGTTATTGCCAATAAGGACAGCCTTTTGGAGCAGACTTCTATTCCTATGTGGAATATCGGTTGGCTCACAAAGATTATTAAGCAGCCTTTCGCTACAAGCCATGCAAAGAACTTGGTAAGTGTAGAAAGCTTTAACAATCCGTGGGCTGATGTAATCGGTTTGTTCAAGGAAAGCTTTGAAGGCTACGGAAAACTGTCTAACACAGCTCGTGGAAACTTCAAGCAGAACAACTCTAACCCAGTTACAAACGAAGCTTCTCAGATTGTTGACGAGGTATTCAATATCTCTGTTGACTATGAATCTGATGTTATGGAAGACATCAAGGCTAAACAAGCTGGAAACTTTGTTACTGGTCAGATTAAAGCAGACCGTGAAAAGTATGCGATGATGGTTCTTGACCGTATGCAAGACGCTCTCATCTACTACGGTAGTGATGAAGCTGGTATTGACGGTCTTGCTGACGTAGCAACAGTTCAGGTTTATGACGGAACTCCGTTGTACGATATTTTCACTTCTCAGGTTTCTACAACTCGTGGTAGTGATATTGTTCGTGCTATGAACAAGCTCATTGGAGACTTCCTCCGCCAGAACCATTACATGGCTCGTGAAGTTATGATTAACTGTTCTGAATACGTATTTCAGGCTCTTACTCAGACTGTATATTCTGATGTATACAATCCAGCTTCTCCTCTTCAGATTCTTCAGGGAAACTTCAAGGGAAGAAACGAGCTTGACGGTGGCTTGGTTCAGGTTAAATACACTATCGTTTCGGACACAATGCTCAATCCTTCAGTTACTGGTGGTGAGCAGAATCCGTTCAACCCTGAAGCAGCAGACTACTTGTTCATTACAGTTCCAAAGATTGAAGACGCTATGGGAACTCAGGATAGCTTGATTATCCACCCAGAGCTTTTGAAGTCTTACATCGTGCCAGCACTCTGGCAGAGAACTGGTATTCTCTACACAATGTACAAACGTATCGGTGGAGTTATCGCTCCAGTAGAAGGCACTGTACTTTGTGTTAAGGGCTTCGGTTATCGTGAAGACTAATTGAAAGTCTTTTACAAAGACCCTCTCATATCGGGAGGGTCTTTTTTATTGAACTTGACTATACCTTATATAGGACATATAATGTAAGGTATAAATACTTTCAGGAAAAGAGGTGTAATTATGAAGATTAAAAACACTGGACGCTATGCTCTGGCTTTTACCATTAACAAAAACGGTAAGGACATTGTTATAGAGTTTGACAGACGCAGACTTTATCTCGACACTGGAAACGTTGCTACATCTGGAATTACAGATGTTGATGACGAAGATTATGAACTCTTGAAGAAAAACAAGCAGTTCGTTAAGGCTTTGGAAACTGAAACATTCTCTGAAGTAACAGCTGAGGAACTCGCTTCTACTGCCGCTGATTCTGAAGCTCTTGCTGCAAAGGACGCAGAAATTGCTGCTCTTAAAGCAGAGCTTGACAAGAAAGCTCCTACAAAGAAAGAGCTCAAAGAAAAAGACGAAGCTCTCGCAGCAAAGGACGAAGAGATTAACACTCTCAAAGCTCAGCTTGAAGCTCTCAGCAAAAACAAAGACGAAGCAGCTGCTTCTGAAACAGACGGATTTTAATTATGGAAGTAACAGAAGACGGAAGACCTCCTAAAATAAATAGAGAATGGTTTCGCACAAGATATGGTCAGAGTTTCCCTGACCTTCTTCCAGCGGATAAAAACGAGTTCTTAGATACTTGTATCAATGACGTTTACACTCTCTTTTATGGTGTAGGTGATTTATGGTCTCACATGGATAGAAGGGAATACGTAGACAAGACCCAGCTCTGCTATGGTCTTCTGATTGCTTGGTACATAACAGACTTGTTCCCTGATTTGTCTCTTGGTGTCGTAAGCTCAGGTGGTATACCTATTAAGATGAAGAGCATTGGCGGCACTAAGATACAGTTCGGGGAGACAGCTTCTACTGCTGGAGCTGTGAACAATGCTGACTTACTCCAGTCTTTGAAGAGTAATTCATACGGAGCGAAAGCTTACTTTATGATTAAGACTTCAGGAAAAATAAACTTGTTCTTCTCACACGGCTGAGAATAAAGGAGATTAAAATGTTTTTTAGTGTTAAACATTCAATCCGCATAGCTGGCAAGGTTTATATGCCTTGTATCTGCTATAATCTTACAAAGTTTCTGGAACTTACTGTAAAAGACTTGGAAAAGCAAGGAAAAGCTACAATCCATGATAAAATGGTGTTCTTCCAGAACGGAAAAATCATTGAAGAAAAACCAGTAGTTAAGGAAAACTTATCTACTGAAAAACCTAAAAAAGAAAAGAAGACAAAGACAGTTCCAGTAAAGAACGCTGAAGAGCTTGCTGCTGAAGCTGAAATTGTTCCGATTGAAGAAGCAGCAGATGAATCTGAAGGCTTCTAGGAGATAGAAGTGGCAGTCTACGGAAACCAGCTGATGTTCTTTGCTGAACAGTTCAGAATGTTTGATTACTTTACAATGAAACCTCAGACTGTCGCTTCCTACTCTAAGAGGGAAAGCTTAGGCAAGGTAAAAGGTGTTTTCCAGTACATGAAGAGAGGAGAACTCCTTCGGGAAAATGATACTCTTGCTGATACTAACGTTCCTTCTCTCTGGACTAGACAGAAGCTGGAAGTAGGAAATTATTTTATTCAAAAAGATGATGAACTTTACAGAATAAAGAATCCTTCTGACTGGACGTTTGAAGGTGGTTTCAACGTATATGTACTTGAAACTTTTGTAGGCAATTCTGACGTGCAGCAGCCGCACGAATACGTAAACTTAGGACAAGAAGACTATGAATAGAACTGACTACTCAAAAGACGCAGAGCTTCTTGATGTAGAAATAACAGACTATGATACACAGTTTTTGAACGACACTGGTATTAACGATACCAGAATGAGATTGCCTACCCGATACGATATTGCAAAATACTATAAGAGAAATAAGAAGAATCCAGAGCGAGGACAGTGGAAAAAGAAATCAGCTCCGCTTGACTTCTCTGATGATTTTGACTGGCAGATTACATATTCCTTCCCTTCTACACTCAGGAATCCAAAGACAGCAAAAGGCTCTTATGGTGGAAAAACAGTTACATTCCGAAGACTTTACCTGATTCTGTGTGAGCATTTTAACGGTGGAAGATATTTTATTGATGACTATTTTGAGACAGTATATCCGCATACATTGAAGCCAGAAGTTGACGCAAGACTTGACAGAATTAAAGGTGAACTCATAGATTTTGCGAGTGATGAATTGGAAGGTGCTGTTGCAACTAAGTCTGGAGAGTTCGATAAGCGTTATAAAGCAAACAGAGGAATGAGAGCCAAAAGAAGACGTTATGAAGCGTTTGCTTCTGCATGGGAAAATGCAGAGGGAGAATATTTGGCAACTTTAATAAAAGATGATATAATAGGTTGTCTGATGAGTGGTCAGATACCATTATTGTATGCTGGGAACTCCGCAGCTACGGAGAAGGCAAGAGTAAGAGCTGGGCTCTCAAAAGAACCTAGATTTTTTGCTACTGCTCAGCTTATTGAAAGTATACAGTTGTATGTAAAACTTGGAGGAAATAAAAGGTGGCGGACACGACAAGGTATCTTGGTGTAAACTTTACTACACTCAGAAAAGCTTTATACCTCTTGTTCTTTGGAGTTGACAACGGACAGTGTAATAACCTTGATTCTCCAAAGTACAAATATATAATTCCTATTCAGGGTAATTTTGAGAATCCTTTGCAGCTCGATGAAAAAGATACATATATTATGTATTGGATAGAGCGTGATGAAAGCCTTACTCAGGACGATTACGAAGAATACGATGACACTGGCTGGAATAGACAGAAGTGTGTGGCTTCCATTCTTGTACGTTTCATAGGTAAGGAAGCTGAACAATGGGTAAAGGCTTTCAGACATTTAACAAAACGGTCAGGTGTTACTGATATATGGGCTGGAGTATGTAATGCTGAAAAGCTGGAATATACTTCGCCAGTAGTTCCTCGTAAGATAAATTACTTTGGAATGAACAGTCAGATAGCATTTGACGTGAGGTTCAAATTGTATTATGATGAAGTTGTATCTACTGGGTGGAAACCTTTGGAAGGTATAGACATGACCGTTAAAGGCGAGCTCACCGTAGAAGACTAAATCAAAATTGGAGGTTTTCTATGAATCTTAACTACGTAGGTTCAGTTGCAGAAAGATTTATGAAGTTCCGTTCCACTCTGAAAACAGAAGAGAACGTTGAAAACAATCTTTTTAATGCTGTATCAATTTACGTACCGAAGTCATTGGCAGCAGCAAACCTCGCTTCAGGCAGTTATACACCTTCTGAAGTTACGGCAGATAAATATGCTGTAATTGCAGTAACAGTAGATAACTACACAAGCGTACTTGCTTCTGGCAGCGTGCTGCTCTCACAGTGGCTTCCAGTGTTTAATGACGGAACTAACAGTGCCGTTACATTGTATATCATCGTTTTCGATGATACTGGTTTCTCTCCTACCGTTACTGCAAGTGCACTTACTTGGCAGCCTTTGACAAAGGCTTTCAACGAACTGTACTTTATTTCGTTCTTCAAGACATTGTTCTCAGAACACTATGACGGTTCGAAAGTTGAATCAGACCCAGCTGCTGCAACAGACTATGATGACAGCAACTACTTTGATATGGCTCTTTGTTTGTCATATCTTTGTGAAATGGAATCAACACTTTCGTTCGACCTTATCGAACTTAAAGTAACAGTTCCTGACGGTACAGATACAAACATCTGTAAAATCATGTCTCAGACAGAAGCTGCTGAATTGGCTCATTGTACTACTCTTGTAGGAAGTACACTTGCTGACCGTGCTCAGTATTTCTGGGGTTACTGGAATCTTATCGGAAACAAACATTCTGAAGTTCATCTTCATAATGGAGCATTTATGATTCCTATTATCCTCGGTGCTTGGTTTGAAAAGACCAATGTTACTGGCGAATATGTAGGAAACAAGCTCGCTAAACTCCGTCTTACAGACACAAAGGTAAAGCCTACTGGTCTTCCTTCTCCGCTTAACGGAGCTGTAAACTTGAACCTTTCAAGTGATATTACAGACATCTTGGACGCTAAGGTAGTTGGCTACTTTATCTCTATTGCAGATAACTCAGATAACAATGCTGAGTTTATCAGAGACAGAAGTGGTTCAAACTTCCCTATCACAGCTTACATGATTTCTAAGTTCATTGATTACAAGTCTGCTCAGGACATGGCAAAGTACGCAACAGCAGTTACTACTTTGACTAAACCAGTTCTGACAAACAAAAAGACCTATGAACATATTCAGGAAATCCTTGTAGGAAATATCCAGAACTTTGCTGGTCTTGGTCGCCTTGACAACCTTGTTGTTGAGTTCCCTCCTTATGCTGAAGCAAAGAAAGGTCAGTGGTTCAAAGGAACTGCTGTATGGTCGGCTGTTTATATTGATGACCTTGAAGGTGTTGAAATCTCAGGTTCTATTTCATTCTAGGAGGATAGGAAATGGCTTACGGTAATAACCGTGCTGCGAAACAAGCACGTGCACACTTCCAGCTTGCTGGTGGTAGTTCAATCAAGTTCCGCCACCCTTACCTTGCTGGTCAGATTGATACTGACGGAGCAGTAGATGAAATTGATATTTCAGCTTGCTGTAAGTTGGAAGGACGCTTCTTTGAAGCAAACCAGAATCAGGATTCTGCTAAACAAGTTGTTTTGGTAGACGGTTCTGTTGTAACAATCTCAAACAAACTGTTGAATGGTACAATCACAATGCCAGTAGTAAAAACTACTGGTCTGGTTGCTACTGGAGACTTTATTGCTGCTTTACAGCTTATCCGTACTCTTGGAGATAGCGTAGGTGGTCTTCTTTACAAGACTGACTATGTAAACGGAAAAGCTATTACAAAGCTCTTCTACGGTGTTACACCGCAGAGAGTACCTGATGATGTTTCTGAAGGTAACGAT